>Ga0066677_10000066_pt1 | contig 33153 bp, 29 predicted proteins | sample GraSoiAngelo_126_FD_62299 | JGI IMG/M metagenome (GOLD analysis project Ga0066677, IMG submission 62299) | Grasslands soil microbial communities from the Angelo Coastal Reserve, California, USA - 14_0927_09_20cm | ecosystem: Environmental > Terrestrial > Soil > Grasslands | place: USA... | reverse complement strand
CCCGCTATACTGGTGAGATGCCCGGCACCCTGACCACCTCTTCTGGCGTAGCCAACGCGCTCAGACGCAACGTCGCCATCATTGCCCACGTCGACCACGGCAAGACCACTCTTGTTGACGGCCTGTTGCGCCAGAGCGGCACGTTCCGCAGCAACGAGCGCGTCGCCGAGCGCGCCATGGACAACACGGACCTCGAGCGGGAGCGCGGGATTACGATTCTGGCCAAGAACACGGCCGTCCACTTCAACGACGTCATCATCAACATCGTCGACACGCCGGGTCACGCGGATTTCGGCGGTGAGGTCGAGCGCACGCTCGCAATGGTCGACGGCGTGATGCTGCTCGTCGATGCGTCCGAGGGGCCGCTCCCGCAGACGCGCTTCGTGCTGCGCAAGGCGCTCGAACGCCGGCTGCCGCCGATCATCGTCGTCAACAAGATCGACCGGCCGGACGCGCGCATCAAAGAAGTGCTGAACGAGATCTACGACCTCTTCATCGATCTCGACGCCAGCGAGGAGCAGCTCGAATTCCCGATCCTTTACACGAGCGCGAAGGCCGGCACCTCGACGATGAGCATGGACGAGCCGGGCGAGGATCTGCGCCCGCTGTTCGAGGCAATTCTCAATCACGTGCCGCCGCCGCGCGGTAATCCGGAAGCGCCGCTGCAGATCCTCGTCGCCAACCTGGATTCGAGCGACTACCTCGGTCGCATCGCCGTGGGCCGCGTGTTTCACGGTCATGTGAAGGTGGGCGACCCCGTCTCGGTGTGTAAGCTCGATGGAACGTTTCAGGAGACGCGCATCACGAAGCTTTTCGCCTTCGAAGGATTGAAGCGCGTTGATGTCGAAGAGGCGGCTGCCGGCGACATCGTGTGCCTCGCGGGCATCGAGGACATCACGATTGGCGAAACGATCGCCGACGTCGAGCACCGCAAGGCGATGCCCGCCATCGCGGTCGACGAGCCGACGGTATCGATGATCTTCGGCGTGAACACGTCGCCGATGTCGGGGCGCGACGGACAGTTCGTCACGTCCCGTCAGATCAAGGACCGGCTCGATCGCGAGCTGCTTGGCAACGTTTCTATCCGCGTGGAGACGACCGACACGCCCGAGCAGATGAAGGTGCTCGGTCGCGGCGAGCTCCAGCTCTCCATCCTCATCGAGATGATGCGGCGCGAAGGGTACGAGCTGCAGGTCTCGCGCCCCGAGATCGTGACCAAGTACATCACGGACAATGCGAACGAGCGGGACCGAGTGAGCCCCGCGAGCGGAGCGGGGCCCGTGGGGGTCCCCTCGAGCACGCGTGAAGGGGGGGCAGGCGGGGCGAAGCCCCCCGGCAGATTAATGGAGCCCGTGGAAGATCTTCTCGTGGACGTGGCGGAAGAATTCCAGGGCGTCGTCATCGCGCAGGTCGGCACGCGCCGCGGGACCATGACCAAGATGGTCAACCATGGCAGCGGCCGCGTGCGCCTCGAGTTCCGCATTCCGGCGCGTGGATTGATCGGATTCCGATCGCAGTTCCTGACCGAGACGAAGGGAACGGGAATCATGAATCACATCTTTGCCGGGTGGGAGCCGTGGCACGGCGCCATTCCGTCGCGCAACACCGGCGCGCTCGTCGCCGACCGCGTGGGCGCGGCGACCGCCTACGCAATCTCCAACCTGCAGGACCGTGGGGAGATCTTTATCGAGCCGACCGAAAAAGTGTACGAAGGGATGATCATCGGCGAGAACGCACGCGCAAACGACCTCGACGTCAACGTGACGAAAGAGAAGAAGCAGACGAACATGCGCGCGTCGACCGCCGACGAAGCCGTCCGCCTGATCCCGCCGCGCAAGCTCGGCCTCGAGCAGGCGATCGAGTTCATCAACGACGACGAGCTGGTCGAGGTCACGCCGAAGAGCATCCGCCTGCGAAAAAAGGTCCTCGCATCGAACATGCGGCCCAGGCGAAGCATTGAATAGGCTTCAGGCTTCAGGCAGCGCACATCGCACATCGATCACCCAATCGTCACCACGCTGACGCTGTTGCTCCTCGACGCGAGAAACTTCTCGAGGTCCTGCCACGACACGACCACGCTCGCGGTGTTGATGTTCGGGTGAAAGATCAGGCGGTCGGCGCCGCGAAGGTCGGCATCGATTAAGACCCTGACGGATCCGTCGTGATCGTTGATCAGCCCGAACGGGGACACCGATCCGGGCGTCAGGCCCAGCTCGTTCATCAGACGTTCGGGAGAGCCGAAACTGAGACGATCGTCGCCGACGAACTTGACGATCTGCTTCAGGTCCGCCGCCTTGGAGATCTCCAGGATCACCAGGTAATGGCGGTTCCCCTTCTTATTTCGCAGGAAGAGGTTCTTGCATTGTGTCGCGGCCAGCGCGGCCCAATGGACCGCGGCTTCTTCAGCCGTGAACACGGCTGGGTGCTCGTGACGTTCGTACCGGATGCCGAGCGCGTCGAGGGCGGCGTAAACCGAGGGCGCGGGATCCACGCCATCATTTTGGATCGGCGGCCACCGGGCCGAGGCGGATCACTTCCACGCGAACGCGGCTGAGACCGTCCTGCACGAAACCCAGCCGGCGCGCCGCGGCCTTTGAAACGTCAATAATGCAGCCCTTGCGATGATTGCGTCCGAAAGGCCCCCGATCGATGATCCGCAGTACGACCTTTTGGCCATTCTCGAGGTTGGTCACACGCACGATCGAGCCGAGCGGCAGCGTGCGATGCGCTGCCACAAGTTTGCGCTGGTCGAAGGCCTCCCCATCAGCCGTACGATCGCCGTTGAATCCAGGACCGAAAAATGATGCGAGCCCGACCTGGACCCGGCGCCGCGGCTGCGCTTGTGCGTCAGCCGTCGCGCCGCAGAGGAGCACGAGCAGCACGACCGTGAACAGTCGTAACATCAAGCAGTGATCATGAAAGAAATGCGCCAGATCGGCAGGCGATTCGATGAGGCTTTCGTTTACGCGCACGAGCTCCACGCGTCGCAGACGCGCAAGGGAACGCCTGTGCCGTACATCGGCCACTTGATGGGGGTCGCGTCGATCGTGCTCGACGATGGTGGAACGGAGGACGAGGCGATTGCGGCGTTGTTGCACGATGCGCCGGAGGATCAGGGCGGCCGCGCGCGGCTCGACGAGATTCGCGGCCGGTTCGGCGACCCGGTGGCAAGGATTGTCGAGGACTGCACCGATTCGTGGTCGACCCCGAAGGAGCCCTGGCTCGAACGGAAACGCCGATACATCGAACACGCCCGAACGCTGGCGCCGCCGAGTCTGCGGGTATCCGCCGCCGACAAGGTCCATAACGCCTACGCCATTCTGCGCGATCTTCGAAACACGGGAGAGCAGGTGTGGTTGCGCTTCAGCGGGTCGGCAGACGACGTCCTCGCGTACTACCAGTCGCTCGTGCGCGCGTACCGCGATGCCGGAGGCGGCAGACTCGTCGACGAGCTCGAACGTATCGTCCGTGGAATCGAGCGCGAAATGGGGTATTGAGTTTCTACAGATTCTAAAAAGTGCGTCTCAAATCAGAACAAAGCCAAATCCGTGAAATCCGTGAGATCCGTGGCAAATAAACGGCGCCGTCGCGTAGCCGAGGCCTTCAGGGCAGCTTGACAATCGCCGGCAACCCTGAACGGCTGCGCCGCGACAATTTGAAACGGGGTCTCGGGTTAGGGTTAGGGTTCTGAAGGTTCCTGGGTTCCAAGGTTCGGAGGCTGCGCTTCGACCGAGCAGAGATGGTTGAACATCCGCCGGCGGTGCTCGACCTCTCGATCGGTCAGCCGGCGCGACGGAAGCGACTGTTTCTGGTGCGACAGCCGGTCGAATAACGGAAGGATGCCCTTGCGGCCGCGTTTTTCAAAGCGAATCACCATGAACGTCACACTATCCGACAGGGGTGACAAGCTAGGTCACACCCAGCTCCTGGCCTTGTGCCTTCTCCTGGCGATGGTTCCTGGCGTGTCGGCCGCGTCGCGCGAATACAGGGCCGAGCGCTTTGACGTCGCAGTGACGGTGCTCCCCGCCGGGGACCTCGACGTGCGCGAAACGCTGACCTTCGATTTCCAGTCCGGCACATTCGAGAAGGTGTGGCGCGAGATTCCCGGCCGCCGCACCGACGGCATCGAAATCATCGACGCGACGATGGACGACGCGCCCTTCTCGATCGGTGATGGGCCCGGACACATCGCCGTCAGCGGCAGCCGGCGCACGCGTGTCGAGTGGCGGTTCACGCCCATCGGTCCATCGACGCATACGTTCGGCCTGAAGTATCGCGTCCGCGGCGTGGCATATACCGATGAGCGTGGTGACGTAATTGCGTGGCGCGCGCTGCCGACGGACCATCCGTACCGGATCGCGTCCAGCCATCTGAGCTTAGGTCTCGCGGCGCGGCCTGGCGCGACTACGGGGCCAAACCGTGAGGCGACTCCCCTGGGTCCCGTGAGAACACCCGTTGTCGAACGGCGCCGCGTTGGCGCGGCGACCGTCGCTGTCGACGAAGGCACGATCGATGTGCGCGCGTCGGAGATCTCTCGAAACGGCTGGATTGAAATCGAAACGGTGTTGCCGGCCGCAAGCCTCGTTTCGAGGCAGCCCGCGTGGCGCACAAGCGAGATGAACGCGGCGGCGCTCGGCCCGCGCTGGGTAATGGCCGCGGGCAGCATCGCCGTGCTCGGCATCCTCTTCGTGCTCGCGGTACGGCGGCAATACGACCCGCCGTCGATCGTCACGACCGAGTCGGCGACCATCTCGCTTCCCGAAAAGCTTCCGCCCGCGCTCGCGGGAGCGCTGATCAACAACGGCCGGAGTCATGTCGGGCACGCGCTCGCGACGATCGTCGACCTCGCGGATCGCGGCGTCCTCGGAGTTCGCGAGCTGCACCGTCAGCTCGGCGTACGGCGCTACGAGCTGGCGCAACTTCCGGGCACACACGATCTCACCGCGCACGAAGAAATGGCGCTCATCACGGCGTTCGCCGGCCGCGGCGATGACGTGACGCTCTCCAGGGCGCGCGCGCGCCTTGCGCGCGGCTCGCGCCGGTTTTCCTCGGCTGTAGAGATGGACCTCGGAGCGCGGGGACTTCTCGATCCATCGCGAAAGGCGGTGAGGGATCGACTTCTTGCCATCGGTATCGTGCTTCTGCTCGGAGGCGCCGTGGGCGCGATTCCGATAGCCGCGCTCGTCGACCGATACGGACCGTGGCCGTTCCTGCTGGCGCTCGGATTCGTCGTCGCGGGATTCGCGGGGATCATCGCGTCGGCGACGACGACCGCACTGTCGAATGAAGGGCTCGTACGCGCGGCCCGCTGGCGCGGCTTCAAGCGACATCTGAAGAAAACGATGCGGGATCGGCGCTCCCCTGCCGGCGAATCGTTCACGTCGCGCGATCTCAGTTATGCGATCGCGCTCGGCCTCGCGATCCAGTCGTCGCACTATTTAAGGCGTCATCCCGGCATCGTGCCGCCGTGGTTCGCGGCCGCTGGTGATCCGCGCGGGGGGAACGCGGCGTTCGCCGCGTTCGTTGGCAGTAACGCTCATGCGGGCGGGGCGCACGGCGGCGCCGGCGGTGCGGCCGCAAGCGGCGGCAGTTCCGGCGCCAGTTAAGAGGTTTGTTGAAAACGCCGATTCAATGACAAATGCTCAATGCTCAATGCCAAAATTCGTTCACATTCGCCATTCACCATTCGCCATTCGGCATTGGTCATTCAGGCCGTTTTTCAGGAGCCTGTTGAGTCGCGGCCCGCATGAACGCCGAAAGCCAGCGCCTGCATGACTCCGCAGCGCGTCGCGTCAACTGGAAACGGTGGGGCCCGTATGTCGCCGAGCGCGCGTGGGGCACGGTCCGTGAAGACTACAGCGCCGACGGATCGGCCTGGCGGTACTTCCCGCATGATGAAGCGCGCTCGCGCGCATATCGCTGGAACGAGGACGGCCTCGCCGGCATCTGCGATCGCCACCAGCGCATCTGCCTCGCCGTTGCGCTCTGGAACCAGCGCGATCCCATCCTGAAGGAACGCCTCTTCGGCGTGACCGGGCCGCAGGGCAATCACGGCGAGGACGTCAAGGAGTACTACTACTACGTCGACAACACGCCGACGCACTCGTACATGAAGTGCGTCTACAAGTATCCGCAGGCGGCGTACCCGTACAACCAGCTGGTGGAGGAGAACGCGCGCCGCGGACGCGATCAGCCCGAGTACGAGTTGTTCGACACGGGCGTTTTCGACGGCGACCGGTACTTCGACGTCGTCGTCGAGTACGCGAAGGCGGACGCGGAGACCGTCCTCGCACGTGTCACGATTCACAATCGCGGCCCTGAGCCGGCGCCGATCCACCTGCTGCCGACGATCTGGTTCCGGAACCGGTGGTCGTGGACGGCAGGATCGACGCGGCCGTCGCTGATGCGGGATGAAGGGCCGGCGGGCACGTCCCTGGTCCTGCTGGACGAGCCGATGTATGGACGCCGGTATCTCTACGTTGACGGCGCGCCGGAGCTGCTCTTCACCGAGAACGAGACGAACGCGTCGCGCCTGTTCGGCACCGCGAACGAGAGCCCGTTCGTGAAGGATGCCTTCAACCGCTTCATCGTCGAGGGCGACGCCTCGGCCGTGAACCCGGCACAAACCGGCACGAAGTGCGCCGCGCATTTTTCGACGACGGTTGCTTCGGGCGGTAGCGCCGTGTTCCAGCTGCGTTTCGCGAATCGCGAATGGCCGGCACCGTTCGACAGCGCCTTCGCAAAGACGTTCGACGATCGAATCCGCGAAGCCGACGAGTTCTACCGCGGCATCATCCCCGACAGCCTGAGCGACGATGGAAAGAGCGTCATGCGCCAGGCCTTCGGGGGACTCCTGTGGAACAAGCAGTATTACCACTACATCGTGAAGGACTGGCTCCGCGGCGATCCCACGCAACCCGCGCCGCCGCCGGAAAGAAACGGCGGACGGAACAGCGACTGGCGGCATATCTACAACGCCGACATCCTGTCGATGCCGGACAAGTGGGAATACCCGTGGTACGCGTCGTGGGACCTCGCGTTTCATTGCATCCCGCTTGCGCTCGTCGATCCGGAGTTCGCGAAGGAGCAGCTGATCCTCCTGCTGCGCGAGTGGTATCTGCATCCCAACGGTCAGATTCCCGCATACGAGTGGTCGTTCGGTGACGTGAACCCGCCGGTGCATGCCTGGGCCGCGTGGCGCGTGTACAAGATCGACCAGAAGCGAACCGGACGCGCGGATCGGCGCTTCCTCGAGCGCATCTTCCACAAGCTGCTGCTGAATTTCACGTGGTGGGTCAATCGCAAGGATCCCGAAGGCAACAACCTGTTCGAAGGCGGGTTCCTCGGCCTCGACAACATCGGCGTGTTCGACCGCAGCCGGCCGCTGCCGTTCGCCGGCCACATCGAGCAGTCCGACGGCACGAGCTGGATGGCGATGTACACGCTGAACCTGCTCGCCATGGCGATGGAGCTGGCGTCAACCGATGCCGCATACGAGGACATCGCGAGCAAGTTCTGGGAGCACTTCCTCTACATCGCGGACGCGATGTCGAATCGCGGCGACGAGACGTTGTGCCTGTGGGACGAAGCCGATGGGTTCTACTACGACGTCCTCCACACGACCGATGGCACGCGCGTGCCCCTCAAGGTGCGATCGATGGTCGGCCTGGTGCCGCTGTTCGCCGTCGAGACGCTCGAGGCGCGTGTGCTCGGGCGCCTCGCCGCGTTTCATCGCCGCATGAACTGGTTCCTGGAGAACCGGCCCGACCTGACGCGGAACGTCGCGTCGATGCAGGAGCCCGGACTCGGCGCGCGCCTGTTGATGTCGGTGGTCGATCGCGGTCAACTCGAGTGCATCCTGCGCATCATGCTCGACGAGCGCGAGTTCCTCTCGCCCTACGGCATCCGCGCGCTGTCACGCGTCCACAAGGATCACCCTTTCATCCTGCGCATCGACAGTAGCGACCATCTCGTCGACTACGAGCCGGGGGAATCAACGAACGCGCTGTTTGGGGGCAACTCGAACTGGCGCGGTCCGATCTGGTTTCCCGTGAATTACCTGCTGATCGAAGCGCTGCAGAAGTATCACTACTATTACGGCGACGACTTCAAGGTCGAGTGCCCGACGGGATCAGGACAGATGATGACGTTGTGGGAGGTCGCCGCCGAACTCTCCCGGCGCCTCTCGTCATTGTTCCTGCGCGGCTCCGACGGCCGGCGGCCCGTGTTTGGGACCAACGACACGTTTCAGCAGGGCGCGCACTGGCGCGACCTGGTGCCATTTCATGAATACTTTCATGGGGACACGGGGGCGGGCCTTGGCGCGAGCCATCAAACAGGATGGACCGCGATCGTGGCGAAGCTCCTGCAACAAAGCGGCGAGCACCCGAAGCGGCGCGGCCATCAGCCGACGTAAACTGTGCGCATGACGGCAGGCCGCGCCATCCTCTTCGGCGTCACCGCCTTGCTGGTGTCGTCTACGCCGGCGCGCGCGGACTGGATGCTTGCGGCGTACCTGGGCACAACCTGGACGCGGCCGGCAAGCCTCACCGTCGATCGCGGATCGTCGGGTGGAGCGGCGACGTTGACCGGCGTCGCATTCGATTCGCGATCGTTCGAGTCCCCGCCTTACTACGGCTATCGCTTCGGATGGTTCAGGGGACGCTCCAGCATTGGCGCGGAGGGGGAGCTGATTCATCTGAAGGTCTACGCACGCCCGGAAACGCTCGGCGCGAACGTGCGCCGATTCTCAATCTCGCATGGCCTCAACCTGCTGGTGGCGAACGCGGTCGTACGCCGTCCTCTCCTGTCGTCGCGCCGTGCCTACGCGACGGTGCGACTGGGCGCAGGCGTCACCGTGCCGCACGCCGAGAGTGACATCGGCGGCATCGCGCAGGAACAGTACCAACTGGGGTCGCTCGCGCTGCAGGCGGCGCTCGGCACCGAGTTTCGTGTCGCGCGGCGGGCCCGCGTGCTCGCCGAGTACAAACTGACGACCGCCGCTCCCACCGTCAGCGTGGCGGGCGGCACGATCCAGGGACGTTATCTGTCGCAGCATCTTGCGGCGGGATTGGGGGTCGCATGGTGATTCGAGTGGCGCTTTCGGCCATCGCGTGTGTGGTGTTGTGGCTCAGTAACGCGGCGGGGCAGCAGACGACGCTGCGCAAGCCGGATGTCTTCTTCGTTCCCACTCCTCCGTCCGTCGTCATGGCGATGCTCGATCTGGCGCGCGTGACCGACAAGGACGTCGTCTACGATCTCGGCTGCGGCGACGGCCGCATTCCCATCGCGGCGGCGCAGAAGTACGGCGCGCGCGGCGTGGGCATCGACATCGATCCCAAGCGTATCGAGGAAGCCAACGAGAACGCGAAGGCGGCGGGCGTCACCGACAAGGTCTCGTTCCTGAACCAGGATCTGTTCGAGAGCGACATCAGCAGTGCGACCGTCGTGATGCTCTACCTGCTGCCGTCGCTGAATGAGAAGCTGATGCCGAAGCTGCGCAACGAGCTCAAGCCCGGCACGCGCGTCGTCTCGCATTCCTTCAGCATGGGCACAACGTGGCCCCCCGACGATCAGCGCGAGATCGATGGCAAGACGATTTACCTTTGGCGGATTGCGCCGCGCTGAGTCGTTACAATCGAGGGACTCGACGCAGAAGCGAAGGGAAGCGAAGGATCATTCAGGAGCACTTTGATGACCAGCCATCGCCATTCCGACGCCCAGGTGTATATCGGGACGGACGGCGGGGCCACCACGTCGAAGGTGGCGGGCGTCCGGTCAGACGGATCCCCGGTCTCGACGAAGCTGCTGCAGGCGCCAACCCCCTCGTCGACGGGCCCGCAGGCGGTCATCGCCAGCTGGGTCGACGCCATGACCGAGTATCTGGCGCAGAACGGGCTGCAGTGGGATCACGTGCACGGCGTCGGTCTCGCGATTCCTGGACCCTACGAGCGCTACGGCGTGTTCGGCAAGTCGCCGAACCTGCCGGAGAGCTTCATCGGCTTCGACGTTTACACCGCGTATGCCGATGCGCTGGCCGCGCGCGCCGGACGTGTGGTGCCGCTCGTCGTCGGCAACGACGGCAACATGGGAGGCGTGGCAGAAGCGCAGCACGTGCGCGGCAGCGGCCGATCGTCCGTCCTGATGCTCGCGCCGGGCTCCGGCCTCGGCTGTGCGTATATCAGCCCTGACGGCCTGCCGCTGGAGGGAGACACGATCTCCGGCATGGAAGCGGCGCACATGCCCGCGCCGCTGCACCTGCTCGGCGTCGAGCCATACCCTTGCGGATGCGGCCGCACGTGGGGCTGCGTCGAGGTCTATACGACGCTCGCCGGGCTGCCGTTCCTGATCGAGCGCGCGCTGAAAACGCGCGCCGATCACGAGCTCGCGAAGCCGAGCTACACGCCACGGCAGCGCGCGCTCGCACTGCGTGGTCTCGCGCAGCGCGGCGATCAGTTAGCCGTCGAGATCTTCGATTTTCAGGCTCGCGCGCTGGGACTCCACGTCGCCTCGCTCGCGATGGCGCTCGACACGGAGTTCGTCGTCATCGCGGGCGGCCTGATGGATCCCGAGGCGACGAGCGACGGCTTCCGCGCGCGGTATCTGAAGATCGTCCGCGACAGCGCGCTCCCGTATTTGTGGCCGCCGCAGCAGCAGCGCCTGCGCGTCGTACCCGCGTCGCTTGGCGATCTGTCGCAGGCGATCGGCGCGGCGCTGGTGGCGCTCTATCAATCAGCCGCGCGCGCGGCGGTACGCGCGGCGCCCTGACGGGTTACGCGAGAACCTGCCGACAATATTCCAAGCATTTCCCCACTTCAGCGACGGGATCGCCGCCGTACTCGAACTCGATGTTCGCGGGGATGTCGTACTTCTTTTCCTTCAGCAACAGCAGGACCTGCTTGATCGGTGTGTCCCCCTGACCCCACGGCACGTTCTCGCCGTGGTTCTTCTTCCGATCCTTCAGGTGCAGGTTCGTGATCCGCTCGTGGTACTTCTCGATGAACGCGGCCGGATCGCCGTCCGCGGCCGTGTAATGGCCGATATCGAGATTCGCGCCCAGATATTTGGACGCGGCCATGACGGTCTGGAACGTCTCTTCCGTCGACACTTCATCCGGCTTATCGGTCTGGTCGTGACCGTGGAAGCCGACCATCAAGTGATGCTTGTCGGCAAACGGCGCCAGGCGCTTCGCCATGCTGACCTGCGTCGACGTCGTGATGGCCTTCACCCCCAGTGCCTGCGCCAATTGGAACGCGTACTCAATCTCGTCGTCTTTCGTGTTGTTGACGTTCATGTTGTAAGTCAGCAATCGAACGTCGACCCCCGCGTCGTTGAACTTCTTGCGGACGTCTTTGAACTTGTCCATCGACACCGAAGACCGCCACTGCTTCATCTGCTCGGCGCGCTCCTGCTGGGCCTTCTGCATGGCGGCGCGCTGCTCGTCGGTCATCTCCTGCCCGCGGCCGCGGCCGCCGCCGCCAAACGCCGGCCCTGCCGGCGCGCCTGCCAGTGCTTCAGCGTGATTCGACATCAGCTCCGCTTCGCTCAGGCCGAGCGTCTTGTACGCGGCGATGATGTCCTCAGGGTTGCTCATGGTGCGGAAGCTGTAGGTGATAGCTCCGATCTGCACGCCGTTGATCTTCGAGTCCGCTCTCGCCCGGAGCGCGAGTGAGAGCGGCACCCCCGCCGCCACGAGCTTCCCGAAGTCCCGCCGCGAATAAAGAATCGTGTCGGTGTGATTCATCTCGACTCCTAAGTGCGGAACCTCAGAAACCCGTGGAACCAGAACCCGGAGAATCAGAACCCGGGAACACGGGAACTCTCGAACCGGAGAACCCTCGCTCTCGCGCACTAGCGCAGCTCGAACCCTTTGCGTGGTTCGCGCCCCAGGAAATCGTTCGCGGCCTGGTTGTTCGTGACGCGCACGCTCTGCGCGTCGTACTGCAGCTTCGTCTTCGCACGAAGGGAGACAATGCCAAGCAGCATGACTTCGGTGAGCTGCGTCGCATATTCGAACGGCGAGGACGCGGGATCCTTCCCTCTGATCGCGTCAATCCAGTTCATGTGGTGGTCTTCGTGCGGGATGCGCGGCAGCACGGCTTTCGGCGAGCCGTAGCCCTCCTGCAGCGACGCGGGGAGCAGGCGCGGGTTCAACCCGTAGGTCTCCTGCAGCATCTTGCCCTTCGATCCGACGTAGAGCACGCCGCCGCCCGCATTGAGCTGCTCGTCGCCGAGCTCCTCCGGCTTGGGAGGCATCAGGCCGCCGTCGTACCACGTCAGCTTCACCGCCGGCATGTTGCCGCGCGCCGCGAACGTGTAGTACGTCGTCGTTGCATCCGGATACGACGCGCCGTTGAACGGCGTCGAGATCGTTTCGATCGTCGCTGGGAATCCGAGCTTCAGCGACCAGAACGGGTGGTCGATCAGGTGCGCGCCCATGTCGCCGAGCGGACCCTGGCCCCAATCGACCCAGCCGCGCCAGTTGAACGGGTGATACACCGGGTGATATTCGATGACGGGACCTGCGCCGAGGAAGAGATCCCAATCGAGTTCCGACGGCACCGCGCCGCCGTCGGCCGCCATCGCGGCCGCCAGCCGCGCGTCGAGGCCGCGCGCGTTCCATCCGGGTTTCGCGCCAGGCCCGTCGCTGGGGAGCGGCGCCGGCCGCGGTATGCCCTGCGGCCAGAAGCCGAGCGGACGGTTCGTCCAGACGTGCACTTCGCGGACCTCGCCGATCGCGCCGCCCGTGATCAATTCGTAGCCGCTGCGAGCCTCGTCCATCGAGTGCCCCTGGTTGCCCATCTGCGTGACGAGTTTGGCGTTGTCGCGCGCCTTCGCGGCGAGGTGCCGCGCTTCCTTCACGGACCAGCAGAGCGGCTTTTCGACGTAGACGTGGTTGCCGAGCGACATCGCGGCGGACGCGATTGCCGCGTGCATGTGATCCGGCGTCGCGACGATGATCGCGTCGATATCCTTCTGCTTGTCGAGCATCTGCCGGTAGTCCTTGTACCGCGCGGCCTTCGGCATCTGCTGCTCGACGAACTTGCGCAGGTCCGCCATGTCGTCCGCCTTCGGGCGGCGTGCATTCGCGTCGAGCTGTGCCTGCGATGGCGGCCGCTGCGGCGGGCGATTGCCGCCACCACGCCCTTCGGCCGATGGCGGGGGCGGGTTCAACGACATCTGATACGCCTTGAACCGGCTCTCCACCTGTCCATCGTCGACATCGCAGATCGCGGTGATGTTCTGGCTGAGCACGCCACGAAGATCGCTGCCGCCGCGGCCACCGATGCCGACGGCCGCCACGTTCACCGTATCGCTGGGGGCCTGGAAGCCTTTGCCGAGCACGTGGCGAGGCACGATCGTCAGTGCCGCGCCGGTGCCGGCAACGGTGTGCACGAAACGTCTACGTGTAATGTCGGTCACGGCGTACCTTCCTCTCGATCCGATCGTGTGAAAGCGGTTATAGTCGCGGGCGCAATGCGCATCCAACCGTTCGCCCCGAAGTATATGAAAGTCGGCATCCTCACCGCGGCCATCCAGGAGCTGACTCCGCGGAACGTGCGGGACGGCGATCCCGATCGCGCGATCGAGGAGTGGGTGGCGTTCGCGAGGGAGCTCGGAGCGGACAACATTCAGCTCTCAGCGGCACTGCACCCCTCGGAAACCGACGTCTCTCCCGAAGCGATGCTCGACCCTGTGGCCAATACGCTGGATCTGCGGCGGCCGTTCGACAAGGAGCGTGCGCGGCGAGTGCAGAAGGCGCTGGAGGCGCATCGGATCGGCATCTCCGAGGTCGGCTACTTCGACAACATGCTGCACCACGATCGCGCGGTGCGCCAGAAGAAATACGAGTTCATGCGGCGCGTCTTCGAGGCGGCGACGCTGCTTGGCGCCGACGCCGTGTGCGGATTCGTCGGGCGCAACGCGCAGCTCAGCATGGATCAAAACCTCCTCGATTTCGAGGAGTCATTCGTCCCGCTCCTCAAGGACGCGAAGGCGCGCCGTCTCACATACCGCGTCGAGCAGTGCCCCATGCCCGGCTGGACGACGGGCGACATCTTTCACAACAATATCGCGTATACGCCCGGCACGTGGATCGCCCTGCACCGGATTTGCGAGAAGCACGGCGTCGGCGACCAGTTCCGCATCCATTACGACCCGTCACACGCGATCCTGATGGGCCAGGACACGCGGTCGCTCTTCCAGTTCCTCAAGGACGCCGGCTACAACTTCCTCATCGGCGGCTTTCACGTCAAGGGGCAGGTGGTGAACGCACGCGGCGTGTCGCAGTGGGGATACGGAGGGCAGACGGTCGAGCGTGGCGATTGGAAGGATGGCAAGCCGTCGACCAATCCCGCCGACCAGCTTCACGCGTGGAAGAAACAGATCGTCCTGGCTGAGCACGAGCTTCCCGGAACGGCGCGGCATGATCCGCTCGCGTACCTGCAGAACCGGACCGTCGACTGGTTCGATCACCAGCTCGCGGCGCGCGAGCTGCTGGCGCTCGACGTCGCCAACACGCACCTCATCGTCGAACACGAGTACCCGCCTGCGCGGATTCAGGACAAGGCGCGGCTGAAACCGATTCTTTCGGGATCGATCGCGTTCGTCCGCCACATCGACGAGGCCGCGGCGGACATGTTCGCGCTGCAACATGAAGTGCTCGCCGCGCAAAACATTCCTGTGCAAGGCGTCGGGCGCGAAGCGTACCGATCGTAATTACGGCAGGTCGATCCCCGGCGCAACTGAAACCGGGACACTCACACTTCGTCCCATTATCGGGAAGAAGTGTGAGTGTCCCCGTTCTGAATTTACTGCAAGTGGATCTGCGGCGCGACGCGCGGACGTGACGCATCCGTGGCCGCGTTCCAGTCGGTGTGGGGCGCGTGGTTCTCGACGAGCCACCCGTACACGAGACGGCCGTACGACTGCCAGCGCATCCGCTTCTTCTCGTAGAACGGCACGAGCGCGCGCTGCACCTCAGGGAGGCGATAGAGAGGAATGCCAGGGAAGTAATGGTGCTCGAGGTGGTAGTTGGAGTTCAGGAACGCGAAGTCCCAGAACCAGTGCCCCTTCATCAGCGTTCCCCACTTCGCCGGATCCGATGGATCGATGTCGTAATGCTGCCCGAGCCGATTGAGCGTGAACGCGATCGGGAAGATGAAGAAGACGGGAATGATGTTGCTGCGCAGCGCCGCGTAGAACCCGAAGAAGTACCACACCATCGCGATCGCCGACAGGTGCGCCAGCATCGACAGCTTGCGTTCGCGCGCGATCGCGTCCTGCAGCGGCTTCGGGTACGAAGAGGCCTCGCGACGCGCGGCGCGGAAATACATCGGGAACAACGCAGGCGTGCAGTAGAGCAGCTTGTACCACCGCGCGTTCACCTTGGGCGACAGGTGCGCCCGTTTCGGATCGTCGTCATCCGATCCGAGCTCCGCGTGATGATCGAGATGCCAGCGCGTGAACTGGGTGCCGGAAATGCCGCTCGGAATCGCGTAGAGGAAGCCCAGGAGCCGCTCCGCCGTCTGATGACGGCGCGCAAAGACCGTGTGGTGCACGACCTCGTGCAGCAGCACCGTGAAATTGAAGATCGTAAAGCCCTGGACGAAGGCGAGGGGAATCCAGATCAGCGGATTCTCGTACCTGATCAACCCCCACGTGGCGAGCGCAAGAATGCCGAATTGGCGGATCGTGACCGCGAAGTGCCGCAGTGGCTGCTTCTGATGCAGATCGCGCATCTGATCGCGCGTAATCGCCGCGCCGAGCTCGGCCCGCAGCCCAGCCGAATGCTGCGAGTAATGGTGCGATTTCACGGTGGATCCATTGTAACCGGCTCAGGGCTCAAGCCTCACGACTTAGGCCGGCTCACGGCTCAGGATGGTTCAAGGTTAGCGCCCGAAACGGTGACAGTCACAGTTCCGGGACCCGAACGGTGACTGTCACACTTCCGATCCGCGAACTGTCCGCATATGGGAAGAAGTGTGACTGTCACCGTTTCTGACCCGCGTAAGCGCTTCACGATGGATCTATTGTAACCGGCTTGAGTCGCCGGGTCTAAAGACCCGGCCTACGAGAGTATGTGTCTGGCGGACCTTCAGGTCCGCTGTTCATGAGCCAGGAGCCGGTCGGCGAACGCGCGTTAAGGCCACCCCGGCCAGGACCAGTGCGGCGCCGGCGATCTTGCCGGGTCCTACCGGTTCGTGCAGCCACACCGCGGCGGTCACCATTGCCACGATAGGCATCAGGTTCGAGTAGACCGCCGTGCGCGCGCTGCCGAGCTCTCGTATGGCGACATACCAGATGACGTAGGCCACGCAGATCGACAGGACCGCCGAGTAGACGAGCGCCATCCAGGTGTGGAGGCTCACGCTGATCCAGTCGACGCGCAACATGGTCCCCAGCGCGAGAGGGATGTAGAACAGCGTGCCAATGGCCATCGACAGGGCCGTGACGCCGACGGGCGAATGCCGCGTCATCAGCGGCCGCGCGGCGATCGTGTAAGTCGACCAGCACAGCACCGCGCCCCCCATCATCACATCGCCGGTCAGCGACTGTCCCCCGGTCGTTCCGCCGCTGCGCACGACGATGTAGATGCCGGCCAGCGAGAGAAGGGTGCCGGCCCAGTGCATCGCCGTCACGCGTTCGCCGATGCCTCCCAGGCGATGAAGCGCGACGCTGAGGATCGTGATCACCACCGGGCTCGCGGCCAGCAGCAGCGAGCTGTTCGCGACGCTCGTGCGCGCGACCCCTCCGATGAACCAGTACTGGTAGACGCAGTGACCGACGAACCCGACCGCCGCAAGCGCTATCCAGTCACGCCGCGTGACCGGCTCCGCGGTGTAGAAGACTTCCGCAGGATTCCACCGCACCCGGCGTGTGATCGCCATCGTCGCGATCATCACGGACGAAGCGACGATCAGGCGCACCGCGTTGAACGCCTCCGGATTGAGTTCCCTGAAGGCGGACTTGATGACGGTGTAATTGGTGCCCCAGATGAGGACCATCAGGAGCAGGAGGACGTCGAGCTTCGAGAAGCGAGTCAAGCTAACGAAGGTGTACGAAGAAAACGGATCCTCAAAACGAAGCAACGAAGGAAACGGCGAACCAAAACAAATTGGTCTTCGTTCAGTTCGTTGCTTCGTTTGTGGGATCCGTTACCTTCGTCGTCGTCTTCTCCGTTGTCTTACTTCCCGAACGGCGGCAGGAAGAACAGGATCAGTGAGATCAGCAGCACGTAGATGACGAGCGACTCGATCAGCACGAGGCCCAGAATGAGCGCGCCACGGATGTCGCCGGTGGCGCTGGGGTTGCGCGCGATCGCTTCTGCCGCGGCGGCGATGGCCTTGCCCTGCCCGAGCGCGCCGAACGCCGCCGCAATGCCCAGCGGGAAACCGGCGCCAATGATCGACCACTTGATGATCTCGTTGCGCGTGGCCGCCGCGGCTGGCTCCTGCGCGTAAAGCGGGAATGCGGCGCCAGCCATCAGAATGGCCGCCGTTGTCCAGAAAGTCCGTTTACTCACAACCAAATCCTCCCTATGGGAATACTCGATGAGCGCGTGCCGACTGCGGGCTTACGCGGCGGCCGGCGCCTGATGCCCGGCCGGGGCATCGTGGCCGTGCGCGTCGTGCTCGTGTTCGACCGCAACCGCCGCCTGGAGGTAAATAGTCGACAGGAGCACGAAGATGAATGCCTGCAGGCCGCCCGTGATGAGGCCCAGGAACATCATCGGCAGCGGAACGATGAAAGGAATAATGCTGCCGAGAATTACGATTACCAGCTCTTCGCCGAAGATATTGCCGAAGAGACGCAGCGAGAGCGACAGCAGCCTCGATGCATGGCTGATCGCCTCGATGACCAGCATCAGCGGTGCCATCCAGACCGGGGCGCCGGGCGGCACGGCGAAGTGTTTCAAGTAATTGATGACGCCCTGCTTGCGGAATCCCTGCAGGTGGTAGAAGACCCAGGTGGTGATCGCACAGCCGAGCGTCACGTTGATGTTGGCCGTGGGCGCCATCAATCCCGGCACCAGTCCGGCGTAGTTGCCGATCAGGATGAAGAGGCCGAGCGTGGCGATGAGCGGCAGGTAATTGCGGCCGTCGGGCCCGATCCATTCTTCGAGCAGGTTGACGACCGACATCACGCCGTCTTCGAGGAGGATCTGAAACTTGCTGGGATGCTCGACGCTGAGGCGCGAGCGCATGATGAGGCATGTGATCGTGATGCCGATCACGATCAGCAGCGTCATCACGAGATAGTTCGGAATGACCTCATGGCCGAAATGGAAGCCCAGCGGCTCCAGCGCCGCTTTCACCAGCGGCCCGAGCAGGGCGTTCACAAACTCCACGATCCAGAGCGGGTGTTCGATCATTCCGACTTATTTTTTGAACAGACGGCCCGCCTCGAGCGCCGCGGCCGCCACAATCGAGGATGCACCCGCCACGAGCCCCAATGGGTGCAGGCGCAAACGCGCAATCATAACGTACGCCAGAAGAGCGAGTAAAGCGTACCGCCCGACCATTTTGACCACGGCGCGCGCAAGGTTCGAGCGTCGCGCACGATCCCCGGTAGACGCGTCAAGCGCTTCAATGCCACCGCGAATGGATACGAAGCTGATCCCGATCAACACGCCGCCACTAATCACCGACAACGCGGCCCGCCAGTCGCGCGCGATGAGCAGCGCGATGATTGCCATCACGAGGCAACACACCGCGGCAGTGCGCTGAAGCCTGTCGAGCAGCGCGTCGTGCACGCTATTTGATCGATTGTGAGGCGCGGTACACGTTGACGATCCCGGCAACAAGTCCGAGGAAGAAGAAGATGAAGAATCCCCAGTGGCCCCACCCGATCCAGCGGTCGATCAGGAGTCCGAGCCCTGCGCCGAGCACGATCGCGAGCACGAACGAGAGCCCGACGCTGCCGAGCGCCCCGAGCGTCCGCATCGTCTCCGCGGTGGAATTCTGTTTCCGATCGGTCATGGCTTATGACTTATGTCTCAAGGCCGATGCTGGCTCAGGGCGGCCGGGTCTAAAGACCCGGCCTACCGTGCAGTGCGCTGTAGGGCGGACCTTTAGGTCTGCCGTTCATGAGCCGAGTCTATCGCAGCCATCCCAGCATCGGCTCGGCGCGACCGAGCGACGCCGCTGACGCCTGTGCAAGCTCGAAAAGAATGCGCGGGTAGACGCCCAGCGCGAGCGTTCCGGCTGCCGCGAACGCGAGCGCAACGATCATCGCGCGCGAGAGCACGATTGGAGGTGTACCCGGCTCCTCGCGGCGCACCCAGACGTAGACGACGACGCGGACGTAGTAGTAGAGCGAGAGCGCGCTGTTTAGAACAGCGATGACGGCGAGGCCGAAGTAGCCTGCCTCGATCGCCGAGGCGAACAGCCACACCTTGCCCATGAATCCGGCGGTCGGCGGGATTCCCCCGAGCGACAGCATGAAGAGCAGCATCGCGATCCCGATCGCCGGCTGGCGCGACGAGAGCCCCGCGAGATCGCGCAGCTCGTCGCCCGCGACGCCCTCGCGTCGCATGAGCACGATCACACCGAACGCGCCAAGCTGCATGAACGCATACACCACGAGGTACAACAACGCCGCGCTGACCCCGCGCGGCGTTCCTGCCACGATCCCGATGAGCATGTATCCCGCCTGCGCGATGGAGGAGTACGCGAGCATCCGCTTCACGTTCGTCTGCGTCAGCGCGGCGAGATTGCCGATCGTCATCGAGAGGACCGACAGGACGTAGAAGAAGGAGGCCCAGCCGAGCGGCTGACCGAAGACACTGCCGAGGCCGTCGAGGTGAAAGGCTGGCAGCCCCTCGAAGAAGATGCGCAGCAGCATCGCGAATGCTGCGGCCTTCGATCCGACCGAGAGAAACGCGGTGATCGGCGTCGGCGCTCCTTCGTACACGTCCGGCGCCCACATGTGAAACGGCGCCGCCGCGATCTTGAAACCGAGACCGGCCACCAGCAGCATCACCGCGACGGCCAGCAGCCGCCCGCTGGACCCGGACGCCAGCGCGGTTGCGATGGCGCGAAGCGCAGTGCTGCCGGTGAGCCCGTACAGGAGCGACATCCCGTATAACAGCAGCGCGAGCGAGAAGGCGCCGAGCAGGAAGTACTTGACGGCTGCTTCGTTCGACCGGCGATTCGGTTTCAGGAATCCCGCGAGAATGTAGAAGCACACCGCCATCGTCTCGAGGCCGATGAAGAGCACGATCAGATCGATCCCGCTCGCCATGATCATCATCCCCGCCGTTGCGCAGAGGACGAGGAAGTAGTACTCGCCGGGGCGGCCGCCCTCGATCGTGAGATAGCGGTGCGACAGCAGCACCGTGACCGCCGCGGACATCACGAACAGCAGCTTGAAGAAGATGGCGAAGCCGTCCACGGCGAACGTGCCGCGCGCGATGGTCGTCTCGCTGGCGGACATGACAGCCAGCAGTGTGGCCGCGGCGCCAAGCGACAGGATGGCCACCCACGCGGCGCGCGCCTGGCGTTGCTGCGACAGCGCGACATCCGCCAGCAGCAGGAGCAGCGCGCCGGTGCAGACGATCAGCTCGGGCAGCAGGTAATAGAGGTCGCCCCGGGAGAATCCGATTGCCGTCACCGGCCACCTGGCTTCTTGGGCGGAGCCTTCGGCGCCGGCTTCGGCGCCGGTTTCGACGGGGAGTCAGCGCACGATGCGATGGTCACGAAATCCGGCGGTGCGCTAGGCGTCGCCGACGGCTTCGGCCCCGCCGCCGGCGCGCTGTCGCAGGTCACAAGCGTCGGATTGAAGCCTGTCCCGGCTCCCGTGTCGTTCAGCGCCGGTCCGGCCGCTGCCGGCACGCCGGCGACGGCGGGCTGCGCGGCAGGATTCACGCGCGCCGTCACGCGCGTCACGGTTCCCTCCAGGCGCCGAATAAACGGCGCCGGGTAGATCCCGATCCAGACGGCGAGCGCGATCAGCGGCGCAAACGTCACGATCTCCCGCGCGCCGAGGTCGGCCATCGATGCGTTCTCCGGCCGATCGAGCGTGCCGAACATGGTCCGCTGGAACAGCCACAGCATGTAGGCGGCGCCCAGGACGATGCCGACCGCCCCCACGCCCGCCCAGATCGGGTGGACGATGTAGACGCCCTGCAGGATCAACAGCTCGCCGATGAAACCGTTCAGCGCGGGAAGCCCGATCGACGAGAGCGTCATGATCAGGAACACCGCGGCGAACACCGGCATTGCTTTCGACAGCCCGCCGTACTCCGCGATCTCCCGCGTGTGGCGGCGCTCGTAGACGATGCCGACGATCAGAAAGAGGGCCCCGGTCGAAATCCCGTGATTGATTTGCTGCAGCAGTCCGCCGGTGAGTCCGACCGGCGTCAACGCGAACATGCCAAGCATCACCATGCCCATGTGGCTGACGCTGGAGTACGCCACGAGCCGCTTCCAATCCGTCTGCGCGAGCGCGACGAGCGCGCCGTACACGATCCCGACGATCGCGAGCGCCGCGACGAGCGGCACGAAGTAGCGCGATGCGTCCGGCAGGATCGGCAGGCTGAACCGCACGAAGCCGTACGTGCCCATCTTCAGCATGATGGCCGCGAGGATCACCGAGCCCGCGGTCGGCGCATCCGTGTGCGCGTCGGGAAGCCACGTGTGGAACGGGAACATCGGAACCTTGATCGCGAAGCCGAAGAACAACGCGAGGAAGATCCATTTCTGCAGCGCAAAAGGAATCGTGAGCTGCTGCAGCTCGGTGACGTCGAAGGTGTAGGCGCCCGTGACGCTATGGCCATGGAAGTAGAGGGCCAGGATCCCGAGCAGCATCACGACGCTGCCGACGAGGGTGTAGAGGAAGAACTTGATCGCCGAATAGAGGCGGCGTCCGCCGCCCCAGATCCCTATGAGGAAATACATCGGGACCAGCATCACTTCCCAGAACAGGAAGAAGAGCAGGAAATCGACCGCCATGAACGCGCCCAGGAGCCCCGTCTGCAGGATCAGCAGCGAGACGTAGTACTCCTTCACCCGCTCGGTGATGCCAGCCCACGAACACAGCACTGCGATCGCGCCAATCAACGTCGTCAGCAGGATCAGGAGGGCGCTGTAGCCGTCGACGCCAAGGTAATACCAGGCGCCAATGGAGGGGATCCACTCTGCGCGTTCGGCGAACTGCCATCCCGTCGCGGTGAAGTCGTAGCGGAACCAGAGCGGCAGCGACAACAGAAACCCGAGCGTGGCGACGATCGCGGCCGTCCATCGGATCGCCTGTTCCTGCGCGCGCGGAACGCAGAGGAGCAGCCCGGCGCCAGCGAGCGGCGTGAACAGGATCAGCGTGAGCAGGTGCGCCATCATCATCGCGCGAGGAGATAGACGGTCAGGAATCCGAAGAGTCCAAGGATGATGACGAGCGCATAATTCTGAACGAGTCCTGTCTGGCCGCGGCGCACGAGAAAGCTGCCCTCGCCCGCGCTCCAGCCGGCCGCGTTGACGGCGCCGTCCACCCCGACCTTGTCAATCATGTGCGACATCCAGGCGAGCACGCGCGTCGTCACCCCCCACGCATTGACGAAGCCGTCAATCAACCGCAGATCCACACGCCACAATTCCCGCGCGGCGCCAAACGTGCCGCGTACGATCGTCGCGTCATACAAGTCGTCCACGTAGTACTTGTTGAGCAAGAGCGCGTGCACTCCGCTCCACCGTTCGGCGGCGCGCCGAGGCACCTCGGGGTGATTCACGTAGAACCGCCACGCCGCAGCCATCCCCGTGGCCCCGAGCAGCGTGCTGAGCAGCATGAGTGCCCACGCTCGGCCCTCCGTGGCTTCGCTGACGGGAAACGCCGCGCGATGCGCCGCCCGGTCGCGTTCCAGTTCTTCCCGCGCCTGCGCGATCATTTCTTGTGTGCCAGGAGGATCCGGCTGCCCCGCAACCTTCAAGAAGGCAACGGCGCGCGTTTCAGCGATGCTTGGCGCCAGAAAGTGCTCGATCGCGTTCGCGCCGCCAAGCGTTCGCGGGATGCCCATGAAGCCGACCACGATCGTGCCGATTGCCAGAATCATCAGCGGGACCGTCATCGTGCCAGGAGCCTCGTGTGGAGGATGGGGCGACGACGGCTCATCCGTGCCGTAGAACGTGAAGGCGATCAGGCGGAACATATAGAACGCCGTCAGCAGCGACGTGATCGACGCGAGCACCCACAGCGCGCGGTTGCGGCCGAAGGTCTGCAACAGGATTTCATCCTTGCTGAAGAAGCCCGCCAGCGGCGGGATGCCCGCAATCGCCAGCGCACCGACCACCATCGTCACGAACGTGACGGGAAGATAGCGCTTCAGCCCGCCCATTCGCCGCAGGTCCTGCTCTCCCGCCATCGCGTGAATGACCGCGCCGCTTCCGAGGAACAGCAGCGCTTTGAAGAACGCGTGCGTGACGAGGTGGAACACGGCCGCGCTGACGGCGCCGACGCCCGCCGCGAGAAACATCAGCCCAAGCTGCGAGATCGTCGAATACGCGAGGACGCGTTTGATGTCGGTCTGGACGATCGCAATCGACGCCGCCATCAATGCGGTGAGCGCGCCGACGATCGCGATGATTGCGAGCACGAGCGGCGCGTGCGAGAAGAGCACGGCGTTCCGCGCCACGATGTAGACGCCCGCCGTCACCATCGTCGCGGCATGGATCAGCGCCGACACCGGCGTGGGCCCTTCCATCGCGTCCGGGAGCCAGACGTACAGCGGGATCTGCGCGCTCTTTCCAGCGGCGCCGACGAACAGCAGGAGGCAGATGATCGAGAGGCCGCCGAACTGCGCGCGCTCGATCGGCCAGCGACCCGCCTGTGCCGCGACGGCCTGGAAATCGAGCGTACCGAAGGCGAAGAACGCCGCCATGATGCCGACCAGGAACCCCCAGTCGCCGATGCGATTCACGATGAACGCCTTCCGCCCGGCGTTCGCGGCGCTCCCCTTGTGGTACCAGAAGCCGATGAGCAGGTACGAGCAGAGCCCGACGCCTTCCCAGCCCACGAACATGACGATGAAGTTGCCGCCGAGCACGAGCAGCAGCATGAAGGCGCAGAACAGGTTCAGATAACAGAAGAATCGCGCGTAGCTGCCGCGGGGCTCGCTTCGCATGTACGCCGTCGAGTAGAGATGGATCAGAAAGCCGATTCCGGTGACCACGAGTGCCATGACCGCGGCCAGCGGATCGATCAGCAGCACCCATGACGCGTGAAACGCGGCGGCGCCCTTCAGCGTGACCGCGGGAATCGGCGGAATCCACTCGCCGAGGAATACCTCGCGCGCGATTGGCGCGCGTGCGGCATTCACCCCGCCGGCGATCGCCAGCGCGAGCGACACGAGCATCGACACGCACGCGATCGCCGCCGTCACGCCGCGGCTGAACCAGCGGATGCCGAACAGCCCGTTTATCGCCGCACCAGCAGCGGGGAAAAACGGCAGCAGCCACACAAAAGTGGTCATCCTCTCAGCAGGTTCACTTCGTCGATATTCAACGTTTCTTTGTTGCGATAGAACGCCAGCAGGATTCCCAGGCCGACCACCGCCTCCGCGGCGGCCACCGCCACGATGAACAACGCGAACACCTGGCCGACGACGTGGCCGTTCAGACGCGAGAATGCGACGAGATTCAGATTCACGGCGTTGAGCATCAATTCAATCGACATGAACAGGATGATGATGTTCCGTCGCAGCATGACCCCCGTCGCACCGAGCGCGAACAGCGCGGCGGCGAGCACGAGGTAGTGATACGCGGTTATCGGATACAGGTGCATTGCGCCTCAATCCATGCGGCGCGCGAACAGGATCGCGCCGACCATGGCGGCCAGCAGCAGCATCGAGGCCACTTCGAACGCGATCAGATAGTCCGTGTACAGCAGCCAGCCGACCTGCTCGGTATTGCCGCCGACGACGGGACTCGAGACTGGAATCGGCGACGCGGACGGCGCAGACGCGGTGTAGACCACAATCGCCGTCACCTCCGCGAGCACTGCCGACGCGAGCATGATGCCGAGGCCCGTCTTGCGATGCGGATCGTGATGCGCTTCAGGCGTGCGCTTCTGGTTCACGAGCATCACGACGAACAGATAGAGCACGACAATGCCGCCGGCATAGACGAGCACCTGGATGACCGCAAGGAACTCGGCGCCGAGCACCACGTACACGACGGCGACCGCCAGGAAGTTGAGCACGAGAAAAACGACGCTGTGGACTGCACTGCGCGCGGTGATGACCATCACGCCGAAACCGAGGATGAGAGCGGCAAGGCCGTAGAATGCAATTGCCTCGAGCATGTTTCCTCAAAATTCCGTCCGAAATACGCCGTAGTGCAGCGCTTCAGCCCTGCTGCTGCCACGCGCAGCCCTGAAGGGCTGCGCTACGACCGTGGCAACAAAATTTCCCGCGACGACCGCGGCATCAGAATTACCCCGCGACCGTGGCAACAGATCACAACCAGACTTTCAGTATCGCCGTCACGAACAGGTTCGCGAGGGCAACCGGGATCAACACTTTCCATCCGACACGCATCAGCTGATCGTAGCGGTAGCGCGGCAGCGTCGCGCGGATCCAGACGAACACGTAAAGAAACACGAAGCACTTCACCAGGAACCACATCCATCCCGGAATCCAGCCGAGAAATGCCAGCCAGCCCACGTTCGGGAACGGCGGCAGCCATCCGCCGAAGAACAGCGTCGTGACGACAGCGGAGACGACGATCATGTTCGCGTACTCCGCCAGGAAGAACATCGCGAAGCGCATTCCGCTGTACTCGGTATGGAAGCCGCCCGTCAGCTCCTGCTCCGCTTCTGCCAGATCGAATGGCGTACGGTTGGTCTCGGCGAGGCCGCCGATGAACAGTACGACCAGGGCGACCGGCTGCACGAACACGAACCAGACATGATTGTGCAGCTGCGCCTCCACGATCGCGACCATGCTGAGCGTGCCGGCGGTGACGATGACGCTGACCAGCATCATCGTGATGGCGACTTCGTAGCTGATCAACTGCGCCGAGGCGCGCAGGCTGGCGAGGAGCGGATATTTGCTGTTCGACGCGTACCCCGCGAGGATGATGCCGTAGACGCCAATCGACGTGATCGACACGATGTAGAGCAGCCCGACGTTCACGTCCGCGATGAAGAGCGGCACATCCCGGCCGAAGATGCGGGCGTGGCCGCCAAAGGGAATCACCGCGAACGCGATCAACGCCGGGACGAGCGACATGATCGGCGCGATCGTGAACAGCCACTTGTCCGCGCGCGCCGGCGTGATGTCTTCCTTGAGCAGCAGCTTGATGGCGTCGGCGATCGGCTGCAGGACGCCGTGCGGGCCGACGCGCATCGGACCGAGCCGCGACTGCGCCCAGGCGATCACCTTGCGCTCGAGCAGCACCATGTAGGTGACGGCGATCAGCACCGCGTTGAGCACGATCAGAATCTGCACGAGCGGGAGCAGCCAGCCCATTGAGGTCATCGATCCACTTCACCAAGCACTATGTCGATCGATCCAATCATCGCGACGACGTCGGCGACGAGATGCCCCTTGATGAGCCGCGGCAGCGCCTGCAGGTTGCAGAACGACGGCGGGCGCACCCGGAATCGATAGGGGACGTTCGACCGCCCGTCGCTCACGATGAAGAAGCCCAGCTCCCCCTTTGGTGACTCAATCGCGTGATACGTCTCTCCGGCGGGAGGCTTGATCAGTCGCGGCACCTTGCCGACGACCGGCCCCTCCGGAAGTCCCGCGATCGCCTGCCGGATGATCCGGAGCGACTGCCGGAATTCCTCGAGCCGCACGAGGTAGCGATCGTAAATGTCGCCCGCGCTCCCGATCGGCACGTCGAAGTCGAACTCGTCGTACGCGGCGTAGGGCTCGTCCTTGCGGACGTCGCGCGGGACGCCGGAGCCGCGCAGCGGCGGGCCCGTCAGGCCGATCGCAATCGCGTCAGCGCCGGAGATCACGCCGATGTTGCGCGTGCGCTCCTTCCAGATGCGGTTGTGCGTCAGCAGGTCCTCGTATTCGGGGATCTTCGTCTCGAACAGATCGCAGAACGCGCTCACCTTGCGCGCCCAGCCCGATGGAATGTCGAGCGGCAGCCCGCCGATGCGCATCGAGCTGTAGGTGAGGCGCGCGCCGCAGAATTCTTCGAAGAGATCGAGAATGAGCTCGCGCTCGCGGAAGTTGTAGAGGAACACCGTCATCGCGCCGATGTCCATCGCGTGCGTGCCGAGCCACAGGTTGTGGCTCGCGATCCGCTGCAGCTCCGAGAGAATCGTGCGGATGTACCGCGCGCGTCGCGGCACCTCGATCTGCATCAGCTTCTCGACCGTCTCGCAGTACCCCAGGTTGCTCGTGGCCGCCGACACGTAGTCCATCCGATCCGTCAACATCACGATCTGCTGCCAGTCGCGATGCTCCGACAGCTTCTCGATCCCGCGATGCAGATATCCGATCACCACGTCCGCGCCCACGACGCGCTCGCCGTCCAGACGCAGCACGACCCGCAGCACGCCGTGCGTGCTCGGGTGCTGCGGCCCCATGTTGATGACGAGTTCGTCGGTATCGAAAAGGCTCATGGCTCAGGGCTCACCGCTTCATGCTGGCTCCCGGCTTAGATGAGAGCGCGTCCAAAACCAAGGGCGGCCTCGTGTGGCGCAGGCCTTTAGGCCTGCTTGACGGCCGCCGGGCAGCCCTGAAGGGCTGCGCTACGCTAATGCAACGCACTCTCATGGCTCATAGCGCAATCGCAACCAGTCCATCGGATTCTCGAGCAGCATCTCGCCGGGACCCTCGAGCGGATAATCCTTTCGCTGCGGGTGTCCCTGCCATTCGTCCGGCATGAGGATGCGGCGCAGATCGGGATGGCCATCGAACGGGATCCCGAACATGTCGAAGACTTCCCGCTCGAGCCAGTTCGCCGAGGGCCAGACGGAGGTGACCGATGGCACGGCCTGGCTGTCCGCCACGCGTACCTTGACGCGCACGCGATGGCGGTGCCGCGTCGAGAAGAGCGCGTAGCTGACGTCGAAACGCTCGGCGCGCGGCGGCCAGTCGGTGGCCGTGACGTCGCAGCAGGCATCGAACGACGCCTCCTGCGCGGTGCGCAAGTGACGCATTACGTCCAGCAGGCGATTGGTGGCGACAATCATCGTCCAGTCGCCGACCCAGTAAGAAACCTGTGTGACGGCATCCGGAAGCGCCGACTGCAGTGGGCTGATGAACCCGGGAACAGAAAGGTCGGCGGGCGGCGGCGGGTCGGGTGGTCCTGCGGGTGGCGCGGGATTCACGCCCACTCGAGCGCTCCCTTCTTCCACGCGTACGCGTAGCCGACGACGAGGATGAGGACGAAGAGAAACATCTCGATCAGGCCAAACAGCGCCAGCCGATCGAGCACCACGGCCCAGGGAAACATGAACACGGTCTCCACGTCGAAAATCACGAACAGCATCGCGACGAGATAGTAGCGGACGCTATAGCGGTCCCGCGCATCTGTCTGTGGCTCGATGCCGCACTCGTACGGCTCGAGCTTCACCTCGTTCGCTTTCTCCGCATGGACGAGCCGGGACACGATCAGGGTGACGATCGCAAACGCGATCCCGACGAGTATGAAGAGGAAGATGGGGATGTAAGCCCGAAGCATGGTCCGCCTCCGCCCGCAATCGAAATCTGCGGCGGGCTACGGCGAGACCCGCCGAAGCCGCTACGCGACTTCGGCGGGGCGGGTGACGTCCGGAGTATACTCGATTGGAAGGCCCCAACCGATGAAACATTGGTGTGTGGCGCTGCTTGTCGGCGCCTGTTGCATGCGTCCCGCCGCCGTCCTGGCGCAGGCCAAGCCGACGAACATCCACGTCAGCGTACTCGATTCGAAGGGAGACCCGGTTACCGGCCTGACTGCCGCCGACTTCGTCGTGAAGGAGGACAATGTCGCGCGCGAGGTGCTGAAAGCGGAACCCGCGACCGAGCCGCTGACCGTCGCCCTGCTGGTGGACGACAGTCAGGCGCTCACCGCCGGCGTTCAGTTCATCCGTGATGGGGCGCGCGATTTCGTGAAGACGCTGGCGGGCAAGGCCGACATTGCCGTCATCACGTTCGGCGAGCGGCCGACGATTGCGCTCGATTACACGCGCGACGAGCAGGCGGTCCTCGCGACACTCAATCGCATCTTCCCGCGATCGGGCGCCGGCTCGTATCTGCTGGACACGATCGTCGAGACGAGCAAAGGCCTGCAGAAGAAGGAAGCCGCACGGCCCGTCATCGTCGTGCTGATGCTCGAAGACGTCGAGTTCAGCAACCGCTATTACGAGCAGGTGCTCAACGAGCTCGACAGGTCGCACGCCGCGCTGCACGTTGTGGCGATTGGAACGCCCGATGCGGGCGTCAACTCCGACGAGATCCGGAATCGCAACATGGTCGTCGCCGAAGGGACGTCGCGCACCGGCGGACGCCGGGACCAGGTGCTTGCGCTGAGCGGCGCGCCGGCGCGGATGGCGCAACTCGCGAAGGAACTGCTCAATCAGTACACCGTCACCTATGCGCGGCCCGAGACGCTGATCCCGCCCGAGCGCGTCGACGTGTCGACCACGCGCCCCGGTCTCACAGTCCGCGCACCGCACAAAGTTCCTTCCACCAAGACACGGGACACACCATGATCGCTCGTCTGGGTCTGGCCTCTCTCTTCGCGGCGGCAATGGCGACGGCGCTCGGAGCGCAACAGCAGCGGTTCCGGGCGGGCGTCGAGCTCGTGTCGTTGAACGTCACCGTGACCGACGGCACGGGACGCTACGTGACCGATCTGGCGCAGGAGGATTTCGAGGTCTATGAGGACGGCGCGCGGCAGGGGCTGACGTTCTTCTCTCGAACGCAGCAGCCGATCTCGCTCGCGCTGTTGCTCGACACGAGCGCGAGCATGGAAGAGCGCATGCCGATTGCGCAGGAAGCGGCCGTCGGCTTCGCGCGACAGCTCCATAAGGAGGACCAGGCGGCGATCATCGACTTCGACAGCCAGGTGCGGATCCTTGCGCCGTTCACCAGCGATGGCGCCGCGCTCGAGAAGGCCATCCGCGCGACGACCGCCAACGGGTCCACTTCCCTGTACAACGCGATTTACATTTCGCTGAAGGAGCTGCGAAAGACCAAGGCACAGTCCACGTCCGACATCCGGCGGCAGGCAATCGTGCTGCTGTCGGACGGCGACGACACGTCGAGCCTGATCGAGTTCGACGAGGTGCTCGATCTCGCGAAGCGCTCCGAGACGGCCATCTACGCGATCGGACTCAGACAGGGAGAGATCGGACGCCGCGAATTCAAGGAAGCGGAGTTCGTCCTGCGCCAGCTCGCCCAGGAAACGGGTGGACGTGTGTACTTCCCGACTGACGCGCGCGAGCTGCCGAAGATCTACCAGGCGATCTGGGACGAGCTCTCGAGTCAGTATTCGATCGCCTACTCGTCGTCGAACCCGAAGCGCGACGGCGCGTGGCGCCGCATCCTCGTGCGCGTGGCCCGTCCGGGGCTCACGGCGCGAACGAAGCAGGGCTACTACGGGCCCACGGGATCCTAGGCGATGCTGGGCTGGCTTCCCCTGGTGTTTTACGCCGCCGCCGCGGCCGCTTACATCGCGCATTTCGGAAAACGGGATCCTCGCGTCGGACGCGTTGCCTCGTCGCTGCTCGCCGGCGGCGTGCTCGCGCACACGTTCGTCATCGGCATGCAGACGGTCCAAGCCGGCTACGCGCCGCTGGTCGGCACAACGGCGGCGATCTCCGCGTTCGTGTGGCTGCTCGGCCTCGCATACCTCTACGTCGAGCTGACGACGGACGAGCGCACGATGGGGGCGTTCGTGACGGTGCTGCTCGCCGTGCTCGCGGTGCTGCCCGCGCTGCATGCCTCTGACGTGGAGCCGCGGCCCGAGCTCCTCCGCAGTCCGCTCTTCACGCTGCACGTGCTCTCGCTGCTGTTCGCCTATGCGAGCTTCGCGCTGGCCTTCGTGCTGGGCGTCACCTACGTGCTGCTCTTCAAGGAAATCAAGGCGAAGCACCTCGGATTCTTCTACACGCGCCTGCCCTCTCTCCAGGTCCTCGACTTGATGAATGGCCGGGCGATCATCGTGGGCTGGCTGTTCCTGACGTGCGGTCTCGTGGTTGGCGGGATCTGGGCGACGCAGATCCACAGTTCGCCGGATCCGCACGCGCAGGCCATGTCGGTGGCGGATCCCAAGATCCTCGTCGCGCTGCTCTGCTGGGGGATGTATTCGTTCGCGCTGTTCGCGCGGCGGGCGATCGGCTGGAGCGGCCGCCGTGCGGCGTGGTTGTCGGCGATTGGATTCGTCATCGTCCTGCTGAACTTCGTTCCGGTCGGATATTTCCTGACCCGGAGTCATAACTTCTAGTGGTGCGGCTCCTTGCCGTCGGCGTAAGCCACCGTACGGCGCCCGTGGAGCTGCGGGAATGCGTCGACTTCGCGAAGGATGGAGTCGACGCGGCGCTCGCCGCGCTCGCGGAACGCGCGGTCGCGCGCGAGATCGTCGTGCTGTCGACGTGCAATCGCGCGGAGATTTACGGCGTGGCGGAAACGGACACCGCGGCTGACGCGCTCGGCCGGTTCATCAGCGAGTATCATCAGGTGGCGCACGAAACGCTGCGGCCGCATTTATTCGTGCATCGAGGCGCGGAGGCGGCCACCCATCTCTTTCGCGTCGCGGCGGGACTCGATTCGCTCGTCGTCGGAGAGCCGCAGATTCTGGGACAGGTCAAGGACGCCTACGCCGCCGCCAGCGCGCTCAAGCACACGGGGGCGCTGACCAATCGCCTGTTCAGCAGCGCGTTCACGGTCGGCAAGCGCGTGCGATCGGAGACGGGACTCGGCGAAGGGGCCGTGTCGGTGAGCTACGCGGCAATCTCGCTCGCGAAAAAGATCTTCGGGGATCTCACCGGGCTCGACGTGCTCATCCTCGGCGCCGGCGAAATGGCGGAATTGACCGGCGTGCACCTGCGGGCGCAGCACGTGAAGCAGCTCACGATCGCGAGCCGGACGCTGTCCACCGCGCAGACGCTCGCAAAGGCCTTGAACGGCCGCGCGGTCGCGTGGTCGTCGCTCAGCGACGCGCTGTCGGCTGCCGACATCGTCGTGACGGCGACGGGCGCCGCCGAGCCCGTGCTGACACGCGCGCGACTGGAGGAGGTCATGCGCCCGCGACGCAGCCGTCCGCTGTTCGTGATCGACATTGCCGTCCCGCGCGATGTCGAAGCCTCCGCCGGCGATCTTGACCAGGTGTTCCTCTACAACATCGACGACCTGCGGACGATCGTGCAGGAGAATCTCGCGCGGCGCACCGCCGAACTGCAGCGCGCCGACGATATCGTCCGCGAAGAGGTCGAGCGCTTCAGCGCGTGGATGCAGTCGCGCGAGGTGGTCCCCACCCTCGTCGCGCTGCGGCAACGGTTTGAATCGATCCGGCAATCCGAGCTCCACCGGCTGGAATCGAAGCTCGCGGGACTGCCGCCCGAAGCGAGAGCGCGCGTCGACGAGATCACGCACCTCATCGTCGAGAAACTGCTGCTGACGCCGACCGAACAGCTCAAGGCGCTCAGCGACGAGAGCACCGTGATTGCATATGCGGACGCCTTGAACCGGTTGTTCAGCCTTGTGGACGAGAAGTCGAAATCGGACGGCTCGCAGCCGCAGAACGTGTCGTCATGAGGCCGCTCAGAATCGGAACCCGCGGCAGCCAGCTCGCGCTGTGGCAGGCGCGCACCGTGGCGGCGCTGATCGAGCAGCACGGCAACGACGTCGAGCTCGTGATCATCAAGACGGCGGGCGATCGCCTGCAGGAGGCGCCGCTGTCGGAGGTCGGGGGGAAGCGTCTGTTCGTCAAGGAGATCGAAGACGCGCTGCTCAAAGGCGATGTGGATCTCGCCGTCCACAGCGCGAAGGACATGCCGGCGGTGCTGCCCGATGGCCTGGAGCTGGCGGCCGTGCTGCCGCGCGAGGATCCACGCGACGCGCTCGTGCTGCCTGGCGGCGCCGCCGCGGTGGATCTGGCGGACGCGGTCGCACGGATCGGCAATAGTCCGACGATCGGCACCAGCAGCGTGCGACGGATCGCGCAGCTCGCGACGCTGCTTCCGCGTGCGCAGTTCGCACCGATTCGCGGCAACGTC
>Ga0066677_10000064_pt1 | contig 33532 bp, 21 predicted proteins | sample GraSoiAngelo_126_FD_62299 | JGI IMG/M metagenome (GOLD analysis project Ga0066677, IMG submission 62299) | Grasslands soil microbial communities from the Angelo Coastal Reserve, California, USA - 14_0927_09_20cm | ecosystem: Environmental > Terrestrial > Soil > Grasslands | place: USA... | reverse complement strand
CGCACCCCGCATCCCGCACCCCGCAGACGAATACGATCCTGAAATCGAGTGTCGAGGTTGTGATCACACGCGCGGGGCTCATCTGGGTGGATTCGCAGATTCTGGCGGGAAATGCACTGGCGTCCGGCTTGCTGTCGACGGCTCGAACCAATGACTGCCGCTGTCCCCACACCGATCCTCGTGGTCGAGGACGATGGAAACACGCTGACGGGTTATATGGAGTTCCTGGCGAGCGCCGGATTCAATCCGACGGGCGTTCCTGATGCAACCAGCGCGCTGCCGATTGCCCTCCGCAATCCGCCGGACGTCGTCGTCACGGACATCACGCTGCCGGGCATGAGCGGGTTCGAGCTCGCCGCGGCGCTGCGAGCGGACGAACGCACGAAGCACGTGCCCGTCATCGGCCTGACCGCCCATTGGACGCCGCAGGTGCGATCGCGCGCAGCCGACGTGAAGATGCAGGCCATCCTGTTGAAGCCGTGCATCCCGTCACACCTCGTCGCCGAGCTGGAGCGTGTGCTCGGGCGTACGTGCCGATCCGCCGTCTGATCTAACGTGGGGCTCCGCCCCACCCCGGCTCGGTGGCTCGCGGGGACCCCGACACCCCGCTCCGCTCCCTGGCAGGCGCGCCGTGCGCGCCTAGCCCGTCATACAGCAGTGCGAGTACAAAGACACGAACGCCCTCGCCGCTCCGGCGTATGTCCGGTTGCGGCGAGGGCGTGCGTGCGAAATCCGCGTCGCGATCGTCAGCTAGAAAATCAAACGAAGACCCAGCCGGAACTGACGTTCGTCGATCCCCTCGCGGCCGAGATCCTGGACGCTGGTGATCGTCATGAAGTCCGCTCCATCTCCGACGAAGTTATCCGGTGCCGCGAGATGAGGCGTGTTCGTGAAATTGAACGCCTCCGCCCGGAACTGCAGCCGGAGCCGGTCTGAGAAGGAGAACTCGCGCGTCAACCCGAAGTCCCAGTTGAAGACACCCGGCGCGCGGAGGATGTTGTACCCCGTGTTGCCGAACCGCGCCTCCGTGACATCGGCAAATGCTGTCGGATCGTAGTACGGCGTTCCCCTCCCGACGCCGCCGAGCTTCGCCACGTTGGTCTTCACCTGGTCTGCGGTCTGCGTGCTTCCCGGCAGGTTCAGCGACGTGTCGTCCGCAAGAACGCTGAAGGGGGTGCCGCTCATGATGCTGATCATGTTGTTGATCTGCCACCCGCCAAGAATCTGCGAGGCGATCCCTTTGTCGTTCAGCCAGCGTCGCCCCGGGCCCATCGGGATCTCCCAGACGTTCGTGATGCCAACGTTGTGGGTGCGATCGACATCCGTGAGCGCCCGATTCCGGCTGAAGTAGGGCGCGGCTTGAACGTTCGGCGTATTGGAGCTGTTCGTAATCACATTGATTGCCTTGCCCCACGTGTAATTCACGTTCAGGCTCAGGCCCGCCGAGAAGCGACGCGACAGTTGCGCCTGCAGCGAATCGTAGTGGCCGTTGCCGAGCGGTTGAAGGAACACGGTCGACGCGGTCCTTCCGAATCGTTGCAGCAACGGTTTTCCTTCGTCCCCCGCGCCGATCACCTGCCCGGCGTTCTGGTCCACCAGTCCCAGCTGACGGATCGATCGCGTTGCGACATAACCGGCCTGCCCTGTGAACTTCCACGGCAGTTCGCGCTGCACCGTGAAGTTCCAGGACTGGATGTATCCGCGATTCAGGTTCTGCGGGTATCCGCCGAATGCGTAGTCGCTCGGGATGTCGAGGACGCCGTTGCCCTCGGCCGGCACCTGCACCGCCGGTATACCCTGCGACAGGGTTGTCGCAGGAGTCAGGCCGTCGGGCGACTCACGCCTCACCTGGATAAGGAGCGGGTAACTGGCTCGAATCAATTCCAGGGCTTCGTAGGGATCGTTCGTAAGGCCGTAGCCGGCGCGGACGACCCACTTGTCGCTGGGGCGGTAGGCCATGCCGACGCGCGGACCGAAGCGCCGCTTGCTGGTGCTGATTCCGCAGTCGGTCGGGACCGACCCCACGCCGCACAGCAGCACCTTTCCTGTGGTGATGTCGTAGCGTTCGATGCCGCGATCGGGCCGCGTCGGCATCGGGAAGTATTCCCACCGGGTGCCGTAATCGATCGTGAGCTTGTCCGACACGGACCAGCGGTCGCGGATATAGCCGCTATAGAGCCACGACTGCACGTGATAGACGTCCGGCACCTGCAGCGTTCTGCCGGCGCTGCTCGCCTGCCCGATCAGGAATGCCGCAATGCTGTTGTATCTGGAGCTTGGGGAGGTCTTCTGACAATTGCCCGTTGCGGAATCGACCGCGATGCATTGCTCGGTGATGCCGCGAGCGAAGTCGAACCCTCCCTGGGCGCCGAAGCCGCCAGTGATGAACTCCGCCTGCGTCTGGTTCAGCCCCATGTGATAGATGTCGCCGCCAAACCGGACGTTGTGCGTCTTCTTGATCAAATTGAAGTTCACCACGTACTGCGACTGCGGGTCGTGGCGGTAATAGGGCATGAAGTTCGAGTTGACCCCGACGGTTGCAAAGTCGTCCGTGCCGTTGAAGTCGAACTCCGGCCAGCCGCTCTCGAAATTGCGCGGGCCATTCGTTCCGGGAATTCCCAGCACGTCCGCTCCGATGTTCGTGCCGAGCCCGGGTTGCTCCGAGTTCGTTCCCTGCTTCGCGTATCCATAGTGCGCGTCCATCAGGAACGTGGGACTGAAGATGTAGGTGCCCATCACCGTAAACCGGTAAGTGTTGCCGTGCCCGTGCCCAGGGTTGCTGCTTCCACCGATGGGCCTCCCGACCCCGGTGTCGCCGAAGACCGTTGGCACGTTGGTGCGATAGTGCAGAAGGCCGAAGGTCCCGGCCATGTTCAACTTGGAATTGACGTTGAAATCGACCTTCGAATCCACCTGGTGACGGTCGAACGTGAACGGGGCGGACACGAAATAATTGCTTCGCTCCCGGTCAAGGTTGTTGGCGGGGATGAAGCTCGCGATCTTCCTGGCAATCGGATCCATCCGCGCCGCAGGAATGATGTTGAGGCAGTTCGGGTTCGTCGCGGTGTTGCAGAGCGCGTAGTTCGGGTCGCCGGGGAATACCTGGAATTGCGTGCGGCCCGTGCCATCCGCGTTACCGGAGAGCGGATCGTAGATCGGATTCGGCGACCGTTGCAGATCCCCCCTCAGCATTGCCGGCAGCGGAACCGTGACCGTCCTGTCCACGTTTTTGTGGTCGCGGATCGACTCGTAGCTGACGAAGTAAAAGATCTTGTTCTTTTTAATCGGGCCTCCGACGGTGCCGCCGAACTCGTCGTAACTCATCTTCGGCTTGTTGCCGGTGTTCAGCGCAGCATCGTCGAACCGCATCGGCCAGGCTTTCAGGTTCTGGTTGGTGAAATACTCGAAGCCCGATCCGTGAAGGGCATTGGTTCCGCTCTTGGTCGACACGTTGACCGCGGCGCCGCCGGCGAGGCCCTGCTCGGCGTCCATGCTGTTGGTCACGACGTTCACTTCCTGGATCGATTCGAGCGTCGGGATATAGGAGACGACGTGCGGCAGCTGGACGTGCGTGGTGCTGACGCCGTCGATCCTCGTGTTGTTCTGATCGTCGCTGGTCCCGTTGACGCTGAACTCGAGCGAGCGCGCGGGGTTGGTCGGGATGGAGTGCGAATTGACCGGAGGCGCGAACCCGGGCAGCATCCGGTAGACCTGCTGATAGTTCCGGCCGAGCGGCACCGGCAGGTTGGCCAAATCCTTCGCCTCGAGGCTCTGGTGGACCTCGGCGGTGTCTGTCTGCAAGACCGGCGCTTCAGCGCTGACCGTGACGTTGTCGCCCATGGCGCCGATCTCGAGCGTGACATCGACGCGGGTGACGGTGTTGATGCTGACCGGAACTTCGGTTTGCTCGAACGACTTGAAGCCTTGCTGAGTGGCTTTGAAGCTGTAGACGCCGGCCGGCAGATTGGCGAGGTTGTATCGGCCCCCTTCGTCGGTCACTGCCTCGCGAACGAGACCAGTGCTCTTATTGGTGGCGACCACCGTGGTGCCAGGCATGACGGCGCCTGACGCGTCTTTCACTTCGCCCAGGATCGATCCATAGAGAACCTGTGCCGTGCCTCGCTGAGGAAACATCAGAACCAGGGCAACCAGCAGCAGGCACCCCAGCGAGACGGTCGACCTCCGTACTCCTCCAGACATTGAACCCTCCAGTCGTAGTGACGACCAGGAACAAAGGATCGGATTGATGATGCGTCGGCTAAGAACTCACCTCCACTATCGTCGGTCGGCCGGGTCTTTGACCCGGCGTCGCGTTGGATCGGACGGTCACTCGCGCCGGACCGATTCGTTGATCGGCGGCGCGCTGTCTTTGATCTGCTCGGACTTGGAATCGTAGTACAGCCGCTTTCCCTGCCAGTACGACTGCGCCGCCATGATGACCGCCACGGCGTGAAGGAAGCCGTTGTCGACCGTCGCGTTCGTCCGCGTGTTGCGGCTGCGAAGGCACTCGAACCAGTTCGACATGTGCGACAGGTCCTCGTCGCCGATGTTGATCGGGCCGGGCTTGTCATCGCCGGGAAGCGTGACCCACCGCTCTCCGCGCGCGACGGTCGGATCGTCCTCGTGATTGCCCTTCTCTTCGACCAGCTTCCAGCGAGGACTGCCCTCGCCGCCGATGTTTATCAGCGTCGCTTTCTTGCCCATGACCCGCGAGAAGCTGTCGCAGTCGTTGCCGAAGCTCGTGGAGTAACTCACCAGGAATGACGGGTACTCGACGAGCGCCTCGAACGTGTCGGGGTTTTCGCGGCCATCGTGCCAGGCGAACACGCCACCGTGCGCCATGATGGAGCGTGGCGGCTGTTCGTTCATGAAGAAGTGCACGAGATCGATGCCGTGGCTCATCCACTGATCGGGGATGCCGCTCGAGAAATCTTTGTAGAGGCGGAACTCGAAGTACAGCTGCGGATCGAACGGCCGATACGGCTTCGTCATCAGCCACTTCTTCCAGTCCGTATCCTGTTCGCGGATTTGCTTCACTTCGGGCCGGCCGCGCCAGCGAGGCCCGTTGTAGTTCCACACGATCTCGTACTTGCTGACGTCTCCGAGAGCGCCGCTGCGCACGACCTCGCGCGCGGCGAGTTGATACGGTTCACTCCGGTGTTGTGTGCCCACCTGAACGACGAGGTTGCTCTTCTTAACGGCGTCGCGCGCCGCTTTGACCTCCTCGAGCACGTTGCCCATCGGCTTTTCGCAATAGGCGTGCTTCCCCGCTTCGACGGTCGCCTTCAACACGGGTGAATGCGAATGCTCCGGCGTCGCGATCAGCACCGCGTCGACATCCTTCTGAGCGAGCAGGTCGTCCAGATATTGAAAGGCGCGCGGCGCGCGCCCGAAGTACTTTTCGCTGTTGGTCGCGGCCCGCTCGCGGTTGTTCTTCCACAGATCGCAGACGGCAACGGTCTCGACGTTGTACTTACCCTTCAGCCGCGACGCGATCATGTGCAGCCCGCTGCCGCGGTTGCCCACGCCGATGTGGCCCAACGCGATGCGATCATTCGCGCCGAGAATGCGGTCGTAGGACAGTGCGCTCGAGGCAAAGGCTGAGCCCGCCACAACTCCAGCCGTCTTGCCGATGAACGACCGCCGGTCCAGCTTCTTGTCTTCTGAATCCTGCATGGTGCACCTTCCTGATGCTCGCCGGGGCCCCACCCCCGGCTCCCGCCTTCGCTCGCGCGTTCCCACCGAGCTACGGCGCGGCAGGCCGCTGCTCGCGATCATCTCCAGCCGAAGGCTGTCCCGCCGAAGCGCCTTGCGCGAAGGCGGACGGCGCCGGCGCTCTCGGCGGAGGATAGTACACCAGCCGGGCGCTGTCGCGTTACCATCGTCAACCTCGGCCTCGCGGGGCATTCGGGAACGCGATTGCCGCCCTGTGGCGTCAAATTGCAATAACGGGGTGATTGAATTCCCGACCTATACTCAACTATTGGAGGCCGCCCGCCGATGCCTTGGGTTATTGCCGTCCTCGTCATCGTTCTCATCGTCGGCCTGACCGCCTGCTTCACCATCAACGCCGTCCGCATCAAGCGCCACATGAACAAGAGCCTCAACGCATTCCGATCGCGCCTTGAAGAGGAAGCGAACTCCGTTCTCGATGGTCTTTTCAACGCCAAACACGGTGACGAAGGTCCGCCGCGTTCGGCGGATGGCTCAGAGGCAACGCCGTCGGAATGAACGCGCGACTCTGACGTCGTGCCGTTGCTCCTGCTCGCGGCAGCGTTGATTCTGCTGGTTCTGCTCTCGATAGCGCTCCTCCCGTTCTCGTTCGTGCTGCGATATCGCGCGGGAACCGCGCGCCGGCCGGCGCGCGGCTGGATGGTGACGCTGAATCTCGTTGGTCTCAGCCTCTCCTCGGTGCTGTTCCTTCTGACAGCAGCATTCACGACTCGGTGGGTACCGGGCGCGTTCCGGTATGCGCTGACGGGATTCGGTGTCGGGTGCGTCCTCGGCACCCTTGGTCTCCTCCTGACGCGATGGGAACCCGGATCGCGCGCGCTGTACTACACTCCTAACCGCTGGCTCGTGCTCGGCATCACGCTCGTGGTCACCGCTCGCGTGGGTTACGGATTCTGGCGCACATGGCACGCGTGGCGCGCCGCATACGAACACACCTCGTTGATCGTGGTGTCCGGTGTGTCGGGCTCACTGGCAGCCGGCGCGGTGGTGCTCGGGTACTATGTGACGTACTGGGCGGGCGTGCGCCGACGGATCAGACGCTTTCGGTCCAGGTGACCCGGGCGGGTACCACGAGTGCCTGGTGGGCGGTTTTCAGTACGACGCCAACGTTTCCACCCCGGCATTCGTCAAAAGACACCATGATGAATTCGTTCGGCGATATCCGATATGCCCTGCGTCAGTTCAGGCGGGCACCTGTATTTACGATTGCTGCTGTACTCACCCTCGCTCTCGGCATCGGGGGCACCACGGCTATCTTCACGCTGATTCACGCGGTGATGCTGCGTTCGCTCCCTGTCGCGGATCCCGCGCGCCTGTACCGTATCGGTGACGGCGACGACTGCTGCGTGGAGGGTGGGCCCCAAGACCGATGGGGCATGTATTCGTATCCGCTCTACGAGCGGTTGAAGGCGGCGGCGCCGGAATTCGAAGAGGTCGCGGCGTTCCAGGCAGGCGGTGCGCGCCTCAGCGTGCGCCGAGAAGGTGTGGAGACCGCGGCAAGGCCGCTCAGATCCGAATTCGTCACGGGCAACTATTTTTCAACCCTCGGTGTGAACGCCTTCGGCGGGCGCGTGATGACGGCCGCCGATGACACGCCCTCGTCTTCTCCGGTTGCCGTCCTGAGCCATCACGCGTGGCAAAGCGTGTATGCCGGTGACCCGGCCGTCGTCGGCTCCTCCTTCATCGTCCAGGGACATCCGCTCACGATCATTGGTGTTGCACCGCCCGGATTCTTCGGCGAGACACTGCGCGGCGATCCGCCAGACCTGTGGATCCCTCTGCAGCAGGAGCCTCTGATCGACGGCGACGGCGCGCTCCTGCGGCAGTCGGTCGGGGCATGGCTGCGCGCGATCGGCCGTCTTCGTCCAGGCGCGTCGGTCGACGGCATGGCACCGCGTCTGACGGAGGTGCTGCGGCAATGGATGGTGCACGATTCGGGCTATCCGTCCAACTGGATGGCCGACGTGGTGCGTCTCCTGCCCAAGCAGGTGATCGCGATCGTTCCGGCCGGTGCAGGCGTCGGTGAGATGAAAGAGGAATACGGACGGAGCCTGCAGATTCTGCTCGCCGTGTGCGGTCTCGTGCTGCTGATTGCGTGCGCGAACGTCGCGAACCTGCTGCTGGCGCGCGCGGTCGCGCGTCGCGCGCAGACGGCCGTGCGCCTCGCGGTTGGCGCCACGCGCGGGCGCATTGTCCGGCAGGCGCTCGTGGAAAGCGTGCTGCTGGCGATTGCCGGCGGCATCGCGGGTTTGCTGGTGGCGGTGGCGGCCGCGCGTCTGCTGCTGGCGATGGCGTTCCGGGGCGCACACTTTCTGCCGATCAGCACGACGCCATCGCTCATGGTGCTCGCGTTCGCATTCGGCATCGCGCTGCTGACCGGCATCATCTTCGGCGCGGCTCCTGCGTGGTTTGCGACGCGTACGGATCCGGTGGATGCGCTGCGCGGCGCCGGCCGCAGCACCGGCGACCACTCGTCGCTCGCGCGTCAGGCGCTGCTGATCGTGCAGGCTACGTTGTCCGTCGTCCTCGTCGCGGGTGCGGCGATGCTCGGACGCAGCCTCAACAAGCTCGAGCGCCAGGATTTCGGGTACCGCGTCGATGATCGCGTCGTCGTGTCGCTGAACCGGCTGCCGGCAACATACACGCAGCCGAAGCTGTCAGCGCTCTATCGCGAGATCGAGGAACGACTCAATCGCTTGCCCGGCGTGCAGGGCTCGGGCCTGGCGCTGTACAACCCGCTCACGGACAACTGGGGCGAGCTGATTTTCGTGGCAGGGCACCCACCGCCCAAGATGAGCGAGCAGGGTGGCTCGTCGTGGGACCGCGTCAGCGCCAGTTACTTGCAGAACTTCGGCATGCCGATCCTGCGAGGCCGCGCGTTTTCGCCGGCGGACAACGAGACCTCCGCTCCGGTCGCGATCGTGAACGAAGCGTTCGTGAAGCGTTTCTTCAAGAGCGACGAAGATCCAGTCGATCATCACTTCGGCCTGGACCTGCCCGAGAACGCGAGCACGTTCCGGATTGTGGGCGTCGTGCGTGACGCGAAGTTTGCCGGGTGGGGACTGAACAGGCCGGCCCGTCCGATGTTCTACGTGCCGCTCGCACAGAACGTGAACTACAAGGACGACATGCTGAAGCGGATCGAGCGGCAGTCTCATTTCATCGGTGGGCTGATGCTCGTCACGAACGCTGCGCCCGGCGCGCTCGAGCCCGTGCTGACGAGGACACTGTCCGAGATCGATCCGAACCTGACGATCACCAGCGTGAGGACGATGCAGCAGCAGGTCGATCGGTCGTTCGATCAGGAGCGGGCTGTTGCGGGACTCGCGGGTCTCTTCGGGAGCGTCGCCCTGTTGCTGGCGGCGGTCGGCCTGTACGGCGTGACCGCGTACACGGTGGCGCAGCGGACCAACGAGATCGGCCTCCGGATGGCGCTGGGCGCCGATCGCGCGAAGGTGATGGAACTGGTCCTGCGCGGCGCCTTCCAGCGCGTCCTGATTGGCCTCGTCGCGGGCGTGCCCCTCGCGGTCGGCGCCGGCCGCCTGATCGCCGCGCAGTTATATGGCGTCTCGTTCTGGGATCCGCTCGCCCTCGGCGTGGCGGCCGGGTCGCTCGCGATTGCTGCCTTCATCGCCGCGATTTTGCCGGCGGGGCGAGCCGCGGCGATTTCCCCGATGAGCGCGCTCAGGGCGGAGTAGGGGAAAGACGTCCAAGCACTTCTGTCAGGCTCCGAAACCGCTGCCGAAATTCTTGAGGTACAATCCGCGCGTTCAACGGCTTCAGCGGCCGTGACGTCAGCATACTCACCTCCCGGAGTGGCCCATGCGCCAAGCCCTCGTCGTTTGCGCGCTCGTAGCTATGACGTCCTGTGGTGGAGAAAGAAGTTTCACGAGTACGCCGACGAGTCCGACCCGGTCTATCGTCCGGTTGGACGTTCTACTCGGCGAACCCTTACGCGTCGGGACATCACCGATACAGGCCAGAGCCGTCGCGACCTACAGCGACAGCTCGCAGATCGACGTCTCGAACGATGCGGCGTGGGTCACCGCCGTCGCCGAGGGAGCCGCGACGCTCTCGGCGCGTTTTTTGGGTCAGACCGGAGCGAGAGAATTGACGGTCGGAGCACATCTGTTCGACGTGCGCGGAACCATAGTCGAAAAGTTCGGTCACCTTCCGATCCCCGAGGATCTCGTACCCGAGCTGAAATTCAGATGATCTCCGGGCCGATCTGTACCTGCCCCGCGTGTTAGATCGTTCGCGGCAGGGTGTCAGTCCGGCGCGTCTGGACGTACGAACCAAGTGAACCCTCGCGCGTCGAAACCATTGCCATGGTTGATGCCGTTACGAGTGTTCATATTCTTCAGGAGCATTTCACCTGTTTGCTGACCGAGGAGAGCTCAGATGTCCCGTGCGAGCGCACAGGAGTTTCTTCACGCGTTGTTCGAATCGCTGGATGATCTCCCGCCGGAGTTCGCTCAACGTTTCGAGGAGGTCCTGAAGAAAGACGACGTGGACCGCTCGCAGGCGATCCGTCAGCTCTTTGAGGATTTCGCCTGCGAGGGAACGGCGCGGGGCGCAGGAGTCCCCGCAAGCGACCGAGCCGGGGTGTGGGGCGGAGCCCCACGTAAATATGAATGAAAAGGTCCAGCGCCTCGTGATGCACGCGTTCCGCGGAATCCCGGGCGAGATGACCGTGGATTTCGGCAAGGGCGACAGCATCGTCGTCTACGGCGACAACGGCACGGGCAAGAGCACGATTGCCGATGCGCTGGAGTGGTATTTCACAGGGGAAATTGGCTTTCTTTCCCACGAAGGACGCCAGCACGCCGTTCGTTACGTCGGTGGCGAGAACAATGGCGTCACCTCGGTCGAGGTCTTTACGAACGGCGGGCTCGGCGGGAAGGTTGTCCTCCCCGACGAGCGGAACGCCGAGGCGTTCCACGCGATCCGGCGGGAAACGTTCCTCCTTCGCGGACGCACGCTTGCCGACTTCATCAACAAGACCAAGACGGAGAAGTGGAAGGCGCTGGTCGACATCCTTGGTCTGGACGCCATCGAGAGTCTTCGGGAGGATCTGCAGCGCGCGCGAAACGACCTTCGCAAGAAAGCCAAAGCCGCGGAGGAAGAGGCGCGGACGTATCAGCGCGCGCTTGCATCGGGATCCCAGGACGTCAGCCAGGACACGGTTCTCGCAAGCCTGCAGGAGATCTGCCGGATGCTCGGTGTCGATCCACCGCAGTCTCTCGATCAGGTGGAGGATCCGTCGTGGCTCACGGCCGCGGTTCGCGCCAGTCCCTCTGTATCAGAGGCTTCGGACCGCGAGAGTTTTCTCGCCGAGATCAAGGCACTCAGCGCTCCAGCCTACGACCAGCGTCCGGTCGACTCGTGGAACGAGCTCGTGTCGTCGGACCGGGCACGGCTTCTCCCGCGCGCCTCATTAGTGCGAGAGGCGAAACGCCTGGTCGAAACTGGATCAATCGACAAGGGACACTGCCCGCTTTGCGGCCAGAAGGTGGATCACAAAACTCTTGCGCGGAGAATCGAAAACGCCCTCGAAGAAGTGATGGAAGCGTCACGAGACCTCGAACGCTTTCGTGACCCTGTCGCCCAGCAGGCAGACGATCTCGAGACGATCCATGACAAGCGGCGGTCTATTCACGATCGCGCGCTTGCCATGGGGCTCGAACTGCCACCCGTTCCCGACATTCCGCACGCCGCATTGAGGGAGAACGTCGACGCGCTCGCGCCCGTGAAAATCGATGCGATCACGAGCGCTCTGTCCGAAGTCCGCAAGTGGGATCGCGAGGCTGGCAAACTGGCGAGAAAGGCTTCGCCCTCGCAGCCGAGCACGCGCGACACGCAGCTCGTGATGCTGGCGGCCTTATGTCAGCAGGTGAACGCCTGGCGGTTTGCGGAGAAGAAAGCCGCGCGAGCTGGCCGCGCGCTGGATCTCGCCGAACGCGTGTTCGACGCGTATCAGACCAAGCAGAAGGAAGATCTGACCGAACTGTTGAAGCGTATCAGCCGCCGCGTCGGCGAGATCTACTCGGCGCTCCACCCGGGAGAGGATCTCGACGCCGTGAGCGTCGAGCCATGGACGGCGAAGGGTGTCGAGCTGGCGATCGAGTTCTATGGATCGCGGCAGCGCCCGCCGCACGGCGTGCTGAGCGAATCGCATCTGAACTCACTCGCGATCGCGCTCTTCCTGGCAATGGCCGAGAGCTTCAACGAGCAGATCGGTTTCCTCCTGCTCGACGACGTGATCAACAGCTTCGACGTCGAGCACCGCGGCCGCCTCGCCGAGCTTCTGGCGGACGGTTTCTCGGGGTGGCAGCTGATCGTGCTCACGCATGACCAGCAGTTCTTCGAACATTTGAGCCGCCGCGCGCCGTCGTGGCGGAAGCTGGAGTTCACATCCTGGAGCTACGCGTCGGGTCCGCGGACGACGCAGTATGAAACGAAGGACATTCTTCTGAATGCGCGGGAGCGGTTCGAGTCCGGGGATGTCCAGGGCGCGGCAACCAAGGCACGTCGCGCGCTCGAGGAGCTGCTCCAGGAGACGTGCGAGGCGCTGTGGGCGCCGCTCCCCTTCCGGCGCGGTCAGGCGAACGACAAGCGGGAGATCGGCGAGCTTTTCAAAGGCGTCCGGCGTACGCTGAAGGAGCGAGCGAAGCCGCTGTTGGACTCAATCGAGCCGCTCCTCAAGAACCTCGAGGCGGACGTCGGGGCGACGCTGAACGTTGCGGTCCACGGAAGCCGCGGCCGGCCTGGAACGAGTGAAGTGGAGGCAGCGCTGGAACGTATTGCGACGCTCGACGACAAGTGGTCCTGCCCGGAGTGCAGGACTCGTGTCTGGCACCGCGGTACCCCCGAGGCCGCACGCTGCAAGTGCGGCCTGAGTGCATTCCCGCCGGCTCGCACCTGAGAGAGCCGCCGAAACTCGTGATTGGTAAACAACTCGGTCACTACTTGGTTTTGACAGGGCTCGGCAGTGGCGGCATGGGAGACGTGTACGTCGCCCAGGACACGACGCTCGACCGTCGAGTCGCGCTCAAGGTTCCCCGTTCGGACATCTCCGCATCAGCCGATCGTCTCGCGCTGTTCCGGCGCGAAGCCAGGGCCGCGGCCGCTCTGAATCACCCGAACATCGTGCACCTCTACTCAGTGGAGGAAGCTGAAGGCCGGATCTTCATGACGATGGAGCTGGTTCAGGGCCGGAGCCTCCGCGATCTCTTGAACGGAGGCGCCTCGCCTGCGCTTTCGAGAACGCTCTCGTTCGCCGCCCAGATCGCCGATGGTCTTGCGTGCGCCCATGCTGCCGGCGTCCTCCACCGCGACTTGAAGCCCGCCAACGTCATGATTACCGACGACGATCGAGTCAAGATCCTCGACTTCGGCGTGGCGAAGTTCTTCAAACGTGATTCGATGTGGGACCCGGAGGACGTGACGAGGGGGGGAGAGATATCGAGCGTCCGCACGACCGTTGGCACCGTCGGCTACATGTCGCCAGAACAGGCGCTCGGTAAAACGCTCGATGCGCGCACAGATCTTTTCGCTCTGGGAATCATCCTCTTCGAGATGACGACGGGGAGAGTTCCATTCGAGGGTGACACACCAGCGGCGGTTTTCGATCAACTTCTGAATCGGCGTCCGCCCTCTCCTCTGATGTTGAATCCGGCGCTGCCCACGTCGCTGGCATTGATTATCGACAAGGCGCTCGAGAAAGACCGGGACAGGCGCTACCGGTCGGCGAACGAATTTCTCGACGATCTGCGAGCCATCGACACCTCAAATGTTCGCCCGCCGGCGACGATGAGACTTCCGGCCGAGGGCACGAGACCGTCGGCGATCGTCGTGCTCCCTTTCGTCGATATGAGCCCGCAACGGGATCAGGAGTACTTCTGTCACGGGATCACTGAAGAAATCATCAATACATTGACGAGAGTTCCGGGGCTGCACGTGATTTCGCGCACGTCGGCGTTCGCGTTCGAGGGTAAGAACCTGGAAATCACTGAGATCGGCAGGAGACTTCGGGTCGGAACGGCTCTCGAGGGCAGCGTTCGAAAGGCCGGGAACCGCGTACGCGTGACGGCACAGCTCGTCAACACCGAGGATGGCTATCAGCTCTGGTCCAGGCGTTTCGATCGCGAGCTCTCGGACGTCTTTGCCATTCAGGACGAAATCGCCGCGACCATCGTGAACGAGTTCCGGATAGGCTTTGCCGCCGAGCCGTCATGGAAGCGAACGTCGTTGGACGTCACGGCGCACGACGCATATCTCAGAGGAATGTTCGCGCTGAACAAATGGACGGATGACTCCATGCGTCGTGCGATCGTGCACTTCCGCGAAGCGATCGCTGAAGATCCCCGGTTCGCTCCTGCTTACGCCGCACTTGCGGAGGGTTACATCTGGCTGTACTCCGGGCTGGGGATCCTGCCAGCCAGCGATACCGTGCCGGACGCTCGATGGGCCGTCGAGAAAGCACTCGAGCTCGACCCGACTCTGGCCGATGCCCAGAAGGTTCGTGCTCTCATCGCGATGAATCACGACTGGGATCGAAAGGGCGCGGAGGAGGCGCTCGCCCGTGCCCGTCAGCTCGCGCCCGGGTCGGCGTCGGTGCACCTCTGGAATGCATGGCGCCTCGCGCTCCTCGAAAGGCGTCACGATCTGGCGCTCATCGAGTTGGAACAAGCTGAGCGACTGGACCCGCTGGACCTCCAGCTGAAGACGCAGATCGGCTACGTTCATCATTTCCATCACGACATCGATCGGGCAATTCAGCAGTTCGAAAAGGTCGTGGTCCTGGAACCGTCATTTGCTTTTGCGCACTATGCGCTCGGCGATGCGTGCACTCAGAAAGGTCAGTACGACCGGGCGTTCGCAGAATTCGAGCAAGCCATTGCGCTCGGCGGCCGGTCGGTGAATCACATCGGCGTCCTCGGCTATGCGTATGCGCGTTCAGGAAACATCAGGCGGGCCAAGGAGCATCTCGAGGAACTCACCGCGCGCGCCGCGGAAGGCTATGTGTCGGCGATGTGGATGGCGCTGGTTTACCTGGGCCTCTCGGATCTCGAGAGCGTCTTTCAGTGGCTGGAGCGCGCGTTCGAGGAACGCGACGGTTCATTGATTCTGATCACGGCGGCAGTCGAGTTCGATCCTGTACGCGAGGATCCCAGGTTCAAATCGCTTCTACGACGGATGGGTCTCGCGCAACTCGCATCGTCGCAGACCTGAAATGGACCATGGCACGGCCGTCACGATAACAGTCTGGAGGCACAGCGATGGCAGTTCGGGTCACACGCAATCAGGGGATGCTCGTGCTGGCAATTTGGTTGATCGTCAGCGGCCTGGCGGGGCTCGTCGCCATCCCGATTCCCGGCGTGTTGATGGCGGGGCTGGCGCTCATTGCGGGCGTGTTGATTCTGCTCGGCAGGTGAGGTGCGGCGGCGAACGTCCATATCGGAGTATGCTCGACCCGCTGTTCCGGTAGCGCCTTGCCGTCCGGTCCTTCAGCGCACACCGGCTTCAAGGAGGGATGAGCGTGTCGCAACACATACCGGCTCAACGTGGTATTCACCTCGCCAGCGGCGAAGGGAAGTCTTCCGGCTCCTGACCGATCTGCACACATTCAGAGTCGTCGGCGACGACATAAACGGGGCGTTTACGGGCGCAGAACTCACAGCCGGACCCGAGCTGGGTCCGCCTCCTCACATCCACCGCAACAACGACGAGAGCTTCTACATCCTCGAAGGCACGTTCGAGTTCTCGTTGGCTGGCCAGGCATTCACGGCCGGCGCGGGCGCCTTCGTTCATCTTCCAAGAGGCGTGGTTCACACGCATCGCGCCAGCGGCGGCGCGCCGGCGCGAGCGCTTGTCATTCAGTCACCGGCTGGAGTGGAACGATTCATCGAGGAAGCTGGTGCGTCTGCCGCAGATCCGACGAACTGGCCCGCACCGCCACCGTTGTCGGAACTCGAGAGAATCGTCGCGATCGCGCACAACCATGGCATTGAGGTGCCACCGGTGTAGTCAAACGCTTGCGTTTCACCACAAGTGTCACCACAATCGCGATGGAGGGTAACAGCCGTGAAGAGACGCGCCGTATTGCAGGTTGTGTTCGTCGTCGCGTGGGGGCTCGCGCTCGTGTGGCACACGGTTGCGGCCCAGACGATCCCGCCGGAGTTGGGTCAGGGCTGGCTGCCGGAGTTCACTCTTACATCACGGCAGCTGCTACAGCTGGCCGAAGCGACTCCTCCGGATAAGTTCGGCTGGCGCCCTGGTCCGGGCGTGCGCTCGATCAGCGAGGTGTACATGCACATCGCAACGGGCAACCTGTGGCTGCTCGAGCAGGCGGGTGTGAAGTCGCCGGAGTTTGCGAAGCTCCCCAAGGATCCCGAGAAGGCCGTCACCGCAAAGGGCGACGTGATCCAGTGGCTGCGCACGTCGCAGGACGCCGTGAAAAGCGCGTATCAGACGGCGGACAGACAGAAGCACGTGGAGTTCTTCGGCAAGGACGCTGTCGCCGAAGGGGTGTTCCTCCGCCTCCTGCTGCACAACAACGAACACATGGGACAGTCGATCGCATACGCGCGTATGAACGGCATCGTGCCGCCGTGGTCGAAGTGATTACGTGAAGACCGTTCTGTGACACACCGCCTCTGACCTCGCGGCAGAGGCCGCTCACTTACTGAGTTGATGTCCGCGCTTCCGGGTGACTCGATTCGTCGGCTTGGCGGCCGAAGACTCGCTGCGCTCGCTGGGTGCATTCGACCGTCTCAGTCGATTGCGAACATCGACCGCCGCGGCCCGCTGAAGTACTTTCTCGTGTCATTGCTTGTAGGGCCATCGGTCACGGTGGTCCTCGCAGCGACGCGTGAGGACGAGCGTGGCGATCTGCGGCAGATAGATCTCTGGAGCGGCGGAAAGTAGCGCTGTCCTTCCCCTACCGAATCGGCTGTCGAGGTCCGGGGCACGGCACAAGCGCGGTGCCCGGACCCGGCGGTCCAGCCCACTTCAGGCGTCGAGCTCGAACGTCACGAGCATATTCACCTGGTACTCACTGATCTTTCCGCCAGTGACGCGCACCTGCTGCTCCTTGATCCACAAGCTGCGAATGTTGCGGATCGTCTTGTTCGCACGCGCGAGCCCTTGCTGGATGGCATCTTCGAAGCTGGTCTTCGACGTGGCACTGATTTCCGATACCTTGGCGACGCTCATGTGACTCTCCTTTTCAATTCGTCTCGCAGTTGACCGAAGGGCCATTCCTGTGCCGACGCAATTCCATTACTTGTAGTTGTCGACCGAGCGCAATTCCGTTGCTGGTGGGGCGCCGCAGCGCGCGAGTCATCGTATACCGGGATAATGTCCCTCGTCGCTGGTCACGCGATCCCGATCACCGCCGCCCCGGCCGGCGGGCCTTGCGCGTGGATCCGATTGTTGCGCTGCGAGTTGAGTAACCCGGGTGGGGTGAAGTCAGGGTGGATTGTTCTGAGGGCGACGCGTCTGTCGAGTCTTGCTGCGGCGCTTGAGGGCAGCTCGGTCGCCCGCAATGAGTGCTTCCTTCTTGGCATGTGTCCAGCGCTTTAACTGGCCGTCAGTGATCGCATGTGTCCTGCATCGGTTTCCCAGCGGCCGCGCAGCACTCGCTCGGTCAGAAAGGCGTCCGTTCCAGAATCACCGCGTCGTTCTTCGGTGCTCCCGGCCGCGTCGTTTTATATTTGTTCGACGACAGCACGACCTGATCGATCATTACGCCGTCCTCGCGCGTCTGGATCCAGATACCCGCGCGGGCTCCGTTGACATTCGAGAACCGAAGCATGACGCGACTCACGATCCCTTTCGCGCCCCAGGCATCGTCGCGCCACCCCCAGCCCGACTCGCCGCAGCCGATGCACTCCTCGAGGTTCACCGCGAGCGCCGACGTCGTGCCGACCTGGTAAATGGAGTTGCCCGCGGCGTCCACCGCGCCATCGAATTGCACGAACACCGAGTCGTTCGCCCAGTAGTTGCCTTCGGCTTTCAGGCGAATCCAGAGCTTGTACTGCTGCGTTGGATCCGGAACAAGGTCAAGGGCGAAGAAGTGCGTTGGGTTTGCCAGCGGTGCCGCCAGCTTCGGGGCGTTCGCGTTCGGATGCCACAAGGCGACCTCGCCGGCCGCCGTCGAGTCGAGGCGCGGCTGCCACGCGCCCGCGAGCCCCGCCTGGCTCGCGTGCAACACGATCTCCTGCGTCGGAACGATCGTCACCGTTGCCGTGCTCCTGCTTTCGGCGCCGCGATCGTCGCGCACCACGAGCGTGAAGTGGTACGTGCCCGGTGCGCGGCAGCAAATGGCGAGCCTGCCACCACATCGGCGCCGCTCGCATCGAGCCAGCGATACGTCACGGGATCGAGATTCGGATCGTACGAGCGAGTCGGCGTCAACTCCAACTCGTCCTGGATGAACTGGTCCGAGTAGCTGATGCTGATGTCTCGGAAGCGGTCGGCGACGGGCGCCAGGTTGGGCCCGCGCGCCTTCCGGTTGAACAACACCATGGCGGCGTAGTCGAGATTGGAGCTGGTGAGCCCACGTCGAGCAAACCATCGCGATCCATATCGGCGGCCGCAGCCGCGTCGAACCCCACGTTTATCAATCGGCCCGGTAAGAACGTCCCGTCCCCGCGGCATCGCAGCGCGCGCGCCGGCCCAGACGAACTACTGACATTCGTCGAGGCGACTGTGCTACGTGCGCTGCGACCCGATTGAGCTGTGACGACGCGAACCTACCGCCGTATTCTCACGAGTGCCGCCTCGGCGTTTCCACTGAACGTCGTGCTTCCGTTCGGCTCTGACGCGCCCGCACCGGGATTCGCAACGACGCCTGCTACGCCGTTGAGCACGCCGGCAGCGGCGGCAAAAGTACTCCTGGGCGCCGACAATCTCGCTGCGGCGTTGAGCAACGAGTACGGTGGCGCCGCCAGAGTCGTCGCGGCGAGTGCGATGGTCGCTCCGCTTACGGCGACACCCGCGCCGGTCTCGAAGCCCGTTCCTCCCCACGTGACGGCCTCTATCACCTTCTTGCCCGTTGACTGTACGTGGAGTACGAACGCGTCCTGAGATCCCGCGCCGAAGCTGGTGGTCGCCCCGGCAATATAGATCGTACCATCGTCGGGTGCGACCGCGACGCCCTTGCCGGTTTCACCCCCGCGGCCGTCAAATTGCTTGTCGAAGACCAGGTTGCCATCCGGACTAATCTTGACAATCAGCGCGGTGATATCGCCCGTCGATGCCTTGATCGACTGGATGGCGCCCGCAACGACGATCGATCCATCGGGTGCGATGGCTATTCTGCCGCGCGCATCGGCGACGTCGCCAGCGGTGTAGGTCCGGCGCCACACCTGGTCACCCGTGGCCGAGATCTTCAGCACGAGCATGTCGAAGTTGCCGATCAGATCCCGGGCCATGGTTCCCGCAGCGTAAACGCTGCCATCGGATGCGACGGCGATGCCACTGCCCTCTGCTCCGTCAGCGATCGTCTGCCGGACGACGTTCCCATCCGCATCAAACTTGACGACGAACAGCCCCAACGAACTCGATCCGAAGCTCGTTTCGGTGCCGGCGATGTACACCGACCCGTCAGGCGCCGTTGCCACGGCCTTGCCTACATCTGACGCGGCGCCGCCCCAGGTCCTTTCCCACAGCAGCATCCCGCCGGGATCGAATTTCAAGAGAACTGCGTCACCGCCGTTACCGGCGCTCACGCCCGTCACGTACACCGAACCACCCGAGTCGATCGCGACGTCAGGTCGCCCGAGTCCGCTGATCGTCGGCCCATTCCAGATCCGCTGCCAGGCCAGCGATCCATCCGGCGCGAACTTCACGATGAAGATTCTGGGGAATTGATCCGTGGTGAAGCTGAAGGTGATGCCGACGACGTACGAGCTTCCATCGGACGCGGTCGCGACGGCTTCCGCGGCGTCGCTCCCAGTGCCGCCCCACGTGGTCTGTGTGAGCAATGTTTGTCCGTGCGCCGCTCGCGGCGCGAACAATAACAGCAGCAGGCCAATACCTGATGCCGCGAGGCATTTGCATTTCACGGTATCCCTCCAATGAACTGAGCCGTTTTATTGAGCTGTTTGGGGAAGTCCCAGAAAGTGTCCTGGGCGTTGGTGAGAAGCTACGTTCGGCTGGTTCGCAGGATCCGCGCCGCCTCCGATTCACGATCGGGGTGCAATGGTGACACCAGCGGTGCTGCTGCGGAAAACCGCGACACTTGTATCGCGACTTACTCTCGTCGTAATCCGGACTTACGACCGTCGTTTTTCGCGGGTGCGCCAGATGCGAGCTCGAGCGAACGCCACGAGATTCATGGAAGTCTGCCGCTCCGGAGCTGCTTCAAGAGCTGAAGGCCCTGGGGATGCGTGGGATTGCGCTGCAGCAGCTGCTCGAGCGCGCGCACGGCTTGCCGCTGCTGACCGGCCGCCAGATAGAGACGGCAGAGTGTGAGGTATGCAGGCGCGAAGGCCGGATTCTCTTTCAACAGCTTCTCGAGGAGCGCGATCGCTGACGCACCATCGCCGCGCGCGTTGAGGACGAGCGCCAGATTGTTCGCAGCCTCGCCATAGTCAGGGCGTTTCTCGACGGCCTGTCTGAAGTAGGTCTCGGCATGTTCGAGATCGCGCTGCTGGCCGAAGAAGATGCCCAGGTTGTTCAGCGCCTCGGGGAAGTCCGGCCGAACCTTGAGCGCGCGCTGATACAGGTCGAATGCCTCCTGCGCCTGGCCGGCCTGAAAGAGTGCGTATCCGAGATTGTTCAGAGCGGTTCCTGAAGGGGCGGCTCGCGCTGGTATCTCCTGCGGCCGCGAGAAGAGAGCTTGAGGGAGAGTTCACGGACGACGGCGACGAGCTGCCGCCCTCGGGTCTCATCGAGGCCGCAGAGGTGCGGCGGGCGCGCCATCGGGGCTGATCTTGCGGGTGATTAGCAGGCCATTAGCAAAGTTGCGGCACACAACAAAAACGGCCCGTGAGTACGGGCCTTATCTGATCATGGTGCGGAAGAGAGGATTTGAACCTCCACGACCTTGCGGCCACAAGCTCCTGAGGCTTGCGCGTCTGCCAGTTCCGCCACTTCCGCACGAAGGGAGAACAACGACCGGCTGGAACTTGCAATTATAGCGGAACGCCGCTGACGAGTCGAGCGGCCACTCGGCCCGGAGCGCGACCGCGCCGCGTCACTTTCACGCGGTCGTGGAATCGGCGCGCGTGCTGCGAACGAGGAAGTAGGGCTGGCCCGACAGATCCGGACCGAATCCGGGATAGATGCCAGTCCCGCCGGGCTGGTACACTTCGAAGTAATACAAAAGAGGATAGGGCGACGAGGTGTACTCGGCCGGGATTGCACCGCGATACGCCTCATTGCCCCACGTCATGTCCGCGCTCCGCCAGCTCTGTGACTGATCGGCCTGCCGATAGCGCAGCTTGACGGTGCGTCGCTCGTCGCGGTCAAGCGCCAGCGCGATGTCGAGCGGCTTGCCAGGGTCGAAGCGTCTCGCCGGCGTATGGCGTGCGGTAAGCGACGGTCGCTGCGGCGGCGCCAGCACCGTTTTGATTGCGCGCTGGACGATTGCCGGATCGAGTGCTGCTCCGGCAGTGCCGGCTGGCTCCATCAGGCGTTTCTCCATGTCGGCCAGATCGGCGTCGATGCCGGGCAGCCGGTCGATCCAGTGGCCGCGCATGTTCGCATTCGGGCCGTACGTGATGTCGGCGACGTAAATGGCTTTTGCCTGTTCCGCCATCGCCGCCCACGCCTGACGCGCGGCGCGATACGCCTTCACAGCCTCGGTCAACGCCGCACGATCAGCGCTCTGTTCGTGCAGCGACCACAGCACCGCGCTGCGAAGCTTGTGCGCAAAGAAGGTGCCGGTCCCCGCCTGAATCGCGACGTCCGCGAGGACCCGGCGGAGTTGCGGCGCCTGCTTGTCACGCGCACTCGCCAGCGCGCGAGCGTGCTGTTCAGAAGCGGCGCGCGCCAGATCCTCGAGCCACTGCGCGACGTCGAGCGGCGTGTACTTCGCCGACGCCGTGCCGCTGACGAGCGCGTCGGCGCATTCCTCCACCGACGCGAACAACTGCGGGTCCAGCGCGCTGACGGTGCCGAACTTCCTGGGCTCCGGCGTGTCGCTGTATGGCTGCGCGCGCTTTGAATCCACGATTGGCATGTTCGTGTAGAGCTCCGGCCAGTAGCTGTTGTTCGAGGCGGACGGATCGTGCGCGGTCGTGATGATCGGCAGGATGCGGCTGGCGCTGGCGAGCGCCTTCTCCGCGGGCTCCGCCGCCGGTCCGAGCTGCTGCCGCAGGTATCTTCTCCAGCCGTCCGCATCCGTGGCGGGGTTGTAGACCAGCCGTCCCCACACGCGATACTGATACTCGAATTTCTGCCAGTCGTACTTCGGATCGAGGGCCTTGTCGGCGTACGCATTTCGCCCGCCAGGCTTCCCGCTGCCCATGCGCCCCTTGAACGAGAGCGGCTCGAAGAGCTCCACGCCGGCGCTGCCGGCGAAGCTGAATGCACGTCCGTACGCGGCGCCCATGAGGGCATCGCCCCACAGCACATGACGCTGCGTGCCGGGCCAGACGCGATGAAGGATGCCGAAGTTCCGGTCGTCCTTCAGATAATCGCCGTAGCCGTAACGCAGGAATCTCCGGGTCGTCGCCGCGTTCAGCGGCTCGCCGGGCCGCGCCCCCTGGCGCTCGAGCTCCCGAATCGCCGCCTGGTGATACGGCATGCCGAGATGCTCGGCCCAGAACTTCGGCACCATGCTGACCGGGTTGCCGGTGGATAGCCCGATATCGATGTGACGCTGATCGGTCGACTTGGCGTGTTGATCGATATCGATCTTCCGGCCCGCACTCTTGATCCCGGCAAACAGGGTCTCCCAGAACTCGTACTTGCCGTCGGGAATGCCACTCTCGCCGTGCATGCGAAAGCTCAGGCCCGTAATGTTCGGACACGCTTTCAGCAGCGCGGCGAGCGCGTCGCGGCAGTACGGCGCGTGGGTTTCCGCCGTCAGACCGGAGATTCTGTAGTTCGTGTCAGGATTGGGCCATTCATAGGCGTGCGACCAGAGCGCGAGATTGAACTGCAGGCCGCGCTTGACGGTTTCGTCGCTGATGAACCGCAGCGTGTCCAGGTTGCGATCGCGCTCGGCGTCGGGGAGACCAACGGCCTTCACATCGTAGCCGGCCACCGCGAGCAGAAACGGATACGCGAAATAGAAATACGCGTCGGGCACGTTCCGCGCGCTGTTGTAGCCGAGACCAAACGTCAGATTGAAGCGGTTGTAACGGTGCGCCGCCAGCATCGAAAGATACTCGGTCCAATGCCCACGATCGTAGAACCACGCCTTGTCCTCGATGTCGCTTTCGAAGCACCGCGCGCAGCTCCGGATCGTGTTCGCCGGCTGCTCCACGATCGCCGTCGGCACCATCAGCGGATCCACAGTGGAATCTGCATACGCGGCGCGGTCCGCCAATTCGAGCACGGCGTAGACGACCCCGCGCACATCGCTCCCCGACGCGAGCAGTGCCGGCCGACCGTCGATGGCACCGGGGACGAGACAGAGCGATTCGCCTGCTGACGCCAGCGTCACGTTAGCGGCCTTGAAGATCCCCTGTGCCGCCATGCTGCCCGCAGCCGCAACGACCACAGTTCGGCTCCCGGCGCGCGCGGCATCGATCCGCGGGACCATGGTCACGGCGCTCCCCCGCCGATCGAGCGCCCTTCGCAGTTCGTCGACGGCCCAGGCCACCGGCGCCGCGGATGCGATGGGATCTGCGGGATCGATCACGATCGACACCTCCTCGGCCGCGCCTGCCAGTCTGCGGACGGCCGACACGCCCATGACAACGCCGGCACTCTTCAGGAAGTCTCGTCGATCCATCAGATCCTCCTCAGTTCCGAGCCCATATCAGAACGTGAGCCGCGCGCCCAGCTGGATCGTACGCGGCGATCCGGCGCTGCGAATCTGGCCGAAGAACGCGGACAGGATATTCGTCTCGGGCCCGCCGTAGTTCACATGATTGAGCACGTTGAACATGTCGGCTCTCACCTGCAGCCGTGCGCGCTGCGGCATCGGGACGTTCTTGGCGAGCGAAAGATCGACGACCCGCGAAGCAGGTCCTCGGACCTGATCGGGCTTGACGATACCCGGACGCAACGTTGCGCGCGTGACGCTGCTGGTCGGCACGAGGGCGAATGCGTCGCGATTGAGATACAGGCGCGTCGACCGCCAGTCGGGCAGCACCGGGTTGCCACCGACGAAGTCCGGGCGGCTGTTCGGAATACCAGACGGCTGCGTGATGAGCAGCCGCTCGCCCGAGCGCGACGAGAAGATCCCCGACACCTCCCAGCCCCCAACCGTGTAGCGGAGCAGCGGATGCCGGTCCCGGAATTCGGGCAGCTCGTAAATGGCGTCGGCGGTCACCCGGTGCCGCGCGTCCGACACTGTCGGACCGCGATCCGCTTCCGGATCGAAGAAGTCCTGCGTGAAGTCCTCGAAGTCACCCTGGTAATACGCGCCGACATCTCCGCCCTGCGTGGCCGTGCCCTTGCTCAACGTGTAGTGGACGTCGAATGAGAAATGATCCGCGAAGCGCTTCCGAATCGACGTCTGCAGCGCGTTGTATTCCGATGTCTGACTGTTGTCGACGTAGTAACCGCCCGGTGCGCCCAGCGATGGATTCGGCCGGGCGCCTGTCTCGCGATCGATCGCCAGACTGAAGAGGCGCTGCTGGATGAACTTTCGGCCGTCGACGCGGATGTAGCCAATTTCCGCCATCAGTGTCCGTCCCAGCCCACGCTGGAAGTTGATCATCGTCTGCACCGAGTACGGATTCTGCAGGTTTGGATCGAGCAGGGAGAAGAAGAAGGGATGTCCGCTGGCCGCCGCTTCGCGTTCGACGATGACGCGGAGATTGTCGTTGTAGCTTGGCCACTGGAGGCCGCGCGCCAGTGCCTCGGTCCGATTCCACGAGACCCTGAACGGGACGAGCGGATGCGCGGCCCCTTGACGCACGACGGCCGGCATCTGTGGGCTATACATCACGCCAACGCCGCCGCGCACCACCGTCTCACGCTGCGAATCGAGCGTCAGTGCGAAGCCGGCGCGAGGTCCGATGTTCACCCATCCATCCGGCTCGTACGGCTTCAGCGGATCCAGCGGCGCGCCGAAGTCCATCTTCCGCAGATCGGATGGCGCCGCGAGGTTGACGATCTGCACCGGGACGTCGGTCGTCGGCACGAGCTTGACGGTTCCGTAATAGTCGTAGCGGACACCGAGGTTCAGCACGAGACTGCTGCTGACGCGCCAGTCGTCCTGAAGGAATCCGCCGAACTCGTCCATGTGCGACTCGTGCGGTGGCGCGCCGAACGTGGGCCGGACGAGGCTTGGAATGTTGGCGAACAGATCGGTCTTGTTCTGGAACTGGAATACGGGATTTTCCGGATTGCTGCGGCTGCCGGTCTGGCGGGCCCAGCGAACGCCAGCCTTCAGGAGGTGATTGCCTGCAGGACGGCTGATCTTCTGATCGACCGTGTACGCCGTCCCGTCCATGTCCCACACTTCCGTGCCTGGCGTGCTGAACAGACCGGACACGGAGATCTGTCCCATGCGGCGTCCCCAGATGTTCGCTTCCGCGTGGTGCGGATCCATGATTTCGAAGAACCGATCCACCCGCTCCATCTCGCTCTTGTTCCACCCGACGCGGCTTTCCGACACCCAGCGCCCGCGCGTCAGCACGAAATTGGTGGCGACGCGATCCTGTTTGTGTCTGAACTCCCGATCGTTGGAGCCATCAACGTTGATTCTCGGGATCAGCGAAAAGGGACGCATGCGCGTGTAGGTGACCGACAGATTGCCGCCGCGGAGGATCCCAATGTCGGTCTTCGCCACGACGTGGTTCTCGCGTCGGTCGCGATTGCGCGCGCCGACGAAGAAGCCCACGTCCTCGTTGCGAGGCTCGGTCGGCAGGGGCATCGTGTCGAGCACGATCTTCGTTTCGGGGAATGGAAGCGCGGCCAGAATCTGACTGCGGAGCGCCTCGGTCGGCACGGTCCCCTGAACACGAGTGAACGCTTCCTCTCGATAGCCCTCGTAGGTTCCGAAGAAGAAGGCTTTCCGTCGGATGATGGGGCCGCCGAGAGAACCGCCGAACTGGTTGAACACAACGTGCGGCTTCGCTGTCGTCGACGGCAGGAAAATGTCGCGCGCGTTCAGCGCGTCTCCCTGATAGTTCTCCAAGAGCGATCCGTGAAACGTGTTCGAGCCCGACTTGCTGATCAGATTGACTTGTCCGCCGACCACACCGCCGTACTCCGCCGGCATGACGCCCTTGACGAGCTGCACTTCCTGGATCGCCTCGACGCTCATGATGTCGATGTAGTTCTCGCCGCCATACTGCGAAACGCCGCGCCCTTCCGGGTTGGAGTTCGCATCCGTGCCGTCGACCGTGATGCCCGCGCCGTGCTTACCGACGCCGTTGAAGCGCACACCGCGGTTGCCGCCGGTGGGGTCGACGCCGGGCGCGAGCTGCAACAGGCCCGTGATGTTCCGGCGGCTCAACGGCAGCTCGGACGCCTGCATCTTGTTCAGTGTTTCCATCTGCTCCGAGGAGGCGGTCTTCACCAGGGCTGCGACGCCTTCAACTGTCACGTTTTCCGAGACAGCGCCGAGCTCCAGCTCGAAGCTCTCGCGCTCGGTCTGGCCCGAGGTGAGCTGAAGTCCCCGACGAACGTGTGCTTTGAACCCGGGAAGTTCGATCTTGACCTCGTACCTCCCGACAGGCAGGGCCGAGAGGGCGAACTCCCCCGAACCGTTCGTGGTCGTGGTCCTGACCGCGCCAGTCTCCTCGTGGGTCATCGTGACGGTGGCGCCAGGCAGCATCGATCCGCTCGGGTCGCGAACGAGACCATAGAGCGTTGCGGTGGTGACCTGCGCGACCGCCGGTGTGACTGAAAGCAGAGTGGTGATCGCGAGGAGCAGACCTTGAACGGTGGTACGGGTCATAGGTCACCTCATTTAGAACTACGCTCGCGTGGGACCCCTTCAGATTCCGGGCCCCTTTCAGATTCCCCACGCACTGACCGATCGTCATCCGATGACGAGTACCTCGTGGTCGAGGATGGACTCGATCTCGATGACCGCAATTCCGCCGTCGATCGCGACCGGCCGATCGATTGCGGATACCAGGAGCCGGGCGGTGCGGCCCGTCACACGCTGCGGCAGACGCAGCGCGACCTTGAACGGGCCAACCTTGATCAATTCATCGACGGGCGCGCGCCAGGTCGCCTCGCTCGTCAGATTCACGATGTGGAGAATCATCCGCGCTGATTGCTCGTACAAATGGCAATCGACAAGGCCCGGCCCCTCGACGCGGAGTGTCAGACTGCGATCGGCGGCCCAGCGAACGATGTTCGCCAGGAGCACGAAGTGATCCGGCAGATGCTCCCGCGCGTACCGGCGATCGATATCTGCCGGGATGTACGCCACGCGCGCGCTGCCATGTTGCGAGAGGATCAAGCCGGGAATGTCGCTCGTCGGCTGACGCATCCACGATGTTTCGGGCGGATAAGTCGGGAACGCGGGCACGAACGTGAGCGGCACCGTCGCGGCGGCGTCCACCTTCAGCGGCGAGAGCGTTCCCCCGAACGGCAGAATGTCCGTCTCGTCGAAACCTTGCAGCACCGCATGACGTTCGCCGGTTGGTGCGGGCTCGTCTCCTGCCTTCGGACCGTCGACGCGTGCGCGCAGCTCGGGACGGAGCCTCAGATATGTATGACCGCTCGGACCTGGCGCAAACGCGCCGCGCTCCTCACCTGATCCTCGCCGCGAGCTGGCGTCCTGCAGGCGCGGCGTTTCGCCGATTCGATGACAGGCGAACAGATCAGCAAGCGCGAAGCCGGATCGCGGGTCGCCCCATTCGTCGTACAGACCGGTGTGACCGGTTGCGACGAGTGACCCTCCGTGCTCGACGAAGCGTCCGATCGACGCCGCCTGGGCATTCGAGAGCGCGCCGACGTTGGGGAGGATCAGCACGGACAGCGCGCCCCGCTGCTGCTCGATGTCGTCGATGTGAACCGGCAAGTACGGAATCCGCGCGCGGACCAGCGCGTGCATGAAGCCGGTGTATGGCGCATCCACGCGATCCGCTGCGTCGTCGCGGCCGAAGAAATCCGTATTCCGCTGCGACCACACGACACCCACGGTCGCGACCGGCTGCCGATTGATCAAGTACTGCTCGTTGGCCTTCCACCACCGCATGACTGGCTCGGCGGTGTGGTACATCCGGCGGTCTTCGTGATAGGCACCCACGTGATGCCACCACGGCTGGATGCCGCCAGCGACACCGGCGATCATCCACATGCGCGCTTCGGCTGCCGGCTTGCTGGCGACGCGGTAGTACCCCGGGCCGGACTGGTACATCGCCATCGATTCGGGCGCAAGCTTGTCCCAGCCCAGCACGCCGTGTACACGCTTGCCGGTGTCGCCATTCTGTTGAAACCCGGTGTCGTCATCGCGCCGCTGATGATCGAGCATCATGATGTCGGCGCGCCGGCAGATCTCTTTCAGATCGCGAAACGACCGCGCCTCGGCCGTGATCGATCCGCTGTTCATGCCCGACCAGATGCAGTCGGGCCCGCCGGCCTCGCGCGTGATGCGGTTGTTCACCTCCCACACCTCGATCCGCCGCGCGTAGCTCCACATGATCCATTGGCGATATACGGGATCGTCCCACGCGGCCGTACGAGGCAGTGCCTTTGCCGTCTTCGCGCGGAACGTGCGGTCGCAGTTTGCACAGAAGCAGATGCTCTCGCGGCCGAGGCCTGCCCAGCTGTTGTCGGTGAATCCGTCGGGATGGGAGCGCTCGATGATCTCGCGCAGCACGCCAGGGAGGTATTCGTCGTAGTAGGCGCTGTTGATGCACGCGATGTACTTGTCGGCCGCCCGGTACGGGTTGCCTTCGCTGTCGCGGGCGAACCAGTCGGGATGCGCCTTGAAGAAGTCCTCGGCGGCGCGGTTGGAATCCATGCGCGCCATCACGAACAATCCGTCATCGTGCGCGGCTTTCGTGAGCTCGCCGAACAGATCGCGCCCGCCGAGAAACTCCGCGCGATGGTGTAGCGGGAACTTGCTGGGATAATAGGCCACGATCCCGCCGGCGTTGATGATGACCGCCTGTGTCTGGGTCCGCTTCCAGTACTCACGCCACCACGCGATGTCGTAACGAACAGGATCCTTCTCCGTGATGTTGGTCTGACCCCAGAGGTATGCGCGCCGGTACCACGGCGTGTGCGGCGGAGGCGCGGAAGACTGACCGTCCGCGCGTCGGCCGGCGCCGACCAACACTGCGCTCGCCAGGCTGTTACGCAGGAAGCTGCGGCGAGTCATACCGCCTGTCACCGCAGACATGCCGATGTCCTTTGCCAATCGATCAGCGCGTGCGATCGATGGTGAATTCCCTGACGGGGTCCCGTCGCCCGCATCGCATTGCGACGGATTCAAACGCTGTCCGCGCCGCGTGTCAAGCCACGATTCAGGTCGTCTCACGATGTGAAACCCGCTTTCATAGTTCTTGACAACCGTGCAGCCGCGGGCGTAACGAAAGAAGCGTACACGCCTGTGGTGGAGGTGAGCATGTACGTTCGCGTACCTCTGGCGATCGTAGTCATCAGCTGCTGCTGCGCTTCAGTTGGAGAGGCGCAATTCGATACCGGCCACGTGGCTGGGTTCGTTCGTGACTCGTTCAACGCAGCCGTGCCCGGTGCGACGGTCACGGTAGAGAACGAAGGGAACCGGGACCGCCGCGTGGCGATCACCGATGCCACCGGCTTCTACGCGGTTCCCGATCTGCCGGTCGGCAGCTATACCGTGAGCATCGAATTGCAGGGATTCAAACGGTTCGTCAAAACCGCTCTCAAACTCAGCGCCGCGGCGCAGGTGAGCGTGGACGCGCAGCTCGAGGTCGGCAGCATGGAGGAAACCGTCGAAGTACGAGCCTCCACCGCCACGGTGCAGACAGCGACCGCTCAGGTCGCGCGAACGGTCGATTCCCGTCAGATCCAGGACCTCACGCTGAATGGACGTAATCCGATCTTCCTCGCACTTCTGAAACCCGGCGTCCGCGGCGGCTTGATGAGCAGCTTCTCGCCCGACAGCGTCACGAACGGCAGCTTCAGCATCAATGGCGCGCGCGACGATGAGTATGTCGTGATGGTTGACGGCGCCATCGCCACCCGGACGCGCTCGTCGGGTTCCATGCTCGGTGCGCAGGACGTCGAGACGGTCGAGGAAGTGCAAATCCTCACCGCTAACTATCGTGCAGAATACGGCAGGTCGTCTGCGGGTCAGATCCGCTTCGTCACTAAGAGCGGCACGCGCGACTTCCACGGCGATGCGCTCGAGAACTACCGCAACGCCTCCCTCGACGCCAACAGCTGGACCCGAAACAGCAGCGGCGACCTGAGGCTCTCGAATGGGCCGGACCCGTTCACCTTCCATCAGTTCGGGTTCCACCTCGGCGGGCCCGTGATCATTCCGCACAAGTTCAACACGGACCGCAGCAAGATGTTTTTCTTCTGGGGCGAGGAATGGATCCGGCGGCGCGACACGCTGACGAATGTCGGAACGGTGCCCACGGCCGCGATGCGCAACGGCGACTTCAGCGAGCTGCTCAATCCGTCGAACCGATTCTTCGGCCGCGTCCGCACGATCGTCGATCCCGCCACGGGCCAGCCATTTCCGGGAAACGTCATTCCGCAGAATCGCATCAGTGCGAACGGACAGGCGCTGCTGAACGCCTATCCATTGCCCACGGCCGGATTTCAGCAGGGCACTGCCAACTGGATCGGGACGCAGTCGAGCTGGTCGTACTTGCGCAAGGACACAGTGAAGCTCGACTACCTCATCACGCCGAACCAACGGCTCACCGTTCGCGGCACGCACATCCCCTGGCACTTCAACGAGCCATTCGTCGGTCAATTCGACCGCGCGCAGTGGTGGTGGTCGCGTCCGAACCGTACGGGAGCGATCAGTCTCAACAGCGTGCTGTCGTCGACGCTGCTGAACGAGTTCACCTTCTCGATGAATTCGGACGGCAAAGGCGATATCCGGATCCTGCCGGAGTGCGGGGCCCAGTGCGATCGCAGCACCTACGGGCTGACCTTCCCGTACCTCTTTCCCGGCACGAAGGAGTACGAGCAGAAGATTCCGACGATCCGCGTCAGCGGCATTACGACGATGGATGGCGGTCCGTACCCGGGCTATTGGTCCGGCTACGTGTTCGCGTGGGCAAACAACCTCACAAAAGTAATCGGGCGCCACACGACGAAGGCCGGCGTCTTCATCGAGTACTCCGGGCAGGACGACTACATCCAGTTCACGACCGCGAGCCAGGGCACGACCAACAATCAGAACGGTGAGGTCCGATTCCTCGACACCGGGCATCCCCAGTCCACGGGGCTGGCGCTCGCCAACGCGGTCCTTGGAAACTTCAACGATTACACCGAGATGGGCCGCAAGGCGCTGACGCCGTGGGCAGCGACTGCGTTCGACTGGTATGTGCAGGACAACTGGAAGGCCTCGTCAAAGCTGACCGTCGAAGCCGGCGTCCGGTATTCGTTCTGGCCTCCCTGGCACAGCAAGGTTGGCAACATCGCGATGTTCGACCTGGACTTCTACAATCCCCGCAACGCGGCGGTCGTGGATCCTCGCGGCGGATTCATCGTCAGCGGCGATCGCTTCAACGGCATCGTGCTGCCAGGCAACCGCGCACCTTCATCGGCGGCGGGTCGTGTGCCGGAACTGACGAGCGGAGAATTCGATCGCCTCTACCACGGCCTCCCGTCAGGGTTTTCGAAGACGCACAAGAACATGTTCCAGCCGCGCGTGGGACTCGCGTACGCCGTCAATGCCAAGACCGCGGTGCGGAGCGGTCTCGGTCTCTTCTACAACCGCACCATGATCAACCGCGACACCGCGCTGGGCGGCAATCCGCCATTTCAGCCGCAGCAGAGCGTGGTCAACGGCAACATCGATGCGCCAGGCGGCGCCGGCTCCACTCGCCGCGACTTCCCGTTCGTCATGACCATGCAGGATCTCGAATTCAAGGTGCCGCAGGCGTGGAACTGGAATCTCACGTTCGAGCGCGAGCTGCCATGGTCAACAACCCTCGAGGTCGCGTATGTCGGACGTCTCGGCGTGAACAACCAGCGCAAGCGCAACATCAATCAGCTGCAGGCGGGGACGATCCAGGCGAACCCGGGAATCAATCCCAATGCGCTGCGCCCGTATCTCGGCTACGCCGTCATCGGACTGGCGGAGAACTCAGGCCGCTCGCGCTACAACGGCCTGCAATTGAGCGTGGAGCGGCGGGTCGCGAACGGACTGCATGCGGGACTCGCATACACCTACTCGCGGACGCTGGACGACTCCTCCAATCTCACCGATACGCTCCCCAACGCATACGACGACAGCGCGTACTGGGGGATCTCGGACAACGACCGGCCGCATGTGCTGATCGTCAACTACATCTACGAACTGCCGTTCGGGCGCGGCTCCGGCGTGCTCGCGAAGCTGCTGGGGAACTGGGACGTTTCCGGAATCTACCAGTATCAGTCCGGCTCGCCGTTCTCCGTCCGCAGCAACGACGACTTCGCCGGCGCCGGATCCGGCAGCGGCGCGCAGTTCTGGAACCAGGTTGCCGATCCGAGCGTCGCGCACGGCGACTTCACCGACTCAGTGCTGTGGTTCAACAATGACGCCTTCGCTCGTCCGGCGCCCGGCACATTCGGCGTGCAGCCGCGCAACGGCCTGCGCAATCCGCCGTTCTGGACGACGGATTTCGGGTTGCGAAAGATGATCCCGCTGCAGGGGCAGCACAAGCTGCAGCTGCGGCTCGAGGCGTTCAACGTGCTGAATCATCCAAACTGGAGCGGCGCCAACAGCAACCCGACCAGCGGATCGTTCGGACTGATCACGAGCAAGAACGGAGAGCGAAAGCTCCAACTCGCCGCGAAGTACATGTTCTAGCGGCTAGCGCCGAATTTCATCACCTTGCATGTTGGTGATCTCGTGACGCCGTGAGCGGCGGACCGACGCCGGTCACGATGCGGATCATCCCGTCGCTCTTGCTGAGGACATACAACTCGCCCGAGCGATCCACGGCGAAGCGGAGGTCCACTCGTCCTGAACTGGCAAGCGTCGATCTGCCAGGCAGCTCCGGGTGGCGGCCGCCGCGGACGTGGTACGCAGCCTTCACAATTGGCGCCATCGATGGATAGAGCTGACTGCCCCGATCCGGCGCATCCGCCGGGTCATCCCACCAGATGCCCGCCTCGTGCGATTCCGCCAACGTGCGCGGATCGCCATCGTCGGCCGCCAGCATCTCTTTAAAGTCGGCGTACCACACGCGGCCGGTGGAGATGTCGCCGAACACATATTTTCCCTGAAGCTGCGGCACGGTTTTACCGCGGTACACGAAGCCACCGGCAATCGCGTCACCGCCCGATGCCGTGTGGCCGTATTGGAGAACCGGATAGTTCGGAATGACGGTGCCGTGTGTAGCGGTGTCGGTCACGTACACGGGTAACTCGTCGCTGCCGGACAAGGTTTGCCTGGTGTTGTCAGGCAGCAGCACTTCAGTGCCTTCGCGTTGCGAATAGCCGTAGTTAGCCGCTTTGTGGATGATGACGACCGTCTCCCAGGTGCGCAAGCCGATGACCGCGGCGATCAGATGATTGTTCGCGGGATCGGCGGGATCGACATCCCAGG
>Ga0066677_10000060_pt1 | contig 34230 bp, 28 predicted proteins | sample GraSoiAngelo_126_FD_62299 | JGI IMG/M metagenome (GOLD analysis project Ga0066677, IMG submission 62299) | Grasslands soil microbial communities from the Angelo Coastal Reserve, California, USA - 14_0927_09_20cm | ecosystem: Environmental > Terrestrial > Soil > Grasslands | place: USA... | reverse complement strand
GGAACGTGCTCGAGCGCGGTGATGCCGGCTTCGATCGCGGAGAACGGCAGGTCGAGCGCCATCGCGGCGGCGGATGCGGCGAGGATGTTGTAGGCGTTTGGCCGGCCGACAAGGCGCGAGCGAACGTGAATGGCGCCACGCGGCGTGCGGATGTCGAACGTCAGGCCGTCGAGCGAGAACGTCAGTGGGCCCGGGCGCACGTCGGCGGCCCCGTCAATCGCGTACGTGACCGGGCGCTTCGCCGCCGCCGCCATCTCGGGACCACGGCGATCATCGATATTGATCACGCCGACCGCCCCTTCGGGCAGCAGCTCGAACAGCCGTCGCTTGGCGACGAAATACGCCTCCATGTCGCCATGGAAGTCCAGGTGGTCGCGCGTGAGGTTCGTGAAGATGCCCGCGGCGAAACGAAGATAGTCGACGCGGCGCAGTGAGAGGGCGTGCGACGAGACCTCCATCACGCACGCGCCGCAGCCCTGCGCCAGCATGCTGCGGAACATCTGCTGCAGGTCTGGCGCCTCGGGCGTCGTGCGCGAGGCCTCGATCTCACGTCCGCCGACTCTGTAGCCGATAGTACCGATGCGCCCGCACTTGATTCCCGCGGCCTCGAAGATCGACGCGAGAATGTAGGACGTCGTCGTCTTGCCGTTCGTGCCCGTGATCCCGACGAGTGCGAGATCGTCGGTGGGGTTGCCGTAGTAGGCCGCCGACAGCGCCGCCAGCGTGTCGCGCGCGTTCGACACCTGGACCCAGGGCACACTGATGCCGGCGAGGGGAGCACTCTCCGCCACGACTGCGATGGCCCCCTTCGCGATCGCCTGCGGCGCGAACCGCGCACCATCCGCGTGGAGTCCGCGCAGCGCGACGAACACCGCGCCCGGCATGACGCTGCGCGAATCGTACGCAATCGACGTCACCGGCAGACGCTCCAGCAATTCCTGGAGCATCATGGCGGTGATCCCCCCGCTGCGGCGGAAGAGAGCCGCCGTCCGAGCCGGAGGTTGCAGGCGTCACCGCGCACCAACGCGGATCCCGGCTCCGGATTCTGCGAGACGACGAAACCGTCACCGCTCATGCGCGCGGACATGCCGATGCGCGAGAGGAGACGGAGCGCTTCGCGCGCGCTCAGACCACGCAGATCCGGCACGAGCCCGTTGCGCGCGGGCTCGAACGGCGCGGTCAGGACGGCGGTACCCGCCGGCCGCTTGACGACTTCGAGCTCACCGCCGGAATCGTGACGTGCCACGAGCACCGGCGGCGGAGCGTTGATCGTGGGCCCGATGCCAAGATATGTCAGCGACGCTTCAGCGATTCGCTTGAACACTGGCGCGGATACGGCACCGCCGGTGTAGCCGTTACCGTGCGGCGAGTCAATCACGACGAGGATGGTCAAGCGGGGCTTACGCGACGGGATGAAGCCGACGAACGACGCGTTGTAGTCAGACTTCTGGTAGCGGCCGTTCACGAGCTTCGCCGCGGTGCCGGTCTTACCGGCAACCGTGTAGCCGGAAATCTGGGCGGCCCTCGCGGTGCCCCGCTCGACCACCTGCTCCATGATCGTTGTCAGCGTCGCGGCGGTTTCGGCCGTGATCGCCTCGTGCAGCACCTTGCGCGGCACATCGAGGCGCTTGGCGTCCTTGATGAACGCACGTACCACGTGCGGCTGCACGAGGTGCCCGCCGTTGGCGACGGCGCTGACCGCGGTCGTCATCTGCAGCGGCGTTACGCCCACCTGGTATCCCATCGACACCGACGCCAGCGCGCTCGGATCCAGACGATCCGGGCTCCAGACAATCCCGGGCGTCTCACCACGGAAGTCGGGCGCGAGTGCTTGGCCGAAGCCAAAGCGGTTGACGTACTCGCCCAGGAGCTGCGGGCCGAGCTTCTGCCCGACCTTGATTGCGCCGACGTTGCTCGATTTCACGATGACGTCCGTGAACGACAGCAGACCGTAATGATGCGTGTCGTGGATGATGCGCGAGCCGAATGTGATGTAGCCGGGCGTCGTATCGACGGGCGTCTTGGAAGTGATGATTCCGTGCTCCAGCGCCGCCGATGCCGTGACGATTTTGAAGGTCGATCCGGGCTCGTAGAGATCCTGGATCGCGCGATTGCGCCGGGCGTCATCGTCGGCCTTGGTAAAGGCGTTCGGATTGAACGTCGGCCAGTTCGCCAGCGCGAGTATCTCGCCGCTGCGCGGATCCATGATGAGCGCGGTGCCGCCAGCCGCACGATTCGCTTCCACACCGGCGCGGAGCTCCCGTTCGGCGATATATTGAAGGTACTGATCGATCGTGAGCTCGATGTCCGCGCCTGCCGTCGCGGGACGCTCGACACGGCTGAACAGCGCGTGACGCTTCGCGTCGGTCTGGATGAGGACCTTGCCCTCCTTGCCGCGGATCTGCGAGTCGTACGCCGACTCGATGCCGCCGAGGCCGACGTTGTCGAGACCCACGTAACCCAGCACGTGCGCGGCGAGCTCCGCCTTCGGATAGTACCGGCGGCTTTCCTTCAGCAACATGATGCCCGGCAGGCCGAGATCCTTCACCTTCCGCGCTTCGGATGGCGTGACTTGCCGCGCGACGTACACGAACGCGCCGCGGCGACCGAGTTTCTTTGCCATGTCCGTCCGGCGATCCGCGTTGCAGCCATCGAGCACCGTACAGAGACTCGCGGCCACGCCGGCCGCGTCGTCGATTTCCGAAGGGTCCGCGGCGATGGTATCGGCGTCGACGCTGTAGGCGAGCAGGCGACCGTTGCGGTCGAAGATCTCGCCGCGCTTGGCCGGCGGGACGACAGTACGCGTCTGCTGACGGTCGGCCCGCGCCATGAGATCGGGGTGGTCGACGACCTGCAGGTAGACGAGGCGCGCCTCGATCGCGGCCGTCCACAAGCCGAAAATCGCGGCACATACGATCAGACGCGCACGGACGGCATCGCGCCAGCCCGCCAAGGTCGCAGGATCGCGCCGGACGACGTGCGGCGCGGACGGCTGCCCCCTGCGCGGAAGCCCCCACGGACGTCGGAATCTGCTGCTGCCGTCTACATCGGGCACCGAATCCCTCACTCAGCTCAGGAGGCGCCGCGTTTCAGCGCGCCGCAACGACCGATTTGTCGGGCGGCGCCGCCGGCGTCACGCGCTCGATCACAATTGCCTGATCGCGCGTGGGCGCGACGAGGTGCAGCTGTTCGGTCGCGATCTTCTCGATGCGGCGGGGCGCGCGCAGCGTCTCGATCTCTAGGCGTAGATGACGATTGATCTCTTCTTCCGCCGCGCGTTCCTGCTGCATGCGCTCGATCTGGTAGCCGTGGCGGAGCAGCTCGAAGTGCTGCCACGCCGAGAACAGCAGCACCACGACCAGGAACATGCCGATTCCCATCGAGCGCCACAACTGGCGCTGCCGCGCTTGGTCCACTTCGCGGACGATCGGATTGTTCCGCACGTCCTTCTTGATCGCGTATTCGAAATCCATCGTGCTCATGCGACCCTCTCAATCGCGCGCAGTTTCGCGCTGCGCGCCCGCGGATTCCGCGCCAGTTCCGCGTCGGCCGGCACGAGCGGCCGCTTCGTCAGAATGCGCATCGCCTCTTCGGCCTTCTCGATCGCGCGGAACGTATGCTTCACGATCCGGTCCTCGAGGGAGTGAAACGTGATTACGGCCAGGCGCGCCCCCTGCAGCAGCCGCCGCGTGGCGCCGACAAGAAACGTATCGAGGTCCTCGAGCTCCCGGTTGACCCAGATGCGAAGCGCCTGGAACGTCCGCGTCGCCGGATCGATCCGCTGGTAGCCGCGATGCGGGATCGCGCGCCGCACGATTGCCGCGAGCTGTCCCGTGGTTTCGACCGGCACGGATGCGCGCGACGACACGATCGCCCTCGCGATCCGCCGCGAGTACCGCTCTTCGCCGTACTCGAAAATCACGTTCGCCAGCTCCTCTTCGTCCACGGTGCGCAGCCACTCCGCCGCGCTCGCCCCGCTCGTCTGGTCCATCCGCATGTCGAGCGGCTCGTCGCGCCGGAAGCTGAACCCCCGGCCTTCGGCGTCGAGCTGCATCGAGGAGACGCCGAGGTCAGCGAGCGTGCCGTCAACCGCCGGGATCCCTCGCGCGTCGAGGACCCGATCGAGCTCACGATAATCCGCGTGGACCAGTTCCACGCGATCCCGATACGGCGCGAGCGCCTCTCCCGCCAACGCGAGCGCGATCGGATCACGATCGAGACCCAGCACCCGGGTCGCGCCACCCTCGAGCAGCGCGCGGCTGTGTCCGCCGAGGCCGACCGTGCAGTCGACGAACAGGCCGCCCCGCGCCGGCGCGAGCAGGTCCAGCACTTCGGCCACCATCACCGGCTCGTGCAACATGGCGTCAGATGCCGAACTCCGAAAGAGCCTTCGCGTCGTCGTCCGTGTACGGATCACGCTGCAGCTTGGCGACGAAGCGCTCGTGATTCCAGACGTCCAGCCAATCTACCTGCCCGAGCACGTCGACCTCGCCTGCCATGCCGGCCGAGTCCCGCAGCCGTGGGTGGATCACCACGCGTCCCTGCGTATCGATTTCCGCCGTCTGCCCGTAATAACTCACGCGGTCGAGAAATTTGAGCCGCGCGGGGTGCGTTGAAGGGGCGCGTGCGAGTTTTTCCTCGAGCGCCAGCCAGACCGGCATGGGATAAACGCGGACATACTCCCCCGTCAGGCTCGTCACGAACAGCTCGGTCCCGTGCTTCCCCTCGACGAAGGCACGAAAGGCGTTCGGGATCTTGAGCCGCCCCTTGTCATCGATTTTGGCGGCGTAATTGCCCCGGAGCACGTCGCTTTACTCCACTTTGCTCCACAAAATTCCACGCAGATAGTAGGGGAGGCATCGGATGATGTCAACGCCAAAATGCAGAGTCTCAGTGTGTTACGCTCTATTTTTGCCAGGAGAAGAAATAGCGAACCAGGCGCACCTGAGCTGCTGTCGCGTGCTACGATGCGCAGATCTGCCATGCTGCGTGCCGGCCTCATTGGATTCCCGTCCTCGGGAAAGACCGCCCTCTTTCAACTCCTGACCAGCGCTCGAGAAGCCCCACGCAGCGGTGGCAAGCCAGAAGCGAACGTCGGCGTCGCGCGCGTGCCGGATGAACGCCTGGACAGACTGACCGCTCTCTTCAATCCGAAGAAGCACGTTCCCGCGGCCGTGGAGTTCGCCGACATGGGCGGCGCCACCGGCGCAAAGACAGGCGCGGCCGCGCTCCTCGACGTCGCTCCGTTTCGCAATGCCGACGCGCTGCTGCACGTCGTGCGCATGTTTCGGGATCCGTCGGTCCCTCATGCATCCGGCTCGGTCGATCCGGGCCGAGACGTTCGCACGATGGAAGACGAGGTCCTCCTCGCGGACCTCGGGGTCGTCGAGCGAAGGCTCGAACGCCTCGATCGCGATCTGAAAAAGGCTGGCAGCAACACGGAACTGAAGAAGGAGCAGGAGATCCTGCAGCGCTGCCGCACGGCGCTCGAGGACGGGCGGCCGCTGCGCGCGCTGGAGCTCGCCGGCGAGGAGGCGAAGCGTCTCCGTGGCTTTCAGTTCCTCTCGGCAAAGCCGCTGCTGCTCGTGCTGAATCTCGACGAAGCGGATCTGGCGCAGGCCGACCGAGCGATCGAGCTGGCGGGCCTGAAGGAGTTCATCAGGGGCGCCGCGACTCGCGCCGTGCCGATCTGCGCGAAGATCGAGCTCGAGATCGCGCAGCTCGACGAGGCGGACGCGCAGGCGTTCATGGCGGATCTTGGTCTCCGGGAATCAGGCCTCGATCGCGTGATTCGCGCGAGCTACGACCTGCTCGGATACATCTCGTTCTTCACCGTTGGCGAGGACGAGAACCGCGCATGGTCGATTCCGCGCGCGACAACCGCGCAGAATGCCGCCGGAGAGATCCACACCGACATCCAGCGCGGTTTCATCCGTGCCGAAGTCGTGCGCTACGAGCACCTGCTCGCCCGCGGCTCGCTCGCCGCGTGCCGCGAGCACGGCGAGCTTCGTCTCGAAGGCAAGGAATACATCGTCCTCGACGGCGATGTGATCAACTTTCGTCATGCCACGTGATAGCATCACGAAAAACGGTTCATGCCTGTACGGACGGTTTTAGTCTGCGAAGCGCAGGTGCCGTTCGTGCACGGCGGCGCGGAAGTGCACGTTCGCGAGCTCACGCGGGAACTGACGGCGCGGGGCTACCTGGCGGAGTTGGTCAGCATCCCGTTCAAGTGGTATCCGAAAGAGGAAATCCTTCCGCACGCCGCTGCCTGGCGGCTGATCGATCTCAGCGAAAGCAACGGCCGGCCCGTCGACCTGGTCATCGCCTCGAAGTTTCCGACCTACTTCGTCCGCCATCCGAACAAGGTGGCGTGGCTGATTCACCAATACCGGGCGGCGTACGAGTTGTGCGGGACCGTTTACAGCGACTTCGGGCACAACGAGCGTGACGTCGGCTTGCGCGACACGCTCGTGCAGCTCGACACGCAGATGCTCGGGGAATGCCGGCGGTTGTTCGCCAACGCGCGCAACACCGCGAACCGCGTCACGAAATTCAACGGTTTGCCGGCCGAGCCGCTGTATCATCCGCCACGACTCGCATCGCGGCTCGAAGCCGGAATCTACGGCGACTACGTGTTGTCAGTGGGCCGGATCGAATCGGTGAAACGCGTGGATTTGCTCGTCTCGGCGATGGCGCACGTCGATCGACCGATCCGCTTGATCGTGGCGGGTGACGGAACGCAGCGCCCGAACGTCGAGCGGCTCGCCGCCGAACTCGGCGTCAGCGATCGCGTCGATTTTCTCGGCACTGTGGACGATGACGCGCTGGTCACGCTGTATCGCGACACGCTGGCCGTCGTGTATCCGCCCTTCGACGAAGACTTCGGATACGTGACGCTCGAAGCGTTTCTCGCGCGCAAGCCGGTCGTGACCGCGACCGACTCCGGTGGTCCGATCGAGTTCGTCGTCGACGGTGTGAACGGGTTCGTCTCGCCGCCGGAACCCGCGCCTATCGCCGCGGCGATTAATGCGCTCGCGTCCGATCGGCGGCGCGCCGCGGCGCTCGGAGACGCGGGCTACACACGCGCGCGTCAAATCACCTGGGACGGCGTCATCGAAAAGCTGGTCTCGTCTTGAAGCTCATCATCCAGATCCCGTGCCTGAACGAAGCGACGACGCTCCCGTCGACGCTGGCGGATCTTCCGCGCAGCATCCCGGGGATCGACGCTGTCGAGACGCTCGTTATCGATGACGGCTCGCGCGACGGCACGTCGGAGGTCGCGATCGCGTGCGGCGTGAACCACGTCGTGCGGCTGCGCCGGAACAAGGGGCTGGCGGCGGCGTTCCAGGCGGGCATCGATGCCTGCCTCAAGGCGGGCGCCGACATCATCGTCAATACGGACGCCGACAACCAGTACGCGGGCCGCGATATCCAGAAACTGATCGAACCGCTGCTCCGCGGCGAGGCGGACATCTGCATCGGCGATCGCAACATTGCGGAGCTCGAGCACATGTCGTGGCGGAAGCGGCAACTCCAGCGGCTCGGGAGCTGGGTCGTCCGCCAGGTCTCGAGCACCACGGTGCCCGATACGACGAGCGGGTTCCGGGCCTACACGCGCGACGCGGCGCTGCGCATGACGATCGTCTCGGAGTTTTCCTACACGCTCGAGTCGATCATCCAGGCCGGGAAGAAGCGGATGGCGATCGCGCACGTGGCCATCGCGACCAATCCGCGGACGCGCGAGTCGCGCCTCTTCGACAGCATCTTTTCGTACATCAAGCGCTCGAGCGCGACCATCGTCCGCATCTATGCGATGTACGAACCGTTGAAGGTGTTCACCTACATCGGGCTGACGCTGTTCGGCGCGGGGTTCCTCATCTCGCTGCGATTCCTTTACTACTACCTCACCTCGTTCACCGGCGGCGGCCGCTATCTGCAGTCGCTGATCTATGCGGCGGTCCTGATGATCGTCGGGTTCCAGGTCGTGTTGATCGGGCTACTCGCCGACGTCATTTCCGCCAACCGGAAGCTGCTGGAGGATCTGCTCTATCGCGTGCGCTCGCTCGAGTTGCCGGCGCGGGATGCAGAGCCGCCCGAGAGGGCGCTGACCTCGCGCGATCGCGCGTCGCGCTGGGAGCACTGAGTGGCGGATCCGTCCAGCGTTTCAATCGTCATTCCGGCGTACAACGAGGAAGAAGGCATCGCGGACGTCATTTCGACGCTGCGCCTCGCCGCCTCATGGCACGAGATCATCGTCGTCGATGATGGCTCAGCAGACGGCACGGGGGACCGCGCCGCCGCGGCGGGAGCGGCTGTCGTCACGCATCCGTACAACAAGGGCAACGGCGCCGCCGTGAAGAGCGGCATCCGGCGCGCCACTGGCGAATACGTGCTGATCATCGACGGCGACGGCCAGCACCCCCCGGAAGATGCGCTGCGGCTCGTCTCACGACTGGGCGAGTACGACCTCGTGATCGGCGCGCGCGCGGGCGCGACACAGGCAACGCAGACGCGCAGGGCCGGGAACTCCGCTTTGAACCGGCTCGCGAGTTACCTGACCGATCGGGAGATCCCCGATCTGACGTCGGGATTTCGCGGCGCACGGCGCGAGCATCTGCGCGAGTTCCTGCACCTGCTGCCAAACGGTTTCTCCACGCCGACCACGACGACCCTGGCGTTCATCAAGGTCGGATACAACGTCATCTTCGAGCCGGTGGAGGCGCGTCAGCGCGCGGGGCAATCAAAGATCAAGCTCGCGCGCGACGGCACGAAGTTCCTGATAATCATTTTCAAGATCGTCACGCTCTTCAGCCCTCTCCGCATTTTCCTGCCGCTCAGTCTCGCATCGTTCATTGTGGGCGCCGGCTACGCGGCATGGACGATCGCGACGCAAAGCCACGTTACGAACTCGTCCGTGCTCCTGATTCTCTTCGCCGTCGTCGTGTTTCTCGTCGGTCTCGTGTCCGAGCAGATTTCCGCGCTGCGCTTCGAAGGCCGGCAGTGACCCGCTCGCGACGGTGGATCGTCGCGGCGATCGCGGTGGGCTTCGCAGTGCGCGTCGCGTTCGCGCTCGGCTACTGGGTGGAACAGCCGCTCACCCACGACGAGCGGGAGTACCTCGCGCTCGCGCGCAGCATCGCGCGAGGAGACGGCGTCGTGTATCCGGCCGACGAACCCGTCACCGGCACGGCGCAGCGGTTCGGCCGCGCTCCGGGATACCCGGTCTTTCTGGCGATGCTTCACGTCACGCAGCCGGTGGACACCGTCCCGGCGAGGGTGAAGATTGCGCAATCGGCCGTCGGCGCGATCGGGGTCTGGTTGATTGCGCTGATCGGCGGGCGCGCCGCGGGACCGAGGGGAGCCGTCGCGGCGGCGGGGATTGCCGCGGTCTATCCACCGCTCGTGTTCATGCCGGCGTACGCGCTGAGCGAGACGCTCTACTGCACCGTCGCGCTCGCGGCGGCGTGGGTGCTCGGAACGGTGACACTCACACTTTCCGAGCGGCCAGGAAGTGTGACAGTCACAGTTCCGAACCGCAAAAGTGTGACTGTCACCGTTCTGGGCGCTGGACTGACCGGAATCGGGATTCTCGTCAGGCCGGCGATGCTGTTCTTTGTTCCGTTCGCGGCGGCGTGGATGGTCTGGAAGCGCGAAACGAGACACGCGGTCATCTTCGTGCTGGTGACGCTCGCGTCGGTGGCGCCGTGGACCGTCCGCAACGCGCGCGTGCATGGACGGTTCGTCCTCGTCGCGTCGGAAGGCGGCGTGACGTTCTGGACCGGCAACAACCCGCTCGCCCGCGGCGAAGGAGATATGGCCGCGAATCCCGAGTTGAAGCGCGCGGAGCTCGAATTCAGAAACCGGCACGCGGACCTGACGCCCGAGCAACGCGAGCCGCTCTACTACCGCGAAGCGTTCGCCTGGATTCGCAGGCATCCCGCTCAATGGACGGCGCTTCTCGCGCGCAAGGTCTTCTACACGATCGTCCCGCTCGGACCGTCGTATACGCTACACTCGAAGAAGTACCTGGTCGCATCCGCCGGCGCGTATCTCCTCCTGCTGCCTCCTGCGCTCGCCGGGGCGTGGCGGCTGCGGCGCGGGTGCGCACCGGTTGCGCTCTGGTTGCTGGCCGCGTCGACGGTCTTCGTCAGCGTCGTATTCTTCCCGCAGGAACGGTTCCGGATTCCCGTGATCGATCCCGCATTGATCGTTTCGGCTGCCGCGCTGGCCGCGGCGCGTTCGCATGAACATACTGGTTGTCGTTCCAACCTATAACGAGCGCGAGAACCTTCCGCTGCTCGCCGCCGGCGTGCTCAAACACGACGGTGTTCGCATGCTCGTCGTCGATGATGATTCGCCCGACGGTACCGGTGCCATCGCGGATCAGCTCGCGCGCGAGCATCCGGGACGCGTCGAAGTCATGCACCGCACGGGAATTCGCGGCCTCGGCCGCTCGTACGTCGACGGCCTGCTTCACGCCTTGAAGGAGGGCACCGCGGACTTCATCTGCCAGATGGACGCCGACCTCTCGCACAATCCCGATTACCTGCCCGAACTGGTCGGGGCTGCGGCAACCTACGACCTCGTGATCGGCTCACGGTACCTGAAAGGGGTCAGCGTCGTGAACTGGCCGCTGCACCGCATCATCCTCAGCGCCTTGGGCAATCGCTACATTCGCCTGATCACCAACCTCGCGACGAGCGACTGCACGAGCGGCTTCCGCTGCTGGCGGCGCGAAGCGCTGTCCCGACTGCCGATCGCCGGTATGGTGTCCGATGGGTACGCGTTCCTCGTCGAGATGCTCTACAACGCGAAAACGCTCGGACTTCGGATCGGCGAGGTGCCGATCATCTTCGTCGAGCGCCGGCAGGGTCAATCGAAGCTGTCGTCCACCGTGCTGCTCGAGTCGCTCGTGATGCCCTGGCGTCTTGTGTTCCGCGGCTCCAACTCCTGAGATGCCCCACGTTGTCGTGATGGTGACGACGTCGTTTCCCCGATTTCCGGGAGACAGCGTCGGCACGTTCATGGAACCGATCGCGACCTGCATCGCCGCTCGCGGGCACGAAGTCCACATCATCGCGCCATGGCATCCTCTCGTACGGCGAGCGCGCAAGGAGCGCGGCATCTTCTTTCACTTCTTCAGGTACGCGCCCGTGCCGGCGTTGAACGTGTTCGGGTACGCCGCCGGCATGCGAGCGGACGTGCGCCTCCGCGCCGCCGCGTGGGTTGCGGCGCCTCTGGCCCTCACGGCGGGCTGGTTCAAGGCAATGCGTGTTGCGCAGAAACGGCGCGCGACCATCATCCACGCGCACTGGGTGGTGCCCGGTGGCCTGATGGGAGCCGCCGCCGCACCGGGCTTACCGCTCGTCGTCAGTCTGCACGGATCGGACGTATTCGTCGCGGAGCGCGTCGGCTTGGCGCGCGTCGCGGCGCGGGCCGTGTTTGGACGCGCAGGATTCGTGACGGCGTGCAGCGCCGATCTCGCGCGACGTGCGGTCGCACTCGGCGCGCCGGAGGATCGACTCGAGGTCGTGCCCTACGGTGTCGACACCGCCCGATTCAAGCCCGATCCCTCGTCGCGCGCGACGCACCGCGCCGAACTCGGTCTCCGTGAAGATGCTCCGCTGCTCTTTACTGCGGGCCGCCTCGTGAGGAAAAAGGGATTCGAGTACCTGATCGATGCGGTGTCGCGCCTGCCCGCGAATACGACACTGGCGATCGCTGGCACGGGCGATCTCGAGGCGGAACTCGAGGCGCGCGCGCGGGAGGCACACGTCGCGGACCGTGTGCGGTTTCTCGGCAACGTAACGCAGGACGCCGTTGGCTCATGGTTCGCGGCGGCGGACATCGCCGTCATTCCGTCGGTCCGCGACGACAGCGGTAACGTTGATGGGCTGCCCAATACCGTGCTCGAAGCGCTCGCCACCGGAACGCCGGTCATCGCGACGTCAGCCGGCGGAATCGGCGCGGTGATAATGGATGGTGCGACCGGGCTCCTCGTCCGCGAGCGGGATCCGGAAGGATTGGCGTTTGCCGCGGACGCGCTGCTGCGCGATCGCCCGCGCGCGACCACTCTTGGCCGTGCCGCGCGTGAGATGGTCGACGCAAAGTTCGGCTGGCCCGCGACCGCCGCGCGGTTCGAGGCCGCGTACGAGCGTGCGCTTGCCTTCAAGTCACTGGGTCGCTAAGATTTACGGTTCATTCGATGGCGAACCTACACGAGCGGGCGGCGGCCGGACTGAGCGTTTTCTTTCCCGCCTACAACGATAGCGCGACGATCGCGAGCCTCGTGATCACCGCGGTTCGGACCGCGCAGCGGCTGACGGCGGACTACGAAGTCATCGTCGTCAATGACGGCAGCGCGGACGGAACGGCCGAGATTCTCGACGAGCTCGCGCGGCTGTATCCGCAGGTCCGAATCGTTCATCACGAAGGCAATCGCGGCTACGGCGGAGCGCTCCGCACTGGATTTGAAACCGCGTCGCGCGAGCTCGTGTTCTACACGGACGGCGACGCGCAATACGATCCCGCGGAGATGGAAGCGCTGTGGCGTCGGCTCGACGATCGCGTCGACATGGTGAACGGCTACAAGATCAGCCGTTCGGACCCGCTGCACCGCATCATCATCGGGCGCGTCTACCACCACGCCGTCAGCATGTTGTTCGGCCTCAGAGTGCGCGACGTCGACTGCGATTTCCGCCTGATGCGCCGGGCGATTTTCCAGAGAGTGCGGCTCGAGAAGAATAGCGGCGTGATCTGCCTGGAGATGATGAAGAAAATCCAGGACGCCGGCTTTCACATTGCCGAAGTGCCCGTACATCACTATCACCGCGCGCACGGCAAGTCACAGTTCTTCAACTTCCGCCGGCTGTATCGCACCGCGATCGACGTGATGAAGCTCTGGATGGCGCTCGTGGTCCGTCGCGAACACGAAAGATCCGAGGTGGCGGGCCTTCCGGCTGCGTCAGCTGCGCCGGGCACCAAGGATCGTTCGTGACCGAGGCCAGCGTCAGGTACCGCGATTTCTATCGCGGGCGACGAGTGATGGTCACGGGGGGGCTCGGGTTCATTGGCAGCAGCCTCGCCCATCACCTCGTCGATCTCGGCGCCGACGTGCTGCTCGTCGACGGGATGATCCCGGATTACGGCGGCAACCTGTTCAACATCGCCGACATCGAGGGGCGCGTGCGCGTCAACATCTCTGACGTGCGCAACGATGCGGCGATGGCCGTCCTCGTCCGCGATCGCGAGCTGATCTTCAACCTTGCGGGGCAGGTGAGCCACATCGATAGCATGCGAGACCCGTATACCGATCTGGACATCAACTGCCGCGCGCAGCTTTCGATGCTCGAGGCGTGCCGCCGGCACAACCCCGCTGTCCGCGTAGTATTCGCGGGCACGCGACAGGTCTATGGCAGGCCGGAACGATTGCCCGTCGACGAGCGTCACCTCGTACGGCCGATGGACGTGAACGGCGTCAACAAGGCCGCCGGCGAGTACTACCATCTGCTCTACAGCAATGTGTTCGGCGTGCGTGCGTGCTCGCTGCGCCTGACGAACGTCTACGGTCCACGGCAGCTGATCAAACACAACCGGCAGGGATTCATCGGCTGGTTCATCCGCCTCGCCATCGAGGGCGCCGAGATCCAGGTGTACGGCGACGGCACGCAGATGCGGGATTTCGTGTTCGTCGACGATGCCGCCGATGCATTCCTTCGGGCGGGCGCGTGCAGTGGATGCGACGGCGAAGTGTTCAATGTCGGCGGGCTCGAGCCGATCAGCCACCGCGACCTGGTCGCGATGCTCATCGAGGTGGCGGGCTCCGGGTCGATGCGCTACGTGCCGTGGCCGCCCGAGAAGCAGCGCATCGACATCGGGAGCTTCTACTCCGATTCGTCCAAGTTCACCGGCACGACGGGGTGGCGGCCGGCCGTGACACTGCGGGAAGGGCTCGGCCGAACGGTCGCGTTTTATCGGGCGAACATGCCGCATTACCTGGAGGCGGCGTGATTCCGTTCCTCAACCTCACGCCGGGCGCGGACGCGGTCGAGGTGCGCGCCGCGATCGATCGCGTCATCACGCGCGGCTGGTTCGTGCTCGGCCCCGAGCTCGAAGCCTTCGAGCGCGGCTTCGCCGCCGCGTCGCAGGCGGCGCATGCCGTTGGCGTCGGCTCCGGGACCGATGCGCTCGCGATCGCGCTGCGCGTGCTTGGAATCGGCCGCGGCGACGAGGTGATCACATCGCCGCTCTCGGCGGCGTACAGCGCGCTGGCGATCATGATGGTTGGTGCACGCCCGGTCTTCGCGGATATCGATCCGGCGCGGCTGACCATGGATCCCGACGCGACGGCCGCGGCCGTGACGCCGCGGACACGGGCGATCATGCCCGTGCATCTGTATGGCCAGACCGCCGATATGCCGGCCTTGATGGATGTCGCGCGACGGTACAATCTTGTGATCGTGGAGGACTGCTGCCAGGCCCATCTCGCAACGTGCGCGGGACGGCCGGTCGGATCGTTCGGAACTGTCGCCGCATACAGCTTCTATCCGACGAAGAACCTCGCCGCGCTCGGCGACGGCGGCGCGCTCACGACAAACGATCCCGGCCTCGCCGATCACGCGCGCCGGCTGCGCAACGGCGGCCAGACGGATCGCTATCATCACGCGGAGTTCGGCGTGAACTCACGCCTCGACGAGATCCAGGCCGCGGTCCTCGCGGCGCGGCTCCAGTGGCTGCCGCGGTGGACGGCCGAGCGGCGCGCGCTCGCGCGGCGCTATCGTGCGTCGCTCGCGAACGCGCCCGTCGCCGTGCCGCCCGAACGTGACGCGGGGCACGTCTATCACCTCTTCCCGGTGCTCAGCGACAGCCGCTCGGCACTGCAGGGATATCTCAAAGCGCGCGGCATCGAGACGCTGATCCACTACCCGGTTCCGATTCCGCGGCAGCCCGCGGTTGCCTCCGAGCAGCCCGCCGAATGCCCCGTCGCGGATCGCGTCTCGGCGCAAGTGTTGTCGCTGCCGCTGCATCCGGGAATGACGCCGCAGGCGATCGACGAGATCGCGGCCGCCCTGCACGCGTTCCACGCGGCCGTTTGATGGCATGGTTGGCGCGCCGCGCGCTGTTGTTGCTCGCGATCGGCGGCGCACAGTTCGCCGCCTTCGAAGGCGCGCTCCGGACCTGGGGACATTCGGAGGCCGCGCCGTCCTTTCAGGCGCTGTTCGTACCCGACGCGCAGATCGGCTATCGACTGCGCCCCAACGCGCGCACCCGCTTCGTGACGTCGGAGTTCGACGCGCACATCGCCATCAATGCCCAGGGCGTACGTGACGATCGCGATATCGGTCCGAGGCCCTCGAACGAGCGGCGCATTGTCGTCCTCGGCGATTCACTCGTGCTGTCTGTCCAGGTCGATCGCCAGCAGACGTTCTGCAGCCTCCTCGAAGCGCGGCTGAATCGTGACGGCGGTCGGTATACCTATCGCGTGATCAACGCGGGCGTCCAAGGATACGGGCCGGTCGAGGAGCTGCTGTTTTTCCGGGAGATTGCGCGTCAGTTTCAGCCGGATCTCGTCATCGAGGCTATCTTCGTGGGGAACGACGCGGAGGAAGCCGTCGCCTCCGCGCCGCGGCTCGGCCGCGCCGGAGCTGCTACGGCCGCCGTCATGACGTCGGAGACTCTTATCACGCGGCTGCGCAGAATCGTGCGACACAGCATGGTGCTGCAGGTTCTCCGACTGAGAATCGTCTCCCTCGTCGATCGCCTGCCAACGTGGACGGCGCCGCCGGAGGCGCCGCTCCAGAGCTACGCCGCGAAGCCGGCGCCGCGCATTGCCGACGGCCTTCGGATCTCCCGCGACTGCATCGAGAGCATCGCGAACGATGCCGCGAACACCGGCGCGCGCACGATGGTGATGTTGGTCCCCGCACGCTTCCAGGTTGACGCTGCGGATTATGACAGGTTAAAGGCCGCGGTCGCGCAAGCTGGCGGCGAGCTCGTACGCGATGCGGCAACCGAGCGATTCAACGCAGCCCTCGCCGACCTGCCGCTGCCCCGTCTCGACGTGCTGCCTGCCTTGCGCGCGGCAGCGCCTGCAGGCGATGTGTTTTTTCAGCAGACGGTGCACCTCACCCCGCGCGGGCACGAGGTCGTGGCGGACGCAATGGAGCGGTTCATCCGCGAAAAAGGTCTGGCGAGTGGTCTTTAACTCGCTGCAGTTCGTCTGGTTCTTCCTCGTCGTTTACGCGCTGTACCGCGTCCTTCCGCACAGAGGCCAGAACTGGCTGCTCCTGACAGCCAGCTATTACTTTTATGCAGCGTGGGACTATCGCTTTCTCGGGCTGCTCGTCGCGTCGACGCTCGTCGACTACACGTGCGGGCTCGCGCTGGGCGCGATTCAGGTTCAGCGCCGGCGTCGGGCGGTGATGTGGGTGAGCATCGGCTTCAATGTGACGCTGCTGGGTTTTTTCAAGTACTTCAACTTTTTCGCCGATAACCTGCACGTCGTCTTCGGCGCGCTCGGCTGGCGGCTGGATTTCGTCACCGTGCGCGTACTGCTGCCGGTCGGAATCTCCTTCTACACGTTCGTCACGATGAGCTATGTGATCGACGTGTATCGCCGCGACATCGCGCCTACGCGGAACCTTCTCGATTTCGCGGTCTTCGTCGCGTACTTCCCGCACCTTGTCGCCGGTCCGATCCTGCGCGCCACGACGCTGCTGCCGCAGATCGCAACGCCGCGCCGCGTCACGGGGCCGCAGATCCGCGAGGGACTCTGGCTGATCGCGTGGGGCTTCTTTCAGAAGATCTTCGTCGCCGATAACCTGGCGCCGCTCGCGTCGCGCGTGTTCGCGCCCGGCGCGCACGAGACGGGCATCAACGTGCTGCTGGGCACATACGCGTTCGCCTTTCAGATCTACGGCGACTTTGCCGGCTACTCGAACATCGCTCGCGGCACGTCGAAGCTGATGGGCATCGAGCTCATTGAGAATTTTCGATTTCCATACCTGGTCCTCACGCCGCAGGAGTTCTGGCGCCACTGGCATATCAGCCTCTCGACGTGGCTGCGCGACTATCTGTACATCCCCCTTGGCGGCAATCGTGGTCCGAAGTGGAAAACTCAGCGAAATCTACTGATCACCATGCTGCTCGGTGGACTGTGGCACGGCGCCGCGTGGACGTTCATCCTGTGGGGTCTGTATCAAGGCCTGCTGCTGATGCTTTATAGACCCTTTGAGTCCGCCTTCGCCGCCCTCCGCCACAGAAAGGGCAGCCAGGGCGCGACAGGCGCCGCCTTCGCAGAGACCCAGCGTTACCGCCGCTTCCACCTTCGCGCTTCGCGCTTCGGCGGACAAGTCGACGCGGCAGGCTCTGCCTTCGCGGCGTGCATCATGTTTCATCTGACGTGCTTCGGCTGGCTGATCTTCCGCGCGCCCTCGCTCCGCGGCCTCGGCGTCCTTTCGCGCAGCGTCTTCACACATTTCGCGCCCGCCACCGTTGACGTGACCGGACTGCTGGTTCCGCTGCTGCTCTACTCCGTACCGCTGTTGATCGTCCATGCGCTCGAGGCTCGCGCGGATGACGTGCTGGTCGTGCCCCGCATGCCCGTAGTCATCCGCTATACGGTGTACGTGGCGACGATGTACCTGATCTTTCTATTCGGGAACTTCGGCGGGTCCGAGTTCATCTACTTCCAGTTCTGATGCCGCTCATCGCGCTGCTCGTCGTCACATGGCTGCCAGGGGCGGTCCTGTTCAGGGCACCGTGGTGGGACCGCGATCGCCGCGCGTCGCTCGGTGCTGACGAGCGCGTGTTCTGGGCCGTGGTGCTCAGCGCAGCCATGTCGCTGGCGACGGTGCTCGCGCTGGCTGCCGCGCACCGGTACAGCTTCACGCGCCTGCTGATCACGGACGTCTCGATCGCTGCGGCAATCGCGCTCTCCGCGCGGCTTCGGCTGCGGCTCGGCGCCGCGGCGCGCCCCCCGGGACCCACGGCGCTCATTCCGATCGCGCTCGTGTTGATCGGGTGCTGGCGCTTTTTCCCGTCGGCGGAGTACATCATCGGCGGGAAGGATCCCGGCGTCTACATCAACGAAGGGGTCCAGATCGCACAGCGCGGCGCGCTCGTCGTGCACGACGAGACGATCGCGTCACTGCCGCCATTTGCGCGCGATCTCTTCATCCCGTCGCACCAGCGCCGGGAGTACTACAGCGTCCGTTTCATGGGGTTCTTCGTGAGCGAACCGGACAATGGTCTGGTCGTGGGCCAGTTTCCCCACCTCTACCCTGCATCGATCGCGATTGGGTACGGAATTGACGGACTCAGCGGCGCGCGGCACATGTCGGGCGTGTGGGCGATCCTCGGCCTGCTCTCGGTGTATTTCGCCGGTGCGCGCCTGCTCGGAAAGCCAGCAGCCGCGGCCGGCGCGCTGCTGCTCGCCTTGAACGTGGTGGAGGTCTGGTTCGCGCGTTATCCCAACGCCGAACTCGTCATGCAGTCGCTGCTCTTTGCGGCGCTGCTCGCGAACGCGCGCGCGCATATCGACGGCGACCCGTTCTTCGCACCCCTCGCGGGCGTCCTGCTCGGACTCCTGCTGTTCCTCCGCATCGATGCCGCCATTGCGGCCGCGGCAGTGCTCGCGGGACTGGCGCTCGGCTCCATAGCAGGAAAACGCCCGCACTGGAGCTTCTGGCCCCCGCTCGCGATCGCGGCGGGGCTCTGCTCGTGGTACCTGCTCGGACCGATGCGCGCATACACGGAGCTTCCGCGCATTTTCATTTCGCATCTCGCCTGGTGGCAATACGGCGTGTTCTCAGGGGGCATCGTCGTCGCTGGTGCTCTGTTGCTGGCCGCCTCCCGCACGCCGGTGGTCTCGCAGCGCCTCGTATCGTGGACGCCGACGCTGCTCGTGGGGATCGTGGTGACACTTGCGGCGTACGCGCTCTACATTCGCGCGCCCGCCGGAAAGCTGGCGGCCTACGACGCATACGCGTTGAGAACGTTCGCGTTGTACTACGTGACGGTTCCGGCGCTGATCGCGGCGCTGATTGGATACGTGATCGTCGTGCGGCCGCTGTTCTGGCGCGACCCGGCGCTCGTCGTGACGATCACCGCATTTGCGCTGTTCTTCTTCTATAAGATCCATATCGTCCCGGTGCACTTCTGGATGGCGCGCCGCTTCCTGCCGGTGATCCTGCCGGGCACGCTGCTGTTCGCCGCGGCGGCGGCGCTCACGGGGATCCGCGGCCGATTCCTCCTCACGAGGGTCATCCGTGGCCCAATCGGGATCGTGTTTCTCGCGCTGCTCGCGGTGGACTACGCACGCGTCGCGAAGCCGATCGTCGAGCACGTCGAGTACGCCGGCATCATCCCCAAGCTTGAACAGCTCGCGTCGAGCCTGAAGGACAGTGACCTGCTCGTCGTCGAGTCTCGCGACGCCTCCGACGTGCACGTGTTCGCGCTGCCACTCGCGTATGTGTATGCGAGGAACGTGCTCGTGCTCGCCTCAGCGGCGCCCGACAAGCCGACGTTCGCTGCCTTTCTCGAGTGGGCGCGGACCCGATATCGGCGCGTCCTGTTCATGGGAGGAGGAGGCACCGACCTGCTCTCGTCGAAATGGAGTGTCGAGCCGATCGCAAGCGATCGGTTCCAGGTGCCGGAGTACGAATCGACGAGCGACAGGTATCCAAAGGTGGTACGCCGGAAGGAGTTCGACTACACCATCTACGCCTTTACGTCGGCCCGCGGCGCGCGGCCGTTCGATCTGGACGTCGGCGTCAACGATGACCTGAACGTCATTCGTTTCAATGCCAAGGAACAGACCGAGGGACGGACATTCCGCTGGTCGCAGGACCAGTCCTTCGTGGTTCTCACGCACATCGGCGCCGGGGATCGCACGCTCGCACTCTGGATGAGCAACGGCGGCCGCCCGGCGGCGGCGCCTCCGGCGGATGTGACTCTCTTGATCGGCGGCAGGCCGCTTGGCACTGTTCGAGTCGCCGCTGGATTCGCGGAGTACGATTTCGCGATTCCGCCGGATATCGGACTGAGCGCGGCCACTCTCGGTGAACCAGTACGCGTCACGCTTCGTACGAGCACGTGGAATCCGCTACGTACACTCGGCACGCCGGACGATCGTGACCTCGGCGTCATGGTCGATCGGGTGGCGGTAAGATAGCGGCCCGGCCTGCGATACGATGCCTCGGCTCAATATCTACGATCGCCGGGAGCGCGCGCTGGTTGCGGCGGCGGACGCGGCGCTCTGGCCTGCGGGAGTGGCACGCCGAGCAATGCGCCGAGCGGCAGCCGACCCGCCGCGTCGAATCCTCTGCCTTCGACTTGAACGAATTGGCGATCTGATCATGGTGATCCCCGCGATCGCGGAGTTGCGCGCGCTCGCCCCGAGCGCCGCGATCGACCTGGTCGTCGGAAGCTGGAACCGAGAGATCGCCGCGACGATTCCCGGCATCGATCGTCTCGAAACACTCGATGCGGCGTGGCTCACGCGGGGCGCCGGCGGACGCCGACTGCTCGGCTTTATCGCCGAGGCCCGCCGATGGCGCTCGCGGCAGTACGATCTCGCGATCAACTTCGAGCCGGACATCCGCAGCAACCTCCTGCTCGCCGCGTCGGGCGCCAGGCGGGTCGCCGGGTTCGCGAGCGGCGGCGGCGGCGTATTACTCGATCTCGCACTCGACTACGATTCGCGCGCGCATACCTCGGATAACGCAATCGCACTCGTTCGGGCTGCCCTTGGCACCGCGCGGGCGGTGACTGTCTCGTCGATGCTTTCGCTACCCGAGACCGCGCGTGCGGAAGCGGCGCGCCTCTTACAGGCGCTGCCGCCTGCCGCGCGAATCGGTATCCATGCAGGCGGCGGCAGAGAGATCAAGCAATGGCCGGAGGCGCGTTTCGCCGAGGTCGCCGCGCGCATGATCGCGGATCGCCATGCCGTCATCGTCCTGACCGGCGCGCCTGGCGATCGCCCGCAAGTGGATCTGGTCAAGAGACAGCTCCCCACCGAGCGCGTACTCGATCTCTGCGGACGCGTTGATCTGGTCACGCTTGCCGCGGTCCTTGCTGAGATCGATCTCCTCGTGACGGGGGACACCGGACCGATGCATCTGGCTCACGCCGTCGGCACGCCAGTCGTCGCCGTCTTCGGTCCGTCCGATCCGGCGCGGTACGCTCCGCGCGGCACGCGCGATCGGCTCGTCCGCATCGATCTGCCGTGCAGCCCGTGCAACCGCATCCGCCTGCCACCCACGCGCTGCGCCGGCCACACGCCGGACTGCCTTGCCGGCGTCGACGTTGCGCAGGTGGTGCATGCCATTGATAACGTGCTCTGCGAGCGCGATCAGCGGGACCGGCGCTCATGATCGTGCTTCGCATCGACAGCGGAACCGGCCCGCGTGACGTCGAGCTCTTTGCGTATCTGGATCCCGACCAGGAGGAGCAGGCACACGAGGATAGCTACGCGTGGATCAAGGCACTGCGCCACATGCGGGTCGACGGCGTGCCGCTGCGCTCGCGATTCACGTGCCGCGGCGACTCGCTCTGGTGGTTCGCGGAGCTCTATCTCCACAAGGAACAGGTCGTTCTCGGCCTGATGCGTACGGTTGCCGCTTTCGACACGCTCGTCGCGCGCGAGCGTCCGCTGAGGGTTGCAGTGGTGAATGGACGCAGTGATGCTGTGGTCGCGGAGCTCTGTCGCGTTCGACAGATCCGCTTCATGGGCAGCGCGAGCTCCTCGAGGTGGCGGCCGATGGCGCTGATCGACATCCGCGCCGCGTCGCTTGCAGCCGGCGCCTATCTGTCCCGACTTCGTGCGCACAGCGCGCCTCGCTCCAGAGGAGGCGTCGCCGCGTTCGTGCATCGCGCCTTCTGGCGGACTGACGCGGGTGACGGAAGCGCGGAGGCGTACATCGGACCTGTGCTACGGGAAATTGAATCGCGCCTGGCACGCGGTGCGGTGCATTACGTCGGCGTCGGGCCGCGGACGAATTTTCGCGCTCGCCGCTGGTGGCACGCGTTCGGCGTGGACCGCGCGCGCGGCGTCGTCGCGATCGAGCGCTATGCGCCGGCGCGGGCGTTGGCGTCCGCGCGCACAATCTGGCGCGAACGTCATCGCATTCGCCGCGCGCTCTGGACGAGCGCCGAGATTCGCGCACACGCCGTGATTCGCGGCTGTGATTGCTGGCCGATCGTCCGGCATCAACTCGCGGGCATTGCCCTGCTGCAATTTCCCTGGTCCGTGCGCGCCATGGACGAAGCGGCGGCCGCACTCGATGCGCTCGCGCCCGATGTCGTCGTTACGTATGCGGAAGCCGGCGGCTGGGGACGCGCGCTGGCGCTCGAGTGCCGGCGCCGCGGCGTTCCGCTCGCGGGATTGCAGCACGGCTTCATCTATCGGCACTGGCTGAACTACAGACACGAACCCGACGAGATGCTGCCGGATCCGCTCAACGGGAACGATCATGGATTTCCTCGTCCGGCGCTGACGTTGTTGTTCGACGAATACGCGGCACGGCATCTGCGCTCCGCGGGCCGATTTCCGGTGACGACGTTACGAGTGACCGGCAGCGCGCGGCTCGATGAACTCGTCTCGTCGATGCGGCGCCTGACGCCCGCGCGGATCGAGGAAATCAGGACCGAGGCGGGTGCCACTCGCGATCGGCCGCTCGTCGTGCTCGCAACCAAGCAGCGCGAGGCCCGACGCGTGCTTCCCGATCTCATCGCCGCCATCCGATCGATGCCAGACGTGCAGCTGGCGATCAAGCCGCACCCGGCTGAAACCGCGGGCGCATACGAAGACGCCGCCGGCGCGCCCAACGTGAAGGTGCTGTCCGAATCCGCGCCCCTCGCAGATCTTCTCGCGGCGGCGTCGGCGCTCGTGACCGTCAACTCGACGGTCGCGATCGACGCGCTCGCACTCGGTCTCCCGTCGCTCGTCATCGGCCTCCCGAACAATCTGACGCCGTTCGTCGAGGCGGGCACGATGGCGGGTGCGCGATCGAGTGAGGAAATACGCGCATCTCTCGAGCGACTCCTGTATGATCAGGAATTCCGCCGTCAGCTTGCGCGCGCCACGGAGAGCTTTGTGGCCGAATTCCGCCCGGCAGCCTCCAGCGTGTCTGACGACGCAGGCGGGGCGGCCGCGCGCGCAGCGGCGGCGGTGCTGGCGTTAGCAAGGCGCGCCGCTGTTAGCGAAGGATAGATAACTGATGCGTGTACTCATCACCGGTGGCGCCGGGTTTGTGGGCTCCCACCTCTCCGAAGCGCTGCTCGAGCGCGGCGACGAAGTGTTCGTGCTCGACAACCTGTCCACCGGGTCGATCGACAACATCACGCATCTGAAGCCGAACCCGAAGTTTCACTACACGATCGACAGTGTCACCAACGAGCCGCTGCTTGCGGAGTTGATTGACAGCACGGACGTGGTCGTCCATCTCGCCGCCGCGGTCGGCGTGAAGCTGATTGTGGAGGCGCCCGTCCACACGATCGAGACAAACGTGCACGGGACCGAGGTGGTCCTCAAGCACGCGAACAAGAAAAAGAAGCTCGTGTTAATCGCTTCGACTTCGGAGGTATACGGCAAGAGCGTGAACGTGCCGTTCCACGAAGACGCGGACCTGGTGCTCGGACCGACGGCGAAGCACCGCTGGGCCTACGCCTGCAGCAAGTTGATCGACGAATTCCTTGCGCTCGCCTACTGGAAAGAGCGGAAGCTGCCGGTGATCATCGTGCGGCTCTTCAATACAGTCGGACCGCGCCAGACCGGTCAGTACGGGATGGTGATCCCGAACTTCGTGCGACAGGCGCTGGCCGGCCAGCCAATCACGGTGTTCGGCGACGGCACGCAGTCGCGCAGCTTCACGTATGTGGGGGACGTCGTGAAGGCTATGGTAGCCTTGATGAACGAGCCTCGAGCAGTCGGGCAGGTCTTTAACATCGGCAATGGCACCGAGATCACCATCGGTGCGCTGGCCGCCCGCATCAAAGAAATGGCTGGCAGCGCCTCGCCGATCGTGACGATCCCGTACGACCAGGCGTACGAGTCAGGCTTCGAGGACATGCCGCGGCGCGTGCCGGACATCTCGAAGATTCACGCGCTGGTGAATTATCGGCCAACCGTCGAGCTCGACGAGATCCTGACGCGCGTGATCGCGTATTTTCGCGAGCAGTAAGAAGCGAACCCCGAAATGCCCCGAACAGGTCTCAAGGCCGCCGCGCGGCGCCTGGCCGAATCCGCGCTCCGCAACAACGCGAAGCCCGTTCGCCGGCTGCTGCTCGCGACCGGACGCGATCGCGCGCCCGTGCTGCCGGAGATCGTCCAGATCGAAAGCACGAACATCTGTAACGCGAAGTGCGTTTTCTGCCCGCGCGACGACATGCATCGCCGCCAGGGCGTCATGAACTTCGATTTGTTTCGGAAGATCGTTGACGAGTGCGCAGAGCTGGGCATCACGCACGTCCGCGTGCACAATTACGGTGAACCGTTCCTCGATCGGCACCTTACCGATAAAGTCAGATACGCGAAAGAGAAAGGCATCAAGGAAGTCGGGATGATCAGCAACGGCTCGCTCATCACCGAGCGGGTCGCGCGCGGCATGATCGAGGCGGGGCTCGACGCGATCAACATCAGCATCGATGCGTCCGGCAAGGACGTGTTCGAGTCGACACGCGTCGGCCTCAATTACGACAAGGTGATCGCCAACGTCGAGCGGCTCATCCGCATTCGTGCGGAGCTCGGCCGCCGCCGGCCGAAGCTGATTCTGTCGTTCGTGCGCCAGAACAATTCGACGGACGAACAGGCGTTCATCGAGCATTGGCGCAACATCGCGGACAAGATTCACATCACCGATCTGCACAATTGGGCGGGGACGCTGAATACCGGGTCGGACGTGAATTATCCGTGCTACCGTCCCTGGCTGACCTTCACCGTTCTGTGGGATGGTCGGGTGTCGCTCTGCTGCGCCGATTTCGATGGTCGGACGATTCTCGGCGACCTCAACCACTCGTCAATTCAGGAGATCTGGAACGCGGAACCGTACCGGCTCGCCCGGCGCCAGCACCTCGAGAGCGGGGGCCCCGATATCTGCCGTGCGTGCGACTTGCCGCGCAAAGACTCGCCGCTCTGGATTACGAAACTGGCGTAAATTTCGGCTCCGGGCCTCAGGCTCCGGACTTTCGGGCTGGCGGCCCCCGAAATCGAACCTCGAACCTCACCCACGAATTCACGGCCGTCCAGCTCGCGTCCGCGTCTTATCAGGCGTATACTTCGTGAAGAGCAATCCCATGAAAAACCTATTACGCTGCGCTTTCGTGGCAGCCTTGGCATTCGGCATACCGCTGTCCGCCACGGCCCAAGGGCAGAACCTGCAGCTGACGATGCAGGACGGCCGTGTGACGATCATCGCGACGGATGTCCCCCTGCGCCAGATCCTTCAGGAATGGTCGCGCATCGGACAGACGAAGATCATCAACAGCGAGAAGCTCGCGGGCCCGCCTGTCACGTTGCAGCTCGTGAATAAGAGCGAGCGTGAGGCGCTCGACATTCTGCTGCGTTCCGCTGCGGGTTACATGGCGGCCACGCGGCCCGAAGGTGCGGAAGGCCTTTCGGCGTACGACCGCATAACGATTCTCGCGACGAGCAAAGCGCCGACGGTTGCGGCCGGGCCGGTCGCCACTCCTCCTCAGCCGTTCCAACGTCCTCCAACGCCGGTGGTCGCCGACGACGACGACGAACCGGTGAACGTGAACGTGCCGCCGCAACAGATTCCGCAGCAGCCTCCGGGCATGGCGCCGTTCCCCGGTGCCGCGCCCACGGCACCGTTTGCGACACCAACGCCGCAGATCGAAGGTTCCCAGCCGCGGTTCCAGCCGGGCATGATGCCAACGCAGCAGCCCGGCCAGCAGGCCGTGCCGCCGCCGATGACGTCACCGCGTCCGGGCCTGCTGCCGCAGGCGCCGAATGGCGTCCAGAATCCGTATCAGCAGCCAGGCGTCCGACCTGGCGGCCCGGGCGGACCGGGCGGCGAAGGCGGCGAGGGGGAATAGTTCGAGCGGGCAGCCGCGTTCTCCGCAGCTGCGCTACAATCCAGCGCATCTATGGCGAGCCCGCAGATGGTACGCCGCGGGGAGTACGCGGCGCGCGGGGACTACCACCGTACGCTCGATCCCGCCTGGGAGTTTTATCCGACCTATCTCGCCAAGCTCTCCGCCGTGCGCCGCTACCTGGACGCGCTGCCGCGAGAGACGCGCGTGCTCGATGCGGGCTGCGGTGAAGGCGTTCTCGTCGATGAGTACGCGGAGCGTCTCGCGATCACCGGCGTCGATGCGAACTACTCGTCTCCACACGTCGCGACAGCATCGCTGACGGCGCTTCCCTTCGGAGATGGATCGTTCGATCGCGCGCTGTGCCTCGACGTGCTCGAGCATCTCTCGTACGAGGATCAGCCACGGGCGCTCGCCGAGCTGCATCGCGTGCTGCAGAGCGGCGGCGAACTCTTCGTGTCGGTGCCGAACCTCGCGCACCTCCAGTCCCGCGTCCATTTCCTGCTGCGCGGACGATTAATCCGGACCGCGTCTGAATACAAGCATCCCGGCGATCGTCCAGCCGCGGAATATGTGCACCTCGCATCGCGCGCGGGCTTCACGCTCATCGCACGACACGGCATCTTTCCGACGGTTCCCGTGCTGACCCGCCTGATTCGCCGTCATCCGCGCAGGCTGGCGCCTCTGCATCGGTTGCTCACGCGAGCGCTGCCGGTCCCTGGCTGGTGCTTCCTGAACCTGCTCACCTTCCGGAAGGGGTGAGCCGCCGCCTTGCTGCTGAAAATTCGCGAGCTCTCGAAGAACATGGCGATCTACGGCCTCGGCGACGTGGCCGTGTCGATCGTCAACTTTCTCCTGCTCGGCATCTTCGTCAAATATCTGACCGCCGCGGATTACGGCGTGCTCGGTCTGCTCGGCAGCGTCGAGGTCGTGGCGAAGATCGTCTTCCGTTTCGGTCTCGACGGATCGTTCATGCGGCTCTTCTACGAAGTCGATGACGAAACGTCGCGGCAGCGGCTCGCCAGCACCATCTTCTTCTTTCTGCTCGCGCTCAACGGCGCGGTGATGGGCGTGTTGCTGGCAGCGGCGCCGGCGATCGCGCGCGTCCTCCTGGGCGGTCCCGCGCATGCGCTCGCGCTTCGATTCGTCCTGCTGAACACGTTCCTCATAGGCTTCACGTTTCTCCCGTTTCACGTGCTCCGGATCGAACGCCGCGCCGTCACGTTCAGCATTCTGACCTTGGCGCGATCGGTCCTCACGATCGTGCTGAGGCTGGTGCTCGTCATCGACATAGGCCTCGGCGTACTCGGGGTCGTCCTTGCCGATCTGCTCGTCACGATCGCGTTGACGGGCGTGATGGTGCGCTGGTTCGCGCCGCTGATTCGCGCGATGTTCTCCCGCGCCGTGCTGCGCGACGCGCTCTCGTTCGGCCTCCCGCGTGTGCCCCATGCCGCGGCGCAACAGGTCATGGCCGTCGGCGACAAACCGATCCTGAAGCTGTTCACAACCTTCCAAGAGATCGGCATCTATTCGATGGCCGTCAGCTTCGGCCTGACGCAGAAGCTCTTTCTGAGCGCCTTCGAGTACGCATGGGCGCCGTTCTACTACGCCGCCCTGCGCGAGCCGGACGCTCCACGCGTCTTCCGCGTCGTCACAACCTACGCCGTCGCGGTGCTGGCGCTGCTGACGGCGGGACTTTCGTCCATCGGGCGCGATCTGGCGCAGGCGATGACGCACGGGTTCTTCCTCGCGCCGGAGGATCCGCGATGGCACGCATTCGCCTCGGTCATCACGTGGACCTCGATCGGCGTTCTGCTGCAGGGGGTCTACCTCCTCACGTCGATTGGTCTGAACATCACGAAGCGTACGCACTACTACCCGATCGCGACGGCGGCGGCCGCGGGCACCAATGTGGCGCTGAACTTTCTGCTGATTCCGCACTATGGGATTGTCGGTGCCGCGTGGGCGAACGCCGCGGCGTACGGGACGCAGGCGGCGCTCGGGTTCAGGTTCTCGCAACGCTTCTATCGGATCGATTACGAGTGGGGACGGCTCGCACGTGTCGCGGCCATTGCGATCGTAGCCGCCACGATCGCGCGAACGCTGCCGTCCGTCCGGCTGGAGGGCGTCGATCCGCGCGGCTCGATGGCGTCAATTCCGGATGTTTTTCTGCGCGGGACGACCGTTATCGTTGTGTATGGCGGACTGCTGGCGATCACGGGGTTCTTCAACGCGGCGGAGTTGCGATGGCTGCGCGCCCTTGGCCGTCGCAGGCCGGGGCCGGGCGTCGCCCGGGCGCCCGACAGTACGGAAATGGCGGGTGAGATCGTCGCAACCGACGTGATGGACTCATCCGACGTGCCCGTCGTCGCGGAGCGGGTGCGGTGAGAAGACAGGCTTCAGGCTTCGGGCTTCACGCTTCAGGCTTCAGGCTTCGGTCGGGGCAGCCTGCACGCTTCCGCTCGGCGTTTTTCCGTGTTTTTCTGTGGTCGGTGATTGCGCTCGCCGCGCTCGTGCTGCGGTTGATTGGCTTGCGGTATGGCCTGCCTGCCGTCTACAACCCCGACGAGGTGGCGATCATGTCGCGCGCCCTTGCGTTCGCGAAAGGTGATCTCAATCCTCACAACTTCCTCTACCCGACGTTCTATTTCTACGTGCTCTTCGCGTGGGAAGCCCTGACGGCGCTGCTGGCGGTCGCGACGCGCGCCGTTGCCTCCTTCGGTGCGTTCCAGCGCGAGTTCTTTCTCGATCCCACACGCGTGTTCGTCGCCGGACGCCTGCTGACGGCCCTTCTCGGAACGTTGACGGTCCTCGCGACAGGCATGCTCGGGACGCGCGTCGGCGGGCGGTTCGTGGGAATCGCGGCGGCGATGCTGCTCGCGGTCGCGCCGCTGCACGTACTCAATTCGCATTACGTGAAGCACGACGTGCCCGTCACGTTCGTGATCGTGCTCGCGTATCTGGCGTATGAGCGGTTGTGGAGGGGCAGTGATCTTCCGCCTAAAGGCGGCAGCCACGAGAGTCGAAAGGACAACGCCGGAAGCTACTCATCTCTCTCCCAATCCCATGGCTTCCGTCTTCAGGCGGAAGGAAGACTGGTCGCTGGCGCTGCCGTGACCGGCGTCGCGTTCTCGACGCATTACTACACGATCTTTCTCGTCATTCCGCTCGCGTGGGCAATCATCCACAGCTCACGCAGCACCCGAGAGGCGATCACTCGGCTCGCGATGGCGGCGTTTATCTCCGCGGTCGTCTTCTTCCTGCTGTCGCCGTTCCTCCTCGTAGAGCCGGTGACGGCGCTGCGCGACATACGAGCGAACCGGCAGATCGTCCTCGACCGAGCGGTCGCGAAACTGGGTTATCTGGCGAGCGCGGCGCGCTACGCGAAGCTGCTGCTCTTCGATACGGTCGGTTTTCCCGCTGCGATCCTCGGCTTGGCGGGGATATTCACCGGCATGCTACGGGAGCCCACACGCACGGCCTGGCTTCTCGCGTTCACGATTCCGTTCCTGCTGTTCATCTCCAGCACCTATCCGGCCAGCCGATACCTCGTCCCCCTGACACCGTTTGTCGCGCTGTTCGCGGCGATTACGATCGAATCCGTCTGGAAGGCGCAAGCGGGCCGGCGCCTTGCCACAACCGTCCTGCTCGTCATTGCCATCATTGCGGCATCGCTCAACAGCGTGCGGGCGGACCTCTTCATCCGTCGCACGGATACCCGCACGCTGGCCCTCGACTACATCAACGGGCACGTCCCGTCCGGCGCCACGATCCTGACCCAGCCGTATTCGGTTCCGCTCGCGCCAACAGCGGACGTCCTCCGCGAAGCCGTCCAGCGGTCGGGTCGCGAGATGCCGAAAAAGACCGAGCTGCAGATCGCCGCCGAGCCCTATCCGAAGCCGGCGTTTCGACTGATATATCTGGGAAGGGGCCTGGACACGGACAAGGTGTATTTACCGTATGATCAGCTCGGCGGCAGCGATCCTCTGCGCGCGGTACGGGCAGAACACGTGGCGTTCGTAGTCTTAAAGCGCTACAATGACTCGGATCCAGCTACGTTGCCGTTCCTCACTGCCTTGGCCCGTGAGGGCCGGCGGATGGCCGTGTTTTCGCCGTATCGGGATGCACTCGCGGCGCGCGACGCCGGAGCGCGGCCCGAGCCTTTCCTGCACAATACCGATGCCCGGATCGACGCGTCGCTCGAGCGACCGGGTCCGGCCGTGGAGATCTGGCAGCTCGATGGTCCTGGTTCGTAAGCTTCGCGATCGGCTCGCCACGCAGGCGCGCGCGCTGCCAGTGGCACGCCACGCGTGGGCACGTTATCGCCGCCGCAGGTACGAAGAACGTATCGAGCGCTTCCTCAGCGAGCGGACCGGGCGTGCCGATCGACTCCCGATCGGCGCCGTCTACGAAGCGACGATGCGCTGCAACCTGCACTGCGAGTTCTGCTACGTCGGCGACCTGCTGAACATCGAGGGTGAATGGCAGCAGGAACTGGATCTCGACGCGCTGTCGCGCGCATTTCCCACACACGATGGCTTCCAGGTCAGCCTCACCGGCGGCGAGATTTTCATGCGCAAGGACATCATGTCCGTGCTCGATCTCTTCCGCGAGAAGGGCTACGCCTGCGGCTATCTGACGACGAACGGCACGATCATCACCGACGATCGCGCCGAAGCCTTGGCGGACTTGGCGGCGCTGGGATTCCTGAAGCACATCAGCGTCTCGATTGACGGCCCGAAGGAGCTGCATGACGAGGCGCGAGGTCTGAAGGGGACGTTCGAGCGCACATGCGCCGGTCTGCGACGGCTGCAGGACGCGGCCCGGAAGAAACAGGCGCCGCTGCGCGTCAGCATCAACACCACGGTCGCGCACGAGAGCCTCGATGCACTCGATCAGATGGTTGACGTTGCGCAGGAGCTCGGCGTCGATGCGATCGGTCTCAACCATCTGATGTACAGCACTCCGGAGGAAGTTGCCGAGACCGTGCGGCTGATCGGCGCGCCGGATGCCTCCGTGGTTGCCACGTTCGTGACGGCCGATCCGGGAATCGACGTGAGGAAGGTGCGCGAGAAGGTGGCGGCGCTCCAGCAGAAATGCAAAGACCGCAACATCTTGTTCGACTTCCGTCCGAAAGTGCATCCGCCGTTGATGGACAACTACTACACGCCGGGAACGAAGCTCGAAGGGCGCTGCCTCTATCCATTCCTTCACGCGCGAGTGTCGTTCTCCGGCAAGGTGTATTTCTGCCCGTTCATCCGCGTGGAAGTGGGTGACTTGTCGAAGAATTCGCTCGAAGAAGTCTGGAATGGTGAGCGCTACGTCGAGATGCGGCGGCGGCTGCTCGAAAACGGAATTTTCCCGGTGTGCCGGCGCTGTTGCAAGGTGGAGCTCTCGCCGGAGCCCGTCGCGGTCGCGGCCGATGATCAATCGCGCGCGCGCCGCGCGATTCCACTGACGGTGGTACGCTGAACGTGATGCTTGGCCGAAAGACCCTGCTCGTCAACCCTCCGCTCGTCAACGGCATTGCCTTCACCCGTCAGGGCCGTTGCCAGGAGCGCGAAGAAGTGCTCGGCACCACCAAGCCGCCGTATACGCTGGCGGTGCTCGCATCGCTCCTGCGGAACGCCGGCTGCGAGGTCGTGCTCGCGGATCTCACCTCCGAGCGACGGACCGTCGACGATCTCATCGGCCAGCTCGATCGCGCCGCGTTCCATCCGACGCTGATCCTGTTCCCGAGCACGACGCCAACGCTGGACGCCGACGTCGCCGAAATGGCGAAGCTCAAGGCCGATTACGGCGCGCCGCTCTTCTGTTTCGGGCCGCATGCCTCCACGAGCCCGCAGGCCTCGATGCTGCGCGCGCCGATCGTGGACGGCATGTTCGTCGGGGAGCCTGAAGATGCGGCGCTGCAGCTCGCGCGCCTCGATGCCGCTGACGGCTGCCCGTCGATTCCCAGCCTCACGTGGCGCCGCGCAGGCGAAATCGTTCCGCATCGCGCCGTCGGATCGTTTGCCGGCTTCCTCGAGATGCCGTATCCCGCATGGGACCTGGTGCAGCTGCGGTCGTACTCGCTTCCGCTCGTCCGTCGACCGTACGTAATCGTCGAGACAAGCCGCGGCTGCCCGTACTCCTGCGACTTCTGCGTCGCGCCCATCCACCAGGGGCACAAGTTCCGCGAGCGCAGCGCGAAGGCGCTGGTCGATGAGATGGAGCGCGGCTATCGCGAGTTCGGCATCGACTTCTTCTATCTGTGGGGGGACACCGTCACACTGAACGTGAAATCGTTCAGCGCATTCTGCGACGAGTTGATCGCGCGCCGGCTTCCGGTTCGCTGGTTCGGCAATGCGCGCGCCGACAATCTCACCGATGCGGCGTTCGTCCATCGTCTGCGCCGATCGGGGTGCTGGATGCTCGCGCTCGGCATCGAATCGGAGTCCGAGGACATCCGGAAGGACATGGTCAAGCGGCTCGAGCGGGGGAAGATCCGGACGGCCTTTCGCAACATGCGCGACGCCGGGATCAAGTCATTTGCCTTTTTCATCTTCGGGTATCCGGGAGAGACGCTCGAGACGATCAATCGGACCATCGCCTACGCGATCGAGCTGGACCCGGATTTCGCCAACTTCTACCCGGCGGTGCCCTATCCGGGCACGGCCCTCTACGACAAGGTTGTCCGCGACGGGCTGCTCACGGCAGAGGACTGGTCGCGGATGGAGTACTCGTACTACCTGCTCAACGGCAACGGCCTCGACGAGCGCGTCGTGATGGCCGCGATCAACCGCGCCAAACGGCGGTTCTTCATGCGTCCCGCTTACGTGGCGCGGAATTTCCGCGCGGTGGTCAAGCTTGCGGCGACCAAGCCCGGTATCGTCTACGAGATCCTGGGTCGCGCCGTCTTCGGCGCGCGCGTGCAGCACGCACACACGCCATCGACGGAACTAGGCGAGATCGAGCTCGCGCGTCGATAGCGCGCGGTACTCCGGCGAACGGCCGCCGTGTGCGCGGCGGAATCGGTGCAGGTCGCGCAACTGCGCCAGGTAGCCGGTCACTTCCTTCAGGTGCATCTTGCTCTCGCCGGCAGTGCGTCCCACGAATACGTAGGGCACTTCGATCACGCGTGACGGCTGGCTGCGGATCAACAGCTCGAGGCAGATCTTGAATCCTCCTGCCGAGATCGTGACGGCGCGGGCAAGCTCCCGCCGAATGAGGAACAGCCCCGACGTGGCGTCGCGAACGGGCGTCAGCCCGCGGGCGAGGAGGCACGCGAACTTCGACATCGCGAGCCGCGACAGCTCCCAATCGCGGGTGCCGCCGCCGCCAATGTAGCGGCTGCCAATCACGACGTCCGCCGCGTGCTGCCGCATGACGGCGAACATGCGGGGAATGATGTCGGGAGGATGGCTCAAGTCCGCATCGATGACGCCGACGATCGGCGCCGTCGCGGCGTTGAAGCCCTCGACCACCGCGGTGCCGAGCCCCAGCTTGCCGGCGCGATGTACGACGCGCACTGGATATTTCGTGGCGAGATCGTCCGCGAGCTGTCCCGTTCCGTCCGGGGAGTTGTCGTCGACGACGACGAGCTCGCCGTAAAGACCGGCAGCGCGGTACGCAGAGAAGACCGCCTGCGCGAGCTCGGCAAGCCTGTCACGCTCGTTGTAGGTCGGCGCGATCAGCGAGAGCGCGAGGGGAGGGACGGAGCCGGCGGACAAGATTTTTGAGTCGACAGCACTATAATTCAATCTTTTCGGCTCTCCTATTCCCGCGCATGTCGACCCGCCTGTTCCTCGCGCTTGCCGGAGCGCTGCTGGTGCTTCGCCTGCCATCGCTCGTGCAGCCGATGGGACCGGACCAGGGTCTCTATGCGTATATGGGCGCGCGCATTCTTCACGGCGAGCTCGCGTATCGCGATGCCTGGGACCAGAAGCCGCCCGGCATTCACTACATCTACGCCGGATTGCGATACGTGTGGCCGGGCGACGCGGTGGTCCCGGCCGCGGATCTGGTCGCCGCGGCGATCGTGACGGCGGTGTTGTGGTCGCTGGGTAGTCGGCTCGGCGGCCGGGCCGCCGGCAGCATCGCCGGCCTTCTCTTCCTGCTGCTCTCTGATCCGTCGTTCGCCCGGTACGGCGGCGTCCGCGTGCGCGCGCAGTGTGAGACGTTCATTGCGCTCTT
>Ga0066677_10000055_pt1 | contig 34964 bp, 27 predicted proteins | sample GraSoiAngelo_126_FD_62299 | JGI IMG/M metagenome (GOLD analysis project Ga0066677, IMG submission 62299) | Grasslands soil microbial communities from the Angelo Coastal Reserve, California, USA - 14_0927_09_20cm | ecosystem: Environmental > Terrestrial > Soil > Grasslands | place: USA... | reverse complement strand
CGGAAGGTTGACGATCTCGAAGCCCGTCAGGTCAGGTCGCCAGACATTGCGATCAGCGGGCTGTGTGGAGATCCAATGCTCGAGCGTGCGGAATAATTCCGGCACACATTGGAAGCCGCCGGTTTCGCTGTCGGTGTCGACGAGTGACAACACGCCCTGCACCCCGATCGGAAACGGCGTCAGCGATGTGTCCACGTCCCAGTGGATGAACCCGGTGAACGCGCGTCCGTCGCGATTTGGCGTATTGAGATTGGCGCGATCGATGGCGACCCACAGATCGGGACGATCCCAGACGTCCACGAAGGCATCGTAGACGCGAGGATACTGTCTGTTGTCCCAGAGGTACTGGTGGTTGTAGATCTCCACCATGCCGCTGTTGTTCAGCTCCTGCATCTGATGGTCTCTGAGCTGCTTCCTCGACCACGTGGTTGGATCGGTTGGACGCATCTCGCTGAACTCCCAGAGAAGGTCGACGAGACGACGGATATGTGCCTCCGGCACTGCGGCGGGCGCGACGACATAGCCCCACGTCGTCCAGTGCTCCCAGTCGACCTGGGAAAGCACGCGGAGCGGCAGACGCTTCCTGATGTCTTTCAACTGGACGGCGAGGCCCTTTGCGGTGGAATGCCCCTCGAACGTCAGGCCTCCCTCGTGCACGTCAGTCATCGCTCCTCCTGGAGGGTGACGCCGCGTCAGGTGGTGCAGAGTACTTAGCGGGCGACCGGCGGGATAGGTGCTGGCGTGGCGCGAGGCCAGCGACACTCGAATGCCTATCGCCCGACTCTCGAGAAATGCCGTTTCGCAAAGGCCTGGCCCGAGCCGGATTTCAGTCAGCCGCTGGACAAAAAAATGGCCGGGCCGAAGGCCTGGCCCGGACGAAGCTCGTCCGAAGGGCGGCGAAAGGCTGGCGGAGAGGGAGGGATTCGAACCCCCGTGCCGGTTACCCGGCAAGACGCTTTCGAGGCGCCCCCGTTACGACCACTTCGGTACCTCTCCATATTTCACTTCGCTCGGTGGAGCCTCTTTAAATTCTCCACCTCGCTGCGCGCTCGCGGCCGCGCTTCAGGCCCCAACGCTGCGCGTTGGGGTCCCTTGCGGCTACCCTCCGGCGCTCGCTTGCGGCTGCCCTTCGCTCGGTGGAGCCGCTTTAAATGCTCCACCCTCCGCCTTCGCTCGTTGACTTCGCATCGAGCTTCGGCGGACAGGCCGCTTGCGCGCGCCATCTCCAGCCGAAGGCTGTCGCGCCGAAGCGATGTGCGCCAAGGCGGACGGCGCTCGCTTGCGGCTGCCCTTCGCTCGGTGAAGCCGCTTTAAATGCTCCACCTTCCGCCTTCGCTCGTTGACTTCGCATCGAGCTTCGGCCGACAGGCCGCTTGCGCGCGCCATCTCCGGCCGAAGGCTGTCGCGCCGAAGCGATGTGCGCGAAGGCGGACGGCGCTCGCTTGCGGCTGCACTTCGCTCGGTGAAGCCGCTTTAAGTGCTCCACCTTCCGCCTTCGCTCGTTGACTTCGCATCGGGCTTCGGCGGACAGGCCGCTCGGGCGCGTATCTCCAGTCGAAGGCTGTCCGCCGAAGCGACGTGCGGGTAAGGCGGACGGCGCTCGCTTGCGGCTTTGTCGCTCTAACGTGCAGCTCCCTAGCTCCTGTCGTCCCGGCGTTCTTTGAAGAACGCCTGCAGGACGGCGCGGCACTCTTCCTCGAGCACGTGCCCGGTCACCTCGAGGCGGTGATTCAGGGCGGGGTGCTCATGCGCGCGCTGGGTCGATTCGATGGCGCCCGCCTTCGGTTCGAGCGCGCCGAAGACCAGGCGCGCGATGCGCGCGTGAACCATCGCGCCCACGCACATCTGGCAGGGTTCGATCGTCACGTACAACGTCGCACCCGTCAACCGGTAATTCCCGATGCGCTGCGCGGCGTCCCGGATCGCCACGATTTCGGCGTGCGCCGTGGGGTCATGCGTCCCGATCGGCTGGTTGCAACCCGCGCCCGCGATCTGATCCTCAATCACGACGACGGCGCCAACCGGCACCTCGCCGCGGCCGTGCGCCTGCCGCGCGGCGTGCAGCGCTGCGCGCATGAACCGCTGGTCGGTAGTGGTGCTCACGCCTGGGCTACTCTGCGCTTCGGTGTTCCGGTCAACGATGAGCTAAGCGGACGTCATACCGTCTATCCAAACCCGTTGACCGGACGCTTGCTTCTATAATAGAAGAGTGACGTTTCCGAAACGGTAAACTCACACGCACAGCCGTCTTGCAACACAGCTCTGTTCACGGCGTCTGCTCTTCTGACGGCAAAGTCATTCGCCTGTGCGCTAGACGCTTCCCACCAGGTGTGTGCTGCCTCGGACGTGCATGATGCATCGCGAACCGAGCGCCGCAACCCTGGACAATCCGCGTCACCATCCGACCACAATCCTCTCGTCACGCTCTCAAATCGCGCGACTCGACGAGCCCGTCGATCGTCTCATGCCGCAGCGTGACGTCACCGTCACGCCTTCGTTTTTTCTCGCGTCGCTCGCAGACAACTGGCTGCCCCGGGTAGCCGTGGTGCATCGCGACAACGCGACCGCAGGAGTCATCTACGGCAAGGAGCGCACGATCGCCGGGTTCCGCACGGGGTTGATTTACGCTGACGGGCGGCTTGGAAACCTTGCCGTCGCCAAACCGATCGATTGCAAAGACGTCATGCGCGCGGCCGTTCGAGCGTGGTTCGAGCTGCCTCGAGTTCGCGGCGTTCGCCTGTTGATTTCGCCGACTGGTCAAGAGGCGCGAGCCCTGGCGACGGTCCGCTCGACCATGCCGATCGATCTGACGCATTCTGCCGCGGCGCCGACCGAACTTCACAGCCGGCTGCTGCTACCAGTCACGTACGAGCACTTCCTGAATTCGCTCGGCAAGAAAACGCGGCGCAACTTTCGATATTACCGGCGGAGGTTCGAGGCCGCCGGTCACACCTACTTCGAACATCTCTCGTACGAGGAGTTCGATCGCGCGGCAACCGACCTGAGAACCAAATGCCACCTCTCGAGCAGCGTCAGCGAGATCAGGCGAGCCGTGCGTACGGTGAAATCGGCAGACGACACCTGGATCGCCGGCTTGAAGCATGCGAACGGCGAGTGGCTGAGCGTGTCAGCGGGCTGGAGCGCGCCCGGCCGCGCGACGATGTTCCTCCAGCTGAATAACGATAAACAGTTCGGCGATGCATCGCTCTCGGTTGTTCTTCGTGCGTTCCTGATCGAGACCTTTATCAGGCGAGGGATCTCCGAGCTCGTCTTCTGGTCCGGCTCCGCGCCCCCGCTGTCCCGATACGTGCAGCCCATTCCTGCAATCGCCGTCCATCTCGATGCACCGACGATCGGATGGCGGTTCATTCGAGGCGTGATCGGATCGACCGAGCCGCTGATCGGTCGCTGGATCACGCCCGACGTGCGGTGGATGATCGGCACGGGCCGATCGTCCGAACCGCTCGACGCCGGCGGGACGGAGTCCCCATCTGCCACCTCACAACAGCACCCGCCGGCCGGCATTGGCCGCTCGCATACCGACGCGAACGAGCGAAGCGAGTGAGCCACACGAGCGGAGCGGGGCACGGGGCCCCGCGAGCGAGGGTGAAAGGGGGGTCCGGCGGGGCGAAGCCCCCCGGATAATCAGTGGCGCGCCCTGCACGACTCGAACGTGCGACCTCCTGGTTCGTAGCCAGACGCTCTATCCAACTGAGCTAAGGGCGCGGCGAAACTGTCATTATACCAGATCCGTTTCTTCCGACTCCAGCCGCGGAGCGCTCTCGAACCCGGGATACCTCGACGGCTCACCTCTATAATGAAGGCGTGTCGGTAGCGGATCACAGGAAAACGGCCGCCACCGGCGTGCGCTGTTTCGTGCTGACGATCAGCGACACGCGCAGCGAAGCAACGGATACGAGCGGCCGCGCGATCGCTGAACTCCTCGACGCCGCCGGGCACGTCGTGATCGAACGCGCGCTCCTGCGCGATGAACCGCGCGAGGTTCGTGACGCGATTGCCGCACGCCTTGGCACGGTCGACGCGATCATCACGACGGGCGGCACGGGCATAACATCGCGCGACAGCACGTACGAGGCGATCAACGGGCTGCTCGAGAAACGCCTGGATGGTTTCGGTGAACTGTTCCGCGTCCTCAGCTACGAAGAAATCGGAAGCGCGGCGATGCTCACGCGTGCCGCCGCCGGCGTCGCGCGCGCGACGGCGGTGTTCATGCTGCCAGGGTCCGAGAATGCCGTGCGGCTGGCACTCACGAAGCTGATCGCGCCGGAGCTCGGGCATGTCGTGAGGGAACTTCGGCGGTAATCGGGCTTCAGGCTTCAGGCTTCAGGCTTCAGGGGACGATGACTCACACGATGCGGCCGATACGCGAAACGATTCCGCTCGACGAGGCGCTCGCGTTGATCCTCGAACACGCGGCGCCCGTCACGCGTACCGAGCGAATTCCTCTGGCACAAGCGGCAGGACGCGTGATCGCATCCGCGACGACGGCGTCCATGGACGTGCCGCCCTTCGATCGCGCGGCAATGGACGGCTACGCGGTCCGCGCGGAAGACACCTTCGGCGCGGGACGATACGAGCCGCGCGTGCTGCGGTGCGTCGACAAGCTCTACACCGGCCAGGCGCCTGCGCGTCCGGTCGGGGCCCGCGAATGCATCGAGATCGCAACCGGCGCGCCGATGCCGGACGGCGCGGACGCGGTTGTGATGGTGGAAGAAACCGAGCGTGTCGCAGGCACAGACGACGTTCGCCTGTTCACACCCGTCTACCCGCGACAGAATGTCGGGCGCCGAGCAGCCGATATCGCGACAGGCCAACCCGTCCTGCAGCCCGGTGACGTGCTGAACCCGAGCCGCATCGGCGCGATGGCCGCGATCGGCGCGCTGGAGCTCGACGTGTACGCGCGTCCGAGGATTGCGATTCTCTCCACCGGCAATGAAATCGTGGAGCCGGGCACACCGCTCGGGCCCGGACAGATCTACGACATCAATAAGTTCACGCTCTCGTCGATCATCACGGCGCACGGTGGGGAGCCGGTCGTTCTGCCAACGGCGCTCGACAGCCTGGACGCGCTGTCGCATGCGATTGATGCCGCGCTGGCGGAAGACGTCCTCGTGTTTTCGGGGGGCAGTTCCGTCGGCGAACGCGATCTGATCCTCGACGTGCTCGTCCGGCGCGGCGAGGTGCTGTTTCACGGCGTCGCCGTGAAGCCCGGCAAGCCAACCGTGTTCGGACGCGTCGCCGGCAAGCCCGTGCTCGGCATGCCCGGATACCCGACCTCGTGCCTGTCAAATGGCTACATGCTGCTCGTGCCGATGTTGAGACGCATGGCGCGTCTGCCGGAACATCGACCCGAGATCGCACGCGTGCCGCTCGCGCGCCGGATCGTGTCGACGACGGGCCGTCACCAGTTCTTCACGGTCCGGATCGCCGACGGGATCGCGACGCCCGCGTTCAAGGCATCCGGCGACATCACGAGCATGTCGCGCGCCGACGGGTACGTCGAAATCCCCGCGCACGTCGATATCGTCGAAGCGGGCGAAGTCGTGGACGTGAAGCTGTTCTGATGCATCGCTCGGGGTTGACCGAGGCGCCGGGTTTCGCGCTCCCCGATCAGAAGGGGCGCGTGCACGCGCTTGCGGACTATCTCGCACGCGGGCGACTGCTGCTGACCTTTCATCGCGGCACCTGGTGACCGAACTGCCGCCACCGGTTCGGTGAGCTCGCCGACAACATCGCCGCATACACGGCCCGGGGCGTTCAGGTCGTGGGCGTCGTATCGCAGAAGGCGCGCGCGGTCCGCACCTACATCGAGGACACAGGCCTCCCGTTCGACATCCTCATCGACGAACGGCGCGACGTGCTGCGCGCGTACGGCGTGTGGCATCGCGTCGGTCTCGATGCCTGGAATATCGCGCGCCCCGCGGTGTTCCTCATCGACACCGATCGGCGCATCCGGTACTCGTTCATTGCGGATCAGCAGCGGCAATTCCCGCCGCAGGAAGAGATTCTGGCCGCGATCGACGCCAGATAAGGACGGGGAGCGTAAAAGCCGATTTCAATACGAAACGCCGAATGCCGAAAGCCCATCGAAACTTTGGCATCCGGCACCTGATACTCGCCATTCAGGCTGTCTCTTCACCACCCGTTAGTGGACGACCGCCGGCGACTCCGCCGCGGGAATGAACACGCGCGCCGGCCCGCCACCGTCGATCGGGGCGACCCACACGTCCGTCACACCCGAGCCCGACCGTGGAACTCCATAAAGGACGTGCGTCGCATCGAGCCATTCGATCTGGTCGTCGATCGAGCGCGTCTCCGCATCGAGGAGCCACTCGCGCCCGGTCGACAGATCGAGCAACGCGAACCGCCAGCGAATCGGCGTGCCTTCGACGCGCTTCTTGAACGCGAGGACATCGTTCGCCGGCGAGAGCGACGGGCACTCGACGTTTTCGCGGACGACAACGAGCTTGCGGAGGCCGAGATCGCCGCGCACGAGGAATGTGCGGCCTCCGGTCTGCAACGACGCGTAGAAGACGTTGCTGTCGCGCGTGAACGTCACGCCCCAGAAGTTGAAGTCCGTCGCCTTGAACCGCGCGCCCTCGCGCCACGTCGTGAACTGTTCGAGATCCCCGAGGACTTCCCCCGCCGCCATGTCGATGAGGGTCGTGCGCGTGGAGCGCGACATGTTCGTATATCCATCGCCGGCGACGAACACCGTAATCGCGCCGACGCGCCCGTCTGGTGAGATCCGCGTGCGGCTGATGCTGCCGTCGAGCGGGATCGTGCCGCGCGGCTGCAGATCGCGATCGAGGAGAACCGCCGTATACGTCGTGAAGACGCCGCGATCGGCGCGCAGGCAGATGCCCTGGCCGGCAGCGTAAGCTACGCGCTCGCACGTGAGCGCCGCGCTCACGCGCGAGCCGTCCGGCCGATCGAGCGATGCGACCGAGATGGCGCCGTACGCCGCGTCGATCGCGGTATGACGGAACAAGACGTGCGGCGTCTGCAGTGCGGCGGTCAGGACCGCGGGTGCGGCCGCCATGGCGGTCCGCGATGTGACGCTGCGTACGCTGACTTCCGCGAGAACCGGCATGCTGATGAGAACGAGCAGCAGCGCGGCATGCGGCCGAAACACGCGCGCGGCCTCCGACGAAGGGAACATGGAGGTGACGCGCGCGGCAATCGCCGACGCGAGCGCGGCAGAGAGCGGCAGAATCACGAGCAGGTCGCTGATGTAGCGTCCATAGACGCCTTCAGGCCCATACGGCTCGGTTGCCGTGTGCAACGCTTCGCTGGAAGGCAGCCACCGTGCCTCCGCCGATTCGTGAAGCATGTAGAGCGCGATCTGGGCGATGAAAAGCGCGGCGAAAGTAACCATCGCGGCGCGGAATGGCCGCGCCGGGAGGCGCCGGATGCACGCGGCGCTTACCAGCGCCGCCGCGAGCGCAATGGCCGCGCCCGTGCCGATCGACAACAGGGCCTGGAACGAACGAGCGTCGATCACCGCCACCAGCGCCGCGCCGACTTCCATGGCCTGTCGCACGATCAACAGCACAACGGCGCCGAAGAGGAACGCGCGCGGCGGTGTGGCGCACCGCGCGCCCGTCACCTCGGCCACGAACCAGAGCGCGGGGACGAGCGCTGTTGCCGCCAGCGCGGCTTCCCACTGCGATTGGTGCGTGGACGTGCGAAACACCTGCGTCGCAAGGAGGCACGCCGGAAGCGACGCCACCAGCGCGAGCCGCGTCCAGAGACGTTCGCGCGAGCCGTAATGACGGGCCGCCCACGTCATCCAGATTGCGACCGGGATGAATGCCTGGAGGCCCTGTGACAGCGTGCGGGCAGCAAGATCGCTCATAGGCAATCGCCGATCATGCGCAAAGGCGCGGCCACCCGAAGCTGCGCGCAGGATTGGACAATCGGAGCCTCCACGGGTTCGGCCCCCTCTTTTGTCGCCGAATGAGCAGACTTTTGTCGCCGCCAGAGACCATCTCTATGGGCCCGTCCTTTAGTGAGTCGTGAGCCATGCGCGCGGGTTCGCAACGAAGGAGTCGAGGATCGTGAGCAGCGATTGCCGCAGCGCCGCGCGCGCGGGTGAGGCGAGCGACCGGCGAATGCGCCAGAGCAGGTGGTGCAGCAGCAGTCCGTCGACGGTCAGCTCATCGTAGCCGCGACGCTCGGCCGCGTACCGCACGCACGTCTCGAGGCACGACGACCACGGCAGAGCGCACGCGCCGTCCTGGGAAAGGCGCATCGAGAGTGCGAGGCCGAACTCGTCGTGCAGGGGCATGCTGGTCTCGCCGAACTCATCGAAATCGATGATGCCGACGAAGTTTCGAGACACCAGCAGGTTGTTCAGCGAGAAGTCGCCATGCTGCCAATGGCTCGCCATCGCGCCGCGATCGTCCAGCCGCTCGGCGCGACGCATCACGAGCGACATGACGGCGGGATTGAACGTGACCCCGGCGTTCACGCACGCGCGCGCCTGCGCCCGCAGTGCGTCGCCCGGATGCACGGCCGCGGTCCAGTCCTGCTCGCCTCGCGCGGCCATCTGAAACAGGCACAGCGCCCGGACCGCGTCCTCGAGCAGGTGCCGCCATTGCCGGCCGCCGCGATACTCGCGCCGAAGCGCAAACCACGGCAGGCCCGGCAGTCCGCCCTGCACGCAGATCGCCGACGTGAGATCCCACTGCGTGCAGGCGAGCGGCTCCGGCACGAGCGCCGGGATGCTGGCGTGCAGCGCCAGCAGCACCTCGTGATGGCGCCGCATCGCGGCGATCGGCCCCATCTCGACGACACATGCAGGGCGCGAGCGATCGCGCTCGAACACGAGAAACTTCGGATGCGTCGCGGATACCGCTGCCACGGACAGGTGCCGGGAATCGAATCGGCCCGGCAGCGCATCGTGCAGGACCTCGGCGACGCGGAGAATCATGGCCTTGTTCCAATCAAAATGATGCCGCCGACCGACGGGTCGCAGCTCAGCCACCACCGAAGCACCCGTCGGACGAGCGACCATCGTCCGCTGTGTCCGAGCAGGTGAGTCGTGGCGTACTCCTCCGCGATGCTGCCAAGCTCGTAGATGAGGGCGGGGGCCGAGAGACTCGGTTCGACTGCATACCGCGTCACCCGACAGCCGCTCTCGACGAGCGCGCGCTCGCACGTCCGAACGCGCGTCGGCAGCGTCGTCCACGAACGGAGTCTCGCCAGCCGTCCACGGCCGTTCCGCAGCGGAATGCCGACGATCACCGGTCCCCGTCGCTTTGGCGCGTGGACCTGCAGCGTCAGCTGCCGCAGCGGACGCCACTCGCCGTCCATCATGAACACGCCGGATGCGGCAAGCGGACCCTGGGTCGCAGGATCGGCCGTCACGCCGGCGAAGAGCGCTTCGATTGGATGAGCGGTCATGGCATTCATCGTGTCAGCCGGGGGCGCGACAAGGGTCGCGCGCCGTAAAGTCCCCGTGGCGCCTGGCGGGCGTCTTCGATCATCGCGCGATAGATGTCGACGTACTTCCGCGCGGTCCGCTCCGGGCGGCATTCCTGCTCCACGTAGCGACGGCCTGCCCTGCCCAGTTGAATCCGTGTTGCCTCGGATGCGGCGAGCCGATCGAGTGCATCCGCAAGCCCGGCCGCGTCTGCCGGCGGGACGAGCAGCCCCGTCGTCTCGTCCTCGATGACGGTTGGAATACCACCGACGTCGCTTGCCACGACGGGCAGTTCCGCCAGCATCGCTTCGAGAATGCTGCGAGGGCGGGCTTCGCTCAACGACGGCAGCACGAAGATGTCCGCCTGCTGCAGGAGCTCCGCCACGTTGTCGCGGTGATTCAGCAGCGTGACGCGGCTTGCGATGCCGAGCGAATCAATCGCCCTGCGGATGCGCGCCGGGTACTCGCCGACGTTCCAGTCGCCGCCAACGATCCACAACTCGGCGTCCACCACCATGCGGACGAAGGCTTCGACGAGCACGTGCAGTCCCTTGCGCTCGACGAGCTGACCGAGGAAGAGAATGCGCGGAGCGCGCATATCAATCCGGCGGCGGTCGATGCCCGAAATCCGCGCCGGCCGGAACAGATCGCCGGTGATGACGACGCGGGACGCGAGCGGCGACGCGAGAAGCTCGCCCGCCTGCGGCGCACAGTTGGCCAGTAACGTGTCGATCCAGTGATTCGACGGGTTGCTCTCGATGAATGCGCCGCTGGCCCTGCCCGCAATCGGGATGCCGCACATACGGGCGGCACACGCGAGCGATGGGCCATAGCCGTTGTAGTTCATGTGCACGACGTCCGGGCGGTGTCGCGCCAGGCGTTCGAGCCAGCGTGCCACGTCGAGCGCATACAGCGGGAATCCGCGGCGCGAAAACACGCGGCTCGTCGCGCGCAGCACCGTGGCTTCGTGCCTCGTGGCTGCCGCCGCAAAGTTATCGTCGAGCGGACCCGCGAACGTAAAGCGCACGCCAAGCGGGCGAGCGAGCGCTGCCAGATCGATCGCGTCGTTGACCGCGCCGATCCGCAGATCGGACGACGACAGCTCCATGAGCACCTGCAGCTCATTGATGCCGTGGCCATCAGTTGCCAGTGGCGCGTTCCGTGGGTCGCTCATGTTCGCACCGGTGCCGGCTGACGCACCCGGCGAGAGAGGCGGTTCGACAATCCTGCGGTGAACAGCCCGAGGCGCCGCTTCCACTGCAGCCGCGTCCACGCTCTGGTCTCGGCAATCGCCGAGTCGCAGGACACCGCAAATGCCAGCGACCCCGCGCACTCCGTGCGGTCGCCGAGATCCAGGAGCCGCGCGGCGCTCCAGAACGCGGCTTCGGCCGTCGTCTGGCGCACGAGACGCATGTACCGCTCGCGTTCGACGGAGGCGAGGGGAGAGTCCGCAAGGTGCGTCTCGAACGCGCGCAGCTGTTCCTCGAGTCGTTGCCGCGGGGAGTACCCGTGGCTCATGTTGCTGGCGTGGAGCCGCCGGAACGCCTGCACGGCATCGAGCGCGGCCACGCGGCCGTGCGACACGATACGCAGCCAGATTTCGGTGTCGCCGCTGTGCGGCAGGTCGACGAGGTAGTCGCCCGCCGCGCGATGCGCGTCGGTCTTGACGAGCACTGTTGGCGCCTGGATCGGCGTGTGGCCGAGGCGGCAGGCCGTCTCGAGCAGCTCGCGGTACGAGTAGATGCGATAGCTCTCCGGCTGCATTCGCGCGTCGTGCCATGGCGGCTGCGGCGCGCTGAACGCAATGTCACGTCCATACGTGAGTACGACGTCGGGGTGCGCCTGCATCACGCGAACGGCGCGCACGAGGGATCGCGGCGTCAGCACGTCATCGGCCGACAGCAGGAGCACGTACTCCGCCTGCACCCACTCGAGTCCCTCGTTGTAGGTGCGGATATGTCCGCGGTTGACGGCGTGGCGCCGGAATTCGACACGTTCGTCCTCGGCCGCGAGGTCCGACCCGATCCTCGGCGTCTCGTCTGTCGACGCATCGTCGAGAATCAAAACCCGCACGATCACGTCTTCCTGCGCAAGAACGCTTCTGACGGCGTCCGCGAGCAGGTGCCCGTAGTTGTGACACGGAATGATGGCGTCCACCGTGCTGATCGGCAGGCCTTCTGTGTCGATCATCTCAAATCCCTCATCGGATTCTTGCGGTCAACAGGTGGATGCGAGCGATGCATGATCTTCCTCACTCTGTGCCCGCGTGATGGCTGTCTCGAGCTCCCGGATCGTTCGCGCGGGGTTGCCCGCGACCATCACTCTCGCAGGCACCGCCTTAGGGACGACGCTGCCGGCGCCTACCATGGCTCCCGCCCCCACGTTGGCGATGACGATGGCGCCTTCACCGAGCCATGCTCCCTCGCCGATTTCGATCTGGACCATCTTGGTCATATTCGTCGCGAGCCACTGTCCGGACGGGCCGCGTGCGTGAAGCATGCCGCCGCTCAGGATGCTCACGCGACTCGCGATCAAACACCCTTGTCTCAGGCGCGACGACGCGATCATCGAGTAAGGCCCGATGTAAACGCCGGATTCCACGCTGACGGCGCGGTGCGTGAAGATGGCGCCGAACCCGATGAAGCAGTCACGCGCGCAGCTGTCCAGCGCAAGACGGTAGAACCCGCGCCGAAGAATCATTCCCGGCAGGCCGGGGAACAACGCCACTGTCTGGGCACACGCGTCGAAGACGCGCTCGCTCCGCGGCGCAAATCGCCGCTCCAGTCCGCAGCACGCCCCGAGCGGTGACATGAGGACTATCGCGATGGCGTCGAGCATCACCTTCAATGTGCGGTGCACCAGCGTAAGCACGTTCATGCAGCCCCCGCGGTTTCGATACCCGCCGTAACCCTGCTGCGCTTGAAACGACGCAGGCTCACGAGACCCAGGCAATCGAGCGGACTCCCGGGCCCGACGATCGGCGCCTCGGCACCCTCCAGCATCTTCGAGTCCTCGGGTCGCGTCAGATTCGCCGCAGTCATGGCCGCAAGCACGATGTCCTGGAGTTCGGCGGTCGCGGCCATGTGTGCTTCCCCGTTGTCAGACTGCGCAGAGGCCGATCGCCGCCGCCAGCGCGTCGATCACTTCGTCCTGGTCTACGTCCGTCATCTGTGGAAAGAGCGGCAGAATCAAACCCTCGCGCGTGGCACGCTCGGAGTTGGCGAGCGCGCGGCACCGGCGAGGTCCGCACATGCACGAGACCGGTCCGCGTTTCTCGCAGTGCCACGGCTCCTTCGCATACGCAGTCTCCTGGTGCGCGCACATGACTCCGCGGCGCGTCGACACGCCCCGGTCGAGCATCGTCTGCATGACGGCGCGCTGATCGACGTTCTGCGGCAGGCGTACGCAGAAGCTTTGCCAGTTGGAACGGGCCCATGCAGGTTCGACCGGGAGACTGACCTGCGGCACGCGGACCACGATGCGTTCGCGGTACCGATCGGCGAGCACGCGCCGCCGCTCGATGATCTCCGGCAGGCGTTCGAGCTGCTCGCGCCCGACCGCCGCCTGAATGTCCGTCATGCGGTAGTTGTAGCCAATCGTCGGGTACTCTTCGAACGCCACCTCCGGCGATTGGTGCCGCACGGCGTCGGAAATGCTCATCCCGTGCTGCCGCCACAGCCGGAACTGGCGATCCCAGTCCTCGTGACGCGTGGTGATCATGCCGCCGTCTCCGGTCGTGATCACCTTGCGCGGATGGAACGAGAAGCAGGCGACGTCACCGTGCGGACGGCCAATCGATTCCCAGCGACCCTCCCACATGACTTCGCTGCCCGCCGCGCACGCGGCGTCTTCGATCAACGGCAGGTAACGGCGCCTCGCGATCGCGACGAGCTTCGCGAGATCGCACGGCATTCCAAGCTGGTGCACCGCCAGGATCGCGCGCGTGCGCGGGCCGATCGCGCCTTCCACGCGCGACGCGTCGATGTTGAACGTCCCTTCGCCGATATCGACGAAGACGGGGATCGCGCCGCAATACCGGATGGCATTCGCGCTGGCAATAAAGGAGTGGCTGACCGTAATCACTTCGTCGCCGGGGCTGACGCCCGCCGCGCGGAGCGCGAGGTGCAGCGCCACCGTGCAGTTCGACACGGCGCACGCATGCGGTGCGCCCACGGCGGACGCGAAGCTGCGCTCGAACGCCTGCACTTCCGGTCCCTGAGTGACCCATCCCGACAGCACCGCGCGTCCGGCGGCTTCGGCCTCGCGCCGGTCGAGGACCGGCCGCGCCACGGGGATTGCCTGCCGCACGACGCTCATACCTGCATCTCCTGGCAGCGCTCGGCCTGCCCTGAGCCTGGTCGAAGGGCCTGCCACCATTCCACCAGCGACTGAAGGCCTTCCTCGAGGCTGACGCTCGCTTCGAATCCGAGATGCGCGCGCGCGGCGGCCGTGCTCGCCAGGCGCCGCGGCACCGGATTCACCTTGCGCGCCGGCGCGTGCTCCGGCTGCAGCGTCGACGCCATGACGTGGAGCAGCATGGCCAGGAGCATGTTCAGGCTCGTCTCCGTCCCGCTCGCGACGTTGAAGACCGCGTCGCTGGCCGTCGCGGCAGCCGCAAGCAGGTTCGCGCGCGCGATGTCCTTCACGTGCACGAAATCCATCGTCTGCGTCCCGTCGCCGAAGATGACGGGCGGCTGGCCGGCCGCAATCGCCGCCATCCACCTGATGAGGACTTCGGTATACGCGCCCGTCATGTCCATACGCGGGCCGTAGACGTTGAAGTAGCGCAGCGCGACGTACTCGAGCCCGTACATGTCGTGGAAGCTGCGCAGCATGCCTTCGTTGAACGCCTTCGCCGCGCCATACAGCGTGCGGTTGTTGTACGGGTGATGCGCTTCCGTCGTGGGAAACGCCTCGGCCAGGCCGTAGACCGATGCCGAAGACGCGGCAACCACCCGGCGCACTCGCGCCTTGACGGCCGCTTCGAGCACGTTGAAGGTGCCTGTCGCGAGCACGTCCATTGCGAGACGAGGCTCGTCCGCACAGAGCGTGATTCTGATTGCCGCCTGATGAAAGACCAGCCCCACACCCTGCATCGCGGCTGCGACGGTCTGCCGATCGCGGATGTCGCCCTCGATAATCGTGAGACGGCCGGTCGCTGCGGCCTTATCGAGATTGGCGCGCTTCCCGCGCACGAAGTTGTCGAGGACGACAACCTCGAGCCCGGGATGATTCTCGAGCAACAGGTCCGCGATGTGCGATCCGATGAGTCCCGCGCCGCCGGTGATCAGCGCGCGTTCCCGGTGTGGTGTCACAGTTGGCTCCCGTACTCAGCGCCGGCCGCAATGCCCTGGCTCTCGCGCGTCTCTTCAGGGTTCCGCCAGCGCACGAGGCGTGCGGGCACGCCCGCGACGATCGCAAATGGCTCTACGTCTTTCGTCACGACAGCTCCGGCGCCGACGATCGCGGCGTGCCCGACCGTCACGCCCGGCAGCAGCACTGCGCGCGTGCCGATGTCGGCCCAGCGTTCGACGCGCACGGGACGGATTTCAAGGTCCGTCCGGATGATCGGCACGTCGAGCGGGAAGCCCGTGTGCGACGAGCCGAGAATGCTTGCTCCAGGCCCCCAGCCGACGTACTCCTCGAGCACGAGATCACGCGCGTCGAGATACGCCTGCGGGCCGATCCACACGTGGTCGCCTATCGCGCACCGGCCGTCGAATCGGCCCTGGAGAAACGCGCCGCTGCCAATCCGAACCCCGCAGCCGAAGCTGAACGTGTTCAGGTGAAGAAAACCGGCACCAGGGGCGATGTTCAGCCCCTCGCCGGCCCGGTGAGCCGCTGCGCGCCAGATGGCTTCCCGCATGAGTGCGCTGACGCGGTCGGTGCCGTGTGCGAAGCGCCCATAGAGCTCAATGAGCCCGTCGTAGCCGAGTTCTGTGCGCAGCCAACCCACCAGAGGTTCGACACACGCGGCGCTGGTCGGACGCTGCCTGCCGTGGACTGCCGCCACGATGCGCGCCGCAGGCGTCTCAGAAGACATACGCCTCCTGCAGCACGCCGCAGACTTCATCGACCTGCGTGCGTGTCATTTCCGGGTACATCGGGAGCGAGAGCACCTCGTCGGCGGCGCGCTCCGATTCCGGGAACTGTCCGCGGAGGTACCCGAGGTCCGCGTATGCCGGCTGCAGGTGCACCGGCACGGGATAGTGAATGCCGCTTTGAATGCCGTTCGCTTTCAGGAGACGCTGCAGCGACGCGCGCTCCGCCACGCGGATTGCGAACACGTGATATACGTGCCGCGCGTACGCCTTCTCGATCGGGAGCGACAGGCCGCTGCTGCGGAGCACTTCGTGGTACGCGGCCGCGTGCGTGCGGCGCAGCTCGGTCCACCGTTCCAGGTGACGGAGCTTCACGCGGAGGATGCTGCCCTGCAGCCCCTCCATGCGGTAGTTGAATCCCTTCAGAACATGGTGGTAGCGCTGCTCCTGGCCCCAGTCGCGCAGCATGCGCATCGTGCGCGCCTGCTCCGCATCGTTGGTGACGGCAAGGCCGCCTTCGCCATACGCACCCAGGTTCTTCCCCGGGTAGAAGCTGAAGCAGCCCGAATCACCGATGGGGCCGACTTTGCGTCCCTTGTATTCGGACCCGTGCGCCTGGCATGCGTCCTCGATCAGCGTCAGGCCGTGCCTGCGCGCGATGACCAGAAGCGGATCGAGATCCGCCGGCTGGCCGTAGAGGTGCACCGGGAGGATCGCGCGCGTCCGCGGCGTGATCGCCGCTTCCACCTGCGCCGGATCCATCGTGAGCGAATCCGCGGTGACGTCGACGAACACGGGCGTCGCGCCCGTGTAGACGATCGCCGCGGTCGTCGCGACGAACGTGAACGGCACGGTGATGACTTCGGTGCCGGGCCCGACACCCGCGGCGAGCAGCGCCAGGTGCAGCGCGCTCGTGCCCGAGTTCATCGCGATCGCATGCTTCGCGCCGACGTACTTCGCGAACTCCTGCTCGAAGGCTTCGACTTCGCTGCCGAGCACGAACTCGGCGGACTCGAGGGTGCGCGACACCGCCTGGTCGATTTCCAGCTTGATCGACTTGTACTGGGCCCTGAGATCACAATACGGAATCATGCGACACGCCTTTCTGCGTGGAGTTCGATCGCGCGCCCGCGCTGTCGCAGAGACTGGCTGGCCGCTTCGAGGATCTGGATGACGCGAAGAGCGGACGCGGCATCGGCGATCGGCTGCCGGCCCTGGTCGATGCATTCGAGGAAGTGGCGCATCTCGACGGTGAGCGCTTCCGTCATGTCGAGGTGCGGCGCCCACATGTCTCCGGCGCGATAGCCAACGAGCATCTGGTAGTCGGGCGTGCTGGCCGCGCTCAACTCGTGCTCGCTGCCGTTGACCGTGATGCCCTTGTCGTACACCTTGATCTTTTCGCTCGGCTCGAGATCGTCGTAGACGATCATCTTGCGGCTGCCGCCAATGAGCGTCCGCCGCACCTTCACCGGCGCGAGCCAGTTCACGTGGACGTGCGCGATGAGCGGCGCATCGAAGAACAGCGTCAGGTACGCGATGTTCTCCGGCTGGCCGGTGACGTGCCCCAGCCCGGTCGCCGACACGGCCACCGGACGCAGCGGGAGCACGTAATCGATGATGGACAGATCGTGGACGGCGAGGTCCCACACGACGTTCACGTCGTGCTGGAAGAGCCCCAGGTTCACGCGCACCGAATCGTAGTAATAGATGTCGCCGATGCCGTCGCCTGCAATCAGCTCGCGAATCTTGCGCACCGCGCTCGTATAGACGAACGTGTGATCCACGGCGAGCACCAGGTTGCGGCGGTCGGCCTCTTCCATGAGGCGCAGCGCGTGCGCGCTGGTCATCGCCATGGGCTTCTCGACGAGCACGTGCTTGCCGGCGCGAAGCGCTTCCAGCGCCAGCTCGTAGTGCGTCGAGACGGGCGTGGCAATCACGACCGCGTCGACCCGCGGGTTGGCCAGCACCTCGCGCATCTCGGTCGTCGCCTTGACGCCGGGATACCGCGACGCCGCGTCGATCAGCCGCTGCGGTCGCAGGTCGCTGATCGCGACGAGGTCTCCACCCGGCTGCTCGCGGACGTTGCGGGCAATGTTCGGGCCCCAATAGCCGTAGCCGATGACTCCGACACCAGTCACGATCTGCCTCCTCTACCTCACTGCCGTTTCTTCGTTTGCGAGTCGTCAGTTGCCAGTTCCCAGTTGCCAGTTCCCAGTTGTCAGTTGCCAGCTGCTTGATTACTGGCTACTGGCTACCGGCTACTGGTTACTGACTGAGTCGCATAGCGCAGCACGCGCGCCGGCACGCCGGCGACGATGGCTCCGGCGGGCACGTCGCTGACGACGACCGCGCCCGCGCCAATCAGCGCGCCTTCGCCAATCCGCACGCCGCCGAGGATCGTCGCGTTCGTGCCGATCGCCGCGCGCGCTTCCACCATCGTCGGCACCATCGACCAGTCGGCGGGGCCGCGCATCGAGTCGTCCGCATTCACCGCCTGCGGGAACAGGTCGTTGATGAACATGACGCCGTGGCCCACGAAGACGCCGTCGCCAATCGTCACGCCCGAGCAGATGAACGAGTGGCTCGAAATCTTGCAGTTCCTGCCGATGATCGCGCCCGACTGGATCTCGACGAACGCGCCGACCTTCGTGTTGTCGCCGACCGTGCAGCCATACAGGTTCACGAGCTGCGGCTGCGGGATGGTGACGCCGTCGCCAAGGATCACGTCTTCCGAAATCATTCGAGACCTCCCGCGGCGGGCGCCCCCGCCGACACCGATGCATACGATTCGTGCCGCCAGGCGCGCTCGAGGTGCACGACGCCGAGGTCGCGCTCGTCGGAGGCGACCGAAAATGGATACGCGCGGTGCTGCACGTCGAGCGGCCCGAGCCCCTGCGCATCGAGAATGCCCACCGAGATCACGTAGCAGCCGGGCAGCAGCGACAGCCGCGGAAACGCCAGATCCACCACGCCGCGACCGGAGAGCACGCCGAAGTCGCGGCGATCCATGCGGCTGTTGATGCCGGCGCAATACACGCCGTCGGCGCTGTAGATGTCGACCGCGAAGTGGCCGCGGACGGGGAGCCGCGCCTCGTATCCGATGCGGACCGTCAGCCGCGACGAGGCGGCGAAGACGGCTGCGTCGGTCTGCCGATCGTCGAGAAGCTGCACGCGGCCGATCATGATCCCGCGCGCGTCGTGAGACGCGGCGTGCGTCGTGCGCGCCCACGGCACCCGGCGGTACTCGGCCACACCTGCGCTCGGCTCGCCGTCGAACAACACCGTGCCGTGATCCACCACCATCACGCGCGTGCAGAGCTGCAGCACCGCTGGCAGGTTGTGCGAGACGAACACGACGGGGATCCCGCGCGCGATCAGCTGCCGCATGCGCTCGACGCACTGCTGCTGGAATCCGGCGTCACCGACGCTGAGCACTTCGTCGACGAGCAGCACGTCGGGATCGAGGTGCGCGGCGATCGAGAAACCTAGGCGCGCGTTCATCCCCGACGAGTACCGCTTGACGGGCGTATCGATGAATTCGCTGACGCCCGAGAAGTCGACGATGTCGTCGAACTTCCGGGCGATCTCGGCGCGGCGCATACCCATGATGGCGCCCTGCAGAAACACGTTCTCGCGCCCCGTGAGATCCGGATGAAACGCCGCCGCGACTTCGATCAGCGACCCGACGCGGCCGCCGAGCACGCAGCGGCCGACCGTCGGCCGCAGGATCCGGCTGAGTATCTTCAACAGCGTCGATTTGCCGGCGCCGTTGGGACCGATGACGCCGAGCGCCTCCCCCGGATTGACGGTGAACGAGAGATCGCGGAGCGCCCAGAACTCTTCGCGCTGGAGCGTGGCCGGCTGCGGCCGCAGCGCGCGGCGCACGAGCGAGGGGACGAGGTCCCGCAGGCTGTCGTGGCGCTCGCCGCGACGAAACTTCTTCCAGATGTGTTCGACGACGACCGCTGACCGCGCCATTAGAGGTGCTCCGCGAACGCGAATTCCGCCCGGTGAAACGCGAACCACGCCATCGCGAGCAGAGCGATCGATACGATCGCGGCGCTCGTCAGCGCGCTCGACGGCCAGGTACCCAGGAGCAGCACTGAGCGATACGCGTCGATGACGGCCGTCATCGGATTGAGGCCGAGCAGCGTGCCGAGGCGTCCGCCGACGCGCTCGACCGGATAGAGCACCGACGTCGCGAACATCCACACCGTGATCGCGACCTCGAACAGGTACTTCACGTCGCGGTAGAACAGATTGCCCATCGCGAGCAGCAGCCCGATCGCCGCGGTGAAGATCACGTGGATCGCAATCACGACGGGCAGGAGCACGAGCGACGCGCCGACGGGCACGTGGTAGTACGCCATCAGCGCGGCCAGCGGCACCATCGCGACCGCGAAATCGACCAGCGCAACCAACACCGCGGCAATTGGAAAAATCTCGCGCGGGAAATAAATCTTGCTCACGAGGATCTGGTTGCTCGTGAGCGACGTCACCGAAAACCGCAGCGCGGATGCGAAGAAGTTCCAGGCGAGCAACCCGCAGAACGCATACAGCGGATACGCCATGCCGACGTCGAGCGGCGCGACGCGCGTGAAGATCACCGAGAACACCGCGGTGTTCACCAGTGGCATCAGCACCGCCCACCCGAATCCCATTACCGTCTGCTTGTAGCGCAGCGTCAGATCGCGCAGGGTCATCTGCCGGAGGACCTCGCGGTACTCGAACTGCTCGTAGACCATGTCGCGCAGGTCGCCAAGCACGGACGTCGCAGCCATCGCCTGCGAGGCGCTCACAGAAGTCTTCATAGCGGGTGTGCCCGCCAGTGAGCAAAGGGCTCTCCAGCATTCGAAGATGCCGGTAACCCGCCGCTGCTGCAGGAGTTGCGCCCGCGTGCGCCGACGCCCCAGGCGCGGTGACGTCTGCCGGGGCGCGGACGAAAGTTCCGGATCTGGAAGCCTTTCAGGTTTGAGGGATCGCGCGCTCGGACAGGCTGACGGACTGGCGCGGCCGTTGCTATCTCACCCGCCGCGCGTGGTGACACGCGCACCCCAAAAAAGTGATTCGGAGGATCTATGACGACCCAGAGTCTCGCCGTCGAGTCGTTCGCACGTGCAGAGCGTCCGGCCTCACCCGCACGCAGCTGGTTGCCGATGCTGTTCACGGCGTGCCTCTGGATGGTTGGAATTCTCTTCTTGTATGCGCGCACCGAAGGGGCGCTGCCCGAGTCGGGCGTGATGCTCATGTTCGGTGCGGGCCTGATGACGCTCGGCTCGGCGCTCGCGGCGCGCGCGCGCACGGTGCGTTGACCTGATCGGCCAGACGGAGCGATCCCCAGTCCATCCAGGCGGAGACAAAAATCGCGGAAGCGTGGGCTTTCGTGCGCGGGAATCGGTTGTTCGATCGTACGGCGACTTTGCGCCGCGCGATGTAGGAGCGTGATGGCGAAACGTATTCGTGTCGGAGCGTGGCGACAGATCGGCGTGCGTGCGGCACTCGCGGCAGGACTCGTCGCCTTCGCCTTGAGCGGCCCTCGACAGCCGCACGTCGTGGCCGCGAGCGCGTGCGGGCCAACGGTGAATCCGGTCGCGTGCGAAAATCAGAACCCCGGCGACCCCGCCAGCCAATGGGACGTGTCGGGCGCCGGCGACACGAGCATCCAGGGATTTGCCACGGACATCAGCGTCGCGCCCGGAGGGACCGAGCTCTTCAAGATCGATACGTCCGCATCCGCGTACTCCATCGACCTCTATCGAATCGGCTACTACGGCGGCATGGGCGCGAGAAAGATCGCGACGATCGCGCCGTCCGCGTCGTTGCCGCAGAACCAGCCGAACTGCCTGACCAACGCGGCAAGCGGCCTGATCGATTGCGGCAACTGGGCCGTCTCGGCGTCATGGCAGGTTCCCGCCAACGCGGTGTCGGGGATCTACTTCGCGAAGCTCACGCGCAACGACACTGGCGGCGCGAGCCACATCTTCTTCGTCGTTCGCGACGATGCCGGGCGCTCGGACGTTCTTTTTCAAACATCCGATACGACGTGGCAGGCCTACAACACGTACGGCGGGAACAGCCTGTATCAAGGCGCGCCGGGAACGTCGCCGAGCCGCGCGTACAAGGTGAGCTACAACCGGCCGATCACGACGCGGGGCACCGGATCCGAGGACTTCGTGTTCAACGCCGAGTACCCGATGGTGCGATGGCTCGAGTCCAACGGGTACGACGTCAGTTACACCACCGGCGTCGATACCGACCGCCGCGGCGCGGAACTCCTCGAGCACAAGATTTTTCTGTCGAACGGACACGACGAGTACTGGTCGGGCTCCCAGCGCGCCAACGTCGAAGCGGCAAGGGCCGCCGGCGTGAACCTCGCGTTCTTCAGCGGCAACGAAGTGTTCTGGAAGACGCGGTGGGAAACGAGCATCGACGGATCGAACACGTCGTATCGCACGATGGTCTGTTACAAGGAGACGCACGCCGGCCGCGTCCTCGATCCCGCGGATCCTCCCACGTGGACGGGCACCTGGCGTGACACGCGCTTCAGTCCGCCGGCTGACGGCGGCCGCCCCGAGAACGCGCTGACCGGCACCATCTTCATGGTGAATGATGGCGACACGGGGACGATGCTCGTCCCTGCGGCGGACGGCAAGGCGCGGTTCTGGCGCAACACGACGGTTGCCACGCTCGCCGCCGGCGCCACCGCGACACTCCCAAGCGGGGTGCTGGGCTACGAGTGGGACGCGGATCTCGACAACGGAGCCAGGCCGCTGGGTCTGATCCGCCTGTCGACGACGACACGCAACGTCGCCGGCAAGGTTCTCGACTTTGGATCGACCTTTGGTCCCGGTACCGTGACGCACAGCCTGACCTTGTATCGCCACGCGAGCGGTGCGCTGGTCTTCGGCGCCGGCACCGTACAGTGGGCCTGGGGCCTCGACGCGAATCACGATCGCGCGGGCACCGCCGCCGATGTACGCATGAAGCAGGCGACGGTGAACCTCTTCGCCGACATGGGGGTTCAGCCAACCACGTTGCAGGCGGGGCTGGTCGGCGCTTCCCTCTCGACAGACGCGCTCGCTCCCACGTCGACGATTACGTCTCCGGCTAACGGCGCCAACGTCACCGCAGGCAGCGCCGTGACGATTACAGGAACCGCCACCGATGCGGGCGGCGGGATTGTGTCCGGCGTGGAAGTGTCAGTGGACAACGGCGCCACCTGGCGTCCCGCAACGGGCACGACGAGCTGGTCGTTCAACTGGGTCGTGTCCGGCAGCGGCACCGTGACGATCAGGAGTCGCGGTTACGACGACACCGGCAACATGGAAACGCCGTCGGCCGGCGTGGCGGTCAGCGTGGCGGGGACGCGCACCTGCCCGTGCAGCATCTGGGCGTCGGCGGTGGTGCCGCCCGCGCCGATCGATGACGGCGACCCTGCGTCTGTCGAGCTCGGCACGAAGTTCCGCGCCGAGATCAACGGCTACATCACGGGCGTGCGGTTCTACAAGGGCAGCGCGAACGTAGGCAACCACATCGGGAGTCTCTGGACCAGCACGGGGACGCTCCTCGCGAGCGTCGCGTTCAGCGGCGAGACCGCATCGGGCTGGCAGCAGGCGAACTTCTCGTCGGCCGTTCCGGTGACCGCGAACACGACCTACGTCGTATCGTACTTCGCGCCAAACGGACACTACACCGGGACCGATCCGTACTTTACGGCCGCGGTCGACAACCCGCCGCTGCACGCCCTGCGCGACGGTGTTGACGGCGCCAATGGCGTCTACGTCTACACCGGATCGTCTGCCTTCCCGAACCAGACGTTCAACTCCGAGAATTACTGGGCAGACGTCGTGTTCACCACGACAGCGCCGGTCGATACGACGCCGCCGACGATCACGACCACGGTTCCCGTTGCTGCCGCCACGAATGTCGACCCCGCGGCCCCGATCACCGCGACATTCAACGAGGCGATGGACCCGGCGACGATCTCGGCGAGTAACTCCGGGAAGGAAGGCTCCGCCGCCCCTGGCACGTTCGAGCTGAAGGACAACTCTGGCGTGATGATCAGCGCCACCGTCACCTACGACTCGACCACTCGCGTCGGCACGCTCAAGCCCGTGTCGTCGCTGCAGCTGGGCAGCACGTATGTCGCGACGGTAAAAGGAGGCACGACGGATCCGCGCGTCAAGGACGCCGCAGGAAACGCGATGGCGGCGACCGTGACATGGACGTTCACGACCTGGGCGACGCCTCCGCCGCCGGTCGTCTGCCCGTGCAGCATCTGGCCGTCGACCGCGGTGCCCACGCCGGTCGACGATGGCGATCCGAGCTCGGTGGAGCTCGGGACGAAGTTCCGCTCGGACGTGGCGGGCTTCATCATGGGCGCGCGGTTCTACAAAGGCGCTCTCAATACGGGGACGCACGCGGCGCGCTTGTGGTCGAGCACCGGGACGCAGCTCGGAGTGACGACCTTCGCAAACGAGACCGCATCGGGTTGGCAGGAAGTCGCGTTCGCGACGCCGATCGCAATCGCCGCGAACACGACCTACGTGATCTCCTATCATGCGCCGAACGGTCACTACCCCGGTCCGGACAACTACTTCACCAATGCCGGCCTCGACACGCCGCCACTGCACGGGCTGCGCAGCGGCGTCGACGGGGCGAACGGCGTCTACGCCTACGGCACGACGAGCGTCTTCCCGACGAACACGTTTATCGGTGAGGCGTACTTCGTCGACGTCGTATTCAATACAACGACCGCGCCGGACACGACCCCGCCGGCCGTTTCGATGGTGACACCGCCGCCGAATGTGTCCGGTGTGCGCACGAACACGACGGTCACGGCAACCTTCAACGAGCCGCTCAACAGCACGACGATTACGACAACGTCGTTCCTGCTCCGGAATCCAAGCGGCAGCGCCGTGCCCGCCACCGTGTCCTATGACGCAGGCTCGAGAACCGCGACGCTGACGCCGTCGGCGGCGCTTGGCAACTCCGTTCTCTACACGGCCGTCGTGAAAGCCGGGGTCAAAGACGCGGCTGGCAATGCGATCGCGAGCGACTATTCGTGGACGTTCACCACGGCCGCCCCGCCGCCGCCGCCGCCGACGCAGGGCCCTGGCGGTCCCGTGCTGGTCGTGACCTCGGCAGGTAATCCGCATTCCACGTACTACGCGGAGATTCTGCGGACTGAAGGTCTCAACGCTTTCGCAACCGCCGATCTCTCGACGGTGACGAGCGCGACGCTCGGCGGATACGACCTCGTCGTCCTCGGCGACACGCCGCTCACCGCCGCGCAGGTCTCGATGTTCACCGACTGGGTGACGGCCGGCGGCAACCTGATCGCCATGCGGCCGGACAAACAACTGGCGGGCCTGCTGGGTCTGACCGACGCGGCGTCCACGCTTGCGAACGCGTACCTGCTCGTGAACACCGCGTCTTCTCCTGGTGCGGGCATTGTCGGTGAGACGATCCAGTTCCATGGCACAGCGGATCGATACACGCTGAATGGCGCCACGGCGGTGGCCACGCTGTACTCGACGGCTACGGCCGCGACCGTCAATCCGGCTGTCACGATGAAGCAGGTCGGCAGCGGCACGGCGGCCGCGTTCACGTATGACCTCGCGCGGTCGGTCGTGCAGACGAGGCAAGGCAACCCCGCGTGGTCCGGCCAGGAGCGCGATGCGCAGGCGCCGATCCGCAGCGACGATCTGTACTTCGGCGCCAAAGCCGGCGACGTGCAGCCGGACTGGATTGACTTTTCGAAGGTGGCGATTCCACAGGCTGACGAGCAGCAGCGGCTGCTCTGGAACATCATCCTGAAGGCGAACGCGAACAAGAAACCGCTGCCGCGCTTCTGGTACTACCCGCGCATGCTGAAGGCGGTCGTCATCATGACCGGCGACGATCATGCGAATGGCGGGACGGCGGGTCGCTTCGATACGTATCTTGCGAACAGCCCCGTCGGCTGCTCGGTCGCGAACTGGGAGTGCATCCGCGGCACGTCGTACATCTTCTCGAATACGCCGCTGCCCGATACGGGCGCCGCGAACTACGTGGCGCAAGGCTTCGAAGTCGCGCTGCACCTCAACACGAACTGCGGCGACTGGACGCCGGCGACGCTGGCGAGCTTCTACAACACGCAGCTGACGCAGTTCTCCGGCGCCTATCCGCACGTGCCCGCGCCTGCGACGAACCGCATGCACTGCATCGTCTGGAGCGATTACGCAACACAGCCCCAGGTGGAGTTGAACAGCGGGATCCGCCTCGACACGAGCTATTACTACTGGCCCTCGACCTGGGTGCAGGACCGCCCAGGACTCTTCACCGGCTCCGGCATGCCGATGCGGTTCGCGACGTCGACCGGGCAGGTGATTGACGTGTACCAGGCGCCCACGCAAATGACGGATGAATCCGGACAGACCTACACGAGCACCATCAACACACTGCTCGACAACGCGCTCGGTCCGCTGGGCTATTACGGCACGGTCACCGCGAACATGCACACGGACTTCAATCCCTCCGAAGGAGCGACGGGTTCGGCGGCCATCGTCGCGTCGGCAAAGGCGCGTGGCGTTCCGGTCATCGCGGCAAAGCAGATGCTCGACTGGCTCGACGGGCGCAACAGCTCGACGTTTTCGTCGATTGGCTGGAGCGCCAACGTTCTGTCGTTCACGATCGGGGTGGGAGCCGGAGCGACCGGTCTGCAGGCGATGGTGCCCGCCAGCGTGGGCATCTCCCCGATCAATAACGTCACGCTGAACGGCGCGCCAGTGACGTTCACGACGCAGACGATCAAAGGTATCGCCTACGCGATCTTCCCCGCTGGCGCGGGCGTTTATGCGGTGACGTATGGGGCTGACACGACGGCTCCGACGATCACCAATGTGATCGCCTCGCCCAGCCTCAACACGGCGCTCGTCACGTGGACGACGAATGAACTGTCGGATTCGCGGATCACCTACGGAACCGATCCGGCGCAGTTGATCTCGTCTGTCAGCAACGCGACAGGCGTTACGTCGCACAACCTTTCGGTCGCGTCGCTTGCGCCCAACACGACATATTTCTATCGGGTGAGCTCGAGTGATGCGGCCGCCAATACCGCAGTGCAGCCGGTGACGGGATCGCCGGCCTCGAGCTTCACCACGGCCGGTGCAACCGTCTCCGGGCAGATCGCGCCGGTGGCGGGCTGCACCGGGGCGACGCTGACGCTGAGCGGCGCAGTAACGGCGACCGCGGTTGCGGATGGCTCGGGCAATTACGCGTTCAGCGGGCTGTCGAACGGCTCCTATACCGTCGAGGCCGCCAGGAACGGGTGCACGTTCAATCCGGCCAGCCAACCGGTCACGATCGCAGGCAGTAGCGTGACCGGGGCCAATTTCACGGCGCAAGCGGTGACAATCAGCGGCACGATCTCGCCCGCCGCGATCGGCAGCGGCGCGACCGTGACGTTGAGTGGGGCGGCCAGTGCGGTCACCACGACTGACGCGTCGGGCAACTATTCGTTCAGCGGCATGCTCGACGGTGCCTATACCATCACGCCGTCGAAGAGCGGCTTCACCTTCACGCCGGCAAACCGCTCGATCGGAGTGGCGCGCGCCAACGTGACCGGCGTGAACTTCACTGGCCAGGCGATACCGACGTTCAATGTGTCCGGCACGATCTCGGGCGGCGCTGGCGCCACGGTCAACCTGAGTGGGGCGGCTGCCGCGACCACGACGGCGGACGCCGCGGGCCACTACAGCTTCACGGGCCTGCTCGACGGCAACTACACGGTAACACCGGTCAAGACGGGCTTCACGTTGGCGCCAGCGAGCGCCGCCGTTACGATCGCGGGGGCGAGTGCGGTTGCCGACTTCAGCGCAGTGCCAGTCGTCATCAGCGGCACGATTACACCGGCATCGATCGGCAGTGGCGCGACCGTTACGTTGAGCGGCGCGGCCAGCGCGGTTGTGACGGCCGACGCATCAGGCGCCTATTCGTTCAGCGGAATCACGGACGGCTCGTATACGGTAACCGCAGCAAAGAGCGGCTTTACGTTCACGCCGGCCAGCCGTGCCGTCACGGTGGCGGGCTCGAGCGTAACGGCCGCCGATTTCAGCGGTCAGCCGGTTCCGACGTTCAGCGTCTCGGGAACAATTGCGGGTGGCGGCGGCACGACCATCAATCTGACAGGGGCCGCCGCGGCCTCGACCACGGCTGATGCGGCAGGGAACTACACGATCTCGGGCCTGGCGAACGGCAGCTACACCTTGACGCCGGTAAAGAGCGGGTTCACGTTCTCGCCGGCGAACCAGGCCGTCACCATCGCGAGCGCCAACGTCAGCGGCGTGAACTTCACTGCGCAGGCGGTGGTGATCACCGGCACGATCACGCCCGCCTCCATCGGCGCGGGCGCAACCGTGACACTGAGTGGGGCGGCAAACGCCGTGGTCACCGCGGACGCCTCTGGCAATTACACGTTCAGTGGGATTGCCAGCGGATCCTACACGGTGACGCCGGCAAAGAGCGGCGGCTTCACGTTCACGCCAGCGAGCCGGGCAGTGACGGTGGGCGGCGTGAGCGTGACGGGCGTCAACTTTACAGGTGCGCCGCCGACCTTTACGCTGTCCGGCACGATCACTGGCGGCAGTGCTGCGACGGTGAACATGACCGGTGGTGCGACGAGGAGCGTGACCGCGGACGTCTTGGGCAATTACTCGTTCACCGGCCTGGTCGACGGTCAGTACACGATTACGCCGGTCAAGAGCGGGTTCACGATGACGCCGCCGAACCAGGCGGTCACCGTGACCGGCGCCAACGTGACTGGCGTGAACTTCGTCGCGCAGGCGATTCCGACCTGGACGATATCCGGCACCATCACCCCCGCGTCGGTCGGTGCTGGCGCGACCGTGACACTGGGCGGAGTTGCGCTGACCACGACCGCGGACGCATCGGGCAACTACTCGTTCAGCGGCCTGTCGAACGGCACTTACACCGTCACGCCTGCGAAAGCGGGCGCGAGCTTCACGCCGGTGAACCAGAGCGTCACCGTCAACGGCACCAACGTGACCGGCATCAACTTCACCGGCGTCACGACCATTGCGCCGATCAGCGTTGACGCGAACGTGTCGCTGGGACGCTCCACGCGGTCCACGACGATCACCAGCCCGGCCTTCTCGACGACGGCTGGTAACGAGCTGCTCCTCGCGTTCATCTCGGCCGACAACGTCACCACGGGGGCAACGACGGTGACCGGCATCACGAGCACCGGGCTGACGTGGACCCTCGTCAGGCGGACCAACGCGCAGCTCGGCTCGGCGGAGATTTGGCGCGCGTTCGCGGCAAGTACGGTCACGAACCTGACGGCGCGCGCCACACTGTCGCAAGGAGTGGCCGCGTCGATCACGGTGACATCGTTCAAGAACGTGGACACGACGGGCACGAACGGGTCCGGCGCCATCGGCGCAACGGGCAGCAACAATTCGTTGTCCGGTGCACCCACAGCATCGCTGACCACCACGCGCGCGAACTCGCTGGTGATTGGCGTCGGCAGCGATTGGGACCAGGCGCTCGACCGGACCGTCGGTGCGAATCAGTCGATCGTGTTCCAGTTCTTCGCGACCGATGGCGACACGTTCTGGGTCCAGCGGCAGAATGGGCTGATTGCGCAGAGCGGCACGGTGGTCACGATCAACGACACCGCGCCGGCAACCGATCGGTTCAATCTGACGATCTGCGAGGTGCTGGGCGCCTTGCAATAAGGCTCAAGGGTTCACGGATAAGGCGCTCAAGTCACAGGACGGCCTAGGGCACCCAGCCACGAGCCAGCCTGGATCGTGAGCCGTGAGTCAGACTGAGTACACAAAAAAGCCCGCGAGAGCGGGCTTTTTTGTGATTCCAAGCTTGAGGTCAGGCGGATCGCTGCACGTCCTGCGTCGGCGTCGACAGCATCCGGAAACGCTGGAACGGCATGTTGCAATCGTACTTGCGGAGGAAATTCAGGAAGCGGCGGTAGTCCGACTGCGGCATGTTGAACAAATCGACCAGCAGCTTGTAGTTTCCTTTCGTGTGCGTCAGGCCGGTGCACACGATGGTGCGGAGCTCCTCGCGGGTCAGGTCTCGCGCCATGAACGGCTCATGAATCGCCGTCCAGAAATCCTCGCCGCCCTTCACGACGCGATCGAACATGAGCGCGACGCGATCGGGTTGTGGCGCGGCGGCCGGCGCGGCGGCGGCCGGCTTGCTGCCGGTCCACAAGAGAATCTCCGGCGGCAGGTCGTCGAGCGCGACGACCGACTTGCGCTGGCGAACCACGATCCGCTCGATGACGTTCTTAAGCTCGCGCACGTTGCCGGGCCAGTGATACGCCTCCAGCGAGGCGAGCGTTTCCGGCGCGGCCTGCATCGGGCGTGTGTTGTGGCTCTTCGTGTACATTTCGAGGAAGTGATTCACAAGCACCGGCACGTCGTCGCGACGATCGCGAAGCGGCGGCACCACGATTTGAATCACGTTGAGCCGATAGTACAGGTCCTCGCGGAACTCGTTCGCGGCGATCCGATCGAGCAGCCGCCGGTTGGTTGCGGAAACAACGCGGACGTTCACGCGTGTGCAGGCGCGGTCGCTGCCGATGCGCTGAATCTCGCCTGTCTCCAGGAAGCGCAGGAGCAGCGCCTGCATGCGCAGGCTCATCTCGCCGACTTCATCCATGAAGATCGTTCCGTCGTCCGCCTGTTCGAGCCACCCTCGCTTGTCTCGGTACGCGTCGGTGAAGCTGCCGCGCACGTGGCCGAATAATTCCGACTCGAGGAGCGAGTCCGGCATACCAGCGCAATTGATCGTCACCAGCGGCCCGTGCCGCCGCGGGCTGCGATGATGGATCATCTGCCCCGCGATTTCCTTGCCTACACCGCTCTCGCCCGTTATGAGCACCTTCGCGTCGGAACGTGCAGCTTCCTCCAGTTCCTGTTGCAGCGCTTTGGTCGCGTCACTGATCCCTACAAGGTGGCGCGTAACGTCCATGACATTCCCTCCGACAGAACGCAAGCCTTGGGAGCACGAAAATGGGCTCTTCAACCGAACGACCATCTCGACAGAGAAACGCTACTCGCGGAGCGTTTCGCGCGTCGGACGGTATCAATCTGATGTCGAGAGGAAGCAGCATTACCGCTGTGCTTTTTCTTGTCAACACGAAAAGTTCACTTCCGGAAAGAAAGTACCTTCGGGTGTGCGGGAATGAGGCACTTCTTGCCGCACACCTCTGCCTAATGGACGGAAAATGTCACCTCATCCTCGACAAATTTCCTTAAATGATGACCGCTCGCGTGGCTCACGACGCGACAGTCACGCAGCCAGCGCCTTAAAGTCCGCACTGTCGGCCTCGAGAGTCTGCCATGTCCATATGGAGCGGAGGCCCCGCTCAAACTGGTAATCGTCGCGATATTCGAGGAACGTGCGCTGATCGTCACGAGACCGCGTCGATCGCTTCGGTAGGAACTTCCCGATTGGCTCGATCTCGCGCGTAGCAGACGAGGCCAGATGGACGCCTTGCAGGGTGATGTACTCGACGTCCGGGTAGCGAGAATGTGAGTCCCGGATGCAGGGAGGCAATCGATATCATTTGCCCGCGATCACAAATCGCGCGCGGCGGATTGCGATTACGCGTTGGCGTGAAACGCCGCACGATCGTCGCGACGTTCGGCACCTCTGCTTAAATCCCTTCCCCCGCGCCTCGCGCGAGCGCTGCGCGACGCCGCTCGGCCCGCCGCCGTTCGGGCTCGAACTGCAGAATGACGACGCGCCGGTCGCTTTGGCGACGATCCCGATACAACTCGGTGGTGCCGCCCGGCCTCGCTCCGGCTATCAGCTGGGAGACCAGCGCGAGAAACGGCCCCTCTTCCAGTGGCTCGACGAGGTACGCCGCGCCTAACCGCTGCGCGTCGGCCCTCAGCGCAACATCCCGCCGCACGTCGAGCACGACCGCGGCCAGATGCGGATCGCTCGACCGCCCGTCGAGCACCAGGTGCAGGCCGTTGAAGATGCCGAGCTGAACACCAGCGACCAGGCATGCAGGGCGCGCGGCCAGCGCGATACGCGCCTCCTCGAACGACGGAGCGCGGCGCACGCGGTAACCCGCGCGCTGGAGCATCTCGGAAAGCGCGACGAGCGTCGCGGAATTCGAATGGACGAGCAGCACGCTCGTTCGCGCGGTACGGCGTCCTCGCCGTCTGATTTTCGCGAGGTCGCCCGCCCTCGCGTCCGCGCCGGCCTTTACATCGTCTTCGCATGTCGTCGAAAGGAAGACTTTAGTTTCACGGCGACGCAATCTTTGATCTTCGGGGAGGCTTCCTGCCGGCGAATTCCCCGGCACCACATCAGCCCCGGATTGCATCTGATCTCCCGAAGAATCCTGCGGGTACATAGGGTTACGAGGTTCCATGGGTTATCCCTGTTGATGGCGACTTCTTTGCACTGCGCGGTGTCACACGACACCTAAGAACACTTTGCGGGCCACCGTCGGCGTCACGCCGGCGGGGCCGTTAAACCCGTCGTTCGGTGTCAACAGGTTGACTGATGGCCCTGACAGCAATGCGACGCATACCACCCTCGGCTCGACTGATTGGCACCAGCCGCGTGATACGCGGGTTGATGGAGGAAGTCGATCGCATCTCGCGATCGGACGTGAAGGTCCTCATCACCGGTGAGAGCGGCGTAGGGAAGGAAGTGGTGGCGACGGAGATTTTCTCGCGCAGCCCACGCGCCCACCGCCCTTTCGTCATGGTGAACTGCGCCGGTCTTCCTGAGACGCTTCTCGAATCAGAGCTGTTCGGGCACGTCCGCGGGAGCTTCACCGGCGCCTACCGCGACAAGCCGGGCAAACTCGAGCTCGCGCACACCGGCACCGTGTTTCTCGACGAGATCGGAGAGATGACGCTGCGGATGCAGGGTCTCCTCCTTCGATTCCTCGAGACCGGCGAGCTCCAGAAGGTTGGTGGTGACGGCGCGGAGACGCGCGTCGACGTGAGAGTCATCGCGGCAACGAACCGCGATCTCCGTCAGCTCATCGCGCAGGGACAGTTCCGCGAGGATCTGCTCTATCGGCTGAACGTGATTCACCTGACGGTACCGCCGCTGCGCGAACGCGCCGAGGACATTGCCGGCCTGGTCGAGTTCTTCCTCGGGCGCATGGTGACGCACAACGGCCGTCCCCACGTCTGCACCGTGACGCCCGAGGCCATGGCGGCGCTGACGCAGTACTCGTGGCCTGGCAACGTGCGGCAGCTACAGAACGTTCTCGAAAGGCTCGTGGTCGTCGGGCACTCAGAGCTCATCGAGCTCGATTCGCTGCCGCCGGAAGTGCGCGCGCCGCGCGCGAACGCACAGCGACCGTTCGTCGAACGGCGGCGGAGCGTTGCGGACGACCTCTTCTCCCGGCTGATGACCGACAAGGAATCGTTCTGGACGACGGTCTACCCGCTTTACATCCATCGCGAGATTACGCGCGGCACCGTCCGCGACGTCATCCGCAAGGGACTCGAAGAGTCGCGCGGCAACTACAAGGTACTCGCGCGCATGTTCAACATGGAGCCCGGCGAGTACAAGCGCTTCCTCAATTTCCTGCGGAAGCACCACTGTCAGCTTCCGTTCAAGCAGTACCGGTAAGCGACGAGGATTCGACAGATGCAGCGACTGGCAGTGACCGCAATCGTGTTCGTCCTTTCTGTGTCGGTGATGGCCCAGCAGAGTGCGCCGTCGCCCTCCAAGGCTGAAGCGCGGCCGCGCGGCGCAGAATCCACGGTCGCGGTGACGCCCCCCGGCTACCTCATCGGCCCGGAAGATGTCCTCGCGATCCTGTTCTGGAACGACAAGACGATTTCGGGTGATGTGGTGGTGAGGCCGGACGGGAAGATCACCACGCCGCTTCTGAATGACATTCAGGCTGCCGGACTGACGCCCGACGAGCTGCGCGTTCGACTCAACGAAGAAGCGTCGCACTACATCGAGGATCCGAACGCGACCGTTGTCGTGAAGCAGATCAACAGCCGCAAGGTGTTCATCACCGGCGAGGTCGAGAAGGCCGGCGCCTACACCCTCACAGGACCGATGACGGTTCTGCAGCTCGTTGCGAATGCGGGAGGCTTCAAGGAATACGCGCGCCGCGATCGCATCGTCATCATGCGGACCGAGGCGGGACAGCAGGTGCAACTCGCGTTCGACTACAACGCGGTCGTCCGCGGCAAGAAGCTGCAGCAGAACGTCGAGCTCAAGCCAGGCGACACGGTCGTCGTTCCCTAGGTCGAATTGATGAAGACGCTGGGGAAAGGCCTTCTCGTCGCGTGCGCGCTGCTCGCGATCGGATCCGGCGGCACGGTGCTGCTGGCGGCCGATCAACCGTCGCGCATTTATCGCGGATTGTTCGGGCCCGACCCCGACGTTGCGCTCACGTCGCATCCGGTAGTCGAATTGCTCGTGACGACGTACGAGGCGCGCGGTCAGACGCTCGCCCGCCAGGGAGAAGGCGTCGATGAAACGACGCTGCACGGCGGACAATTCTATTCAGGCCTTACAACCGGACTCTCGTATCGGCGTAAGACGCGCACTGCAACGCTGAACGGGAGCGTGGGCAACGCGCTGCGGGTATACCCGCTGACCGGCCTCACCACGACGGAGCATTCAGGCTACGGGAGCATGGAACTGCGTGCGAGCCGCCGCACTATCGTGCGCGCCGCGACCGGTCTGCTCTACACCCCGTTTCATCAGATCCTCGGGTTGCCGATCGCGACGGACACGTCCAGCGGGACCGATGCGGCCGTTGCGACCAGCGCGTCGACGACCTTCACGGGCGGCGCGTCTGTCGTGCGACAGGTTGGACGGCGCGGCCTGCTGACCGCCGGATATGACGGCCGTGTGACGACTTACACGTCGGGGCAGCCGGGTCCGACCAGCCACCAGGCCGGTGCCGCCTACACCTACGAGTTCGCGAAAGGTATCGCGTTGCGCGTGGGCGACGGCGTGCGCATGCTGCGCGCGGGGACCAGCAACGGAATCGTGGCGCAGGACATTGCGCTCGGCATCGACGTGAACCGGTCGCTCACCGCATCTCGCCGGACGAGCGTCACCTTCACCACGGGCTCGAGCATCGCATCGAACGAAACCGGCCACCGCTTCGTCGCGGCCGGCTCCGCGACGCTTGCTCATCGCATCGGCAGGAGCTGGCAGACGGCCGTTACCTTCGATCGCGGACTGCAGGTGGCCGATCTGCTGCCGAAACCGTTCGTCGGTAACAGCGCCGGTTTTACGCTCGGGGGCTTCCTCGGGCGTCGCACGTCGCTCGGCATGCGCGGCTCGTACGCGTTCGGCGACTTCGATCTGAACGGGTCCTCGTCGCGGTACGTGAGCTACCTCGCCGAAGGACGGGCCTCGGTCGCGCTCGGGCGTCACTTCCGGCTCTATGTCGAGCACCTCTATTACCAGCATCGGTTCCCTGACGGAGTGTCGCT
>Ga0066677_10000054_pt1 | contig 35089 bp, 30 predicted proteins | sample GraSoiAngelo_126_FD_62299 | JGI IMG/M metagenome (GOLD analysis project Ga0066677, IMG submission 62299) | Grasslands soil microbial communities from the Angelo Coastal Reserve, California, USA - 14_0927_09_20cm | ecosystem: Environmental > Terrestrial > Soil > Grasslands | place: USA... | reverse complement strand
GCTACGATGCCCAGCTGACCTCGTGGCTCTATCGCATCGTGATGAATGCGTGCATCGATCATCGCCGCCGCAGCGCGCCGGCCGGATGGGCGCCGTTCACGGAAGATGCGGAAGTACGGATGTTGAACACGCCGGAGAAAAGCCCGAATCCGGAAGAACGCACCTACGGCGGACAGATTGGCGAAGCGGTCGAGGCCGAGATCGCCAAACTGCCGCCGGGCCAGCGGCTCGTGTTCACGATGCGGCATCACGAAGGATTGAAATTGTCTGAGATTGCCACCGCTCTGGATCTCGCGGAGGGCACGGTCAAGCGGCAGCTTCACGCAGCGGTGCACCGGCTGCGCGCGGCCCTCGACCAGGGATTGCACCGTTCACCCACGACAACCCACGGCTCACACGGATCTCATGGATCGAGGACGCCGGATCCTCCATCACACGGCTCACGTGCGATGGGCAGCTCACACGGATACATGCGCCGGGCTGCGGGAGGGCGCGCATGACGGCATGCCATCTCTGGGACACGCCGGATATCGAGCTGTATTTCTACGACGAGCTCGACGTCGCCGATACGACGCGGGTGTCCGCCCACCTGCGCGGCTGCGCGGAGTGCCGGCAGCGGCTCGATGATCTCCGCGCGATCCGCCGCGCGCTCTCGGGACCGGCCGTTGAAGCGCCGCCCGCCGGCGACTGGTCGGGGTTCATGCGCAGGCTGGACGAGGCGTGCGACGTGAAGCTCGACGCACCCGTCACGTCCCGCGGCGGAACGCTTCGGGCCCTCGTCGCGATCGCGGCGATGCTGGCCGTGGTCGCGATCGGGATGATCATGGCGTCGAGAGTGCGGCCCGCGGCGCCAGCGCAAGGCAGCGTGGCCGTCAGCGAGCCGCCCGTCGTACCGGCGCCTTCGCCGATGGCTGCGAGCGCATCGAGGGACCGGGGTCTGGTTGAAATGAGCGAAGAGCACCTCGAGCGGTCGAAGCTCGTCGTGCTTGGTCTGGCGACGCGCGATCCAGACCGCGCGTCGCCCGCCGATTGGCAGTACGAGCGCGAGCTCGCGGGTTCGCTGCTCTCGGATACGCGACTGTACCGGCTGGCCGCCGAAGATCGCGGCATGAAAGAACTGGCCCGGGTGATGGGGGATCTTGAAACGGTGCTGCTGCAGGCATCGCTCAGCGAACACGCCGATCGCGAGTCGCTCGAACGCGTGCAGCGGTTGATTACGAAGCGCGACCTCATGGTGAAGATGCAGGTTGTCGGTTCCGCGGGGATTTGACGCATGGACATCCGGAAACTGACCACGTTTGTGCTCTCGATGTGGATCGGCGCTGCGGCCTTGAGCGCCGCGCCGGCGCCGGACTCGAAGCGGCTCGGGCGCGCGAAGGACTACATCGCGGACGAGCAATGGTCTCGCGCCGTCGCGGAGTTGAAGGCGGTCCTCGCCAACGCGAAGGAGCCAAACCGCGACGAAGCGCTCTTCTGGCTGGCGCACAGCGAGCACCAGGCGGGCGACCAGGCGGCGGCGATCGAGACGATCGCGCGCCTCGAGCGCGACTACCCGTCGAGCGCATGGGTACGTCCTGCGCGGTCGCTGCGCATCGAAATCGCGCAGCGCCTGCGGCGCGACGATTTGTTGTGGTGGACCGCGGTGCCGCCCGCACCACCGCAGATGCCTGCGCCTCCTGCGATGACACCGCCGGCGCAACCGTCGACGCCACGCGCGCGTCCTCCAGCTGTACTGCGTCCGGCGCAGCCGGCGCCGATGCCTGTTGCCACGACCACGCCACCTGCGCCGCCCGAAACACCGGCGCCGCCCGAGCCCGCGACACCGCCGACGCCAGCGCCGTTTCCGCGGTACCACGTTATGCGCCCGGGAACCGTCCCGCTGCCGCCGCTTCCTCCGGATGAATCGGCCATCTGGATCCCGGCGCCGTTCGAGCCGGATACGGACCTCCGCATCCAGGCGTTGAGTGGCCTGCTGGAGGATCATCCCGAGCGGGTCATTCCGCTCCTGAAAGAGATCGCGTTCGACACCGACAATCCGGCGGACGCGCGGCGCGCGGTGTTCGTGCTCGCTCAATCGACGCGCTCTGATGCCCGCAACACGATCGTTGACGTGGCAAAACGGGGACCGGTCCCCGTGAAGATTGCCGCAATCCGCGAGCTCGGTCGCGTCAATACCCCGAACGTCAGCGCCGAACTGATGCAGGTGTACTCAACCGCGTCGGACAACGCGCGCATCAAGCGCGAGGTCGTCTCCTCGCTCGGTGCGCACGCCGACAACGTCGCGCTGTTGCGCATTGCGAAGACGGAGGCAGACGCGTTCGTGCGCAATATGGCGATCGTCACGCTTGGTCGCACCGGCGCGCGCGAGCAGCTGGCCACGCTCTATCTGCACGCGCCGCCCGAATCGCGCCGCGCCGTGCTGGCGGCGCTCCTCACGGCCAAGGACGACGATCAACTGATCAAGATCGCGGAGACCGAAAAGGATTTCGCGCTCCGGCAGCAGGCGCTCCGGCAGCTGCGCATGCTCGGAACCGCGAAGGCGCTGCGGTATCTCAGCGAGCACAAATAGGCGCATCGCTCAGGCTGGCTCATGGCGCCGGGTCTGAAGACCCGGCCTGCCGTGTCCAGGAAGCCGTGAGTCCCGCGTCGTGAGCGTGATTGCCGCAGCCCGCGCTCCGCATCCGTTCTGTGTCCTCCAACCGACAACCGTGCTCCGACAGCAGTCCGTCCGACAACCATCCGCCGACAACCGTCCTCCGTCTTGATATATTCCCTGCATGTCCGACGCGCCCGGCAGCGGATCGAATCCGCTGCTCGACGGCCTTCGCATCGAGCCGACCCCCGATCCCACGACGCTCGTCATCTTCGGGGCGTCGGGCGATCTAACACGGCGCAAGCTCCTGCCGGCGCTCTATCAGCTCTCCCGCGGCCAGCGCCTGCCCGCGCGGTTCTCCGTGATTGGCGTCGCGCGATCCGAGATGAATGATGATGAGTTCCGGCGCCAGTTTCACGACAGTCTGAAGGAGTTCGCGGGCGTCGAGAAGGCCGACGAAGTATCGGGTACGCTGGTGCGCGGATTGTCCTATCTGTTCGGAGAAATGGACGATCCCGCGTTGTATGCGCGCCTGGCCCGCACGCTTCAGGAGAGCCATGCGCCAGACGGCGTGCTCTTTTATCTCGCCATTCCGCCGACGGTGTATGGAAAGGTCGTCGAGCAGCTCGGCGCGGCGGGCCTGACCCGGCCGTCAACCCCCACCGGCTGGCGGCGTGTCATCGTCGAGAAGCCGTTCGGCACGGATCTCGACAGCGCCCGGGCGCTCAACGCCGTCCTCCACCAGCATCTGGAGGAGTCCCAGATCTTCCGCATCGACCATTACCTGGGAAAGGAGACCGTCCAGAACCTGCTCGTGTTCCGCTTTGCGAACGGCATGTTCGAGCCGGTCTGGAACCGGCGCTACATCGATCACGTGCAAATCACCGCGGCAGAAACGGTTGGCGTGGAGCGTCGCGCCGCGTATTACGAGCAGGCCGGCGCGCTGCGCGACATGGTCCAGAACCACTTGATGCAGCTGCTGTCGCTCATCGCGATGGAACCCCCGATCACCTTCTCCGCGGAGAACGTCCGTGATCGCAAGCTCGACGCGCTTCTCTCGATCCAGCCGCTGCTCGAAGACGGCGCGAAGACCAATGTCATTCGCGCGCAGTATTCGCCCGGATGGGTCAATGGCAGCGAGGTGCCGGGTTATCGCGAAGAGCAGGGCGTGAGCGCCACCTCAGTCACCGAGACATACGTTGCGCTGCGTGCCCAGCTCGATAGCTGGCGATGGGCGGGCGTGCCGTTTTACATTCGTACGGGCAAGCGACTGGCGAAGCGGACGACGGAGATTGCGATCCAGTTCCGGCGCCCGCCGCTGCACATCTTCAAGCGCGTCAGCCCGACGCCCATTGCATCGAACCTGCTCGTTGTGAACGTGCAGCCCGACGAAGGCATCTCGGTTCGGTTCGAAGCGAAGCTGCCGGGCAGCCGGATGCAGCTCGCCCCCGTCATGATGAACTTCCGTTACGGCAGCGCGTTCGGTTCGGCGGTGCCGGAGGCGTACGAGACGCTGCTGCTCGATGCGATGCTTGGGGACCCCACGCTGTTCGCGCGCCACGATTTCGTCGAGGCCTCCTGGGCGCTGATCACGCCGGTGCACGAGGCGTGGCGCACCTCAGGACCAGCCGCGATTCCGATGTACGAAGCAGGGGAATGGAGTCCGCGCGAAGCGGACGCCATGATGGCAGCCGATGGCCGCCGGTGGAGGACGCTATGAGCACCCAATTGCCTCATCAACTGCTGCCGGGCGCCAAGGAGGTCCCGTTTGCGGAAATCGAGGGCACGCTTTCGCGTCTTGTGCAGGACGGCCGGCGCCGGAGCCGTGCGCCCGCGCGTTCGCTGACGGCGACGGTCGTGGTCGTCGGCGAACCGGCGCGGCTCGTGTCCGCCGCCGACGCGCTCGCCCAGCTTGGCGAGGCTGGCGGGGTGCGCACGATTCTGATCTCCCAGGGGGATCAGCCGTCGCCAACCGCGCTCGTGACGGAGCATTCGATCGCGATTGCCGGCCTTGCGCCGCGCTATATCGACAACGCCGTCGCATCGCTGCGGCTCTCCAGTCTTCCGGCGCTCGTGTGGTGGCGCGGTGGATCGATCGAGGCGCTCGACGACGTGGCGGGACTCGCGGATCGGTTGGTTCTCGATACGGAGTCCCCGGACGAGACCTGGGCCCGGGCGCAGACGTTTCTCGAGGAGACCGCGGTGACCGACCTCCGCTGGGCGCGCCTGACGCGCTGGCGCGCGCTGCTCGCGCACCTGTTCGATCTGCCGCGCGTCCGCGAAGCCGTGGCAAGCTTCAACCGTCTGTCGATCGATGCCGCGGACGTACCGGCAGCGCGGCTGTTTGCCGGCTGGTTGCAAACCAGCCTGCGCTGGCCCTCTTCCAACCAGATCTCCATCCGGCGGGTATCGGCCGACGGCAAGTCGCCGCTCGAACGCGTGCAATTGGAAGGGGATCGACTGACGATCACGTTGCACGTGCCATCGACGCGAACCTGCCTGCACGCCTCCGTGGGCGGCGAAGATGGCATGGCGCGCGTCGTCCCGCTCGGAGACGGTGCGCTGACGGCGCTCATCGGGGAGGAGCTCGGCATCCGTACCCGTGACCTCGCGTTCGAGCGCGCGCTCGGCGCCGCGCGCGAATTGTCGGTCTCGTGAACGCCGGGTCGAAAGACCCGGCCTGCAGATACGTAGGGCGGCTCGTAGAGCCGCCGGGGTGTCAGCATGACTCAGAGCACGTTCGGCATCATCGGTCTCGGGACGATGGGACGCAATCTTGCGCTGAACATCGAGTCGCATGGCTTTCCCGTGGCCGTCTGGAATCTCGAGACGGAGTGGACGGACGCGTTTCTCCGCGATCACGCGCAGCAGAAGTTCGCCGGCACGCGCTCGCTGCAGGAGCTGATCGGGGCGCTCGAACGCCCGCGGCGGCTCATGATGATGATTCCCGCCGGTGCGCCCGTCGATCAGATGATCGGACAGCTCACGCCACTGCTCGAGCGGGGCGACATTCTCGTCGACGGCGGCAACTCGTACTTCGAGGACACGCGTCGCCGCGAGGCGGCAATGCGCGGCAACGGACTGGACTTCGTGGGGTGTGGCGTGTCGGGCGGCGAGGAAGGGGCGCGGTTCGGGCCGTCGCTGATGCCGGGTGGATCGGATCACGCGTGGGAGCGGCTCCGGGCCGTGCTCGAGGCGATCGCTGCGAAGACAGAGGCCGGCCCATGCGTCACCCACGTCGGCTCCGATGGCGCGGGACACTTCGTCAAGATGGTGCACAACGGCATCGAGTACGGCGACATGCAGTTGATTGCCGAGGTGTACGACGTGCTGCACCGCGGACTCGGCCTCTCGACACCTGAGGTCGGCGCGATTTTCGACGGCTGGAACCGCGGCCCGCTCGAATCGTTTCTGGTCGAGCTCACCGCGCACGTCTGCCGCGTGATGGATCCGGAGACGAACCAGCCACTCGTGGACGTGATCCTCGACAAAGCCGGGCAGAAGGGCACAGGACGGTGGACAGCGCAGGTCGCCCTCGAACTGGGTGTCTCCATTCCGACGATCGGCGCCGCGCTCGATGGGCGCGTGCTCTCCAGCATGAAGGACGAGCGCGTCGCGGCAGCGGCGCGGTTCGGCGCTGCCGACACGAAAGCTCCGTTCGCCTCGCAGGATCGCGCGCGCGTCATCAGCGATCTGCGCGACGCGCTGCACGCCGCGCGGATCTGCAGCTATGCGCAGGGCATGGCGCTCATCGCGGCGGGTGCGGCGCAATACAAGTGGACGATCGACTTGTCGGAGATCGGCCGCATCTGGAAAGGCGGCTGCATTATCCGCGCGAAGCTCCTCGATCCGGTCCGCCAGGCGTTCAAGAAAAAGCCCGATCTGATCAATCTGTTGATGGACGCTACCGTCGGCGCGGAAGCGCAGCGGGCACAGCAAGGCTGGCGCCGCGCGGTCAGCGCCGCCGCCCTGGCTGGCATCCCGGTACCCGCCCTCGGCGCGAGCCTCGCGTATTTCGACAGCTATCACACGGCGCGGCTGCCGCAGAACCTTACACAGGCGCAGCGGGACGCGTTCGGGGCACATAAGTTCGAGCGAGTGGAGCGACCCGGATTCATTCACGCAGACTGGGGAATGACTCAGGGCTCATGAACGGCGGACCGGAAGGTCCCTCCGGTGCACTGCAGCGCAGGCCGGTCTTCAGACCCGGCGTTCTCAGCGACTCGCCATGACTCTGAATCTCTCATCGCTCCTCGATCACTCCGCGCGGCTCATTCCGGATCGCATCGCGATCTCGTGCGGCGCGCAGCAGATCACATACGCGGAGCTCGAGGCGCGCGCGACACGCGTCGCCGCCGGATTGGCGTCAATCGGGATCTCGCCGGGCGATCGAGTCCTGCTCTCCTGTCCCAACGTTTCGTGGTTTCCGATCGCGTACTTCGGCATCCTCAAGGCGGGAGCGATCGTCGTTCCGATCAACGTCCTGCTGAAGCCGCGCGAAATTGCGTATCACCTGCGCGACAGCGGTGCGCGTGCGATGCTGGCGTTCGAAGGAACGCCGGAACTTCCGATGGCTGCGATGGCGCGCGCCGCATGTGACGAGGCCGGTTGCGGCTCGTTGATTGTCATGCCGCTCGATCCGGCGCGTCCGCCTGCTATCCAGGCGACGTCGATGCTCGCGCTCATGACCGTGGATGCCGGCTCGTTCGTTCCGCCATCGCGCGAGATCACCGACACCGCCGTCATCCTTTACACCTCGGGCACGACGGGACAGCCAAAGGGCGCGGAGTTGACGCACGCCAACATGGTGACAAACGCGATCGTCTCGTTCGACATGTTTGCGCCGGCGCTCGAACGGGGAACCACTCAGAGCGTCGCCCTCATCACACTGCCGCTCTTTCACTCGACCGCCCAGACGTGCCAGATGAACGCCGGCCTGTACGGCGGAATGCGCCTCGTCCTTCATCCCCGCTTCGATCCGGCCTCGGTCCTCGAATCATTCGAGCGCGAGCACATCGCCGTCTGGATAGGCGTGCCGACGATGTACTGGGCGCTGCTGCAGCATGCGCGCAGCACAGGTGTGGACCTGTCGTCGATGGCCGCGTCGCTTCGCTTGTGCGTATCCGGCGGCGCGCCGATGCCCCTCGAGGTGCTGCGTGGATTCGAAGCCGCGTTCAACACGCGCGTTCTCGAGGGTTACGGCCTGTCCGAGACCGCGCCGGTGCTCTCGTTCAACCAGCTCCATCGGCCGTCAAAGCCCGGAACCGTCGGCCTTCCAATCTTCGGCGTCGACATCCGCTGCGTCGATGAGGAGGACCGTCCTGTGCGGTGCGGCACGTGCGGTGAAGTAGTAGCCCGTGGACCCAACGTGATGAAGGGTTATTACGGACGGCCGGCGGAAACCGCCGAAGCGCTGCGTGGCGGCTGGTTCCACACGGGCGACATCGGGGTCATCCACGAGGACGGCTACCTTGCCATCGTCGATCGCAAGAAGGACATGATCCTGCGCGGCGGCTTCAACGTGTATCCGAGAGAAATCGAGGAAGTCCTGATGACGCATCCAGACGTGGCGCTCTGCGCGGTCGTCGGCGTTCCGGACGATCGGCTTGGCGAGGAGATCAAGGCATTTGTGGTACGGCGTCCTTCAGCGCCCGTGACGGAGACGGAATTGATCGCCTGGGCGCGAGAGCAGTTCGCCGCGTACAAATACCCCCGGTACGTCGAGTTTCGCGATGCGCTGCCGACGAACGCGACTGGAAAAATCCTCAAACGCGAGCTCCGCAGGGCCTAGCACCCTTTTTGCGTATATCCGCTCTTCTGTGCCGCAAAAAGGAGGATGCATGCCAAAAAGCCGGGAAATCATGACGGCGAACCCTGTCGCGTGCCATGCGGAGGATCCGATTGTCAGCGTAGCGGACACGATGCGTAAAGAAGACATCGGCTCACTTCCCGTAGTCGACAGCCCCGAGCAGCGCCTGGTCGGCATAGTGACAGACCGCGACATCGTCGTGAAGATCGTGGCTGCGGGGAGGGATATCCGATCCGCAACGGTGAAGGACGCGATGACGCCCAATCCGGTGTCGGTGCCCGAGGACGCCGACGTGGATGAGGCCGTACACGTGATGAGCCAACGGCAGATTCGCCGTGTTCCCGTGGTCGATGCGAACGGGAAGCTGACGGGAATCGTTTCGCAGGCGGATATTGCGACGCGCGCCCATCACGATCGTACGACTGGCGAGCTGGTTGAAGCGATTTCTGAGCGAGGCTAGCCCAACTGTGGCACCATGAGGGTGGGAACACGCGCCTCGCGCGGTTGCCTGCCCTCAGGCCGTGCGCTATAGTCGCTGCCTCATGGCTATCGACCTGCCAGGGTCCCATCATCGCGGCAGCGGACTGGTCGACGTGCTCGACCGCGTGCTCGACAAAGGGCTCGTGATTGCCGGGGATATCCGAGTCTCGCTGGCCGAGGTAGAGCTTCTAACAATTCGTATCCGGCTTCTCGTGTGCTCGCTGGACAAGGCACAGGAGATCGGATTGGACTGGTGGCGGTACGATCGCGATCTGTCTCCAGGAAAGTTGCGGGGCAGCATAGCGGAGAACGAGAATCTTCGAGCAGAGATCCGAAAGCTGCAGGCGCGTGTGGAAGCGCTCACAGCGACGCGTGGCGGATCCCGTCGGCGACGTTGAAACGGTCTGAGTCTCTGAGCAGGAGCACAGAATGGCAGTTGAACGCGCCCCGGGCGGTACCAGTCTCATCGATGTTCTGGACCGGGTGCTCGACAAGGGAATCGTCATCGACGCGTGGGTCCGCGTCTCGCTGGTTGGCATCGACCTGATCACCGTCGAAGCGCGGATCGTCGTGGCCTCTATCGATACGTATCTGAAATATTCCGAGGCGGTCGGCTCGGTGGCGCCGATTTCGCGGCCTTCTCCTGTGGCCGAACTCCCGTCATCTCAGGTTCTCAGCGCGGAGAACGCCTCGCTTCGCGCGGAGCTCGCGGCATCCAGACGCCGGGGTCGGCGTCGTTCCACCGAGGGGTAAATGTCCGTGCCGCGCGTGGCCGCACCGGCGGTGCCGGTTCCCGGATTCGCCACAAACGCCAAGCTCGCGCTCGTCGAGTTTCTGTTGACGAGTATCGATATTCAGGATTCTGCCCGCCGGTCGATCGAATGGCTCGTCGCGCATTCTTCCGTTTCACAAGCGGTCGTGCTGGTCGCCGATGCAGTCTCGAACGAGATGGTGCTGGTCGCCGACCACGGTGTGCCCAGCAGCGCGGTCGTTGATTTTTCGGTCAGCCGTGCTGACGCCATGCATCCGCTGGTCGAGGCGCTCAACAGCCCGGATCCGGTCTTCATTGAAGGGCTCATCAGCACCCGGTATCGCGTTCCGCTCGAGGGGCGCTCATTCCACGCGATTCCGCTGCGTGCGGAAGAACGTGAACTCGGCCAGGGTTTGCTCCTCGTCAACGCGATCGGCCCGGAGCTGGACGCCGACGTCGTGTGGCTCGGCCGGACGCTTGGAAAGCAGGTTTCGCGGCTTCTGAGCCGGCAATCGCTCTCGGAGACGCGGTTCGGCCAGGAGCGGATGCTCCTTTATAGCATCATCAACGCCGTTACCGACCCCATCCTGCTGACCGATACGGAGGGAAAGCTGATCATCGCGAACAGCCATGCGGAAAAGCTGTTCGCGGCGCCGGAAGAAGCGAGTGAGGGATGGCGGCGCGCCGTCGGCCTGAACAACATGCTCTTTTCGGCGGCGCTCTCGACGAGCGCCGTCGGAATGGCGGAACTCGCGCGGCGCGAGCTCCTGCTGGTCGATCCGCTCGAAGGCTCCGACCTGTTGTTCGAGCTCCTGAGCTCACGGGCAAAAGACGAGCGGCAAGGCACTTACGTCGTGTCGATTCTGCGCAACGTCACCGACCTGGCGCGCGCGAAGGAAGAGATCGAGGAGAGCTACCGCACGCTGCGGGTCGCGCAGGCGGAAGTTCGCGACGAGCGCCATCGGCTTGACCTGATCATCGATTCGGTCGCCGACCCGATTCTCGTCACCGATCAGGAAGGGGACATCGTCCTGATGAACACGCCGGCCGAGCGGCTGTTCAACGTCCCGGGAGTGGAGGACGAGGCCGCGCTGCGCCGTGTGCAAGCGAACGGCGCAAACCTGACGTCGTTTGTCTCGAACGTGCTCACGCGCTCGGGCGAGCAGCGGTATCGCGGAGAGATCCAGCTGGCCGACCCGGTGAGCGGCCGCCCGTTGCCGGTCGAGGCGCTCGCCGGCACGATCCTCTCGGAACAGGGAGAGTTGATGTGGGTCGTGACGATCCTGCACGACCTGACCGAAGCGATCGAGAAGGCCCGCCTCTACGAGCAATTGAAGGAAGCGTCGCAGGAGCTCGAGCAGAACGTCCAGGAAGCCACGGCCGAGCTCGCCGAGCAGAACGAGCTGCTGCGCAGGCAGCACATCGCGCTCGAACAGGCGTCTGCGCTCAAGTCGCAGTTCCTCGCGAACATGTCGCACGAGTTCAGGACGCCGCTGAACGCGATTCTGGGCTACACCCACATGCTGCTGAACAACGTCACAGGGCAGGTGACGGATCCGCAGCGCAAGAGCCTCTCGCGCATCGATTCGAACGCGCGGCACCTGCTCGCGCTCATCAACGACATCCTCGACATCACGCGCATCGAAGCGGGGCGCATGCCGCTGAACATCACCAAGTTCGGCGTCACCGAGCTCGTGGATGAGGTCATGTCGGAACTGGAGCCGATCATCCGCCGTTCGAACATCACGGTCGAATCGCAAATGCGGAGCAGGCTTCCCCCTTTGCGGTCGGATCGACAGAAGATTAAGCAGATCCTGCTGAACCTCCTGAGTAACGCGCTGAAGTTCACGCCCTCCGGTTCAGTCACGATGTCGGCGGCGTATGATGCGCGAGGTAATCAGATGGTCATGGCGGTCCGCGACACGGGTATCGGGATCGCCGGAGAGGATCAGTCCAGGGTGTTCGAGGATTTCCGGCAGCTCGATAGTTCACCCGCCCGGGGGTATGGCGGCACGGGCCTCGGTTTGTCGATTTGCCGGCGCCTCTCGGTGATGCTCGGCGGATCGATAGAGCTCGAGAGTCAGCTCGGCAAAGGGTCTACATTTACGCTGCGCATTCCGGTCAAGGTGAAGCGTCGATGACAACCACCCGGGCCCAGCCTCTTGTCCTCGTGGTGGAAGACTATCCCGACGCGCGCGAGATGTACGCGGCGTACTTGCAGTTCTCGGGGTTCGAGGTGGCGGAAGCAACCAACGGGCTCGAGGCAGTCGAGATGGCGGAGACGCTGATGCCGGACATCATCCTGATGGATCTCGCGTTGCCGAGGATGGACGGCTGGGAAGCCACCCGGCGATTGAAAGGAAACGACCGCACGCGTCACATTCCGGTCGTCGCGTTGACGGGCCACGCGCTCGCCGGACACGCGGAAGGTGCGCGTCAGGCGGGCTGTGACGCGTTTGTGACGAAGCCCTGTTTACCGGACGCACTCGTCGCCGAAATCAAGCGCCTGCTCGAATCACCGCCGCGCAGCGCCGAGGACGCGGGACGCGCAGCCCGCAGGTCGATGAAACGGTCCTGAGGCGGAGTCGGTGATGGCGAAATCAGTAAAAAAACCCGGAAAGGGAGGGCGCACGAGTAAAGCCGCGCCAACCGCGACACGTAAGGCGGAAACCGCTCGCCGGGCGGGCGGCACGAGCGAGGAGACGTCACGCCGCAAGCTCGAACGCGTGCGCGTGCCGTCGACATCCGCGCGGCGCGACGATTCGACCGAGGGCCGATATGTCTACTGCGTCATTCGTTCCAATGAGCCTCTGAGCTTCGGGCCGCTCGGCCTCGGGCCCGAGCCGTCGGAAGTGCACACCGTCCATCATCGGGACATCGCGGCAGTGGTCTCGAAGACGCCGATCGTCGTTCAGGATCCGACGCGCGAGAACGTGCTCCGGCACCAGCAGGTGAACGAAACCGTGATGCAGAAGCACACGGTCATTCCGATGTCGTTCGGCACCGTGTTCAAGACCAACGACGATATTATCGAGCTGCTCCGCTCCGCGTATGACGCTTTCAGCGACGTGCTGAGCAAGATGCAGGGGAAGTTCGAGTTCGGACTGAAGGTCCTGTGGGATCGGGATCACATCGTTCGGGAGATCGAGGAAGATGACGAGGACATCCGGCGTCTGAAGAGCGAGATCTCTTCGCAGAAAGGGTCCACGTATTTCGCGCGCATGCAGTACGGCCGGCTGATCGACGCCGCGCTCCAGTCGCGCTCGGAGCGCTATGTCGCCGAAATCTTCGATGCGCTCAGAAGCGTGTCGGTCGCTTCCCGGTCGAACAAGCCGATCGGCGACAAGATGATCATGAACGCGGCGTTCCTGGTCTCGCGGCAGATGGAGCAGGCCTTCGACGCGCGCGTCAAGGAAATCGGCCAGCAATACGACAAGCTCACCTTCAAGTACACGGGCCCGTGGCCGCCGTACAACTTCGTCAATATCCGCCTGAAGCTCGAGCGGGCGCACTGACATGAGCCGATGCTGATCATCGACAGTCTCCTCGTCGGCGGCATTCGCTTCGTGCTCGACAAGATCGCGGCGGCCGTCGAGACCGAGATGAACGACGACAGCAAGCTGCGCGATCAGCTGCTGGCGGGCCAGATGCGCGTCGAGCTCGGCGAGATGAGCCAGGAAGAATTCGACGAGCTCGAGGTGGAGATCATCGCGAGGATCCGCGAGATCAAGGAACGCCAAGGCGGCGGACAGCCTGCTGCCATCGCTCGCGGCGAGATGAAGGTCACCGGCATCGAAGCCACCTTTGAGGGCGAAGAACACTAGAAGACGAACACGACCCAGGACGGAAGTCGGAAGAAAGAAGAAGGAAGTACTTCCGTCTTCTGTGTTCCGCCTTCCGTCTTTTGCGTTGGTCGGTGGCAAGGGTGGCGTCGGCAAAACCACGTGCGCGGCCGCATTCGCGATCGAGGCGGCGCGCACCAATCGCACGCTGCTCGTCTCGACCGATCCTGCCTCCTCGCTCGGTGATGTCCTGGGTGTGCGCGTAGCCTCCGTGCCGCGCGCGGTCGCCGGAGTGCCCCGCCTCCGCGCCGTGGATCTCGACGCCACGCGCGCCTTCGATCGATGGCTCGCCCCGCGGCGTGACCTGCTGTCCGCAATCGCGCTTCGCGGCACCTATCTCGACGAAGAAGATATCGGCCGTCTGCTCAAGCTGTCGCTGCCCGGGATCGATGAGGTCATCGGGCTGCTCGAGATTGCGCGTGTTGCCGCCAACAGCTACGACGTGGTCGTCGTCGACTCGGCGCCGACCGGTCATACGCTGCGATTGTTGTCCACGCCCGTCCTCCTTGAACGGGTTGCGGAGCTGCTCGACACCCTGCAGGCGCACCATCGGATGGTGGTCAGCGCGCTGCGCGGACGCTACGCGGCAGATGCCGCGGACGCGTTGATCGCGGAGATCGAGGGCGAGGGCCGGTCGCTCGCCGCGCGGCTGAGGGACGAGGCGCTGACGAGGATCACGTGGGTCACGTTGCCGGAACCGATGGCGCTCGAGGAGACGAGCGATGCGATGTCGGCGCTCGCGCGCGTGGGAATCACCGTGCGATCGCTGCTGGTGAACCGGGCCACGCCCGCTCCGCCGAAGCCCTGCGAGTGGTGCGATGCCCGGCGGCGGTTCGAATCGCGCGCGATCCGGCCGATCGCGTCGCGCTTCTCGGATGTGGAAATCGTCACGCTGCCACAGCTCGATGCCGAGCCGCGCGGCGTTCGCGCGCTACGCTCCGTCGCGCGGTCAATGCGGCGATGGTCGCGGCCCGTGTCGTTGCCGCCTGTGGCGCGCCGCGTGCGCGGGCAGCGACGGAGTGTTCGTTCTGGGACACCGGGGTCAGACCCCGGTCGGTCGTTTACACAAGCGTCAGATCCCGGTCGCTGGTTTACAGACTTCGCAGAGAACTCGCGCTGGATACTCTTTGGCGGCAAAGGCGGCGTCGGGAAGTCGACATGTGCGGCGGCATTTGCGCTGCAACTGGCCTCCCGCCATCCGAATCGGCGCATCCTGCTGCTGTCAAGCGATCCAGCGCACTCGCTTGGCGACGTGCTGGCTGCACGCATCGGCGACCGCGCTGTGGGGATCCATGGTGCGCCCGGGAATCTGCGGGTTCGCGAGATCGATGCGGCGGCCAGCCTTGCGCGCTTTCGGACGCGCTATCTCGATTCGGTCGACAAGGCATTCGAGAACATCGCGCGCGGCGCGGTTCAGGTCGGGGCCGATCGAGCGGCCTTCCGCAAACTGATCGATCTCGCGCCGCCTGGCATCGACGAGGTGATCGCGATAGGAGACGTGGCCGACACGCTCGCCGATTCGGCCCGAAGCGGGGAGATTATCGTATCCGATACGGCCCCCACAGGTCATGCGCTTCGGCTGCTCGAGACACCAGCACTCCTGCGCGAGTGGACGCAGGCGTTGATGGCCATCCTCCTCAAGTACCACGAGATCATCGGCGCGGGCACGCTCGCGGAATTGCTGGTGCAGTTCTCGAAGCGGCTGCGCCGTGTGGAGGCGATTCTGCGCGACGGCTCGCAGGCGCAGTTCGTGATTGTCACGCGGGCGGCGGCCTTGCCGCGCGCCGAGTCGATTCGCTTGCAGCAGGCGCTTGACAGGCTCGGAATCGCCGTCACCGGCTCGATCGTGAATGCGGTGGGCGCGGGCACGTGCGCGAGGTGCGAGACGATCGAACGCGCGGAGGCACGCGAAATCACGCTGCTGCTGACGCGAGCCCGCGGTAAACGACCTTACACTATCATCGAGGCTCCCGCCGAGGTGCCACCGCCGCATGGCGTCGAGTCGCTGGCGCGGTGGGCGTCCTTCTGGCGGCGAATCAATTGATGTCTGCGACTTCCGCTGTGTATCTCTACTGTCTGGTCCGTGCGGCCCGGCAACCGTCCGTCGCGCGCGTGCCCAGCGGGCTCGACGGGGCAACTCGACCCGAACCAGTCAAGGCGGCCGCCAGGTTATGGCTGATCGCGGCGGACGTGCCGCTCGACATCTACGGACCATCGCGACTCGAGCCGCGATTGCGCGATCTCGAATGGGTGTCACAGGCTGCGGTGGCGCACGAACGCGTGGTCGAGCACTTCGCGCGGATGCGCGGCACGACGGTCCTCCCGATGAAGCTGTTCACGATGTTCTCGTCAGCCGACAAAGCCGTCTCGGACGTGCGCGCGCGCCGCGTTTCGCTGGAACGCGCGATGCGGCATATTGCCGGCTGCGAGGAATGGGGCATTCGCGTGACGCGTTCGGTCACAGAGAGCATGCCGCGAGCGTCGCGCCGGACCTCGAAATCCACTGGCGGTTTCCACAAAGGTGGCACAGCCTTTCTCGTCGCGCGGAAGGAAGCGCGCGATGCGGCGAGAGCCGCGCGCGTGGAAGCGATTACCGCCGCGGACCGCGCATACGCGCGGTTGCGGAGATTCGCACGTGACGCGCGACGACGCGAGCGTCGACCAGAGCCGGGATTGAACCCACCGCTTCTCGAGGCAGCGTTTCTCGTCACAACCGCCGCGCGCCCGCGGTTCAAGGCGGAAGCACGGCGCCAGGCTGTCGCGTGCGCGAGCGCGGGCGCCGGAATCACGCTGAGTGGACCTTGGCCCGCCTATAACTTCGTCGCTGCCGTCGAGGATCGCTCGTGAGGCCTCCCTGCGTTCCGCGGTATTCCACGGTGTCGCCGCGCAGGCGGCATACGACCGTCAGCGGCAAGCCGCCGACAAGGCCGAGAGTCGCGCCACCGCCTGAACGGCCGCTCGTTCCGAAGCTGACCCTGAGTTCACCCAGTCGCAGGCCACCCGCGAAACGCCGGATCGCGCGACCGATCGAGGATGAGGAGTCGACGCTGCTCGACGTGCTCGACAACCTGCTCAACAAGGGTGTCGTGCTCAATGCCGACGTGATTCTCGCGCTCGCGAACGTCGATCTGGTGTACATCCGGCTGTCCGCGCTCCTGTGCGCCGCGGACCGCGTGATGCCGGGCGCCAGGCGCTGATGGCCTGGTATGTCTTCGCCCTGCTCGATGCGCCGCCGTTGCGAAGAGCGGGAAAGGGATTGAGTGGGCCGATCGCTGTGAGGGAGATGGCCGCGTGTTATGTCGCCGCCGAACGGCGGGCCGACGTCCCGCCAGTTGAACTGGGCGCGTTGAAAAAGCATCACGTTGTCGTCGCCCGGCTGTGGAAGCATGTCCCTGCGATCCTGCCGGTGCGCTTCGGGACACTCCTCGACTCGACAGAGATTGCTGATGCGCTCGACGGCAAGGACGAGGAACTGGCAGAGGCCTTCGATCTCGTGCGCGGGCGCGCCCAGTTCTCATGGCGCGCGCCACGCAGGGACCGGCGCCGAACCTCCGCCACGATCATCCAACGGCCCGATACGATGTCGGGCACGGAGTATCTCTGTCGTGCCGCTCGCGCGATAACGCCTCCGCCGCGCTTCTCGTCGATCCGGCGCCGCCTCGCGCCGTTCATCTCGGCCGAACGCTACGAGCCTTCGCGTTCTGCACTACCTGAAACGCTCTACCACCTCGTGGAGCGCAAAAGCATCGACGCATATCTTTCGGCCGCTTCGCAGATCCCATCGTCATCTTCTGTCGTGCCTACGCTGAGCGGCCCGTTTCCTCCATATGCTTTCGTACCGGAGCTGCTGGGATGAAAAGGCATTCCGGAGGCAGCCGGCACAAAGGGGCGGGCAGGCAGCGGAAGACCGCACGGAAGACGCGCATGGCCCAACCGGCCGATGCGGCGCAGATTGACGCAATCCGCAAGCAGATTGCGCAGGTGGCCGCCGAGCGCCCGCCGCGGTGGAATGCGGATCCGGAGGACGTGAAGCGATCCGTGCTGAAGCTCGTCCTGACGCTCGTCGAACTGATCCGTCAGTTGCTGGAGCGCCAGGCGATCCGGCGAATGGAGAACGGCACGCTGACAGAGGAGGAGACCGAGTCGGTGGGCCTGGCGCTGATGCGGCTGCGGGAGACCATCCTCGATCTCGCGAAACAGTTCGACATCGCGCCCGACGATCTCAATCTGGATCTGGGGCCGGTGGGCAAACTGATGTAAATCGAGGTGAGGTGCGAGTCCGAGGTGCGAGTCCGAGATCCGAAGTCCGAGGTCCGAGGCCCGAGGCCCGAGGCCCGAGACCCGAAGCCTGAGGCCCGAGGCCGAGACCCGAAGCCCGAGACCCGAAGCCCCTGAAGCCTGAGGCCTGAAGCCCGAGACCCGAAACGTTACCGCGCTTTGAACGCGTAACATCCTGGGGTCACCAGGATCCGGTCGTCTTTCGTGAAGAACAGGCTCGTTGGCGTGAGCAGGTCGGCCCCTTTGAACTGCACTGTGCGAATCTTGTCTCCCGATGCGTCGTACACATAGGTGAATGGCGCCGCTAGCGACACCCACAAGCGACCGCCGCGATCGACGCCGGCCGTCGTAACGGCGGGCGGCACCAATGGGACCACGTCGCCGTCTTCGGTACGGTGGCGAGGCCAGCTCGTTGGCATCGTGCGCAGGTACTCATCGACCTCGGCTCCTTCGATGTGGCGCTCGAACAGCAGCGCGCCTCGTGCATCGAACTTCCGGAACACCGGGATCCCCGCTTGAAAAACGAAGTAGAACCCGCCGGTCGGATCGATCAGCGGCAGCCCCGCGTTGAACGCCAGGTGGAGATCGGAGTCGGCCTCGTGGCCTGTTGCGCGCAGTTCGCCGAACGCGCGCACCGTCGATCCGTCGAACGCGAGCTCCGTCACGAGCGCGCCCCGCTCGGGCTGATTCAAGAGGACGCTGCGTCCCGTGAACTGCAGCGATCCGACGCCGTTCAGCACGAGGGGACCGAGCGTGAGCCGCGGGACTTCGCGTCCCGGCAGCGTGAATCCTCCGAGCTGACTGCCGCTTGCGGTGAAGGTCTGGACGCGCTGCCGTCCCGCTGGCGCGTCTGCGATGACGAAGGTTCCGTCCGCGGGATCGATATCGAACGCGCTCGGATCGAGCACGCGTCCCTGCTCCTGTCCAACCTCGATGATCTTGCGCGGCGGATCGTCTCCCGTGATCGTGTAGACCGCATGAGCCCGCCGATCGAATACGAAGTACCGGCCATCATCGGCCTGCTGGAATGCGAGCGGAGTGCGGAAGGCGCCGGCCACGTGCGCCGGCAGGCCGCCGATCGATCGCAGGACCTCGATCCGGTCTCGGGCATCTGAGTGAATGACACCGGTGGTCGCGAGCACGATGACGAGCGAAAACTTCCGCCTGACCGCCTTCGCCAAGGCTGCGGCGGTCTCGCGGAAGCGCTTCGCGCGAAGGCGGAAGGCGGAAGCCACAGGATTATCGAGGGGCCGCGCGGCCTGCACCGTTTCCACGTTTGTGACTTCCGCCTTCAGGCGGAAGGACCTCAGTATCTGGCGATCGCGTGGATCGCCTTCAGCACATCGCTCGACTGTGGAAGAATGGCTTCCTCGAGGTCGGGATAGTACGCGACGGGCGTATCGAGCGCGGCCACGCGCCGGACGGGCGCATCGAGGCTCTCGAAGAGCTCGTCGGCAATCCGGGCCGCCAGCTCGGCGCCGAACCCGCACGTCAACTGATCCTCGTGCGCGATGACGACGCGATTGGTCTTTCGTACTGCCCATGCGATCGTGTTCCAGTCGAAGGGAGCAATCGTTCGAAGGTCGACGACCATCGCGCTGATGCCCTCCTTCTCCGCCTGCTGCGCGGCGAGCAGCGACCGCTGCACGAGCGCGCCATAAGTGAGCACCACCACGTCCGTCCCTTCGCGGCGCACAGCCGCCTTGCCGAATGGCACCATGTAGTCGGCGCCCGGGTACTCACCCTTGTTGTAGGTCTGGCGATACAGGTGCTTGTGCTCGAGGAAGAGGACCGGATCGTCGCAGCGGATGGCCGTACGAAGCAGGCCTGCGGCATCCTGCGCATTCGATGGGAATGCGATCCGGATGCCCGGACAGTGCGCGAAGATGCTCTCGCCCGACTGGCTGTGGTAAGGCGCGCCGCCGCGCAAATAGCCGCCCGTCGCCACGCGGATGACCATCGGGCAGGAGAACGCGTTGTTCGAGCGATACCGCAGCATCGACATCTCGTCGCGCATCTGCATCATCGCGGGCCAGATGTAATCGAAGAACTGGATTTCGACGACCGGCTTGATGCCGCGCGTCGCCATTCCGATCGCGCGGCCGATGATGTTGGCTTCTGCCAGCGGCGAGTTGAACACGCGTGCGCTGCCAAACGCCCGCTGCAGACCGTGCGTCACTTTGAAGACACCTCCCTTGCCGGGAACGGTCTCGAGCGCGCTCTCGCGCGTGCAATCCGCGACGTCCTCCCCGAAGACAACGATACGCGGATCGCGCGCCATCTCGTCTTTCATGGTCCGATTGATGGCCGCAACCATCGTATCGGGCTTGCCGGACAGCACCGCCTCGGATGCGAAGGCCGACGCTGTGGGATCGATGTCGGGCGAGTACACGAATCGCTGCGCCGTCTCGCGACCTGGCTTCTCGGACTTGATCGCCTGGTCGGTCGCCGCATTCACTTCTGCTTCCACCTCGCGGACCATCTGGTGCAGCTCCGCTTCCGACGCGAGCCCCTCGGCCACCAGGAACGCGGCGAGACGCGTAATCGGATCGCGCTTCGATTCGGCCGCCCGTTCGTCCGCCGTCTTATACAACCGCTCATCGTCGGACAACGAATGGGAGTACGGGCGGATCACCTTCGCGTGCACGAGCGCGGGACCTTTCCCAGCGCGCGCGTACTCGACCGCGGTCGTCATGGCGTTGTAGCTCGCGACGAGGTCCGTGCCGTCGATGCTCTGCACGAGCAGACCGGGAAACGACTTGACGATCTTCGAGATGTCGCCACCAGGCGTCTGGACCTCGACGGGGACCGAGATTGCGTAGCCGTTATCCTCGACGAGGCATACGACAGGAAGCTTGAGCGTGCACGCGGAACTGAGCGACTCCCAGAATTCTCCCTCGCTGGTCGTCCCGTCGCCGACCGACACGTAGGTCACTTCGCGCGGCGCGAACTTCGAGATCCGATCGGGAATCTCCGCGATCTCGTCGTAGAGACGGCCTGCTTCCGCGCAGCCGATCGCCTGCAGGCACTGCGTGCCCGTAGGACTCGACTGCGAGACGATGTTCAGGCCTTTGTGTCCCCAGTGTGAGGGCATCTGCCGCCCGCCGGAGCTTGGATCGTCCTTCGCGCCTACAGCGCTCATGAGCATCTCCAGCGGCGTGACTCCGAGCATCAGGCAGAGCGCCCGATCGCGGTAATAGGGATAGAACCAGTCGTGTGACGGCTTCAACGTCATCCCGGCCGCGACGAGCACCGCTTCGTGTCCGGCGCCGCTGATTTGAAAGAAGATGAGGCTCTGGTTCTTGAGCTGAATCTCCTTGTCGTCCAGTTTGCGTGAGGTCACCATGACCCGATAGGCGCGCAAAAGGTCTGCGCCCGATAGACCCTCGTAGGACCGCTCCGGCGCTTCTGTCGCGCGCTTCGCGTTGCTCACTGCGCCTTTCATGTGGCGACAATTATACGGCGTGCCGCCGGCCGCAGGGTATAATCGCCCGTCTTTTCGGGGTTTTTTGGATGCACGGCACCGTCAGCCTGTATCGGTGGGACGAGTTGGCGCTCGAGAAGGTGACCGAGATGATCTCGCGCAAGATCGTCACGGGCGAGCGCGAGATGCTCGCGCAGGTTTACCTGAAAAAAGGCGCGCTCGTGCCGATGCACTCGCACGAGAGCGAGCAGATGACGTACGTGCTGCAGGGGGCGTTGAAGTTCCTCATCGGCGGGGAAGAGATCACGGTGCGAGAAGGGGAAGTCCTTCATATTCCGTCCTGGGTCCAGCACCAGGCCGAAGCGCTCGACGACACGTTCGAGCTCGATGTCTTCAGTCCGATCCGCCAGGACTGGCTGGATCACACGGATACGTATTTTCAGAGTAGGCCGGGTCTTGTGGACCCCTGAGGCGGAAGGCCGGGTCTTTAGACCCGGCGTCAGTGAACGCGCCGGTCCCAGTCGGACCGGCCGCCGGAATAGACGTCGAACTTGCGGCGGAGCCGGTTCATCTTCCACTTCAAGTAGCGATATTTGATTTCGGCGGTGAAACCTCCGCGTCCCCCCTTCAGGTACAGATACCCGATCAGCAGGCCGCCGAGGTGCGTGAACTCGGCGACCCGCGAATTCACGCTCGCGGAATTCAGGAACGAGATCGCGCCGATGATCATCACGAAGTATTTCGCGGGCACCGGAAAGAGCATGAACATCAGGATCGGCCGGTGCGGATAATAGAGCGCGAACGCGATGAGCAGCGCGTAGATGGCGCCGGACGCGCCGATCGTGATCTCGCCAAACACGTGACGGGTCGCTGGAAACGGCAGCAGTGACACGACGACGGTCAGCACGCCGGCGCCGATGCCGGTGATTGCGTAGTACTTGACGAAGAACCGCGTGCCCCACATGCGCTCGAGCTCGACGCCGAACATCCACAGCGCAAGCATGTTGAAGAGGATGTGCACGATTCCGCCGTGCACGAACAGGTAGGTCGCCGGCTGCCACAACCAGTGACGCTGGATCACGTACTCCGGCACCAGGCCGAGCCATTCGCGCAACGGACCGTACAGCGACGTGGCGAGGAACATGCCGATGTTTGCCCACAGCAGGTACTTGACCGCGGGAGTTATCGGGCCTGGGCCGAAGGCGTACGTAAGACTGGCAACGCGAGGATGACGGGGCATTACAGAGCGTCCAGAACAGCTATCGTACCACACCCCCTTCTCGCAAAATCCGCGCCCCATTTGTGCTCGAGGGCAACGGAAGCGCAAACACCGCAGCGACCACCGGCACACACGCGAGCCCGACGAGCGTGGACTCGATCCCAAACCTGTCAGCAATCAGACCGACGAGCGGCGCGCTCAATCCGCCGGTGCCCCAGGCGAATCCCATCATCAGGGACGACACCGTTGCGGCGCTCACCGGCGCGAGCGCCTGGCCGAACGTCACGTTCACGGGGAGCGTCGACTGCAGAAAGAATCCGCCGAGGGCGAGCATCGTCAGGAAGAGCCAACCCGACAGCAGCGGCGCGGCGAGAAGGAATGGAGTGGAGAGCACGAGCGACAATGCGATCACGCGTCGCGCGCCGAACCGGTCTGCCGCCGGCCCTCCAAAGAGTCCGCCGAGGCCGCTCGCGAACAGATACAAAGCGACGGCGGCGCCTGCCTGTCCGAGCGTCATGCCGCGCCGCGTCAACATCACAGGAACGAACGTGGCAAATGCCAGCGACGTCAGTGTCCGGAAGACGACGATCAAATAGAGAAGCGACAACGGCCTGGCGTACGGCCGCAGCGCACCGAAGCCGGCGATCGAATCGGTATGTAACGGAATTGGCGGCACGCGCGAAAGGAAGAAGGCGATCACGAGCAAGCCCGGGACCACGAGCAGCGGCGTCCACGCGAGCCCGAAACGCTGCGCAACCGGCGCGAACAGCAACGGCCCCAACGAAAAGCCAAGCGTGCCTCCCGTGATGTGCACCGACATGGCCAGGCCCGGCTGACTGCCGCCGAGGCGGTGGGCCAGTGCGGCCGCCGGAGGATGAAATGCCGCGCCACCGAGTCCGCCCACGATCAGCGTCGCGGCAAGGAGTGGAATGGACGGCGCGATCCCCACGAGGCCGAGGATCGACACCGAGATGATCGGTCCCGCCATGACGAGCAGTCGCGGACGCCAGCGGTCCGCGAGATGGCCGAACCCCACCTGCGCCACCGACGCCGACATCTGATACAGCATCGTCAAGGTGCCGGCCGCGGCAAGCGTGAGGCCGAGCTTCGGGATGAGCAGCGGCAGAAGCGGCGCGTAGATATTGCCGTAGCCATCGACCACCATGTGCGCGCTCGCCATCAGCAGCACGGTGGGATGAATGCGCACGCTAGCCACGCGGCAGCCCGTCAGTCGCCCGCGAGGTCACGCGGCCGAGCGCTTCGTTGAATTCCTCGATCCGGAGCAGGCGCGCCGCCCCCGTCAGGACGATCATGCCGGCGCCAATCGACGTGAACACACGAACCGCGCGGACGAGTGTGCCCCGGCCGGCGATGATGCCCTCAAGCGCGTGCTGCGTGAGCCACACCGCGAGGCCCATCGCGGCAGACGCCGCGACGATTGCCGCGACGGCCTGCGCGTTTCGTCGCCCATCGAGCCCACCAAGCCGTCGTCGCAGCCACACGAGCAGGATCGCGGCGTTCACGATCGCGGCCATGGCGGTGCCGAGCGCGAGGCCTTGGAATCCGAGGACGCGCACGAGCGTGAGGTTCAGTGCGAGGTTCGTTGCCACGGCCACCGCGCTCGCGATCACGGGCGTCCGGCTGTCGCGCAGCGAGTAGAAGCTTGGCGAGGCGATCTTCACCGTGGAATATCCAATCAGCCCCGGCGCATAACACATCAGCGCCGCTGCCGTGGCTGCGCTGTCGGCCGGACCGAAACGTCCACGCTCGAGCAGCATCGCCACGATCGGGTGTGCGAGGAGCAGGAGACCCACGGTCGCCGGAATGTTCAACATCAGCATCAGGCGCAGCGCGCCCGACACGGTGCGGCGCATGCCCGCGAGGTCTTCGACTGCGGCATGCCGCGCGATCTCCGGCAGCGCGGCGGTGCCGATCGATGCACCGAACAGGCCGATCGGCAGGTACATAATCCTGAACGCATAGTTGAGCCACGAGACGGCGCCTGTCCCTTCACCGGTGGCGAGAACGGTGTTCACGAATACATTCACCTGCACCGCAGCGAGACCAAGTGTCCCCGGCGCCATCAGCAGCAGCACCTCCCGGAGGCCGGGATCGCGGTTCTCCAGCACGGGCGCGTAGCGCCAGCCCTCGCGTCTCAGCACGGGCCACTGCAACACGATCTGTCCGAGGCCGCCGATCAGTGTACCGATGGCGATCCCCGCGATGCGTGGCCATCCGAGCCGCGGCATCAGCGGCACGATCGTGAACGCCGCCGCGATCGTCGCGACGTTGAACATGGCGGGAGAAAGGGCAGGAACGAAAAACCGCCGCAGCGAGTTGAGCATCCCCATCATGGCAACGCTCAAGGCCACCAACGGGATGAACGGCAGCATGATCCGCGTGAGGATGATCGTCAGATCCAGCTTGCCCGGGATCGCCGCGTATTCAGGCGCGATCGCGCGCACGATGCCGGGAGCGAACACCCACGCTCCCACGACGCAGAGGACCGTAATCGCGACCAGCGCGTTCATTACAAGGTTGCCGAGGCGCCATGCGGCTGCGCGCCCGCGGGTGGCGAGGTGGCGTGTGAACGTGGCGACGAACGCCGCACTCATAGCGCCTTCGGCGAAGAGGTCGCGCAGCAGGTTGGGGATTCGGAACGCCACGTTGAAGGCGTCCATGTCGTTGCCCGCGCCGAAGAGCGCGGCGAGGACGGTTTCGCGGACGACGCCGAGCACGCGACTCGTCATCGTGGCCGCGCCAATGAGGCCGGCCGATCGTACGAGGCGTGTGCTCATGCGCTGGTGCGAGCGTAGCACACGGGTCCGATCTGTCCGGAATCGCAGAGCGTTCGCATTCGACCACTGCGGACACTCGGCTGTAGCCTGTCAATGCTGAATGCCACCTGCCAAATGCCCACTCCGACGGCATTCGGCATTTGACATTGAGGGTTTTCAGCACTGCCGAAGGAAAGGAGTACAAAAAAGAACCCCCGTCTTTCGGCGGGGGCTCCCATGGAGGATGGATGAGAGGCTTGTGCGTTGCCTTTCGAAAGATTAGACGGCGACCCGGCAAAAAAGTTTGCCGGGCTAGCCCGTTATGCGGCTCACAACGAGAATTGTGTCCTCGCACCGAGCGAGCCGCATAACAGGCTAGGCGCGCACGGCGCGCCTGCGAGGGAGCGGAGCGGGACGGAGGGGTCCGCGAGCGACCGAGCCGGGGTTTGGGGCGGAGCCCCATGTCAGTCACGTCCCGCCCGAAAGTTTTTTCCTGACGAGCTCGTTCACCGCCTTTCCATCCACCGTCTTCCCGCTCAGGGCGTTCATCACCGCTTTCATCACGCGACCCATGTCTTTCGGAGTGCTGGCGCCGGTTTCCACGATTGCCGCATCCAGGGCGCCGGCGATATCGTCCGCGCTGGCGGCCGGCGGCGCATAGCGCTCGAGGACGCCGATCTCGGCTGTCTCGCGGTCAGCCAGATCGTTCCGTCCTGCCGCACGAAATTGTTCGATCGAGTCCCGTCGCTGCTTGATCAGTCCCGCGAGGACCTGCTGCGCCTCCGCCTCCTCGAGATCCCGACCTTTCGACACGCTCGCGTTCATCAAAGCGGCCTTGGCCATACGCAGGGCCGACAGACGGCCCTGCTCACGGGCCTTCATCGCCGCGGCGATGTCGTGGGTGATGCGATCGTACAGTGTCATGCCCTTATCCTAACGCGCTCCACCAGCGGTTGATCCCGGCGGCGATCGCGCCGGCCAACAGGAGGACGGCGGCGCCACGCCACGCCGCGCTCAGTTGCCACGCGTGCGACGCGCCGTAGGCCGCCGTCAGCGCGATCGCGGGAACGACAGCAAGGTAATACCGCACATCCATCGGCGTGAGAATGCCGATTGCCATGAACACCGCGCACGACAGTCCCCATCCCCAGATCGTCAGCGCGAGCCGATCGCGAAGCGTCCGCATCCACGAGCAGCCGAGCGCGGACAACAGAATCGCCGATACGCCGAAATAATTTTTCACGTAGAACGGAACAATGCGCAATCGATCGCCAATCGTGCGCCCGCCGGCGTCCACCGCGGCGGACGCCGCTTCCCCGGACAGCCGGTTGAACTCCGAGCGATATGTCGCCATGAAATGTCCGTAGTACAAGACGATCGCGAGCACCGATGCAATGGCGGTTGCGGCGAGCACCGCGGCAGAAGGCGATCGAAGCGCAGGGCCGCCACGCAGACGAAAGAAGGCCGCGATACAGATCGTCGCGACGAACAGGATCGCCAGCGTGCTCGTGTGCGACAGATATGCCGCCGCGAGCAGCACGACGAGCAGGACGAGCGCCAATGGGCGCTCGACGCGCAGCGCGGCAGAGCTCATGACCACGAACGCGGCGACGGCCAGCGACTGCGCGAACGCGTTCGTGAGATTCCCGGTGGCGATCACCGCGAAACCGATCGGGAGGAGCTGGTAGAGCGCGACGGCAATCGCGGCTGTGAGTCGATCGCCCCACGCGTGGATCACGGCTCGATACAACAGCACCGCGGCGACTGCATCAGCGCTGCAGACGATCACGCGCAGGAGCGTCAGGTGGGCTGAACCCCAGTGCACGAATCGGGCGAACGGCGCCGCGAAGATGTAGAGCCCTGGCGAGTACGGAAACGAATAGCCTCCGGGCGCGATCGACGTGAAGAACAGGTTGCCGCGAAGGACAGCCTGAAAGCGGTGGGCCTGGAACAGCGTGTCTCCGACCGGCATGTCCGGATGCAGCAGCACGAGCAGCTTGAGGAAGAGGGCGCAGGCGGAAAACCCCGCGGCGAACCGCGCCGTATTGCGGAGCGGCTGGCCGTGCAGGCGCTCGGTGGCCCAGGCAATCAGCACGAGCGCGAAGCCAATCGCGCAGCCCAGGATGATGGCGAGGCGGGGGAAATCCGTAAACGGGCCGAACCCGCGCGCAATCACCGCGGCATCGCCCGCGCTGACCAGCACAGCCGCAATGACCGCGGATCCAGCCGTCACGCCGAGCAGCGCGATGGCGGCCGCCATCGCTCCCGCAGAAATCGCGGCGCCCGCGATAGCGCCGCGCGGCGCGAGCACGGCGCCCGAAGGTGCGAGCGTAATCCGATCGAGCATCACGCCGAGCGGCCGCGGATCGGAGGGTCCGGGCACGAACGTTCTCGAACTGTGCAGGGCAATCACGAGACCGCGGCGCCGTTCCGGACGCGCGGGGATTGCAATCGCGATGTCGTCGAACTCCGCCCTGAGCTGCCGCCCGCCGACGGGAGCGCCATCGGCGAACACGTCGAGTCGCGGGTTTTCTGCCGCGACGGCCCGTGCGCCGCGCACACGCAGGCTCAACGTCCACTCCACGCGCCGGTCGACTCCCGGCAGGTGGATCATCACGTCCTGCTTCGTCCAGGCGAAGGTCAGACGTGCCTCGTCGTTGTGCTCCGCAGGATAGATCCCGGAGACGAGACTCGGCGGATCTGTATTCAAATCGATTGTGAGCGCAGCATGCCACGCGTACCACACGGCGAGCCAGGCCGCTGCGAGGAGCGCGCTCAACGTGCCCGCGGCGCCGGCGCGTCCCAGCGCGCGAATCACTCCGGCTCTCCCGCAGCCGCGCGCGCGTAGACCTCCCAATACTGGGCGGCGACCGCGTCGGCGCGAAACCGCGCCTCGACGATCGCACGCGTCGACGGCAGCGTCCGGCGTTTCTGCCGGAGCCGCGCGCGTATCGCATTCGCGAGCGCCTGCCAGTCTTCCCGCGGTACGATCTCCACGTCCGCTCCGAACACATCGTTCAGCTCCAGTCCGCCGGGGTTGTCGGACGAGAGCACAGGCGTGCCACACGCGAGCGCTTCGACGGCGACCGTGGGCAGCGCCTCGAGCAACGATGGCAGCACGAACAGATCGGCGGCAGCGGTGTACCGCGCGACCGTCGTGTTGTCCACGAGTCCGGCAAACGTGATGTGCCGCTCCACGCCTGCCGATCGTGCCACACTCTGGAGCTCGGCAAGGAGTGCGCCCGTGCCGCAGATCACGAGGCGGATGTCCGGATGCTCGCGCACCACGTCACCCATCGCCTCGATGAGGAACCGTTGGCCGGCGAGCGGATGCAGCCGCTTCACATTCACGAGCAGGTGCCGGTGCGGCAGTCCCAGTGCCTGTCGTTCGTTCAGCTGCGATCGTTCGTCGTGAAACGCGAACGCGGGCGCGACCGATGGGTAGATCACGTGGCACTGCGGCCGCCCGAGGCCGAGCTCGCGCGCGCGCAGCAGGAGACGATCGCTGTAGAACGTCACCGCGCCTGCCGCGCGATACGCCCGCGTGAAGAGGTCAGGCCCGAATCGCTTTGGCCTGTAGTGCCAGATCTCCGTCCCGTACAGCGTGATCACGAAGGGCTTGCGGTGCCTGACGGCGAGAGCCGCGCCCAGCTCCGAAAGCAAGCCGTTGCTATGCACGTGAACGATATCAGCCCGGTCAATGACGGGACGCGCCTCACGTAGAATGCGCCTCGCGTTCGCGATGGAACCGAGACGCAGCCATCGCTGGAGCCAATCGCTGCGCCTTCTGGGGATCCACTTCACCGGCCCCGGCAGAGACATCGGTCGTGCTGCTGCCGGTGGATGCGCGATGTAGTGCACGCTGTCGCCCCGCGCGACCGCCCATTCGCCGAGGTGGTACGGCAGCAACGCGTTCGCCGCCTGGTCGGGAGGAAGGTGAGGGGTGATGTGGACGATACGCATCAAAGCGGCTTAGGGCTCAGGAGTCAGGGCTCATGGTGGCTCGTGGTGCCGGGTCTAAAGACCCGGCCTACGGGTGCAGTGCGCTGTAGGGCGGACCTTCAGGGCCGCCGTTCAGAAGCCGTGAGCCATGGGGCGTCAGATACGCGCGGCGGAATTCGGCGAATGTCGCGGGTCGGGCGTTCAGCGGACCGGTCGCGAATGCGAAGAACTGCTCCAACCGATTACAAAATGCCGCCAGTTCCGAAGCGGTCCTGTTGTAGGGGCTCCCGCCGACGATGGCCTCGCTCGAATGGAAGAGGAGGTTGAGGACCGGCTCACCTGCGCGCGCGAGCTCGGTCGCGAGCGCGATCATGTCGTCGAGCGACGAGTACGACGGACGCAGCCACCGCACGTACGCGATGCCGAGCTTTCGGAGCACGCGTTTCGTCATGTAGTTGCGCGGCGCGCGTGCATAAAGGAACTGCAGGCGGCGCGGCAGCCGGCGGTTCAACGCAGCCGACAGCGGCACCTCGAGCAGCTGGCTCGTACCCGGTGACGTCGCGTTGTCGTACGCGAGGAAGTAGGGCCGGAGCGGGGCCTCGACGAAGTCCGGCCCGTTCTTGTGCGCCTCATAGAACAGCGGGGCAACGCTCGATTCGATCTGGTACCCGAGCCGCTCGAGCGAGGCGACGTGTGCGGCGGAGAACCCGAACCGGCCCGATCGATACGAGACGGGACGTTCGCCAACGGCGGCGCCTATCGCGTCGGTCAGTGCCGCGAGCTGCTGCTCGAATTGCGCGAGCGACAGGTTGGACGCGTATGGATGCCGCTTCACGTCCTCGGCGGTGCAGGGTGGCGTCTCCCAGGCGTGATGATGCGCGCCGATCTCGCAGTCGCCGCTCGCTTTCAGCCGGCGTAACACGTCTACCGACCGCGGATCGACCGCTACGGGATACGTGATCACGTAGGTCGGCCTGAGACCGTGCCGCGCGAACAGCGCATGCAGCCGCGGCAGCGCGTAGATGTTCTCGAACCGCTGGTTGGCGCGCGCGGCCGCGTCCCACTGGTTGTCGCCTTCTGTATCGATGCCTACGAGTAAATGCATGTCGTTGTCGGAGGACGATTGCCGGAGGGCGGTTGCCGGTCGGTTCCCGGACGTCGGTTGTCGGAGGAGTCGGAGGACGGTTGACGGCTGTCAGAGGCCGGCTGTCGGTCGTCGGAGATCTGCATTCTGTATTTTCCGTCCTCCGTCCTCCCTCAACCTCACCTATCTTGATCAGAATCCCCCAGCGTCACGTGCCACGCGTCGGTGTGCTCGTAGAAATCCGGGGCGACATCGGCGCCATTCACCTTGACGACGAACTCCATCGTCGACTTGACCTGGAAGTACCCCGAACGCCGCATCAGGTGCCGAAAGCCGGCATGCATCGCGAACGCGCGGATCTTATCGGAGTCCTCGTGGCGCGCCTCACGGTCAACCCATCGCAGCAGCGTCTCGAATCCTTCCTCGTCTTCCGGATCGGCGAGAAAGTCGACGAGCAGCGTGACCCGGCCTCGAGGTTCGTGCAGGTGACGGTAAACTGCGTAGCCCGCGGTCTGCCCTTCGCGCAGCAGCGCGGCGAGCGAGTAGCGGACGTGCGGCGCGCCGACGAATTTCCAGTTCAAGTACGCCGCGTCGCGTCGGACGGCCAGGTCGAACTTGCCGGCGAGCTTCTCCCAGAGCCGCGTGAAGCTGTCGTCGAACCGCTGGACCATTCGTACTTCCGCCCGGAGCGGGCGCGCGCGCGCGATGATCACCACGAACGGCCACGTGACGGCCGAGATCAGCCGGTTGATCGGCATCGGCCAGCGCGGGTGGCGGAACGCGCGTCGCGTCAGCGGTTTGACCAGGCAGGGCACGGGACCGACGTCTGGCCAGCCGAGCTTCTGGAACAGGCGGTACGAGGCGTCCGACAGGCCGAGGCCGAGCGACGCGCCGACGTTGCGATCCCAGGTGCGGAAGAGAACTTCGCCGAGGCCTCGGCGCTGCCGCTCCGGCGCGACCATCACGTCCATGCCCCACGATCCTCGCACCTCGCGTCCCTTCACGTCGAGGCGCACGGGCATCGTCGCATACTGGCCGATGATGGCGCGTCCCTCCCGCGCGATCCAGATCTCGGGCTCTCCGCCGGGATTGTTCGGATTGCGGCGGTACTGCCACTCCCAGCGAAGCCGGCTCGCGTCGGCTGCGTCGTTGCCGAAGACGCGGCGATACAGCGCGTCGACCGCGCGACGATCTTCCGGACGATAGCGATCGACGTCCGGCAGGGGCACGCCCTAGGCTCCCGCTCCGTTGTGCGCCAGCACGTATTCCATGTTGCTGATGAAGAGGTCCTGGATCGCGCGGCTGTCGCGCACGCGACGGGCGAGCGCCGCGGGCAGCCGGCGCACCGTCGCCGTCACGTGCAATTCTTCGCGGACGATGCGGAGGCCGGCGGCAGCGATCTGCGATCGCAGCCGCGCCACACGGACTTTCTCGAGCAGGTCGTCTTCCTTGATATCGCCGCGCCGCGCCAGCTTGATGAACGAGTTCTCGTTCGCAGGCTCCTTCAGCGTCCATGTGGCATGACGCGCGAGGAACTGGAACGTCGCGAACGCGACCCGCCGGCCGAAGATCAGGTGCAATGGCACGGGAACTTTCAGCCGCGGCAGATGCGCGCCCGCGAACGACAGGTAGGGCGCCGTGGAGAGATACACGCGGCCATTCTTCGCGAGCACGCGCGCGCACTCGCGCAGGTACAACGGCGCGTCCGCGACGTGCTCGATGACCGCGTGCGAGAGCACGAGATCGAACGCGCCGGTCGCAAAGGGAAGCGCCATGCCGTCAGCGAGCGCAAAGTGCAGGTTGGGCAGGGCACGCTCCCGCGCAAGGCGGACCCCGGCGTCGCCGAACCGGTTGATTGGATCGATGCCCACGACGTGACGTGCTTCCTCGGCGAGCGACAGCGGCATCCCGCCGCCGCCGCAGCCCGCGTCCAGCACGCGTCCCCGGATTGCCACCCCTGCGCGTTCGAGAAACGCAATCACCTTCGCGCTGCGGTAGTACTCGAAGAGCGCGTAGTCGTACTCGGAACGGAAACGCTGATCGGCGTGCGCCTGGATGGCGCGCTCGTCAATCGCGCGCACGCTTGTCGATCAGTGCGGCGCGATCGTGGCCCGAAGGGGTTTCCGCGACGTCGAAGGTCATGATGATGCGCCTGTGTGGATACGCGTCGAGGATGTCTTCGATCTGCGACCCCTCGTAGCCAGGCGACGGCTCGATATACGTCAAAATATATCGCACATCGTCGCGTCGCTTCCGGTCCTCGAAATTGCCGAACCCGTGGCCGACGAACACGGGCTTGATCCGATTCTCGAGCGCGAGGCCGTTGGCGAGCTTGCCGTGGACGAGCGTGCCATCCGGCAGCGCACGGCCGATCGCGCGCGACGCTTCGTAGTTCTTATACGTGCGGATCGATGCCCACTGGAGAAATTGGACGAGGTCGGCTGCCATGATTGCGGCCGTCAGTCCGGCGGCGGCCTGCACGCGCCATCCGCCACGGCTCAGCAGTCGCATGGCCCGCGGCCACGTTGAAACGACGACGGTCCCCAGCGCCAGCGCGAGCGCCGCGGCCAACCGCACGCTGTCTTTAACGACGTAGAGAAAAGGAAGCCGAGCAATCGGTCCGACGAGCACGTACGCCGTGTAAAGAATGAGTGGGGCGGCGAGCCAGGCTCGTCGTTGCGGAATGCGCGCCGCTTCGTCAGGCAGCAGACCGGCGCCGCGCCCGAGCACGAGGCTCGTGACTCCGACGAGCGCCGGTATGAGAAACACGAGACGGCGTTCGTTGCCCACATCGTGCACGAGCAGTTCGATCGTGCCGACCGCCAGCCAGAGCACCAGCAGCCGTTCGGCCATGCCCGTCGTGCGCCACCGAAGGAGCAGGCCCCACGCGCCGATCACGCCAACCGAAACCACGAACCACATCCTCGTGAACGTGTCGTGCAGAACCGGGAACCACGACACACGGTCGACAATCGATTTCAGGTCGTACGACGGCTTGCGCGTCACGGAGATCTGCCAATTGTAGAAGCGGTACTCGCTCCAGTTTGGAAGCACGAACACCGCGGCGATCACACCGGATGCGATCGCAAGCCCCGCAAGCGTCCACAGCGCGGCTCTCCTCGCGCTCTGCTGGTCTGCACTCCCCACTGTCTGGGAGCTCCCGCCTTTAGGCGGAAGCACAATTTCAAGCGGAAGAACCTGCATCACAGCCGCCGATCCGAGCGCGCCGATGTAGAACGCCGCGGCCGCCTTCGTGAAGAACGCGAGGACAGCCGTCACGCCGGCCAGCGCACCCCACCGCGGGCGCTCCGCCGCGCGAACGGAGCAGTACCACGAAGCAACGATGAACGCGACCATCAATGCTTCCATGATGGCCGCGCGATCGTACATGACGTACACGTAGTTGGTCGCGAGCAGTCCACCCGCGATCACGCCGGCGACATTACCTCCAATCCGGCGCACTCCCAGCGCGAGCAGCAGGACCGATCCGACGCCGGCCAGCTCGCTGACGAGGCGTGCCTGCCGGACGCCCACACCGAATGCGGCGAACGACAGATACTCGAGGCCGGTGTACACCGGCGCGATGTAGATCGGGTTCCACTCGTCCTCGCGCCAGGTTCCGAACAACGCCTTGTTGCGCGCGTTGTGGGCCCAGGCGCCTTCGTCGTGCCACACGACGCCGACGGTGGTGCGCCACGGGGGATCCGCCGCCGGGTAGATCGCGCGCACGGCGATGGCCACGAGCGCGATTGCGATCAGCCACATCCAGAACGCGCGTGCCGTCATCGATCGTTGCGTTCCCAGCTGGCGAAGCCTTCGATCGCCGGCACTTCGTGATAACCGCCGTGGAGAAACGCGGCCAGCGAGGGTTGCGACAGGAAGAACGGCGCCGAATCCTGGACGTCGGGTGACCAGTCATGCTGCTGGAGAACGACGATGGCGGGACGAGTGCGTTGCAGATCGTCGAGCAGGCCCGCGACGCCATACCGCGGATCCCCGCCGTTGAAGTTCAGGATCACCGGCCGGCTCCAGAAGAACCGCGACGCGCTGCGGCGCCCGCCGTAGACGTACGCGGCCGGTGAGAAGCCGAACACGTAGACCGTATCGTCGGGGCGAGAGCGCTGCGCGATCATCGCGCCGAGGTCCGCGTTGTCGAGCGCGGAGTACTTGTCGATCTCACGCTGGCCGCCATAACGCGCGCGGTGCGTGCGCCAGTCGATCTCTCCCGTGACATAGCGGGCGTCGTGCCAGACGTTCGACGCCAGTTTCGGAAAGTCGTTGACGCGCCACACGCCAACTGCCACGAGCGCGACGACGATCCATGCAAGGACGCGTGGCATCCGAGGCAGCACGAGCGACGCGCCAAGGCCGGCGGCAAGCGCGAGCGCAGGCGCGGCCTGGAGGAAATATTGCGGCAGCCCCCGGCTGCCATTGATCGCGATCGAGAGGCACGCCGCCGCGACCCATGCAACGGGGACCCACGCGGTGCGGTTCCTGAAAGCGGCGACGAGCAGCACCGTGGACCCGAGTCCGCCGACGAACCAGAGCGCGTCGACGCGCGCGTGATCGACTGGAAACCACAGCAGGTACGATCCCATCTGCAGCGGCCCTGCGTAGGTTTCGCCGGAGTAATGGACGTTGTACGCGATCGTCGCCTGGTATAGATCGCGCACCGCGCCACCCGCCAGGAACACCGCCACGAGCGTCCCAGGAATGAGGACGGCGCCGGCCAGCAGCATCAGGACGTCGCGCGCGGTCAGGCCGCTCGTCAGCGCGACCGCAAGCAACACGACGGCGCCGTACAGTCCCGCGTTGTATTTCAGCGCGAACACTCCGCCCAGCAGCACGCCCGACGCGAAAAACCGCGCCGTGCGCCGCCACCCCTGCCCA
>Ga0066677_10000053_pt1 | contig 35280 bp, 21 predicted proteins | sample GraSoiAngelo_126_FD_62299 | JGI IMG/M metagenome (GOLD analysis project Ga0066677, IMG submission 62299) | Grasslands soil microbial communities from the Angelo Coastal Reserve, California, USA - 14_0927_09_20cm | ecosystem: Environmental > Terrestrial > Soil > Grasslands | place: USA... | reverse complement strand
CCGTGGCGAGCGCGTTTCCATGCCCTGCCTCTGCTTCGTTCGCGTTGACCGTGGCATATACGGGTGTCGCCAGCACACGCGTGCTCACGTTCGAGGTACCGATCGGGGTGTCGTCGTACCAGATCTCGAAGACACTCGATGGAACGCCCGCTGCCAGGTCACCTGGCGCGATTCCGTTTGCCGGCGTGCAGACAGTTCGGCTGAATCGCGACAGGATCGTGAGTACCTGCGCGGTGCAAAAGGCAACACCGCCGCTCGCGCTGAACCCTCTGGGAACTATCGTTCGGCAATTCGAGGCTTACTCGTTCAACACCTGCGTACAGAGCGTCGCTTCATGTGTGACGGTGAATCTGGAGGGTCCCGACGCGGTCAAATTGTTTGCCGCCGCCTACTCGCCATCTTTCAGTCCCGTGAACGTGCGGCAGAACTACAAGGCAGACACGGGCTCGAGCTCGTTGTTCAGCACGTTCTCTTTCAATCTCCCTGGCGGCGGACAGCCATTTGCAGTTGACGTGCACGACGTCACGCCGGGCCCTTCCTCGCAGACCGCCTACACGTTGACGGTGACGGGTGCGTGCATGGGTGCCTGCGATCCGCCGAACCACGTGCCGATCGCGAAGGCGAAGGATGTCACCGTCACGGCGCCCGCAAACGCGTGCGGAGCTCGCGCGGACATCGACGATGGATCCTTTGACGAGGACGGGGACACGCTCGTACCAACGCAATCGCCGCCAGGCCCGTACGACATCGGCACGACCGCAGTGCTGCTGACGGTGAAAGATACAAAAGGAGCAACCAGCCAGGCTCGCGCTAATGTGACGGTCGTTGACAACACGCCACCGCAGCTCACGTGTCCAGACGATATTTCCGTGCCCGCGAGTCCGGGCGCGTGCAGCGCTCCGGTTCCGTTCTCTGCGGATGCGAGTGACACGTGTTCGGCTCCCGTCAGCGTCGTTTCCACACCGCCATCCGGCTCGATCTTCCCGCTCGGTACGACAACTGTGCTGACCACGGCAACCGATGCCGCCGGAAACCGCGCGACATGTCCGCTCTCGGTGACGGTCGTCGACAAGGAACCGCCTCAGCTCCAGTGTCCTGCGCCGATTGCCGTCACGACGGCACCGGGCACGTGCAGCGCGCCCGTGACGTTCGCTCCGACGGCAACGGACACCTGTTCATCCAACGTGAAAATCGTCTCGACACCCGCATCCGGGTCGGCGTTCCCGCTCGGCACCACAACGGTGATAACAGAGGCAACCGACGCCGCCGGCAACACGGCGACCTGTCCGCTCGTGGTCACCGTCGCCGACAAGGAAGCGCCATCGATCAATAATCTCGTGCTCACGCCAACGCCGCAGATCTCCAATCGCGATTGGGTCGCCGTCACGGTCAATTACCAGCAGGCCGACAATTGCCGCACCGGGACGTGCGTGTTGTCGGTCTCGGGAGGCGAGACGAGGACCGCTGCGATCTCGACTGCACGGCCCGGTGAGACGACTGAAAAAGAGGGCTCCGATTCCCGCGCAGTCAACTTCATCATTGTCGACGCGCACCACGTACAGTTGAGCGCGGATCGTTCCGGGAAAGGCAACTCCCGCACCTACACAATCACGGTGACATGCACGGATGCGGCGGGCAACCGGACCGTCAAGAGCGCGCCGATCACCGTGCAACGCGACTGAGTCCCCAAGCGCCGCACGGCCGCAGAAAAAACACGCCACAAAGAAACACAGATACGCTGTTGCCGGCAATGCCGGCGATTGGCTGCTCTTCCTCATCGCTCAGAGCGCCGGAGCTCGTGCGCCATGTGCCGCCGAGCGCCCGCGCGTCGTTCCCCGCGCGCTCCCGATCGGCGACCTGACGGATCGCTGCTCTGTCATGGCCGCCCATGTCGGTTGACCGCCACCGCAGGAGGGTGCGATCGACAGGTGAAGCGGGCGTGTAGAATCTCGGGCACAATCAAAGGAGCACCCTGTGAAGCGCCCGCCCTTCTGGATTGTCCTCGCGCTTGTTTCAATTGGCGCCACGTTCATCGGCATCCACTATTTCCCGCAGGCCTTCTCGATCGTCGCGCTGGACATCACGATGGATCGCGATCGCGCGCTCGATGCCGCACGGACGGTCATGGCGCGCGACCGGCTGGGACCATCCGGGTACCGCCAGGCTGCATCGTTCGCGCTGGACGACGAGGCGCAGACGTTCGTGGAGCTGGAAGGTGGCGGCAAGGACGCGTTCACGAACATGATGAAGAACGGCCTGTACTCCGCTTACACGTGGCGGGTTCGACAGTTCAAGGAAGGGGAAACGAACGAGACGACGATTCGTTTCACGCCTGATGGCAAACCAGATGGGTTCGTCGAGAGACTGAGAGAGGATGCGCCCGGCGCGGCGCTCGACGGAGCGGCGGCGCGCCGGATTGCCGAGCGCGATGCGAGCGGACGGTGGAGCATCGACTTCTCCCGGTACACGCTGGTCGAGCAGGGACAGGAGCGGCGGCAGGGACGCGTCGATCACACGCTGACCTACGAACGACCTTCACCGACATTGAACGAAGGCCGCTACCGGCTGCGGCTCGTGGTGTCTGGCGATCGGCTCACGGAGGTCAGGCACTTCATCAGGATTCCCGAAGCGTTCACCCGGCGTTACGAGAGCATGCGCTCGGCGAACGAGGCAATCGGCATCGGCTCGGTGGTGGGCATGTCGCTGATCTACGTGCTCGGCGGCATCGGCGTCGGATTGTTCTTCATGCTGCGCAGCCGATGGGTGTTGTGGAAGCACGCCGCGTTCTGGGGCGCGCTCGTCGGCCTGATGCAGGCGCTTGCCGCAATCAACGAATTCCCACTGATCTGGATGACCTACGACACGGCGCTCCCGCGGTCGACGTTCCTCGGTCAGCAGATCGCGATTGCCATCGCCGGTTTCCTCGGATTCTCGGTCTTCTTCGCGTTGTCGTTCATGGCCGCCGAAACGCTGACGCGCCGTGCGTTCGGCCATCATCCGCAGCTCTGGCGCGCGTGGGCGAGGGAACCTGGCGCGTCCGTGCAGATCCTTGGCCGCACGATGGGCGGCTATCTCCTCGTGAGCGTGTTCTTCGCGTACGACGTGCTGCTGTATCTCGTCACGACGAAGACGCTCGGGTGGTGGTCCCCTGCGGAGGCGCTGTTGCACCCCGATGTGCTCGCGACGTACGCGCCCTGGCTGTCGGCGATCGCCAACTCGTTCCAGGCAGGGTTCTGGGAAGAGGCGTTGTTCCGCGCGGTGCCGATCGCTGGGGCGGCGTTGATTGGCGACCGATTGGGCCAGCGCCGCCTCTTCCTCGTGCTCGGCTTCATCGTGCAGGCGATCGTCTTCGGTGCGGGGCACGCGCCGTACCCGAACCAGCCGTCATTTGCGCGTCCCGTGGAGCTGATCCTGCCGTCGATTGGCTTCGGCCTGCTCTACGTGTACTTCGGCCTGCTGCCAGGCATCATCCTGCACTTTACGTTTGATGTCGTGTGGTTTGCGCTGCCGATCTTCCTGGCGCACGCGCCCGGCGTCTGGATCCAGAAGCTGATGGTCGTCGTGATGACGCTGGTCCCACTGTGGATCGTGTTGTGGCGTCGCGCGCAAGTGGGCCGCTGGACCGAGCTGTCACCGACTGACCTGAACACGGCGTGGGTCCCGCCGCCTGCCGCGGAACGGCCCGGGATCGTCGGTACCGTGCCGCACGGTGTGCTCGGCGCCCGCGCAAAAACTGCCTGGGTCGCGCTTGGCGCAGCCGCGCTCCTGATAACTGTGACTGTCACAGTTCTTCAGCCAGAAAGTGTGACTGTCACGGTTTCTGCGGACGAGGCGTCGGCGCTGACGCGCGAGGCGATCGCGCAACGCGGCATGACGCTGCCGCCGCGCTGGCGCGTCATGCCGGTTCCCGAAGACGGCAGCGGCGCGGCGCACGAGTTCGTGTCTGAAACCGCGGGCGAGGCACGCCGCCGGGAACTGGTCGGCAGCTACTTGCCTGCGGCGGGATGGCGCGTTCGCGTCGGCACGTTCCAGGGAGACGTCGCCGACCGCGCGGAAGAATGGCGGGCTCACGTGACCGCGTCGCACGACGTGCGAGACCTGCAGCACAAGCTGCCGGAGGGGCGCGCCGGCGCATCACTCGACGAAGCGTCTGCGCGAGCCATCGCGCTTCGCGCGATAGCTAATCGCTTCACGCTCGGCGCGAATCAGCTGAAGGAGATCTCCGCGAAGCCCGCGAAGCTGAAGGCGCGGACCGATTGGACGCTCACGTTCGTCGATACGACGATTGCGCCGCTCCCGCAGGGAGAGCCGCGCATCACAGTCGACATCGCTGGCGACGAGGCGGCCTCGGCGACGCGATACGTGTTCGTGCCCGAACAATGGGAGCGTCAGCAGCGCGCGGCGGGCACGCGCAACCTGATCCTGCGGATCCTTCAGACGCTGGTGTTCGCCGGCTTGCTGGTCGGTGCGGCCGTCGGCGGCATGATTGCGTGGAGCCGGCGCCGCTACACGCCGCGCCTGTTCCTCGCAGGGGCCACGCTGATGCTCGTCGTCTCGATCGTGAAATTGGCAAATGGCTGGCCGATGGTCCTTGCGTCGCTGATGACCGCAGCGCCGTTGCAGCTTCAGGTGCTCGGCGTCTTCGGCATCGGGCTCGTCGGCCTGACGTTGATCTCCGTCCTCGTAGGACTGGCACTGGGCGCGCTTCCACATGCGCTCCGACTGTCGCCCGTTCTCGGAGATCGTGACGCTCTGCGGCTGGGCATCGCGGCCGGATTATTCGGCGCCGCGGCGTCGGCGATCGCCACAACTCTGCGCACGCCGGCCTGGGATCATTTCCCGGATCTCTCCACGCTCGGCGCCCAGATTCCGATCCTGCAGACCGCCATCGATCCGATTACGGCCTTTCTTACGCGCGTCGCGATACTCACGGCGACGCTCGCCGTCATCGAGCAGCTCACGCTGACCTGGACACGGCGGCGTCTGCTCGCTGTCATCGCGCTCGGGATCATCGGGTTTTTTGCAGTCGGCCTGCCGGCCGGATCGCACTTCGGCGGATGGACGGCGGCCGGGCTCGTCACCGGCGTCGCGTTGATCGCCGCCTACGTGACGTTGCTCCGATTCGATCTCACGCTCGTGCCGCTCGCGATCGGCACCATGACCATCCTGGGCTCGATCGGCCGCGGCCTTACGCGGGCGTACCCGGGGGCGCTCGCCGGCTCGCTGCTTGCGGCGGTGATTGTCGCTGGACTCGCGTGGTGGTGGTTCCGCGCCTTGCGGCGCGCCCGCTCGGTGATTATTGCGGATGAAGCGCCCGTGCAGGTGTGACGCTGCACGTGCGATCGCGTGATTAGGAATTACCGGCGCGCTGCGGTGATTGTATTGCTCGGCGCGGTGTCGAAGAACCGATGATGCTCGACGGACAGCGCTGCGAAAAAGAGCAGGATGACGACAACACCGACCGCCGCGCCATAGTGCGGGTCATTATGCGAACTGCCTTCGTTGGATTAAGCCTTCGCAACGAGCAACGAGCATGCCGTGCCGCGGGTGAAGCGGACCGCTGGCTGTTTTCATGGGTGAATACGAGGAAATGGCCGGCACCGCGTATTGAGACGATTACGCTTTCGATTGGCGCATCACGAGATGAGCGCGTGCGCGCGCGGTCGGGTGCTCGCGCACGCGCACGAATCAGTCGAGTGACACCTTGCGCAGCAGCGACAGGTCGGTGAGGATCTTTCCCGCGCCGAGCACCACCGAGGTCAGCGGGTTTTCGGCGACGAGCACCGGCAGTCCCGTTTCCTCGCGGAGGCGCTTGTCGAGATTGCGCAGCAGCGCGCCGCCGCCAGTCAAGACGACCCCGCGATCGTAGATGTCGGCGGACAGCTCGGGCGGAATGCGCTCGAGCGCGTCGCGGACGGCCTGCACGATCATCCGCAGCGGCTCGGACAGCGCCTCGCGGACCTCGGTGTCGCAGATCGTCACCGTGCGCGGCACGCCTTCCACGAGATGCCGTCCTTTGACTTCCATCATCAACGGCTTGTCGAGCGGCGCCGCGGATCCGAGCTCGAACTTGATTGCCTGCGCGGTGCGCTCGCCAATCAACAGGCTGCAGCTCTTCCGCATGTACTGCATGATCGCCTCGTCCATCGCGTCGCCGGCAACGCGCAGCGAGCGGCCGTAGACGGTGCCTGCCATCGAGATGACCGCAATGTCGGTCGTGCCGCCGCCGATGTCGATGATCATGTTGCCCGCCGGATCCGTGACGGGCAGGCCCGACCCGATCGCCGCCGCCATGGGCTCGTCCACCAGGTGCACTTCGCTCGCCTTCACGCGGAATCCGCTGTCCTTCACCGCGCGGCGCTCTACCTGCGTAATCTCCGGCGGGACGCCGATGACCAGCCGCGGCCGCACGAAGGCGCGTTTGCCGTGGGCCTTCTTGATGAAGTGGGTGAGCATCTTCTCCGCGGCGTCGAAATCGGCGATCACGCCGTCCTTCATCGGCCGGATCGCCTTGATGTTCGGCGGCGTGCGCCCGAGCATCTCGTGTGCCTCGGTCCCGACCGCTTCGATCTGCCCGTTGTTGGTGTTGAACGCCACGATCGACGGCTCGTTCAGGACGATGCCCCGGCCCCGAGCGAAGACGCAGGTATTCGCCGTGCCAAGGTCGATCGCGACGTCGCTGGCAAAGGCCGAAAAGAGATTCATTGGTCGCCCTTAGGAGGAGACGAAGGCGGCAGGGCGGGACCATACGCCCGCCCCACCGCCATGGTGACGTGGAGGATGTATCCTCGCCCTAGGCAACAGTCGTTCCCATTCGGGTGCGGGATGGGATCGCACAATTCCGGGCAGGTACGTGCAGTATTGTCGGCAAGAACGCAGCCACTCTACATTGCGCGATCACGAGTTTCAACCAGAATGACGACTGTGTAATTCGGGCTGCTCCCTAGACGGAGCGCGGAGCTCGGGGGAGTTTGGGGTCAGATCTCGATTTTTCCGATCGTCATGAAAAATCGAGATCTGAGGCCAAGACCCCGTCAGCGCGGGGCGTCGGAGGCGTGGAAGGCGACAACACGCCAGCCACGCGACTGGCGCGAATAGACCTTGATGAACCGCCATGCGTCCGTCGTCGTCACCCCGAGCAGGCTGCGGGTGCGCTCGAGGCGGCCGGTCACCACAGCGGCATCGCTGTATACGCGCACCTTGAGGTCGGAGGTGACGTAATGATCGAACTTCATCCGGCCAGAGCGGAAGAAACTGAGCGCCTCCGACTTCGTCATGACGGCCATCTTGGGGACGGCGATCTCGATGTCTTCGGCCCAGAGTTCCTGCAGCGGTTTCGCATCCCCCTTCTCGTGAGCCAGATTCCAGACCCGCTCCAGCCTCAGGAGCTCTTCCGTGTCCGCAGACGACGACTGGAACAGGACGGCAACGAGCGCGGTCGCGATCAACAGTGACATCTCATACCCCTAAATCCTGAATAGTACGCCCGAAGCGGGGCGCCCCGCTGCGCGCGAGACAGCGGCGAGATACTGCTGGAGCTGTGCGCGGTAACGCATCTCTCCCGCGGCGAGTTCGTGGTCGGTCTTGAAGTCGACCACGACCGTCTTCTCTCCTTCATCGAACGCCAGGTCGAGGACGCCCTCGATTAACGTTCCATCGCGCTGGACCCAGGCAACAGGGGTCTCGCGTTTCACCGACGAGGACGCGCGCGCGCGGGCGAGGAGCTCATGACAGAGCACGCCATTCACCACCTGCGTCGCGCCGTGGACCTCGTCGGCAGAGGCATTGATCACGCGACCCTCAGTCGCCGCGGTCCGCGCGATGACGTCTTCCTTCGCGTCGAGCGGAACGGTCGCCAGCACCGCGTGAACCAGCGTGCCGAAGCGCGGACCGCGCGGGCGATGCTCGGCGCCGGGGAGTTCGACGATCGTGACGGACTCGGACCCGAGCAGCGCCTCGTCAATCCCGAGTTGCGCGGCCTCGGCGGCCCACGCCGTGGCGGTCTTCACGCGCAGCGTCTCGCGCGAGCCTTGCGCGATCACGGCGGCGCGCCCGTCGCGCCACCGCTCGTACTCCGCGAGCCGTTCCTCGACGGCGAACATGTCGCCGTCTTTCACGATCAGATCGTCCCGCCGCAGACCGAACGAGGAATCCGCGCCGAGGTGCAGCGCGTGCGGGTCCCACCACGTCACGTGATACGTGCCGCGGTTCGAGGGCCGAGGGCCGAGGGCCGGCACGTCGAATACGAACGTGCCTGGCGCGACAGTCCGGACCGATGCGGGATCGCCCTCGGGCCGCTTCAGCACCGTGTCCTTCGATCTGAACTCGGGGCCTCCGGCCGACCGCGATGGGCTGCGGCGTTGCGATTCCGGAGGATAAATCGCGGTCATCAGTGGGTCCAGCCAACCGCCTTCATATGGTCCGTCGCCAATGGCGGGCACGACGAGCACGTCACGCGCGCGTGTCGCCGCGACGTACGCGAGGCGCTCGCCTTCCGCTCTGTCGCGCGCGGCTTCCTCGGCATCGTGCAGCAGGAGATCGATGGGCGCCCAGCCACCGAGCTTGAGCGCGCACACATTCGCTCCGGGATCGAGCCAACGTCCAGCCTCTGCGCGCGCGAGCTTGCACGTGAGGTCCGCGAGGATGACGACCGGGAACTCGAGCCCCTTCGCCTTGTGCACAGTCATCATCCGAACGCCGTCGCTTCCCTCTTCCAGGATCGGCGCTTCAGCGGCCTGGGCAGTCTCGGCCGCAAGGCGCAGCTCGTCGACGAATCCACGGAACGACAATCCGCCTGCGACTTCGTACTGACGCGCAAGCTCCGCAACGTGCAGCACGTTCGCTAGCGCCTGCTCTCCCGCGCTCCGCAGCACCAGTCCGACGTGCGCGCGCGTCGCATCGAGCAGCTGCTGAAGCGTCTCCGCGACGGGAATGTAATTGCGCCGCCGATGAAGACGCTGAAGGAAGGTCAGCGCATCGACGATAGGAATCAAGTGCCGTGCGTCGCCGGGATCCGGGGTGCGGGGTGCGGGATCCGGGGGTTCCGAACCAGCGCGCCGCGCCTCCCGCCACCCGCGTCCCGACTGGAACATCTCCGGAATGCGGAACGGATGGAACGCGCCGAACCGCTGCTTCCACTCGAGGAGCTCCTCATCGCCGATCGCGAACAGCGCTCCGCGGAGCGTCGCAAACACCGACAGCTCATCGTCCGGCCACTCGATCGCGGCGAGCGCCGCGCGGATCGTCTCCACTTCCTCGCGATCGTGGAAGCTCTTGCCGCCGACGAGCACGTGACGAACGCCACGCGCCTCGAGCGCGCGCGCGTACAGCTCGGTAATGTCGACGCCGAAGCTGACGAACCGCCGGAAGAGGATGCAGATGTCGCGGCTCCGGACGTTCCACCCGCTCTCGTTGACGGCCCAGTCGATGAATGCGCCGACGGCATCGGGCAGCGATGTCTCGATCGACATCGCAGACACACTGCGCGGGCCATACGGCTCGGGAACCGGCAACGCGATGACGGCGGGCCGCCCTTTCAAATCGCCACGATGCGACGACAGCGGCACATAGTGGGCCTGTAGCGTCGCAGCGTCGCCCGTCATCACCGGTGCGAATGCCGCGTTCACGAACGCCTGAATCTGCGGCACGCTCCGGAAGCTCGTGGTGAGCTCGAGAAGCGTCGCGCCGCAGTCCTCGAGCCGTTTGCACACGTCGCGGTAAATACCCACGTCGGCGCGGCGGAACCGATAGATCGACTGCTTGGGATCCCCGACGATGAACAGACGACCCGGCACGGGCGTCACCGTGCGCCAGTCGGTCGCGGCGGAGTCCTCGGCAGCGAGCAGCAGGAGGATCTCCGCCTGCAGCGGATCCGTATCCTGAAACTCGTCGACGAAGATGTGCGTGAACCGTTGCTGAAATCCGAGGCGCACGCCTGCGTTTCCTTTCACGAGGTCGCGCGCCTTCAGCAGCAGATCGAGAAAGTCGAGCGCACCCGCGCGCGCCTTCAGCTGCTCGTACCGATCAATCGCGCCCCACAGTTCGCGCTGAAGCGCCGCCGCGAGATCGGCGTCCGCGTTGAGGCGGAACTGTTCGAGGCTCACGCGTAGCGCATCGAGCGCCTCGACGACGCGCGCACGCGTAGTCCCCTGTTTGTATCCGGGGCCGCGGCCATGACGCGCCTTTGAGAAGTTGCGATCTCGTGAGAGATCGACGAGGCGCGCTTCCCAGCCGTCGTAATCGGTGGTTTCTTCCGCCTTCAGGCGGGACTCCTGCTGCAGCGCAATCTCCGCGCTTAGATGACGCGCGGGAGCAGTGTCGACGAACAGCGGGTCCTTCGCGTATGACGGCTTGTCGCTGAGCGCCGCGAAGGCATGAAGCTCGTCAACGAGACGATCGATATCCCCTTCGCGATCGAACACGCGCCGGCTCCATACACCATTGAAGTCGCGCCACTGGGCGAGCTCCCACGCGGCGCGCCGAAGGCGATCGATCGCCGTCTCCTGTCGCGGCGTCGCGCCGAATCCCTGCCACACCGACCGGCGCAGCGCGCGCCGGATGCCTTGGGGCGGATCCTGCAATTTGAGCTGCACCCAGCCGCCGAACGCTTCGTCGAAGAGACGCTCGGCCTGCGGCTCCGTCAGCACGGCAAACAACGGATCGACGCGGGCTTCGACCGGACGCTCCCGCAGCAGCTCCGCGCAGAAGCCATGAATGGTGCTGACGTGCGCTTCTTCGAGCCCCGCGAGCGCGGCATTGAGCGTCTCCGACGAGCCCGCCCGCTGTCTCGCCTCGTCGAGCGCTTCGCGCAGACGCAGCTTCAATTCTCCCGCAGCCTTCTCGGTGAAGGTGACCGCGACGATGTTCTGCACCTTCGTCTTGCCATCGGCAAGGATGCGCACGATGCGCTTCACGAGTTCGGTCGTCTTGCCGGTGCCTGCCGCAGCCTCGACGACGAGCGTGTCGTCGAGCGCGTTGGCAATAGCCTCGCGGGCTGCTTGATCGGGCTTCGGGCTCATGGCTCAGGACTCAGGCTGGCTTATCACTTGCTGGTGTATGGCGCGCCTCGCGCATCGCCTACGGACGCTCGCGAAGCGCCTCGAGGTCACCAAGTTTCTCCGCCGGCTTGTTCGCGACACGTCGCGGTTCACCGGGCCCGCAGACCGGACGGAAGTCGCACCACGTGCACGCGCGTTCCGCGGGGGCGGCGGGCAGGAAGCCGAGCTCGATCGCGCGATCGATGATCTCGAGGGCCTCGAGGCCGATGCGGCGGTTCGCCTCGCTGATCGGGATCTCGTGATCGACGAAACCGCCGGCCGATGTGCAGTAGAACAGGCGGCCCGACTCGACTTTGACCTGCAGCGCCTGCTCGATCGCGAGGCTGTAAAGCACCGGCTGCAGGATCGCGCCGCCGCCGATCACCGTCTTCCAGGTCGTCCGGTTCTTTCCCGTTTTGTGGTCGGTGACGCGCAGCGTCTCGCTGCCGTGCTTGCGCTCGATCAGATCAATCGACCCGCGCAGCTTGAAACGTCCGTCGACCAGCACGGGATCCGGCAGGCTGTCGGGATCGCGGCCTTCGTCCGAGAGACCAAAGGCAAACTCGAAATGCCGAGGCTCCCAGCCCGCAAGCTGCGGCAGCCGCCGCGCCCAGACGCGCAGATCGCGCGCGATGTCTCCGATCTCGTCTTGCCAGACGCGCTCGATTGCCGGCGCGAGGTCCTCGTGGTACTTCGCGGAAACCGCGGCGATCACCGCGTCGAGCGTTGCCAGCGCGTGCGGCACATCCTCCTCCGCCACCGGCAGGCGCTTCTGTTCCTTCAATGCACGGAAGAAGGTCGCCTGCGCCTCGTGGAAGATCGATCCGCGCGTCAGCGGATCCAGCTTCTGCAGCGGCTCCGGTTCTTCGGTCGGTTCGAGCCGATGGATAGCCGATAAGAGGAACTGGTACGGGCATGCGGCAAATTTCTGCAGCGCCGACAGCGAGTACGGCCGAACGCCGAGCCGCTGCGCCTCGAGCATCGGCTTCGTCATGCCGGTCACGCGCGTGATGCCGTCGAACGGCGTCCACAGCGATCGGCCACGCGCCCAGCGCGCGGTGACCGATCGCTTGAGCGAGTCGTTGAGCCGCAGCAGGTAATGCGCGCGCCCGCGGACAGCCGCGCGCGGCTCGGCCTGGAGAAGCTGCTTCAACACAGACAGGTCGTGTTCGAGATCGTCGATCGCCTCCGATGGCGCGTCGGGTGCAGGCCACGCCAGTCCGGCTCCGCCGGCGACGGCGGCGTCCTCCTGCAGCGCTTCGTGCTTCGGCACCTGCCCGGTGACGGCGCGCATCACGTCGAGTGCATAGAAGCTCGGCACGCGCGGGCGCGATTCCGCGATCTCGATCCGCGGATACGACAGCCAGAGCCGTTCGGTCGCCGCCCCCACCGCCAATCGCAGCAACAGCCGCTCGGTGCGGCCGCGATCCTCCTGCACGATCAACCCGGCGTCGAGCGGCTCGCGCATCTCCTTGTCGAGGAGCATGGGATCTTCGCGCGGGCGCTGCGGGAACATGCGCTCCGCGAGACCGGCCACAAACACGACGCGGAACGCGCGCCCTCGCGCCTGATGCGGGCTGCCGACGAACACGCGGCCGTACCGGCTCTTGGGCGGATCGATTTCCATCGACAAGAGCCGACCGGCGATCACATCGCGCGCCTCGTCGAGCGGCACTGGGCCGATCTCGCTCATCGGGCGCAACTGCTCGATTACGCGCAGCACGCGTTCCGGCTGACGGAGCACCATCGGCGCGAGCACGACGAACCGATCGAGCCACTCTCCCCACGTCGCGCTCGCCGGCCATGACGCGAGCTGATCGATGATCGGGAGCGCGAATGCGCGCAGGTGACCGAGGTTGCGCCAGTCGCGCTCGAGTCGTGCCGCCTTCGGCGATTCGGGGTCCTCCTTGCGTTCCTCCGCAATGCGAACGCGAAACTCCTTCGCGAGCCCACTCAGCCGACGATGCCACCGGGCCGGATCGCCACCAATCACCGCCGACTCCACGATCAACGTCTCCCACTTCCACGGGGCACGAAGAGTCCCGTGGACGATGGCTTCTTCATCGGGGTCCGGGGCGCGGGATGCGGGACGAAGAGAAGAGGTGGCGCTGGTCGCGTCCTCCGTCTCTTCGTCGGATCCCGCGTCCCGCACCCCGGACCCCGGCAGCGTGAGCTCCTCATCGTCCGGCGCCACGAACTCGGGCGCGCGTGACTTGTCGTCTAGGGATGGGACCTGCGCGAGCGACAGGTATTCGGCGAAGCGCCGGGCGGAAAGCTGTTCGCACGCACACGCGAGGACCGCGAGGAACGCGCGGCCGGCGGGATGCGGACGGCGGGTGCCGCGATCGAACCACGCGGGAACGCCCGCGCGATTGAGCGCGTGCTCGAGCAGACCGACGTATCGCTGCGGCGCGCGCAGGAACACCGCCATTTCATCGAACGGCACGCCGGCGCGGGACTCCTGCAGGATGCGGCGCGCAATCTCGACGCACTCGCGTCCTTCGCCGGGCGCCGAAAAGAACGTGACGTCGCCGCGCGCACCGCGGATCGGCGGCTGGCGCGTGGCGAATAGATTCCGGCGCAGCGCGACGAGATCGGTGTCTCCCTCCTGTTCGAGAATCTCAGGTTCGAGGCCAATCGAGTGCAGGCGCTTCAACGCCGCAATGTCGCCGAACGGCACCGTGATCAGCACGGAACGGTGCGGCTGGAGCAACGCACGGACGAATTCGAACTCGACGGGCGAGTCAAGCGGGACATCGAGCAGGAGCAACGGGGCGCCCAGCTGAAGGTTCCTTCCACCGCTCCCGTGGCTACCGCCTTCAGCCGGAAGAAGCGCTCGTGTCGCGGTGTCGAACAGCGTGGCGCGATCGATTGCAGCCGCCGCCGCGAACTGCTCGTCGAAACGCGCGAGCAACTCCGAGAGATCCGGGCCGCCAAGCGGCAAAGAGGCCAGGCGATCGGCGTCGACCTGCGCGAGCCGGACTTCCTGCAGCGTGCGCGCGAGCGCGCGCGCAAACCCCGGCATGGCCGCGACCGGCTCGAAGTACGCGAGCGCGTGTTCGCGGCGCGCATCAAAAGCCGCGCGCGCGGCGACCGCCTCGGTCGCAAGGTACGTCGAGGGCGCCAGTTGCTGGTTGGCGAGGATCGGCGCGGCAAGCCGCGCGGCGAGCTGAGTGAAGCTGAATCGGTGCAGGCCGATCGTGGCGCCACGCGTGACGGCAATCGAACGCGCGAGATCATCCGCGGCTCCGCGGGAAGCGGCAACGATCAATACGTCGCCGCGCCGGGCCTCGCGGTCGACGAAAGCACGCGCTTCGGCCAGTCGGAGTTCTGTTGCAGAGGATTCGAACAGGCGGACCATCTGTGGCTCCATCCCGGACGCCATGCCGGGTCACCGTGAACGGCTGCGCCGCGCAGCCGTTTCCTCAGTATATCAACGGTTCACGGTTCACGGTTCACGGTTCACGGTTCACGGTTCACGGTTCACGGTTCACGGTTCACGGTTCTCGGTTCTCGGTTCTCGGTTCTCGGTTCACGGTTCAGGGTTCGTTGTGGCGCCTCTGGGATCGTGCCTCGCACCCCGCACCCCGCACCCCGCACCCCGCGCCCCGCGCCCCGCACCCCGCGCCCCGCACCCCGCACCCGCACCCCGCGCCCCGCGCCCCGCGGCCCGCACCCCGCGCCCCGCGCCCCGCACCCCGCACCCCGCGCCCCGCACCCCGCGCCCCGCGCCCCGCACCCCGCACCCCGCGCCCCGCGCCCGCGCCCCGCGGCCCGCACCCCGCACCCCGCGCCCCGCGGCCCGCGCCCCGCGCCCCGCGCCCCGCGCCTCGGTCATACTGTCCGCCATGCTGTTCGCAACCACCTCTCTCGCGGCGCGCGTGGAACGCGCGGAATGCGCGATGGCCGTGGCCTTTGGCGAGCTCGCGAAGATGCGGCGCGCGGATGCGCTCACTGCGCCGGTGGGAGGCGCGACAGCGGTCTACGGCGGACCAGGTGAACCATTCAACAAGCTCGCCGGGCTCGGATTCGCGCCGCTGGATGAGGACGTTCTCGCCGACGTCGAGCGCGAGTTCGATCGACGCGACGCGCCGCTGCAGGTCGAGTTCGCGGCGCTGGCGGATCCGGACGTCGCGACGCGGCTCGCGCGGCGCGGCTATCATCTCGTCAACTTCGAACACGTTCTGGGCCTTGAGCTGACGAAGGCGATCGTCGATCGTGCGGCCGTCGAATGCGACACGCATGCGGCGAATGGCGTCCGCGTCGGCCGCGCATCGAAAACCGACGGCGCGTCGTGGCTCAATGCCGTCGCGACGGGTTTTGCGCATCCCGACGTGTTCGATGGACCTCCCTCGCATGAATCGGTGGCGCGTGATGCGCTCGAACGCGTGTTTGATGACTTCGCGCGAATCCCGGGTCTGGTGTGTTACCTCGCGCATCGAGACGGGGCACTCGCCGGTGGCGCCTCGCTCCGCATCATTGACGGTCTCGCCCAATTGTGCGGCGCCGCTACGCTGCCGGATCACCGCCGGCGTGGCGTGCAGTCGGCACTGCTCCGCGCGCGCCTCGTCGATGCCGCGCGTGAGGGCTGCGAGCTTGCGATCGTCACGACTCAGCCGGCATCGAAGTCGCAGGAGAACGTGCAGCGCGCAGGTTTCACCTTGCTCTACGCGCGCGCTATCATGGTTCGTCAGCCCCGGGCAGAGGCCACTCGTGCCGGAACTGGACAGAGTCCCGATCCCTGACATCCTGCTGTTCCCGCAACACCGACCGCTTGGAGTCCCATGTCTCGCGTGTCCTGGAGACCGCGGCCCAGGACAAACAGCACCAACAACAGACAGCCCAATATGCTTTCAGCTCGCCAGGATTAGGTCAATCGGCATGCAGCAACGCGTCGACTGAGGTCTCGCCAGAGCCCGCGAGCATCGCGCGCTCGCGGCGGCGGACGCGGCGGGGCTGACTAGGCCGCGAGCGCATCGACGCGCTCGCGGACCTTTTGAAGGTCCAACGCCAGCTGACGCAGACGAGTATCGGTCTCGCGCAGCTTCTCTCCTTCGGCGCGGATGAACCGGCTGTAAGGGCCGACGCTCTCCTGCATTCGCGCGGCGCTTCTCGTAATCTCTTCCTGGAATTGCTTTCTGAGCGCGGCGGACAAACGCGCGCGCACGTCCGCAATCTTCCGGCGCATCTCTCCCTTCGCCTGGCTCCGCTTCGCGGGGATGATGAAGAGCCCGAGCGCGGCAACAACGCTGGCGAGCACGATGCCGGTGAAGTCGGCAACCGCTGTACTGGCCGCAAAGGCGACCAGCGTGCCGAGCCCCACCGCACCTGCACCCGCGGCCGCCGCCGCGGCCACGGCATTGCGCGCGCCATCGGCAAGCTCGCTCGCTTCCTGCCGGCGATCGTACGTCTCGACGACCCGTTGGGCCGCCGAGCCGACCGATTCCACCAGCCGCCGCCGCTCGTCGTGAAACGGCCGCGACTCCGGATCACCGTGATCGTCCCCGACGATCCGCTCGCGGAATTCGCGCCGGCGGTCGGCCAGGTGACGTGAGATGCGCTGCCACTGCCGGTAGTCCGATTCGACGAGCCAGTCCACCAGATCGTTAACGCGCTTTTCGATCTGCTGCGGCGCGTCCGCGACTACCTGCCGTTCAAACCCTTCCTGCACGCGCGAGCGGTTCAACAGGTCGAACATCCGCCCGATCCGCATCGTGTCGTCGAAGAAGTCCTGGCCGCGCCGCTCCATCTCGAGCAGGACGTTGTCGACTGATGCCATGCGCCCTTCGAACTCGCGCGCCATGTCCTTGCCGTACACGGCGAGCTGCCCTTCGACGTCCTCGAGCAGCGAGAAGTCTTCGGCCAGGACGTCCAGCCGCTCGCGCGTCGCCACCTGATAACGATCGATCAGCGCGGCGCCCACGCCGAGCGGGTTGAGCAGCTTCAGCCTGGTCCGCGCGGATTGATCGAGAGAAGACCGGATGTATCGCTCGAGCGCGTCGAAGCCGCTGTCCTGCCAGAACTGCGGCTCGCCGTTCTTCGCGCGGAATGCCGCCTTCGCGCTGACGGGGAAGATCTCCGGCGTCACGCCGAGCAGCCGGCGTGCGTTGTCCGCGACATACGATCGCACTTCGGCGATCTCTCGCTCGCCGCCGAGAATATCCACCTTGTTGATGACGATGACGACCTTCTTGCCCCAATCGCGGATCTGCTCTAGGAACGCGCGTTCCGTTTCGGTGAACGGGCGGTCCGCCGACGTGACGAACAGCACCAGGTCGGCCCGCGGCACGAACCCGGAGGTAATCCGCTCGTGCTCGCGGATCACCGCATTGGTGCCCGGCGTATCGACGATGTGGATCTCGCGAAGGAGCTCCGCTGGAGCGCTGACGGCGAGCAGCTGCGGCTCGATCTGCTGCGACGATCGTTCGGATCCAAACCGCAGCAGCGTGACCTGCGCGGTCGTCGGCGTGACGCCTTCCTGCATGACCTTCTCGCCGGCGAGCGCGTTGATGAACGCGCTCTTGCCGGCGTTGAACTCGCCGACGACAACGAGCAGGAACAGCTCGTCGAGTTGTTCGATGGAGCGCTCGAGAGGCTCGAGGTTTTCGTCGCTCGCGCCAAAACGGATGAGGCTCGCGCGCAGATCGTTCAGGATCCGTCGCTCTTCGCGCACGACCTCCTGCTCAGCCGGATGCAGTATGCCCTTTAGCGACACGCGCGCTCAGGTGCAGAACACTTGCCAGTTACTGGACGGTGAGGCTTCGAATCGCGCCGTTCCGCGCGAGGTAGAAGAACGTCTCGCCGCTGAGCGCCCCGGCCGTTTCGGAGGCCACGTCGTCGTCGACCACCTCGAGACGCTTGACGGCTTTCGCGTCGTCGTCGAGTGTCAAGCGGACGAGGCGTGGGCCGGATGAGGTCTGTTGCATCGCCAGCAACGACCCGCCGTATGACTGGAGGCGCCCGATCTGCCCGAGCGAGGTTCCCCTCGGCGCGCTCAGCGGCGAGGCCGCGCGCCGGCCGATCTCCACACGAAGCAGCGCCGTCTCCGTGCCGACAAAGAAGGTGTTCCCGCTCACATGGGCGAGCGCGCGCGCGCCGGTAAATCCGATCTCGTGAGCCATCTCGAACTCGCGTGCGCCTGGCGGGAGCCGGAACAGGCGCCCGCCGGCGGCATCCACGGCGAAGACGGTTCCGTCCGACGCGACCACCACGTCCTCGAATCGCACGGGACCGCTCTCGCGGGACGTCGCGACTTTCGTCAGCACGCGACCAGAGACGAGTTGCAGTTTGTGCAGGGCGCTCTCCCGTTCGTCGGTGCTCGCCACCCAGAGATCGCCGCGCTTCGCGTCGATCGCAAACCCGGAAATCCGCGCGAGGAAATCCGCGGAAGCCGCGCTGACGAGAATCACCGTGTGGTGCGACACCTCGTCGATGACGATGAGCCGACCCTGCGTTCGGTCGCCAACCAGGAATCGCCTCGACACCGCGTCATAGGCGAGTCCCACCGGGTCGAGTGATCCGGCGTCGAACGTCAGCGCTGTTGTCGGCGCAGCCGCACCCGCATCGCGCGTTGGGGGTGGCGCAGACACCGCAGGGGCGGGTGCCGGGACCGGCGTCGGGGGCGTTGATGAACCAGCGATGTCAGACGCCGCAGGCGCGGTGAACTCGGCCCAGCCTTTCAATGCGCGCACGCGCCGGAAATCGTCGTCGATCGCCGCGTCCGTGGTTATCCCGAGTTCTCTGAGCCGCTGCAGCATTACCAGCGCGTCGCCTGGCCGGCCGCTGAGCGACTGCGCGCGCGCGAGCAGATACATCAACGCTGGATCGTTTGGCTTCCCCTTCTGCACGGCGCGCCAGGCGAAATCGTGGAAGCTTTCGTAATCACCGCGAGCGGCAGCATCGATCGCCTGCTGCCGGCAGTCGTCCACGCTGGCGCAGACAGCTCCGCCCTGCAGGATGGCGAATAGGAGAACGGCAAACACGAGGCTGAAGACTCACGTCTCATGGCTCATGCCGGCTTATGGCCTGAGCCGGCCTGAGCCTTGAGTCATGAGCCCTGAGCCAGTGTAGTCCGTTTTGTTCCACGGCTGTTCTGGTATACGATCTACGGCTCATCCCAAGCGAGGAGACCCGTGTTGCGAACCGCACGTACGGTCAGCTTCGTGTTTTGCGCAGGAGCGGCAGTGGCGATCGGCGTACCTGCCGTGCGCGCACAACGCAACATTCCGGCGGCGAGCAGTCCGAGGGATGCGCGTACTGTCGCGCAGAACAAGATCGCGCCGCGTGTGCTGTCGGAGATCTACAGGCGGCGGGGGGACGCCCGCCAGAGGAGCGTTCCCGCAGGCCGCGGCAGTGTGCCGGTCGATCGACATGGACGCGTGCTGGTCGATGTCCGGGCGGACGTGCGGCCCGCTCTCGAAAAGAAAATCAAGGCGCTCGGCGGCATCATCGTCTCGTCGTCGGCCGCGTCGCGATCGATCGTCGGCTGGCTGCCGTTGATGACGCTCGAGCGCCTCGCGGCCGATCCTTCCGTCAGCGCGATCGATCTGGCGGTGCACTGAGCGCGACTGTGCCCCAGGCGTTCAGCGGCTTGGGCTGCTGAAAACCACGTTCGCCGCCACCGCCGCCGCGCATGCCGCCGCCGTGGCCTCTCATTCCACCGCCGCGACCGCCGCCATATCCACCGCCACCGTAACCTCCACCGCCGGACGAAGGCCGGTCCACCTTCGGTGTCTCGATCCCGATCCCGATCGTCTTTCCGGGCAGAGTGCCGATCGCGTAGGGATGATCGTCGTTTCGAGCGAGCGGCACTTTGAGCTCATACCGGAGGGTCCCCTGGTCCACACGCGCGGCCGCCTCGATGCCTGACGCATGATCCAGCGTCAAACTCCGCTCGTCGTCCTTCTTCGAGCTGAGGACGTCGATACGATCGGTCGGCGCGTAGGACTCGTCGTTCGCCCGCTCGCCGCCACTTCCGCTGCCGCTGCCGCCTCCGCGACGGCCGCCAGCGTAGCGGCCCCGTTCCTGCGGTTCCCCACTGCTCTCGACCACGGGGTACCTGAGCCCAAAGCGTTTCTTGGTCTTTCCGTCCTCATCGAACCAGACGATGAGTCCCCGCCGCATGATCTGGGTGCGCGCGGACGGGTCCGATGCGACCAATCGCAGATAGAGAAACGCGCCGTCGTTTACGACCTGGATCGAAACCGGCTCGGTCCCAAAGGGCTCGACAACCCCCATCCAGTCGTCGTCCCGGCCGTCCACGACGATGGTGCCGGCGAGTGGCTGGCTTACGAATTTCGGGTGCTCCGCCGCCCAGGTCACCGACCCGAGCAGCCCCATGAGCCACAAGACAAGGAAACCGCGATTCATTATGACAACGGCACTCCGAGCAGGCGCATCACCTATTAGACCAGCGGTCGAGCCGCTTCGTTTGACGGCAACCAGCGAGGTGCTTAGGGCGTCTTACCAATAACAGACCAGAGTCAGCGCCTGCTGAGCTGGCGGCGGGAAGCGAAAATGGCGAAACTCGAATACGACGTTTGCGCCCGGTGCGGGGCGCTCTTTGATGACCAGGGGGAAAACGGCTGGTGGGTGCGCGAGAGCATGTGGTGGCACGAGTGTGACCAGAAGAGGCCCGCGCGTATTGTCGTTCGCAAGCTCGAAATGAAGAAGACGGCATAGCGTCACAACCCGAAGTGGGTGGCACAGGCTGTCGTAGCGCAGCTTTGTTACGGCTGCATCAGAGACAGCGCGTGACGGGCGCGAATCTGGGCCCGCCGACGGCGCAAATCCAACACGCGATACTTGTCCGGACCGCGCAGCTCGCCCGAGGGCGTCGCCAATCGCAATGCGTTTCGCGACTCACGACTGGTCATTCGCTCGGCGGGCAATTCCCCCAGATTCAGCCGTCGTGCAACAGCCTGGCATTGGCGTTCCATCTGTCTCCTCCTGCCGCAACTGTAAATTCGAGGCGTGACAAGGCAGGTCACTGTCGGCAGGATCCTTGATTAATCCCCAACCAGACTTCGCAATGCGCTCGAGCCTCGTCTGCGCGCTGATCCTGTGCGCCGCTTCACTCGGTATCGAGTGCGCCGCCACGCCGATACCGCGCAGCACGTCGAGTATCGTCTCGACCGCCCCAGTGACGCGAGGCATCGTGATCAGCCAGGTGTATGGAGGCGGCGGCAACATCGGCGCGCCGTTCACGAACGCTTACGTGGAGTTGTTCAACGGGACGTCAGTACCGGTAAACCTGACTGGCTGGTCGGTCCAGTATTCGCCCGCCAACGGAACGACGTGGGAGGTCACAAACCTCGCCGGCACGATTCAACCTGATTCGTACTACCTTGTGCGCGAGGGCGGCGGCGCGAACGGCGTGCCTCTGCCGCCGCCCGACGCAATCGGGGGGATTGCGATGAACGCCACGAACGGTAAGGTTGCTCTCGCGAACACCACGGCAGCGCTGAGCGGTAGCTGCCCGACCGCGAGCGTGTTCCTGTCGGATTTTGTGGGTTACGGCTCGGCAAATTGTTTCGAGGGCACGCGAGGGACCGGCGCGCTCTCCAGTCCGAAGGCCGCACTGCGTCTCGGTGGCGGCGATGTCGACACCGACGACAATGCCGCGGACTTCATCATCGGCGAACCGGCCCCGCACAACAGCCGGGGTATTCCGCCGTTCGGCGCCGGTGCCGCGATGCCGCAATCGGTTCCACCTGGCGGCACGATACTCCTGATCGTGCTGGTCACGCCGGGTGCGCGACCGGCCAACACGAACATCAGCGTGACCGGTGATCTCTCGCCGATCGGCGGCGGAACGAACGCTTCATTTTTCGATGATGGAACGCACGGTGATGTCGTGGCGCACGACAACCGGTTCTCGCTGAGCACGATCGTTACCGGTACGGCGGCCGTCAGGACGTTGTCGATCACGGTCAGCGACAATGTGCCACGCACGAGCGCGAGCACGATCGTGCTCGCGATCGAAACGGCCATCACCGCCATTCACGACATTCAGGGCCCAGGACCCACGTCGCCCCTGGTCGACAAGTACGTCACGACGAAAGGCATCGTGACCGCCATCAAGTTCAACGGCGTCTTCATTCAGCTCCGCGACGTTGAGACCGACGCGGACGACCGCACGTCGGAGGGGCTTTTCGTGTTCACGGGCGTGTCGCCTCCGGCGTTCCTCGCAACGGGACAGGAAGTCGTCGCGTCCGGCACGGTTCACGAGTTCGTGCCCATTGCCGATCCCGGGAGTCCGCCGGTGACCGAGCTGGGGAACGCGTTCTTCCGCGTCACGATGACGGGCGAAATGCTCCCGCATCCGGTGACGCTCCGGTCCTCCTACACGGATCCCGCCGGAAATTTCGAGCAGCTCGAGCGCTTCGAAGGCATGCGCGTCAGCGCGAATATCGTCGCGATCTCGCCGACGGAGGGATACGTTGACGAAACCACCGCGACGTCAACGTCGACGGGTGTCTTCTACGCCGTGATCCACGGCGTGGCCCGGCCGCTGCGCGAGCCGGGCATCGAGCCGGCGCAAACACTGCCGGACGACGCCCCGCCACATATCCCGCGATTCGACGGTAATCCAGAGCGGCTGCGCGTCGACAGCGGCGCGCTACCCGGCGCACGCAGGATTGAGGCCGTCGCCGGCCAGGTCCTGACCGCCATTACCGGACCGCTCGATTACGCGTCCAGGAGCTACACGATTCTGCCCGACCCGCCCTCGGTCAGCGGCACAGCGTGGACATCGACAGGCAATGCGGCAGCGGTCTCCGTGCCGCCGGCGTCGCCGCGTGAGTTCACAATCGGGCACTACAACCTGGAGCGGTTCTTCGACGACGTTGATGATCCCGCGCGCGACGACGCAGTCCTCACGACGAACGCGCTGAATGGGCGGCTGGCCAAGGCGTCGCTCGCAATCCGCCATGTGCTGCGCGCGCCGGATGTTCTTGGCGTCGTCGAAGTGGAGAACCTCTCCGTGCTGCGGCGGCTTGCGGTCCAGATCAGCGCCGACGCGATTCGCGATGCCGAGGCGGATCCGAAATACGACGCGTTCCTCGAAGAAGGCAATGACATCGGCGGCATCGACGTCGGCTTCCTGGTCAAACGCGCGGCAGGTCGGGTCCATGTCGTGAAGATCACGCAGGTTGGAAAGGACGCCACGTACACCGCGCCGGACGGCGGTACGCTCTTGCTGAACGATCGCCCCTCGCTCGCGCTCGAGGCTGCGGTGACGAGCCCGCGCGGCGTCAAGTACCCAGTGACCGTGATCCTCAACCACCTGCGTTCATTGAGAGGTATTGACGGTGACGATGGCGCGCGCATCCGGGTGAAGCGTCGCGCGCAAGCGGAATTCCTCGCGAACTACATCCAGTCGCGCCAGGCTGCGAAGCCGGACGAGCGGATCATTTCTGTCGGCGACTACAACGCGTTCCCATTCAACGACGGCTACGTCGACGTGATGGGCACGATCGAAGGAAGGCCGACGCCGGCGGACCGGGTCGTGCTCGCCAGCCCGGACCTGGTGAATCCGGACCTGACCAATGTCGTCGATCTGCTTCCGGCGGCGCAGCGATACTCCTTCAGCTTCGCCGGCAACGCGCAAGCACTGGATCACGTGCTCGTGAACGAGCCCGCACGGCGGCGCTTCACCCGCATGGCATACGCGCGGCTGGACGCCGATTTCCCCGAATCGTTCCGCGGCGACATCACGCGTCCGGAGCGATTATCGGATCACGACGCGGCGATCGCGTACTTCTCCTTTCCTGAGGCGCCGGTGCTCACCTTGAACGGCGCCCTTCGAATGAGGGTTACAGCATTCACGAGCTTCACCGATCCGGGCGCGGTCGCGATGGATCGCGGCGCGACGCCGGATCAGAATCGTCCGCTGTCGGTGAGGGTCACTGGCGGCGTCGACGTGACGAAGCCTGGCACCTACAGGCTCACCTACACGGCGTCGAACGGAATCTTCACGACAACCGTGCGGCGAACGGTGATCGTGAAGAGCGCCCGTGGGGCGGGTCTTTAGCAGGCTGCTGACGAAGAAGACAGCCCTGCGGGATTTGGTGATTTCTGGATTGGGTAATCTGGTGATTGTGCTTCGCACGCGCTCCCGCGCGTGCGTCTCCAAGCTAAAGACCCACCCGCGGCGACGGCGCGCCGGGTCTGATGACCCGGCCTACATGGACGCGGTGTCTCCTGTATTCTCTCTGTAATGCCGCGTAACGCCGAAGTCATCCGCCAGTGGTCGATCCTCCGCGACCTCGAATCGTCGCGCAGGCTGACGATCGACGATCTGGCGGAGCGCACCGGCGTCACGACCCGAACGATCCGGCGCGACCTCGAAGCGCTGCAGAGCGCCGGGTTTCCGTTGTTCGACGAGCAGATAGATGGAAAGCGGTACTGGATGCTGGAGGCGCGCGCGTTCAAGCGGCTCGACGATACGGGCTTCACCGTCGCAGAGCTGAGCGCCCTCTATTTCAGCCGGACGCTCGTCGAGTGCCTCGCCGCTACGCCTTTTCAAAAAGACGTCGCGAGCGCGTTCGATAAGCTCGCAGCTGCGCTGACCCCCGGCATGCGGCAGTTCCTCGATCGATTGCCGCTGGTGTTCCAGGCGAAGGGGGCGCCGCCGCGTCCGAGCGACGAGAAGGGCGAGCGCGACTACATCGCGCGCCTGCTCGACGCCACGCTCCGTCACCGGCGCGCCACGATGAAGTACTTTTCGTTGTCGAGCGGCCGCGAGAAAGACTATGCGATCGAGCCGTACCGGCTCGTGTACTCGCAGGGCGGGATGTACTTGATTGCGTTCGTGCCGGAGTACTCGGCGATGCGGACGTTCGCGGTGGAACGAATCCGCGGATTGTCGGTCAGCGAAGAAGGGTTCACGCCGTCGGCGCTCCCCGACGATGCGTTCGCGCATTCGATTGGCGTGAACGAAGGCGCGCCGGAGCACATCCAGATTGCGTTCGAGCCCCACATCGCGCCGTACGTCCGCGAACGACGCTGGCATCCATCGCAGCAGAACACCGAGGAGGAAGGAGGCAGCCTCCTCGTCGCGCTCGATGTCTGTAACGACTGGGCGCTCCGGAGCTGGATCCTCAGCTTCGGCCCTCTCGCGCGCGTTGTGTCACCGCCGACGCTGGCGGCACAAATTCGCAACGAGATCGACAAGGCGCGCGCGCAGTACGCGGCGCTGGAATGATTTGGTGATTTTGGTGATTTGGTGATTTGGCATCGCACTCGCTACCGCTCGTGCTGCTGAATGCGGAGGCGGTAGCGCCCGCAAGCCAGATCACCAAATCATTAAATCACCAGATCACCAGATCACCAGATTAGTAATTGAGCCAGTAGCTCATTTTCACCAGGAACACATTGCGCGACGGCGCGCCGAAGATGCCGGCGAAGTCGCGGCCAAATTTGAACTGCCCCGTGTCCAGCGTATCCTCACGTCCCTGCTGCCACACGACAAACAGCGCGGAACCTGGCTTGTATTCCCATCGCAAGACATTCGTCGTGCGAAACGATCGGAAATTGAAATCGGGATTCGCGCCGTAGGCAAACGGCGCATACCGATCCTCGTAGCGCCGCGCGCGGCCGTTTACCAGTGCCGTGAAGCCGCTGTAGTCGCCCGCCGAGACGAACGGTTCCGCATAGATCTGAATCGTGAGCCGCGGGGTGATCGTGTAGTTCGTCCGGAATGTGAGCGCGATGGTCGTCTGATCGAGGTGGCCGAATACGTTGTGGCCGTCTTCCGTGTTCTCGATCCACTGCGCACCGTCCACATTATGAAAGTACCGGAAGCCGCCGCTGACCGACAGGAAGGAGGCGGGACGATATGTGACGAACGGCTCCGTCCCGAGCCACCGCGTCCCTTTGTGATCCGTGCCGACGTTGAAGAAGTTCCCGACGCTGAGCGGCTTCCGATCGTCCCCTTCAACATACTGCCAGTAGGTGACCTTCGCGTTGCCGTACGCACCGGGCCCGCCGCGGGTCGCGCGGTCGTCGAACGGCTGTGCGAGCACGGTCAGACCCGTGCCCGTGCGCCAGTTGTTGGTAAATTGCCAATGCGCGTTGACATTGCCGCCAAGCTCCATGCGGTCGCCGCCGTAGTTCCAGCTTGCCCACTGATTCAGGTTCCACCGGAAATTCCGCAGGTGCTTCGACGGTGTGTCCCTGCGGAACTGGATCCAGTTGCTCATCGAGCGCACGTCGGCGCGGCGCATGAACCCGAGGTCGTTGAGATCGAGGCCGGGGCTCTTCACCGCGACATTCGAATTGAAGCGCACCTTCGAACCGCCGATTTTCGCGATGCCGAGTGCGGCGCCGTATCCGTTGAGCGATGTCGCCGACGGGTCGTAATCCAGATGATCCGCATCCGGCCGCTGAAAGCCGTGCACCGTGCTCGTCTGCAGTTCGTCGATCGCCGGTGCCGTCCCGTGAATCGTGCTGCCGGCCCAATAGCCCTGCAGCGCGTAGCGCTTCTTCAAGCGCCAGTCCCAATCGACGCCGCCCGCGAGCGCCTTGTCCGGGAGGAATGACGTGTCCACGCCCAGGCTGCGCGCGGTGTTGGCCACGATGAAGCCGACGGTCGATTGGTTGGCGAACTCACGGCGCGCACGGACGACGGAATAGTTGGTCAGCGGCTCGACCGACTGGTGCAGCCGCAGGTTGCCGATGGCAATCGCCGCCTCCTCGTCCGCGGTGACGGCATTGAGCGCGCCAACGGAGAATCGACCGATTTTCCCCGTCAATTTCGCGGCGCCCAGAATCGTCGTCTGCTGCGGCACGTCGGTGTAGGCGCCGTCAGGCACCGCCGGCGATCCACGTGGCGAGCGGCCGATGCGCCGCGAGTAGAACAGGCCGCTGCACGACCCGTCGTTGCAATCCATATCGAAGGTGAACATTCCGCTTCCCTCGACGAAGAACGGACGTCTTTCCGAGAAGAACGTCTCGAAGCCGCTGAGATTCACGACGGCGGGATCCGCCTCGACCTGGCCGAAATCGGGATTGACGGTGGCGGTCAGCGTCATGCTCGGGCGTACCGCATACTTCAGATCGAGGCCGACCGACGCGTCGGGATCGCGCCTCGACACCAGCGGATTACCCGGATCGACCGGTTGCGTCTTCAGCTGGCCGACGGTGTATGGCACGAGCTCGAGACGCTTCTGGCCGTGCTCCAACTTGAGGCCGGTGAGGTCGCCGAACGACGAGACATATCCGTTCGCGCTCTTCGAAATGAGCGGCCACGTGTCGGTTTCGTTCAGGCGGCCGATCTGTCGCGCCACCGCGAAGCCGAACGTCGCGGCGTTGGAGCTGTGGAAGCGGAGCTGCGAAAACGGAATCCGGAACTCGGCGCGCCAGCCGCTCTTGTCGCGCGAGACCGCCACGTCCCACACGGCATCCCACCCGTCGTCCTGGTTGTTGTCGTTGAACCAGTAGGCGTCGCGCTTCACGCCCGCGGGGTTCACCGCGAATTCGAACGCCGTGCGGCGATCGTGAAACGAATCGATCATCACGCTGATCCAGTCCGACGGCGAATACGAGTCGCGGCGCGTGCGCAGCGCGACGATCTTGTCGGGCTCTGGATCGTGCGCGGTGACCGCGACGTAAACGTTCGTCGCGTCGTACGCAACCCTCACGTCGGTCGGAAAGCTCGGCGCGGCATCGTCTTTCGGATCGCGCTGACGGAAGTCGCTGATCGCGGGTGCGCGCTCCCAGACCTTCTCGTTGAATTCGCCGTCGAGTTTCAGCGCCGAGGCTTCCGGCACCGCCGTCGCCGCAAGCCGCGCGGGCCCATCAGCTGCACATAAAGAAGGAAGAGCCACGAATACGATCACGCCGAGTGATTTTCTTAGCATTGCACTCCAACGCTTAGACGGGAGTCGCTCGGAGTGGGTTTGCATCATTCTTCAGCGCTCGGACGCCGCGGTCACTCCGTCGCCTCGCGCGGGCCCCGACGCCTTACGTCACACAGCCGGTCACGGAACCGTGAGGCATGTGCCGAAACGGCGCACAGCAGATCCTCGTGTCTCACAAAAGCTGAGCAATCGGTCTTTGTGGTGCCGGCGCTCGTCTTGCGACCTTCGATGGTGTGATCTGGTTCTACGAGAGGCGGGGCGAGCACCTGCGCTGCGAGATCCGGCAACAGCTGGAAGGGGATCAGTTTGCGCTCGTCGTGACGATGCCTGATGGCAGCGAACGTGTGGAATTGTTCGAGGATTCCAGGATTCTCAACGTGCGTTCAGTGGAACTCGAAAAGCTGCTTCGATCGAAGGGATGGGACGGACCATTCGCGCGAGATATTTAAAGAAAGCTACCAGTTACCAGTTACCAGTTGCCAGTTACCAGTTGCCAGTTTCTAGTTGCCAGTTTCCAGTTTATCGCCGCCCGCGATCCAATCAGCCTACACTGGCGACTGGCGACTGGCGACTGGCTACTGGCGACCGGTAACTGCTAACTGGCAACTGGTGACTCGCGTCTTGCGCCACTGTGAAGTCACGGCGCGATGACAGTCCCTGCACAGTAAGCGATAGTTCTCGAGCCCGCATTCTCCTCCACCATCGGCGACGGGGACGATGTGATCTGCTTCCCACCGGGGACGGGCGGCGCGCCATCTTCGTCGCGCCACGCGATCGAACCCGCGCGGCTTCTGACGCCGCCAGAGGCGCTCCGCTTTCCCCACGTTGAATCCGCACAGACGGCACGCGCCTGCGTCGCGCTTCCAGACCCTGTCCCTGACGTAACCGGGACTGCTGCGCACCTTCCACTCGTGCACGCAGGCGTCGCTGCAGAACGTCCGCCGCGGCGCGCGGACGGCCGTGCGGCACCAGCGGCAGATTGGCTCTCCGGATTCATTGCGATCGGGCTTACCCCAGTTGTTGGCGGTGACGGCGCGTCGGCGCACGGTGCTCACGCACGGGATATCGGGTGATTGGGGTCTTCGCTGCAGGCGCCGAGGTCCGAGGTCCGAGGTCCGAGGTCCGAAATGCGATGTGCGCAGCGGAAGTAGAGCCACGGATTCCGCACCTCGGGCCTCGGGCCTCGGCCTCGGGCCTCGATCCTCGACTAGATCGCGCTGAACAACGTCAATGCGAAGCGCGCGTCGTCGTCGATCCACTGTTCGGCGACCGCAAAGCCGGCACGGATGCCCATCTGCTCGATTTGTGACTCGTCGTATTTGTACGAGCTCTCGGTCCAAATGCGCTCGCCGCGGGCGAAGCGCACGGTGATGCCGGCGGACGCGATCGTGACGGCCTGGTCGGCAAGGCTCTCGAGGTGCATCTCGATGCGCTGAGCGGCCGGATTCCAGACGGCGCGATGCGCGAACGCGTCAATATCGAACGAGCCCCCGAGCTCGCGATTGATGCGGACGAGGAGGTTGCGATTGAACGCCGCGGTGACGCCGAGCGGATCGTCGTACGCTATGAGCAAATCGCGCTCCGGCTTGACCAGATCGGCCCCCAGCAGCAGGAAATCCTCCGGCGCGAGCGCGCGACGAATCTCGCCCAGGAACCCGTCGGCCGCAGGCGTATCAAAGTTGCCGATGTTCGATCCCAGCAGCAGGACGAGCATCGGGTTGCCGTCTTCGCGATGTTCCGCGGCGTGGCGCAGCCCCACCTCGTACGTTTCGCGGTGGCCGACGACGGAGAAATGGCGCAGGCGGCCGAGCGTGCGTTCGGACTGCTCCAACGCCTGCGACGAGATGTCGATGAGATGCACGCGCCCGTGTCCGCCAGCGGTCTGCAGTGCCTCGGCGAGGATCACGAGCTTCTCGCCGCTGCCGCACCCGAGCTCCACGAAGAGCGGCACCGCGTCGGCCGATACGCGCGTGAGCCGCGCAATGACGTCCGGCGCGCGCTGCTCGAGCAGCCGCCGCTCGGCGCGCGTAATCCGGTACCAAGGCAGACGGCAGATCGCTTCGAACAGGCTGGACCCGAGCGCATCGTACAGGTATTTCGACTGGAGTTGCTTCGGCGCGAGCGCAAGGTCCCGCCGCACGTCCGCGGCGAAGTCGGTTACGAGGCGATCGGTCTGCAGCATGTGTTTTCAACCGAAGGAATCGACGCACGATCGAAGGAATCGACAAAAACAAAAATTATCGAGAGATCCTTCGATAGTTCGACAGTCCTTCGACTCCTTCGATTTAAAGGACAGTTCGGAATTTCGCGTACACGTACGGATAGTTGCCGCGGAACCAGTTGCGGAAGCTCGGACGCACGAGCTCTCTCGCGGTCGCGGGAGACGCGCCCTTCATGACGTAGTGCTGGCCGTCAAAGAAATCGGCGGAGTACTCGGGATAGGAAGCCATTGGTGTGAAGCCCGGAAACGGAGCGAAGATCGTCGACGTCCATTCCCACCCGTTCCCGATCAAATCGCGCACGCCCCACGCGCTCGCGCCCGCTGGCAACGCGCCGACGGGAACGGGATCGAACCCGGCGAAATCAAAATGTCCCTGCGGAGGGTCGGATGCATCGCGCTCGTCTCCTGACGGCGTGCCGTACGCCGCGCGGTGAAACTCCGGTTCCGTCATCAGGCGGCGTCCCTTCCACCGCGCGTACGCGCTGGCTTCGGACTGGCTCACGTAGACAGGCCAGTCAGCAGGCAGCGGGATTTCTTCGAACATCCCGCGCCAGCGCCATGATGCTTCGACTCCTCTGGCTCCTTCGATTCCCTCGCGACCTTCGACTCCTTCGCGGATCCAGAAGATCGGGTACTCGATGGCATCGTGCTGGAGCATCGCCCAGCCTTCGTCCGACCACAACTCACGCGCGCGATAGCCGCCCGCGTTGACGAACTCCAGATAGTCAGCATTCGTGACCGGAAGCACATCGATCTCAAACGCGTCGACGTGCACGTGATGCGCATCGAACTCATTGTCCCAGCCGAAGACTGTAGTGGTCCGGTTCGCTCCGAGAATCGCTTCGCCTGCCGGTATGCGAACCGTGTCCGAGGTCCGAGGACCGAGGTCCGAGGACCGATGTCCGGACCTCGAACCTCGAAGATCGAACCTCGGCTCGCGCTTTTGCGCATACGGCAGCCGATGCCACATGTAGAGCAGCGTCTCCTGGTGCATCGCTTCGTGTTCAAGTGCGGTATAGAGGCCCTCGAGCGGCAGCACCTCTTCGTTGATCGCCTCCAGGACAGCCTCGTCGCACGCGCGCGCGAACGCCCGCACCTCGTCGCGTGACGGCCATGCCGTCGCCGCGCCACTGCGCGGCAGGGCCGTGGCCTCGCTGTCCGGGTCGATCCCACGCGCGAAGAGCTCCTCGAGCCGCTGATCGATCGGGGGCCGACCGAGGCCCCGCCGCAAAAACGCGATGACGCTGAAGGCGGGGAGATGCCCTTCGTAGAACACGATTGGATTGCGGAGCGAGATCGGCCGCGTGTAGTACGCCGACGGATCGATCAGATCGAAGATCCGCTCCGAGCGCACCCGATTGCGGCGATACCAATCGATGGCGGCCTGGCGGTCGATGGCAACGGTGGTAGTCATGACGGCGTCCGAGGTCCGAGGTCCGGGGTCGAAAGCCTGAAGCCCAAAGCCTGAAGCCCGGAATCTTACGCCACGTGGCGGCCCGTACGGCCGGTTTTCCTTCCTTTGGACGCCGCCCCTTTGCGGGCGGTTTCACGTCCCGCGCCCGCCTTTGTCTTTCCCTCGAGCGAAGCCCGCAAACGCGCCATCAAATCAACGACTTCGGCTCCCTGTGGCGTCGACGCCATCTCTTCCAGCTTCGGGCGCTTGCCCTTCAACTTGGCGTTGATGACCCGCATCAGATTCTCTTTGTATTCGTCGGTGTACTTCGCGGGATCCCATTTCGCCGTGAGGTTGTCGATCAACTGCTGCGCCATCTTCAGCTCCGCAGGCCGGATCTCCGCCTTGTGCGGAAAAGTGAAATCCTTCAAGTCCGCCAATTCATCCGCAAAGCGCATCATCGTCAACACCAGCGCGTCGCGGATCGCCTCGACGGCCGCGAGGTGCTGGGCATCGCGCAGGATGATCTTGGCGATTCCGATCTTGCCGGACTCGCGAATCGCCTCGCGCAGCAGCGCGTACGCGCGCTCGGATCCTTTTCCCGGCTGCAGGTAGTACGGCGTTTCGAAGTAGCGCTCGTCGATCTCCTCCGGATCCACGAAATCGAGAATATCGATCGTCTTTGTCTTCTCGAGCGCGGCGGTCTTGAAATCATCCTTGGTGATAACGACGAACTGCCCTTTCGAGTATTCGAAGCCTTTGACGAGATCTTCCCACGCGACCGGCTTCCCTTCGGTCTGGCACACGCGTTCGTATTTCACGGGCGCTTCATCCTTCGCGTGCAGCAGCCGGAACTTCGGCCGGTGATCGCGCACGGCGCTGTACAGCTCAATAGGAATGTTGACAAGGCCGAAGGCAATCGCGCCCTTCCATATCGATCGCGCCATGTCGGTGCCCTCACACAAAAATGCCAGCCCGTTGGCTTACCGGGCTGGCTTCATTCGAGTCTGACCGACTCCCGACTCCGGAACGCGGATTCCGGACTAGCGACTCACGACCGTTACTGCTGCGAGCACGTATCGGAGATCATGCGAATCGACGTGACCGTCAGGTTGCGCGGAGTGCCCCTGCCAGTCGTCGCCGTCGTCGCGCCACCAGCCGCCGTTTCTCCGGTCGCGGTGCCCGCCGTGCCTGCGCCCGTCGTCGTGCCGGCGCCCGTTGTCGTACCCGCGCCGGCTGTCGTGCCCGCGCCCTGGCCGGCGCGCGCCGGCGTGCCCGTCACTTCGATCTGATGCCCGACGTGTGGCTTGAGATCGACATCGCTCGCGGCTGTCAACATCACCTGGTTCATCCCGCGTCCCTGGCCGCCTTGCGGAGATGTCGTCGTCGCGCCGGCCGTCGTGCCGGCAGCGCCCGTTGTATCGCCCGCCCCGCCGGCGGCGCCGCCGGGACGACGTCCCATACCCTGCACGTTGGTCAGCATGTAGGTGCCAGCAGTATCACCGGCTTTCAGACAGCCCGTGATCGTCATTGGACCGCCACGGCCGCGCTGGCTGCCTTGGCTCGTGTCCTGGCTGGTCGTCGCTCCGGTCGTGCCGGCAGTGCTCGTTGGGGGCTGCTGTGTAGGAGTCTGTGCCGACAGCACGATCGCGCATGCGCCCGCCAGACACGTCGCAAGTATCGTCCTCTTCATGAAAACATCCTCCTCGCGTTGGGGGCCTCCGGAGCCCAAGAAGTGTGCGGGTGGCTGAGTGCATTAACTGCGCCACTGAGTCGGCGAGATCACCCCGATTATTAAGGTGAAGTGGCACGACGGAAACGGCTGCGCTGTCGTGCCACGTTACACCAGCCCGGTTGTTTCATCCATTTTGCCTGAGGCGATCTGCACCCTCGGACCTCGTGCGAAGACGTGTTACGCTAGACTGTTGCTGGTTCGCCGCCCTTCGCGGCAGGGCGCAGGGTCGAGCCGACGTCGACGGGCGAAAGTGGCGGAACTGGCAGACGCGCCGGACTTAGGATCCGGTAGCCGAAAGGCTATGGGGGTTCGACTCCCCCCTTTCGCACCAGCCTTCGCTCGGCGCTGGCGCCCCGAGCTTCGGCTCGGCAAGCCAGTGATACTGCGAAAGCTGTAGCGCCGAAGGCGCGGAGGCGGACCTCGTCAAGCCACGTGCGTACCCGCTGTCAGTGAAGTCGAGGCAGGTCATCCTTTTCAGAGCCAATCCGTGCAAAACGGGAACAATCGGCCGGCGGTCAATCCGATAAGCGTTCATGAAGACCGAGTACATCGACGTCAGCGATACCCGCAAGAATCTCGTCGTCGAAATCCCGAGCACGATCGTCGATGCGGAAATCGACAAGGTTTCGCGCGATTACAGCAAGGCTGCGCGCATCCCAGGCTTCCGGCCCGGCAAAGTTCCCGCAAAGATCGTACGGCAGCGGTTTCGCGATCAGATCCTCCACGACGTGGCGCACGGCCTCATTCCGCGCGCGGTCGACGAGGCGCTGCGCGAGCGCGGCGTCGAGCCCGTGGACACGCCCGACATCCGCGACGTCGTTGTTGAAGAAGGACAGCCGCTGAAATTCACGGCGACCTTCGATACGGTACCGGCGATCGATCCGGGGGACTACGGCACGATCCAGTTGCGCCGCTCGATACCGCAGGTTGACGACGCGGCCGTCGACGAGGCGCTCGCGCGGCTACGCGATCGTTCCGCGCGTTACGAACCGGTCGAGGAACGCGGAATCCAGACGGGCGACTCGGTATTGATGGACTTGACCCGCACGGCCGAGAAAAGGACGGATGACGCATCAGACGATGCGGGACCGCAGACCGATCGTCACGAGAGCGTGACCGTGGACATCGGCGCCCAGGCGAACCCGCCGGGATTCGATCAGGAGCTCGCGGGGCTCACGGCGGGATCGACCAAGACGTTCGATATCACCTACCCCGACGATTACACGATCGCCGAGCTCGCGGGAACAATGGTGAAGTACGACGTGACGGTGAAGGCGATCCGGAAGCGATTCGTGCCGCCGCTCGACGACGAGTTCGCGAAGGACACGGGCGAGTTCGATTCGCTCGACGCGCTGCGCGTGCGCGTGCGCGAGGATCTCGAGCACGAGGCCCGGCACGAAGCGGAACGCGAACTGCGCGCGGACCTGATGAAGCAGCTCGCCGCGCGCGTGCGGTTCGACGTGCCGCAGGGGCTGCTCGATCGCGAGATCGATCGCCGCGTCGAAGAGTTCGTGCGCCGCCTGATGGATCAGCAGATCGACCCGATGAAGACGAACATCAATTGGGAGGAATTCCGCGAGCGTCAGCGGGAGGCCGCATCGGAGGCCGTCCGCGGCGCGCTCGTTCTGGATGAGGTCGCCAGGCGCGAGGCGCTGTCGGTGTCCGAGGACGAGGTCAACGCGGAAATAGGGCGTTACGCCGAGCGCACGGGCCGTACGCCGGCCGCCGTTCGCGCGCGGCTGGACAAGGAGGGGGGCGTCGGGCGGGTGTATTCAGGGTTGCGCCGCGAACGAGCGATTGATTTCCTGCTCGCGCGTGCTACAATCATGCAAACGTAACACAAACCCGTCCCTGCTCCCCACAAACAAGTCAGTCGTTTCTCGTTCCTGCGGACGCTTTCGCATGGCTTATTCTTCCTACTCCCAGTTGGTCCCGATGGTGGTCGAACAGACCAACCGCGGGGAGCGCGCGTACGACATTTTCTCGCGCCTCCTGAAAGACAGCATCATCTTCATCGGCACGCCGATCGACGA
>Ga0066677_10000052_pt1 | contig 35467 bp, 35 predicted proteins | sample GraSoiAngelo_126_FD_62299 | JGI IMG/M metagenome (GOLD analysis project Ga0066677, IMG submission 62299) | Grasslands soil microbial communities from the Angelo Coastal Reserve, California, USA - 14_0927_09_20cm | ecosystem: Environmental > Terrestrial > Soil > Grasslands | place: USA... | reverse complement strand
CTGCTTCGCGAGCTCGCTCATCACGGACTGCCCCGTCTTCACATCGTCGACGCCGTAGAAGGCGAATCGCTTGGATTGCGGCGCGTCGCTGTCGAAGGTCATGACGGGCACGCCGCGCCCCACCGCATCGTCGATCGCGCCGGTCACTCTGCCCGCGTCGGAACAGGAGATCAGGATCGCGCTGGCGCCTTCGTTGACAGCCTGGGCGATGCGTTGCGCCTGGACCTGACCATCCTCGGCGGGCGGCGTGAGCCACACGATCTCGATCGGCACGCCGTGCTTCTGCGACAGCTCGCGCGCGGTTGCTTCGGCGCCGGTCCGCGCCGACAGGAACACCGGGTTCGTCGAGCTCTTTGCGATCATCGCGATGCGCAATCCCGCCGGACGCGCGCCGGATCCCTGGTCGCCCGCCGGCTTCTCGCCGCCTCGACAGGCCGCGACGAGCATTGCCGCCGACATCACGGCCGCGATCAACGACGTCATGCTCAATCTGCTTGTCATGCATTTCCCTTCCTTGCGGTGCGATCCGCCGCGCCGGCTGCACGCGCGAGGCGCCTGGCCGAAAAACGCGCATTGGCCTGGTCGAGGACGACCGCGATGATGATCGCGCATCCGATGATGATCCACTCGTAGTTCTGGTCGAAGTGCAGCGTGCGGATCGACTGACGAATCAGCACGATGAGCAGCGCGCCGAGCGTGGCGTTGATGGCGCTTCCCTTCCCGCCGGCGAGGCTGGCGCCGCCCACGACCGCCGACGCTATCACGTACAGCTCGTAGCCGGTGGCATCGACACACGATGCGGATCCATAGAAGCTTGCGCCCATGAAGGCGGCGAGACCGGCCGTCAGCCCTGACACGATGAACACGCCGCATTGAATCCTGAGGACGTGCAACCCGGAGAACCGGCTCGCATCGGCGTTGCCGCCGACGGCAAAGATGTGCCGGCCCATGACCGTTTGCGTCAGGTACACGGCGCCGATCGCGGTCACGATAATCATCGCAATCATCGGGACCGGGTAGAGCGATTCCGCGAGCCCGAGCGGCGCCTTCGCCACGTCGGTCAGCACCTTCGGCAGCAGGATGCTTTCCGCGCTGCTCGCGACGAATGCGATGCCCCGCAGGATCCACATCGTGCCAAGGGTAATGATGAACGAATGCACGCGCAGACCCACAACCATGAGGCCATTCATGGATCCGCAGATCAGACCGACGCCCACTGCCACCACGAGGCCGGTGGCAAACGTTCGCATGGATCCCGAGGGGCCCATCGAGCGCAGCGCCATCGCGGTGGTCACGCCCGACAGCGCGTAGATCGATCCTACGGACAGGTCGATCCCGCCCGAAATGATCACCATCGTCGCGCCCACGGCCATGATCGCGAAGAAGCTCGCGTCGGTGGCGGTCTGGATCAGCGTGTTGAAATTCAGAAAATTGTTGACGGGCTGGCCGGTCAGGCGATCCACGTGCGTTCCCGTGAACAGCGTCAGCAGCGCACCGAGCAGCACGATCACGAGGATGAGGCCGGCTTGCTGAGAAGCAAGGATCCGGCGAATCATCGTGCAGTCCTGTTGACGTCGTCTATCGGCAAGCTGATGGGTGAAACGTATCGCATCGGGGGCGACGTGGCGGTTGGAGTCTATCGCGACTCCGGCTAAGATGCGCTCCACAGTGCGCTATCTGCTGATTCTCTCCGCTGCGTTCACGTTGACGGTTTACGGTCCGCAAGCGAGCGACCAAACGGCGTCCGCATTCCGCACGCTGGACGACAGGTTCCCGCCGCCGCGATTCAGCTCCGTTGCCGAATGGCAGCGTCGCGCCGCATACCTGCGCGAACACGTGCTGGAGTCAGCCGGCTTGCTGCCGCTTCCCGACAAGGCCCCGCTCAATCCGGTCGTGTTCGGCGAAATCAAACACGACGGCTACACGGTCTCGAAGGTGTATTTCGAGAGCCTGCCCGGCTTCTTCGTCACGGGTAATCTCTATCGGCCGATCGGTGACGGTCCGTTTCCCGCCGTGCTCTCGCCGCACGGTCACTGGGCGTACGGCCGGCTGGAGAACACTTCGCTCACGTCCGGACCGGGACGCGCGATCAATCTCGCTCGCCAGGGATTTGTCGTGTTCACCTACGACATGATCGGCTACAACGACAGCCGCCAGTTGACGCACACGTTCGGCGGCCGCCGCGAAGCTCTCTGGGGACTGAGCCTGTCGGGGCTGCAGCTGTGGAACAGCATTCGGAGCCTCGATTTCCTCGAGTCGCTCCCGTACGTCGAGCGGAATGCGCTGGGCGCGACCGGAGAATCGGGCGGCGGGACGCAGACGTTTCTTCTCTCAGCGGTCGACGATCGCGTCGCCGTGGCGGTGCCGGTCAACATGATCTCGCTCCAGATGCAGGGAGGATGCCTCTGCGAGAATCCGCCAGGGCTGCGTCTCGACACCACGAACGTGGAGATCGCGGCGGCGATCGCGCCGCGGCCGCTCCTGATGGTGTCGGCGACGGGTGACTGGACGAAGGAGACGCTCGAATCGGAGTACCCCGCCGTCCGCTCGATCTATGCGCTCCTCGACGCAGACGATCACGTGCAGGCGGTGCGCTTCACTGCGGACCACAACTACAACAAAGACAGCCGCGAAGCCATGTACGCCTGGATGGCGCGGTGGCTGCAGCACGCGCCGGCGGACACGCGGCATGCCGAATCATCCTTCACACCGGATCCGCTGCCGGACCTGCTGGTCTTTCACAACCGCGCTCTACCCGATGGCGCGCTGGACGCGGAAGGCCTCACTGCGGCATGGATCGCCGCTGCAAAACGACAGATCGCGACCACCCCGCTCGCCGTGCGGAGAGCGGCATTGCGCCACGCTTTGGCATTCGAGGATTCGAGCGCGATGATCGAGGCGGCTGCCGCGGCGCTCAATCGACGGGTTGTCCTGCTAGCGGGCGACGATGCGTCGAAGATGGAGTCGGCGCTGCGGGCGGCGGGCTACTCGACCCGGGTCGTTTCGTTCAGGCCGTTCGATGCGGAGGCCGCCGCGCGCGTGCGGCATTTCGAAACGTACAACCGCACGGCCGCGAGCCAGCGCGTCCTAGACATCGTCACGGAGGCGCGCGCGCACCCGGGCGCAGCGCTTGTCGCGAGCGGCGATGCGGCGCTCGCCGGCGCACTCGCAGCCGCGGTCGCGCCGGTGCGGCTTTCGGTCCTGGACGTCGGTCAGTTCGACACGAGCCGAGACGCGAACTTCCTCGATCGCATCTATATCGCGGGTCTGCGGCGGGCGGGGGATTTTCAGACCGCTGCCGACTCAGCTTCTGGGAATATGGTGTTTCACAACACCGGCGCGCGGTTCGATGCGGGTCGTGCGCGCGTGAAATCGGAGAAGCTGACACCCCGCGAGATCATCGCGCTTCTACGCTGAAACAGGGATAAGTCCTGCGAGGTCGGATTCGTGGCGAACGCCCGGTTCCGGCCTTCGGCTTAGAGGCTTCCACGCTCGCGCTGCCGCGCTAGGGCGGACAAGCCGTGGCAGGCTGCTCACGCCGCCCGCGTGAGGCGCCTGGGTTCCCACGAATACCCGACGTGGGCCGTGTATAGCGTCACCGCCTTGGTAGGACTCCGGCGCGTGGCCGCTATACGCACCATCGTCAGGCAGCGATTCACTTCCTGGGTCAGGGCGCCAGGAGTTGCGACGCCGTGGCCGTGGACGCGACTCACACAGATCACGAGCGGGATGATCATCAGGAACGCACGAGGGATCGGATGCCGCAGCACGCACGGGAGCATCGCAAGCGCGATACCCGCGCCAGAGCCCGAAAATATTCAATCTTCAGCCCCGGCGCCGTGCGCGAAATTACAGTCTCTGCGCGAGGAATACAAAATCGAAGTTCGCGGCTATCCTTGCGAACGTTTCGCCGCGACCGCCGACTCGATGAACGCCCAGACGTTCGGGTTCGCGAACCTCGCGGTGTGACGCTGCAGCGTGGCGGGCCAGTTCGATTGGTCCGCCCACGCTTTCTTCAGGCCGGCGCTGATACCCCGGTCATCGCCCGTGAAACTCTCGACCAGCGCTTTCCAGCGCGCCACGAGCGCCTGCGCCTTCGGACCTGCGGGATCCTCGCCAAGCGATGCCTCGATGTCGCCGAAGAGCGCCGCCCACGCGCGCGTCCCCTCCTCCGCCGCGGCCTTGCGCTGTTCCGGCGTCATCTCGGCCTGTCGTCTCGCCAGCGCCGCCCACGCCTCGTCCGTGTAGTACTGCTTCAGGTGCTCGCTGTCGTCCTGCATGTCAATCACCTCGATGATGCGTTTGAGTACCGCGGCGTCGGGTGGCGCGCCGGGACGGAGCGTCTTCTCGGCATCCGCAATGGCGTCGATGGCCTGGTCGAGCCGCCGCCGCTTCTCCTCGAGCGCTCAAAACCCATCTCGGTCCCGTGGCTTCCACCCTCAGGCGGAAGTGTGGATGGTCTTCAACCTGAAGATGGAAGCTACGGGAGAATGGAAGGTGAAGTCACGAGCTCCCAATGAACGACGAAAGCTGAGAACTGAAGGCTGGAAACTGACAACCGACCACCGACAAGCGACCACCGACAACCGGTCTTCAGCTGCGCGAGGCTTAGGCGCCGGCGGCGAAGCCGAGCTGCGATCGTTTCAGCAGCCACCCACCGAGCGGATCGTCGGCGTCGGAGCGCACGTGGGTGTGCGCGCGGCACACGTCAGGAAGCCGCAGCTCTGCGCGTCGTGAAACGAAATGCGCGGATGAATAGCCGCACATCAGGCGGAAACATGCGCGCTCGGCGAGCGTGTTCCACATGTCTTCGAGCGCGATAGCGGCATCGACTTCATCGAGTTCGGCGAGCACGTCCACCATCTCGCCGAAGATGCTCACTCGACCCTTCGCCGCGAGCGCGCACACGGGCTGGGCAATGGCCACATCGAACGATGCCGCATGCGGCATGCCCTGTCGCGACAGTTCCGCCACCTTTGTGACGGCATTCATCGCGATGAGCCGGCCGTTCGCTGTCTCAGCGCCGATGTCCACACCGCGCGCCGTCAGGGTGCGGTGAATGCTGATCCAATTCGACTCACGCGCAACGATGAGGAGGCTGTCGCCGGCGCCGTGCGCGTCTGCCAGAAATGCCGCTGCGGCATCCGCCATGGACTCGCTCGAGTCACAGAGCTGGACAAAATGCTCGGGAACTTGAGTACCGTGGCTGATGCGCTCCGTGGGCGTCACAAAACCATATTAGCCCTTCGGATCCGAACCCGCCAGCTAATTGGTTGCTACAGACGGGCTTATCAGACTGCTAAGACCGCCGCCTGTACGTCAGACGTCAATTCTGGATGCTGAACTTCAATCAGCTTTGGCTTGCTATTTGCCATTGACGTCGGCTCCGCAAGGCCTGCTCAGCGCGTCTCGAGCGCAACAGCCATCGGCAAGCGGACGCGAAACGTTGCGCCTTCGCCCACGCCGGCGCTTTGCGCCTGGATGGTGCCACCATGCATCTCGACGATGCTGCGGGCGATGGAGAGGCCGAGCCCCAACCCTCCGTGAGCGCGCGTGAACTGCACGTCTGCCTGACGGAACCGTTCGAACACGTGCGGCAGGAACGCCGGATCGATTCCGCGGCCGTTGTCCGCGACGATCACCTCGACGTCTTCCCCGGCACATTCCGCATGCACCCGCACGTGGCCGCCATTCGGCGTGAACTTCACCGCGTTCGTGAGCAGGTTCCAGAACACCTGCTGCAGCCGATCGTAATCGCCGTGCAACGTCGCGGTTCCGTCCACGCGGGCTTCGATCCGGATGTTTTTTCCCTGGGCCGCGGGGGCGACCGTCGCGATCGAATCGGCAATCAGCTGCGGCACGCTGACCGGACCGGGGTTCAAGCGCAGCTTGCCTGACACGATGCGCGAGACGTCGAGGATCTCTTCGACAATCTGCGTCAGCGTCGCGCCGTTGCGCTCGATGACCTCCAGCGCGGCCGGTTGACGTTCCGCCGGCACGACGCCCGTGCGCAACATGCGCGTGTAGCCGAGCATGGCGTTCAGCGGCGTGCGCAGCTCGTGCGACAACATCGCGAGGAACTGGTCCTTCAAGTGGTTCGCCGTGCGCGCCTCTTCGTAGGCCCACGCGTTCTCGATCGCCGCCGCCGCGCGATCCGCGACGGTCTCGGCAAACCGAAGATCCGCTTCCGTATATCGTCGTCCTGATTCGGCGGACACGAACGTGATCGCGCCGACCACGGTGTGGCGGGTGCGCAGCGGCACGATCATGTAAGACGTCACCCCGAGTTTGCGGACGGCGGCGAGCCGCTGGGGATCCTTGACTCCGGCAACGATCATCTCGTCGGTCAGGTGCGAGAGTCGCTCGGAGCGTCCCGTTCGAATCACGTTCGGGAGTCCAGTGGGCGCGTCGGGCGCGGGAGGATAGTTCTGCTGATACTCCTCCGCGAGCGCGACGCGCGCCGGATCGACGTGCGCAACGGCGAGGCATTCGATAGCGCCGCGCGGACTGACGATGTGGACCGCGCACCAGTCGGCGATGTGCGGCACCGCGAGCTGCGCAACCGTCTTCAATGTCTGCTGGTAGTCGAGCGACGCGGCGAGCGCGGACGCCGCCCGCGCGATGAACAATGCCTGTTGTTCGCTGTGCCGCTGTTCGTCGTGCAGATCGGCCGTGCGCAGCGCCGCGCCCGCCAGGTTGCCGAGCGCGCGCGCGATCTCGATGTCGTCGGGAGTGAACGTGTGCGGAGTGCGGTAGTAGAACACGAGCGTCGCGGTCGCTTCATCGTGAATGACCAGCGGGATCGCGAGCATCGATCGAATGCCCTCGCGCGCGTAGGCCTCGCGCCGCGATTCCAGGAGCGGCAGGTCGTCGACGTTCTGGGCTTCAATGGGATCGCGGGAGCGCACGGGCGCTGCCGGCTGCCCCTGAAACGACGAAATCATCGCCGCAGCGAAATCCGGAGAGACCCCCGCATGCGACGCGACGTGCCAGACCTTGCGCACGGTGTCGAGACGCCACACCGCGTAGCCGTCCGCAGAGACGAGATCGCTCGAAAGCCTGAGGATCGCGCCAAGGACGTCTTCGAGGCGTGGCGATCCGAGGAGAGCGCCCGAACTGGCTATCAATGCGAGCAGCCGCTGTTGCAGCCCGCTCCCGAGCGACGCAGCGTCCGCCATGCGGCGTCATTCTATCGCGCGGCGAGGGCCGGCCAACGTGAGGCCGAACGCTCCGAGCCACGCGCACAGCACGGCGATACGGTTCAGTTGTCCGTGCAGATTCGGTTTCGCGGTCGCGGCGGCGCGGCACGCCTCCCCGACAGCAAGCGCGAGGTGCGGATCACCATAGGTCCGACCGCGCCCGTCACATGCCACCGTCCGGCCTGCGTGAATCGCCTCGAGCACGCTTCTGATCGTCATGTCGCGCGCGAAGATGTACGTGCGACACAGCCCGATCGGTGCGAGATAGTGGAAGTCGGACGAGCCAATCTGTGCGATACCGGGGTGCTCGGCGAGCGCGCGCGCAACGGACGCGTCGAGTTCGCGGCTCGACTTGTCGTTCACGTGACGAACCGGGTGCGCCGATTCCACACCGTCGATGTCCGCGAACGCGCCATCGATGGCACGCGCGGCTTCGTTATCGGGGTGCGCAGCGATCGCCACACCCCCCGCGGCGTGCACCGCCGCAGCCACCGTCCGCGCCGATCGGTCCCACCCCACCGTGCGCTGCACGCCGACGGCCCCCATGTGAAATTTCGGCGTGGTCACTTCTTCCCCCGGAAGCAGCAGCACACCCTGCGAGCGCGACGCGAACCAGTTCGTCAATGTCCACGACAGCATCTGATTGTGATTCGTCAACGCGATGATGTCGAGCCCTCGTCGGCGGGCCTCCGACGCGAGCGCCCACGGCGGCAGCGCGCCGTCCCCTGGAAAACTATGAACGTGCAGATCCGCGCTCAGCACCTGGAAGCCGTCATAGATCTTCCCTGAGCTTGTCGAAGGGACGGACCGCGAGGTCGCGATGGAGCGCTCGCTGATCGATCCGAGCACGAGACCCGTGAGCCACAGCGCGGCAAGCGCAAGCCGGACGCGTCTCATCGCGCGAACGCTCCGACGATGCGCGGCCAGATCGCAACGGCGGCCCCGAAGATCGCGAGTCCGCTGCCGACGCTGATTACCTGGTGCGCGATCGTCCGCCGTACGGCGGCATCACGCGGAAGCTGCAGTGCGCTGCGAAAAAATGCGAACACGATCGTCGCGTTCCAGACCAACGGGACGATCATCGATGCAAACAGCCAGCGTGTGTCCCGTGCGGAGATTGGGAGCGCCAGCGCCCAGACGGCGGCGCCGAGCAGCCACAGGGACCACGGGGCGTGACCCGAAAACAGCAGATCCATTGCGCGCGCCGTCCCCAACGCGCGTTGGGAGGCCGATGGCATCGTCACCCACGCCGCGGCCACCTGGATGGCGACGAGAAACATCCAGCACGCCGTCACGCTCGCGACGAGCCCAATGCTGACGTGAGAGGTGGACGAGATCGACGCGGCCGTACCAATCGTGACACCCACAATTGCCGGCCGATAGCACGCGTCGAGAACTGAGACGGCGTGGGGCTCAGCGCTCAGGCGTGAATACGCGCGCCGCGGAGCGCACATGATTTCCACTTCGGGAAAGAGGCGGGTACACATCAGGGCTGTCCCCTGTAACATGCCGACAATGCACTACCTCGCACTTCCAGGCTGACATGTCTACGGGGCCGGCCTCGCTGCTCACGCTCGTCATCCGCCACGATCAGGATGTTGTGACCGCGCGACAACGCGCTGGAACCATCGCGGACCTGCTCGGTTTCGATTCCGGCGAACAGACGCGTATCGCCACCGCGGTCTCGGAGATCGTACGGAACGCCTTTCGATATGCGGGTGCGGGCCAGGTCGAATTCCTCGTCGACCGCGGCGCGCAGCCGCAAACGCTGATCATCCGCGTCGTGGATCGCGGCAAGGGTATTCCTCAACTCGAGCGCGTGTTGAACGGAAGCTATAAGTCGTCGACGGGGATGGGCCTCGGCATCACCGGCGCGCGGCGGCTGATGGATGAATTCCAGATTGAGTCGACTCCCGCGCGCGGCACGCGGATCGTCATGCGGAAGGTGCTGCCGCCGCGGGCCCCGGTCCTGACCGAAGCGAGGGTCGTGACAATCCTGCGCACGATTCGGTCGCATCAGCCGGCGGGCATGGCCGAGGAGTTCCAGCGCCAGAATCAGGAGCTCCTCCGTGCGCTCGACGAGTTGCAGACACGGCAGGAGGAGCTCGTACGTCTCAACCGCGAGCTCGAAGACACGAATCGCGGCGTCGTCGCGCTGTACGCGGAGCTCGATGAAAAGGCCGACCATCTGCGCCGTGCCGACGAACTCAAATCGCGGTTCCTCTCCAACATGACCCACGAGTTCCGCACGCCGGTGAACTCGATCATCGGTCTGTGCAACCTGATCGTCGAGGATCGCCAGCGTGACGGACACGAGGTTGAACAGGAGGTCGTGTACATCCGCAAGGCGGCCGAACAACTCGGGGAGCTCGTCAACGACCTGCTCGATCTGGCGAAGGTCGAAGCGGGCAAGACACCCGTACGCCCTGCACCGGTGGACGTTTCGAAGCTGTTCGGCGCGCTGCGCGGTATGCTGCGTCCGCTGCTGCTGAACCAGGCCGTCGCGCTCGCGTTCGACGCGGCAGACGATCTGCCGGCGCTCATCACGGATGAAGCCAAGGTCTCGCAGATCCTGCGGAACCTGATCTCGAACGCGCTGAAGTTCACGGAGCGCGGCGAGGTCCGCGTCGGCGCCGCGCTCGCGACGAATGGCAAGCATATCGCGTTCACGGTTTCCGACACGGGCATCGGCATCGCACCGGAGGACCAGCAGCGCATTTTCGAAGAGTTCACGCAAATCGAGCACCGGCTGCAGCGCGGCGTGCGCGGCACCGGCCTGGGCCTGCCGCTCTCCAAACGCCTGGCCGAACTGCTCGGCGGAACGATCAGCGTGTCGAGCGAGGCCGGGATCGGGTCCACGTTCAGCGTCACGCTGCCGGTGCGTCACAGCGCGGCCGAGGAACCGGCGCTCGAGTTCGACTGGCGCGCGGAGCCGGGAAAACGCCCGGTCCTCGTCGTCGACGATGCAGCCGACGAACACCTCATTTACGAAAAGCTCCTGAAGGGCACCGCTTTTCAGATCTATCCCGCTACCACGATCGAGCAGGCGGAGCACGCCCTTGGCGTGATTCATCCCGCGCTCGTACTTCTCGACATCCGGCTGCGCGGCGCCGAATCGTGGGACCTTCTCCTGCGTTTGCGCCGAGACCCCGCAACCGACCAGATTCCCGTAATCGTCGTCTCCGCGCTCGACGAGCGCGAGCGGGCGCTTGCGCTTGGCGCGCAGGCGTACTTCTCGAAGCCGGTGCCGCGTCGCGCGCTCCTCGACACGATGGACGCGCTCACGACGTCGAGCTCAGGATCGATGCGCGTGTTGCTCGTCGAGGACGAGGAAATCTCGCGATACCTGATCGCGCAGGCGCTCGACGGCGCGTATCAGCTGACGGCGTGCGCAGACGCAGAAGCAGGATTGCGCGAAGCGCGCGCGCACGCGGCAGACGTGATCCTGCTGGACCTGATGCTGCCGGGCATCACCGGCTGGGAGATGCTCGACGCGCTCCGCGAGGATGCGTCGACTCGCGACGTGCCGGTGATCATCGTCAGCGGGAGCGCGCTCGACCACGCCGGCCGCGCGCATTTGCTGAGACACGCGCGCGATGTCATCTCGAAAGCCGACCTCACGCGCGAGCGCCTCCTCGGGGCAATCGCGGCGGCAGTTGGGAGATAATCACCGACCATGCTCACGGAACTCTTCGGACAGGATGATGCCGCGATCCTCCAGCGGTGGATGGACAACCAGCTGGCCGGGAGCGGTTTCCGGCCGGATCGCATCAGCAGAGCGGAACTACAGGAAAACGCGACGCAGTTTCTGTCTGCCTTCAGGCGGGCACTTTCCTCCGGCAGCACCGATATCCATGGCGCCGATTGGGCCGCCGTTCGTCACGTGCTCGACGTGCTCTCGGCGTCCCGCGCCGAACGGGGCTTCTCGCCGTCGGAGACGGCGACGTTCATCTTCTCGCTCAAACAGCCGTTGTTCGACCGCATCCGCGGCCTACACGAAAAAGATGGCGTCAAGCTCGCGGACACGACGTGGGAGATAAACCAGATCCTCGACAAGCTCGGGTTGTACACCGCGGAGGTCTTTCAGCGCAGCCGCGACGCGATCATCGCCCGGCAGCAGCAGGAAGTGCTGGAGTTGTCGACGCCGGTCGTGGCGCTGTGGGACGGGATCCTGGCGCTGCCGCTGATCGGAACGCTCGACAGTGCGCGCACACAAATCGTCATGGAAACGCTGCTGCAGCGGATCGTCGACAGCGGCGCGGCGATCGCCATCATCGACATCACGGGCGTCCCGACCGTCGACACGTTGACCGCGCAGCATCTGCTGAAAACCGTGGCTGCGGCGAGGCTGATGGGGGCCGACTGCATCATCAGCGGTATCCGGCCGCAGATCGCGCAGACGATCGTCCACCTCGGCGTCGAGCTCGGCTCCGTGGTGACAAAGGCGACGCTGGCCGATGCCTTCAGGGTCGCTCTTCAGCGCACCGGCCTCGCCGTTCAGAAGCAGCTGCCGCACGAGCGCAAGCCTCCGGCTGAGAGGGACCGCACGTCCGGCGGCAGCGAGGCCTGACGTGGAGCGGATTCCCATTCTGAAGATGGGCGAGTACCTGCTCGTCACCATCCAGGTCGACATGCACGATCGCGTCGCAATGACGCTCCAAGACGACCTGACGGCGCGGATCGTCTCGGCCCACGCAAAGGGCGTGCTGATCGACATTTCGGCGCTCGAGATCGTCGACTCCTTCATCGGCCGCATGCTCGGGGACCTCGCGGCCATGTCGCGCGTGCTCGCTGCCGAAACTGTCGTCGTCGGCATGCGTCCCGCCGTCGCGATCACTCTCGTCGAGCTCGGCCTGTCCTTGACCGGCGTACGCACCGCGCTGAATGTTGAGCGCGGCATGGAGCTCCTCCGCCGGCGCATTGCCGAACAAGGACGAGACGGTGCCGGTTCTGATTAGCGCTACCCACGGAATCCACACTCCGGAAGATGTCGTGGCGGTGCGGCAGGCGGTGCGGCAACGCGCTGTCGAACTCGGATTCAACCTCGTCGATCAAACCAAGCTGGTCACGGCGGCGAGCGAGCTGGCGCGAAACACGCTGCAGTACGGCGGCGGCGGAGCCGTGCTGATTGAAGGCATCGGCGACGGCTTACGACGAGGGCTGCGTCTCACGTTCGAAGACAAGGGGCCGGGCATCGCGGATATCGATGAGGCATTGCGGGGTGGTTTCAGTACGGCTGGCGGCCTCGGCCTCGGTCTCAGTGGGGCACGGCGTCTGTCGAACGAATTCCAGATCGAATCGCGTCCCGGCGAAGGCACGCGCGTGACCATCACACGGTGGCGATGAGCGTGTCGGGCGCAGGATTTCCCGTCGAGGATTCCGCGCAGGTCGCCTCCGTGCGCCGCGCGGCGCAGCGCGCCGCGGAAGCGCTGGACTTCACCGAGGCGCGCGCTGGCCAGGTGGCGCTCGTGGTGACGGAGCTGGGTACGAACCTCGTCAAGCACGCGACGCGAGGCGAGATGCTGCTGCGGATGCTGGACGAGCATGTCGCGGACGGAGCGGGCCTCGAAGTACTGGCGCTCGATCGCGGACCCGGCATCCCCGACGTCGCGCTCTCGGCGCGGAACGGCTATTCGACGGCGGGCACGCTCGGACATGGGCTCGGCGCAATCGGCCGGCAATCGGATCTCCTGCAGATCTACACGCAGCCGTCCGGGACGGGGATCCTGGCGCGCATCGGGCGCGATGAACCCGGAGCAGTCGCGCGCAGTTCGCGGCTGGAGATTGGCGCCGTCCAGGTCAATGCAACCGGGGAGCAGATCTGCGGCGACGATTGGACGGCCCGCGTGCGGGATGAGCGTCTATCGCTGATCGTCGCGGATGGTCTCGGGCACGGGCTATCCGCGCACGATGCCGCGCGCCGGGCCGTCTCTGAATTCGACAGAATGCACGAAGAGAATCCGGCGACCATCATCGGCGCTCTGCACGCCTCGCTGCGGTCGACACGAGGCGCCGCGGTTGCGGTGGCGGCCGTGGATCTCGAGCGGGGCGTCCTGCGATACAGCGGCCTCGGCAACATTGCTGGGGTCATCCTTGGACCGGGCACCAGCCGTCATAGTATGGTTTCGCAGAATGGGACCGCGGGACACAGGGCGAGCCGGATCCAAGAGTTTCAGTATCCTTTTCCGCCGCAGTCGATCCTCGTCATGCACTCGGACGGTCTCGGGACGCAATGGGATATCGGGGCGTATCCGGGGCTGCGGGCCCGTCACCCCAGCCTGATCGCAGGGGTCCTCTATCGAGACTTCAGCCGCCGGCGCGACGATGTGACGATTGTGGTCATCAAGGACCAACCTGAGGTGTAACTTTCACCGAGGGCTGCCGAAAAACTGTAGTGGTCTTCCGCTCGCGGGCCCAAGGGAGCGGTTTGTGGTGTCCTGGCACGGCACAGGGCTTGATTCACGGTGGCGCACTCATGGCAATCGCCCGGATACATCAGAACGGTTCGGAGCTCGGCAACATCGACGAGGGACCGCGCAGCACGGCGGAACTCCGCGACTGGATCCAGGTGAACCTGGGGCTGCCGCCTGACCGCGAGGCCCGGCTGCTCCATGTAATCGATCAGGTCGTCGCCCTTCAGCGACAGCTCGTCGAGGAGTCGAAGCACGAGGCCATTCGCGCGCTATCCGAGGGGTTCGCGAGCAAGATGGACCGCCTCCAGCGGCAGCTCTCCGAGAAGGACGTCACCGTCAGCAACATCGCCCGTTACTTCGAGGACGTCGTCGCCGAGCTGACGGAGAAATCCCATCGCGATCCGAAGACGAAGCTGCTCAATTTCGACTGGTTCATGGAGCGTGTGGAGTCGTATCTGGCGGTCGAGCAGCGCGTGCGGTGGTGCGGCGTCGGCGTCGTCGATATCACCAGCTTCAAATGGTACAACGATACGCTTGGCCATGCGCTGGGCGACCGGATCATCGAGACCGTCGCGCGGATTCTCGCGGATCAGATTCGTTCGGAGGACTTCCTCGCGATGGATCGCGGCAACGAGGCGCGCGACCTGCACGCGCGTTTTGGAGGCGACGAATTCGCGTTCCTGATTCCCGACCTTCCCGGGTGCAACGAAGCGCACGAGATCGCCAACCGCTTCAAGCGCTCGGTTGCCGCCCACGACTGGACGCGTGACGATCGTCGGCTCGAAGCGAGACCCGTGGGCGTCGACGTCGGGATCGTCTGCCTGCGCCTCGGTCCGGTCGGTGAGCGGCGCGGCGTCGCGCGGAAGCTTGCCGCGGAGCTCATTCAGCGTGCCGACAAGTTGATGTACGCCGCGAAGAGTCAACAGTCCCCTCACGTGCACTCGGCCGCCGTCCGCGTCGTCCACGGCGAGCTGACCGAGATGCCGACCACCGAGACGATCGTCCGCGAGACCCACGCGCGGCGGCGCGCCACCGATCGCGAGAACATCTGAGAAGTCTGCTACACTTGTAAGGTTGTATCCCTCCCAGAGATGGTGGGTGTAGCTCAAAGGTAGAGCACCGGACTGTGGCTCCGGACGCTGCGGGTTCGAGTCCCGTCATCCACCCCAGATCACGCAGATTTGTGACCACGGCTGAGGTTGTGCGAGAATTGCTTATCGCAATGACCGAACAGGATCTCGTGCGGATCGCGAAGGTGGCGCTGCGCGAGCTGGGCGCCGGTGACGTGATGTTCAGCGTATCGGCGGAGAGCGGGATCGACCGGTGGGAGATCGCAATCGCCGGCGCGCATCCGCGGCTGCTGCGGATTCGCGCGGGCAAGGGCAGCAGCGCGCAATTCGTCCGCGATCAGATTTTTGAGCAGTTCGAGCGGCGCTAGGACAGCTTACCCGCGCGCGCGCTTTTTCTCCTTGACCGGCGCCGCCTTCGCGGCCTTTGCGGGTTTTTCTATCTCGGCAACCTTTGCGGCTTTCTTTTTCGTGCTGCTGACGCGATCGAGGCTCTGGCGGAGCGCATCCATCAGGTTCACCACCTTGGGTGGCGCCTGCTCCTCTGTCGCCACCACTTCCTGGCCGGCGATCTTCGCGTCGATGATCCGCTGCAGTTCTTCCTGATAGGCGTCCTTGTATTCCGTCAAATCGAGCTGCCCCTCGAAGTTGCCGATCACCTGCTTCGCCATCTTGATCTCTTCGGGCTTCAGCTTCGCAGGCACGTTCTCGAGTTCCTCTATGGCGTCCATGCTGCGCACTTCATTGGAGCGCCGCATCGTGTACATCACGAGGCCCTTCTCGCGCGGCTGCACGGCGACGAGGTACTCGCGCCCGTAGAGCGCGAGCTTCCCGATGCCGGCTTTCCCTTTCATCCCTTCGCGAATGACGGCGAATGCTTCGAGCGCCATCTGCCCGTCGGGTGCGAGATAGTACGGCCGCTCCACGTAAATGGGATCGATCGCCTCCACCTCGGTGAACTGCACGAGATCGATCACGCGCGTGGATTCCGGACGGACCTTCGCGAGATCCTCCTCGTCCATCACGACGTAGCGTCCCTTCTCGAACTCGTAGCCTTTCACCACTTCCGAGATCGGCACCTCGCGCTCGCACTTCGGGCACCAGCGCTTCTGTTGAATGCGCGTCTGGCATTCGCCATGAAGCTGGTTGAAGCTGATGGTCGCGGCGGAGTCCGTCGCGGGGAACACCCTCACGGGGATGTTCACCAGACTGATTTTCAGAAAGCCTTTCCAGGTCGGGCGTGCAGCCATAACTCACTCATTATCGGCGGAAGCGTCCAACGGCCACACGCCTGCACGGAACTGCGCAGGCTGGCATCCTGTGGAATCGGTGATCTGGTGATTCAGCATTTGGTGGTTGCCATCAAAAGCACGCGCGGTAGTGCCCGCGACGCGAAATCACTCAATTACCAAATCATTAAATCACCAATTTCATTGCGCCGGGACCCACGGTCGGACTTCGAGGAACTTCCAGTCGGTCCCTGCCCGCCGAATCACCGACATGACCAGTCCGCCGTTGGCCTGCCCGTCGCTGCCGGAGACCTGCCACGACCCCTGGACGACGGCCATGTCCGGCGAGACCCAATGAATGTTGGTGTTCTGGAGGGACACCTTCATACCTTGCAGTGCCTGGGACAGAGCTGTCTCGATCTGCGCAGGGCCGGTGATCTTATCCCCTTCGACGGAGTAATAGATGCCATCCTCGTCCCAGAGGGCGCCGGCCTTCTTGAAATTCCCGGTCGAAATCGCATCGACCAGGGCGGCGTTCAGCTTCTGCAGCGCCGCCTCGTCATCGGCGTGATCCGCCCGTCCCCGGGCGTTCGGTTTGGACTGCGCCGAAAGCGCCGCCACGGAAAACAGGATGGCGAGAACCGCTGCTGCTCGTCGCATAACGATGCCTCCTGGGCACTAGACGAAAGCGGCGCGGATCATACTCGATCGGACGTCAGAACATGTATCTCGCTCAGGGCGATGATGTCTCGCGACAGGTTTTCGTGAGGCCGGTGACACTGACCAGCGGCTGCATGAGACGTGAAAATCTGAGTCTATCGGCGCGCAAACTCCTACCAGTCGTCGTACGTGGAAGCGGGCTTTAGCCGGATTCTACGGCAAGAACTTCACAGCGGCCTCGATGGCACCGTGCAGAGTACGGCCGAACACGGCCGCGCCGACGATCGTCCCGATGATGACAACAACTGTCGCCGCCTGAATGTGAAAGTGCGGCGGTGTCTGTGGCTCTGCTGGATCCAGCAGGCGTCGTACTCGTGATTCGATGGTGCCGCCTAAATAGAGCGCGCTCGCCGACAGCGGTCGATGCGCGCCGGTCGCGAGGCGCGCGACGGTCACCAATGCGTGAGCGAGATCTGTCCGAAGATCCGGGCGCGACCGCGCGGCCGCGGCATCCGCAGCTTCCTCCGTTGCCTGCGCCCACAACGCATCGAGCCCGCGATTCGCAGGCAACAGGCCGGGGCACGCGCGCAGCACGACACGCCTGATGTTGTCGCGCGCGGCGATGTGTGCGCACTCGTGCAGGAGCATCGCACGCACCTCATCCGCCGAGCAGGCGCGCAGCACCCGTTCGGAGACGAAGAGTTCCGGGCGCCGGAATCCTACAACCGCCACCATGGGATATGTCTCGTCGATCGCGAACACGGGGACGGGCACGTCGGACATAGTGAGCCGGCGCGCGCGAACGCGCCACTCGCGAGCGAGGGCCCGCGTCGCGCGCCACGCGAGCACGGCCCGCCATGCCCCGCGCGCCAGTAACAGCGCGCCCGCTGCACCGACGACCGCGAGCGTCGTCGCCACCGATTCCTGCGTGTCGGACGGTTCGAACCTGAGGAACATGGGAAGCACGATTACGAATGCGCCGAACAATCCTGCGGCCGACGGTAGCAATCGCAAGCCAAACAACCCCGCGGCGCGCGACGCGGGCGCCCGCTCGTTGACGCGCCGCGCGATTGCCCGTGCAGTCAGCGCGAAGACGGCCGTCGCCATGCACACAATCGTGGCGAACGAGGCGAACGTGATCGCCGCTGCGAGCCGCCAGTAGATCACCGGTCGTGCTCCTTCTCGCGGCGCTTGGCCTGGACGAGCCGTTCTAGTTCATCGAGCAGCCCCGCGTCGTGCTCGCTCACCGTATCCACGAGCCACGAGAGGATCGGTTGTGCATTGCCATGTCCGAGCAACGTTCCTACCGCACGAGCCGCCGCCCCCGTTTCCAGTTCTTCGCGCGAGTAGCGTGGGCGATAGACGAATGCCCGTCCTGTTTTCTCACGATCCAGCACACCCTTCCGGTGCAGCCGGTCCATTGTCGTCATCAGCGTCGTGTACGCGGCGGAAGGAAAATCCCCCTGGAGCTCCCGCACGCTGGCGCCATTCGGCCGGCGCCACAGCGCGTCGAGGACGCGCATCTCGAGCCTCCCGAACATGACCTCGAGGCCGGACAGTTGAAGACGGTGGAACATTCGGGACAGCTTACTAAAAATTGGGTAATTGAGTAATTGGGTAATTGGGTAATCGGGTGAGCCGATACTTGCCGACGCAATCACCACATCACCAAATCCCAAATTTCCCGATTCCCCAATTCCCCAATTACCAAATAGTCTTACCTGCATGGACCTCCGACCGATGCTGGCGACGCTGGCCGATGCGCCGCATGTCGACAAGAACCTCGTGTACGAACCGAAATACGACGGCATTCGGGCGCTCGTTGAGATCAGCCCGTCACGTGGCGCACCGATCGTGCACATCTGGTCTCGCAACGGCAATGACAAGACGATGCAGTTCCCTTCGATTGTGGAGGCCCTCCGCAAGGCGGCGATGAAGCTGAGCGGGAAAGTAATCCTCGATGGTGAGATCGTCGCCTTGCACCCTGACGGGCGTCCCGCCGGCTTTCAGCGCCTCCAGGGACGCATTCACCTCACGGGTGCGCAGGACGTAGAGCGCATCGATCGCGATCAGCCCGTCGCGCTGATCGCTTTCGATCTGCTGCGCGAGGGCAACGACGATCTGTGCAAGCTGCCGCTGACCGAACGTCGCAAGCGACTGGAGGCGTTATTTGAAGACATCCGCCTGAAGGCGGAAGGAACACTCAGACTGAGCGAGCAGGTCGCCGGGGACGGGCGCACGTTATATGCGCGCGCGCTGAAGGAGCAGTGGGAGGGACTGATCGCAAAAGATGCCACGTCCCTCTATCAGCCCGGACGCCGATCGCCGGCATGGCGGAAGATCAAAGTTGTGCAGGAACAGGAATTCGTCGTGGGCGGTTGGACGGAACCGCGCCAGACACGGTCGTATTTCGGCGCGTTGCTGCTTGGCGTCTACGAAGGTGACGACTTTGTTTATGTCGGCCACACGGGGACCGGCTTCAATCAAAAGGAGCTCGAACGCGTGTCGCGGTTGCTCAAATCACGCGAAATTCCGGCATCTCCATTTTCAACGGCGATCAAGACCAACGAGCCGGCGCACTGGACGCGTCCGGATCTCGTCGCCCAGATTAAATTCACGGAGTGGACCGCGGACGACAAGCTGCGGCATCCGGTCTATCTCGGGCTGCGCGATGACAAGAATCCGCGCGAGGTCGTGCGGGAACGCGCAAGCGACCCATCTTCCGCATCAAGGCGGAAGCCACATGAGCCGCACACTGCCGGGTCACGCGAGCCGCGCGCCTCTGATCCTTTGCCTGTGGCGTCTACCCGCCACTCCAGTCGAGTGACTTCCGCTCCCCACTCCAACCGAGTGGCTTCCGCTCCCCACTCCAACCCGGTGGCTTCCGCTTTCAGGCGGGAGGATCTGGCCAACCTCGTCAATCAACTCCGCGCGCTCGAAGACGCGCGACGCGATGGCGAGCTGACCCTCCCGAACGGCGATCGGGTGAAGGTCACCAACCTCGCGAAGCTGTTCTGGCCCGATCTCGAGATCACCAAAGGCGACCTGCTCCGTTACTACGTCGAGGTCTCCCCATTCATCCTGCCGGCCGTCGCGGATCGTCCGCTCGTGATGAAGCGATTTCCGAATGGCGTTGGCGGCAAAGCCTTTTACCAGCAGCGCTCGCGCGAAGAAAGGCCTCCTGCTGGCGTCAGAATCGAGACGCTTCCGGACGAAAGCGATCCAATCAGTGAGCCCGATGCGAAGCGGCTCGTCGGCGGATCGCTGACGACCCTGTTGTACATGACGCAGATCGCCGCGATCTCGCAGGACCCGTGGTTCTCGCGCGTGCAGTCGCCGCTCGACGCGGATCACGTTGCCCTCGATCTCGATCCGACCGAGCACGCGACGTTCGCCAAAGTACTCGACGTCGCCCGATGGGTGCGCGACGAGCTCGTTTCGCTCGGCGTCCCTGCCGTCCCGAAGACATCGGGGTCGAGCGGCTTGCACGTCTACATTCCGTTGCCGCCACACACGACGTACGAGTCCGGCGTGCTCTTCTGCCAGATTGTTGCGACCGTTGTCGCATCGCGCCATCCGAAAGTCGCGACGGTTGAGCGCATGGTCGCGCGGCGGCCGCGCGGCACCGTTTACATCGACTTCCTGCAGAACATCCTTGGCAAGACGCTCGCCACTGCTTACAGCGCGCGCGCGAGCGAGTTCGCCGGCGTCTCGACACCGCTGACGTGGAAGGAAATGGATGGAAAGGTCGACCCGCGCGACTTTACGATCCGCACGGCGCCGGAACGATTTCGAAAAACTGGCGATCTCTGGGAAAGGCTGCGGACCGCGAAGCCCGCGAACCTGGAAGTGGTTTTCAAGAAGTACGCGAAGCAGCGGTGATCCCGCGGACGCCCGCGACGAGCGCGATGGCCGCAAACAGGCCGAGCGTTGCGCGGCGGTGCGTCGCGGCCCAGAGCTGAGGACTGCGGGAGATCGCACGCGCATCGAACGCGCCGTGCGCCCCGCGGTCGGCCTCGCCGTCCACCGGCTGCCAGAGATTGTCCGGACGGTTCGGTTCTTCGCGTCCACTCATCTGCTGTGAGTCGTATCCCGTGCGCGCGAGGTAGCGATCGCCGACGCCGGGCACGAGCCGGTTCCCGACGATCGCCGCCGCCGTGGTCGAGCCGACCCACAGCTCGCGACGACGATGATGTGCGGCCCAGTGGATTGCGTCGGCCGCTACTTCCGGTTGGAAGATAGGCGACACGGGCTGCGCCTTCCGCGGGAGCCGGCTCTTCACCCATTGGAACTGGGGCGTGTTGAGCGCCGGCAGGTGCACCATCGTTACGTGCACGCGGCTGCGATCGTGGATCATCTCGGCGCGCAGCGAGTCCATGAATCCGTCGATGGCGTGCTTCGCGGCGCAGTACGCGGATTGGAGCGGGATCCCGCGATGCGCGAGCGCGGAACCCACCTGGACGATGGTGCCGCGATCGCGCGGCAGCATGCGGTGCAAGGCGGCGAGCGTCCCGTGCACCACGCCGTGATAGGTGACGTCGGTAACTCGACGGTACTCCTCCGGCCGCATCTCGCGAACCGGTGAGAACACCGATGCCATCGCGTTGTTGATCCAGATGTCAATCGGTCCGAGGTCGCGCTCGATCTGTTCGGCGGCGGCATCGACGTCCTCCCAGTTCGCGACGTCGACCGGGATGGCCAGGGCGCGCCCGCCGGCCGCTTCCACGTCGCGGCGAGCGCCGTCCAGGCCGCCGCGACCGCGCGCCAGCAGGCCGATGCGCGCTCCGTCGCGCGCGAAACGCCGCACGACGGCTCGGCCCACACCGGCAGACGCGCCGGTCACGACGACCACTTCAGGATGGCTGCGTGTCAGATCGTTCCTTCCTCGTCCTCTTCTTCCTCGTCGGGATCTTCGGTGTCTTCGAAGTCCTCGTCTTCCTCGTTCGCCACGCCGCGAATCTGCTCGTCGGCGCCGCCACGGGTCATGTCTTCGCCCTGATCATCGCGTTTCGGGTTGCCACGATCCGCCATACACACTCCTTTTGTTGATCGGCCTCGTCCACCGGGACATTGAAGCAACCGCAGCAAAGCGGGTGCCGCCGCGCTAAGCTGTCGTAGTGGGCAAGAACGCATTCCCGTCACCCGAGCTCGCAGCGGCGGCATTCGGCGTCGGTAAGCTGACGCGTCACCTTTTTATATGTCTCGGCCCCGATTGCACCGACCTCGAGCGCGGCGAGGAAACGTGGGGCTACCTGAAGAAGCGGTTGAAAGAGCTCAACCTTGCGGGACCCGACGGGCCATTCTATCGAACGAAATGTCAGTGCCTGCGGATCTGCACGGGCGGGCCGATCTGCGTCGTGTATCCGGAAGGTACGTGGTATCGCAACGTGACGCCGGAGAATGCGGAACGGATCATTCAGGAACATCTCATCGGCGGGCGGGAGGTCACCGATCTCTGCTTCGCACGGAATCGGCTGACGGATCTGATAAACTCACAAGGTTGCGCGCGCCCGTAGCTCAGCTGGATAGAGCGCCGGGCTTCGAACCCGTAGGTCGGGGGTTCAAATCCCTCCGGGCGCGCCAGACCGATCAAACAAAAGACCGGAAGGTAGCGCGACTGGACATATTCCATCTGCTTTGGTCTGCCCCCACGTTCAGATGCGCCCGTAGCTCAGCTGGATAGAGCGTTGGCCTCCGGAGCCAAAGGCCGCAGGTTCGAATCCTGCCGGGCGCGCCAGTTTTCGATCCTTCGACTGACAAATGACGGACAATCGGTAGCGCCTCATGTTCACTTACGGGCTCCTGCCCCATGATTTTTCGTAGCTGTCGTCTTCGTTCCCACACGCCGGTCATCGCCTTCCGCAGCTCTTCATCAGTGATGTTCAGGTAGCGCTGCGTCTGTTTGATGTCCGCGTGTCCGAGCATCAGCTGGATGTTTCGGATATCTACCCCATCACGCAGGAGCCGACATGCGCCTTCGTGCCGGAGGTCGTGCCAGTGCAAGTCGATCGGCCGCAGCTTCGCGCGATCGACAGGCGCCCCAGGTTTAACACGCTTGGTGGCGTGGCCGTTCGCCACGAGCAGCAATGATTCCCACGCCGTCTTGAAGCTGCTCAGGAACTCTCCTGCGGGTGAACCGAACACGAACGCGTTTGGGCCAAGTGCCGTACGTCGCTTGAGCACCGGCGCCAGGCGCCCTTGCGGATCGAAAGGGATGCGGCGGTTCTCCGCATCCTTGGCGTTCCTGCCGGGGATGGCGATCTGGTGAGGGTCCCAATGTGACGGTTCTGAATACGCAGCATCTCGCCCTGGCGGCAGCAGGTTTCGAGCGCCCCAATGAGGCGGTCGCGCATCCCTGAGCCGACGAACTTGTGTCGGCTCCGCTCATCTCGAGCGCCGCGTTCAGCAGCGCTTGTTATTCCTGCAGCCCGATTCGTCGATCGCGTCTGGTTTCTTCTTTGGTCTTGATGCTAACGCCGAATCGGTGAAAGGGATTGGTCGTCAGGTACGCCGGATCCTGGAATCGGCCCCAGTTGATCGCCGCCCGAAGCGTGCTCAATGCACGGTTGACGGTCGGGATCTCGTGCCCTTTGCGATAGACCGCCTTGAATCGAAGGATCTCCGCCGGCTTCTCGAGCGCGGCGACTGGCGAGACGCCAATGACGCTCCCGATTGCCTTCAGCCGGGACTTGATCGTCTGCGGATGCTTCAGTCCCTCAGCGTCCACGTACTGAGTGCAGTACCAGCGAGGATGTGAGTCGGAGCTGCTGATGCGGCAGCTTCTTAGTCGACCAACGAGCCCGCTTCGGAGGTTCGGTCGTCACCCGCGACAGACCGCACGTCGGCGTCAACCGACCGGGATCTCGACCTCGATCAGGGTACCCGCCACTGCTGTGTCAATGGCCGCGGCAATCTCTGGAACCCTGGTCTTGATCAGCCGCCATCGGCCCGAGCCAAGTACTACGATCGCAGTCTTGCGTCTGGACAGATTCTGCTGATACCGGATGTTGCGGTCTGTCGTCACGAACACATTGGATCCCTCGGCTTCGGCCGCATCGAGGAGCTCCCCGTTTCCGAGCGTGTCCCATCCCCGCGAGGGGCCCTCTTCCACCGTGTGTTCGGAAAGAGCTGCGGCGACGCCGCGCGGAACACCGTTGTCGAACAGGACACGCATCAGCGCCCGGCGACGGGGGCGTCGAGACTTCGAGCGGCGAATCCGAGCACGGCCTTGACCTGTTCCCGCGTCAGCGGAAACTGCTCGATCACCTCGTCGATGGTCATGCCGTCTTCCAGGTTCTCGAAGACAATCGACACGGGCGTGCGCGTGCCCTTGAACACCCAGGCACCACTGACTTTACCGGGGATACTTTCCACGACCGGGCACTGGGACCAATCGAGCGAAGCCATAGCCTAGATCTCCCTTCAGGCTGCTTCCAGCTTACGGGATCTGAGCCATTTGGTCACGCGGCGCGTCGAAGGCCATGATTGGCGCAGCCCACGGCGATCTGGCTCCAATGGCGGGCGGCAAAGCCTCCAACACAGTGCCTCGGGGCGCTTCAGCCTTGAGGCGCGATAACGCTCCCGCAAAATGGCGTTGCTGAGCGTCGGCTTTCTTCCTCCCAACGCGCCACGCGTGTGGAAGTATTCACACTTTACCGTTACATCCTGGATCTCTTCTGAGATGCGACGCAAGAACAGCGCCACTTAAGAGCGCGACGGATGGTTTCTCTGATTACCGCGTGGTCTTCCGTCGCTTGTAGATACGAATCAGAGGATTAATCTTAGTCAGATTCGAAAAGGGATCCTGCTCCATTCTCTGGAAGCGCGGCTCAAGCGAGAGTGGAAACCTCGCTTTGGCACGGTATTCTCCGACGAGGGAGTACGTCGGTTCATTCCGGAGCATTTCAGGCGCGAGTGTGTCAATGTTCCCCTCGCCTGTGCGTAAGGCATATCCAACGTTAACGACCAGGAGATCAGGTGCCAGCTGTACAAGTTGCTCAGGCGTCGCTCGGATTGGACTCCATGGTACGACTTCAGGGCGAGTTAAGTACGAGCGCAATCCCACCCCGCCAACCGTATCGCCAGGTCTGGATTCACTGCGAAGCCCGCGTTCCGCGACGTATCGTGAGTCACGGAGCATCAGCATGTCCAGCGCAGCGCAGCGGCCGATCGCATATGCGAACACAATCAGGCCTACAACCAGCCTGATGGTACGGTATGAGCACCCACGCCGGGTAAAATTATCCAACCACCATCCTGCGGCTGGTGACATCGTGATAACAAGGCCGAGCAAAAATCGATCATATTGATAGAGCACGATCCACAAAAATGTTATGGAGTACGAAAGGCCTGCAATCAGAAGCAGAATAATCGGAACCTGACGGCACTTTACGGCTATGCCCGCGCCTGCAACTGCGGCCACGAACAGCGGCCAACTCATGATGTTCCCCATCAGACGGACCGAATCCACCAGCATCTTCGCGGTACCGGCAGGCGTACGGGCATACATCTGAAAGTCTTGGCTGGCCGGGCCAGTGATTAGCTGGAAATGGCGCACAACGCCGGATATGTTAAACGGCACGTTCATCAAGATCATGAGTGCCAGAGCGGTCAGACCGCACATTCTAATCAGGACGCGTTTGGTCGGAACATTCGACGCCCCTTCATGTGCTAGTGCCATACCCGCCAACAGAAGCGCAGGAAGCACGAAAAAGCCGTAAGCTTGATCCTTTGTGCAGATAGCAATAGCACCTGCGACAGCGAACCGATAGAAGTCACATGGACCAGCTCGGCTAGCTGTCCGGACGTAGTACCGAAGCGCTAGAGTGACCCAGAACAGATATGGCACGTCCAAATTCGCGGTCTTGCTGTAATAAGTCAACGGCATTGCGCTGATTAGCACGAGCGCTGCGAAGAGGGCTGCACGTCGACCGTAGAACTCTTCCGTGATTGCATACGTCAACCAGACGATGCCGAGCGCCATTGCAACGCTGGTCAGACGGCTGATGACGAGAAGGCAGGACGCGACCAGTAGATCACCAGAATCTATCAGGCCCAACTGCGCCGCGGCATAATACGGAAAAGATACAGCCCCGAGCAGCCCGAAGTGGACTGGCGGGTATTTTGTCGCCCAACCACTCGAGAATCGAACGCCCCAGGCGTCTCGAATATCCCCAGGCAAGAGTTCATCCGGCTCCCAGGAGACATATGCTGGCAGCCCCCACCAGACCCCGACCGCGAACATGACTGCGGCGCCGCCCAATACCGCGTAGATCCGGTGCGAAGTCCCCGAACGGCGAGTGGCTGGCGGTCTGGTCCGTCGGACCGCAACGATTGCAACAAGCACGGTCCAGAAGAGTGCGACCAGAGGCAGGACACGCCCTGCAATAACCGCAGTCCGGCGTGTCCAAGCTTCTTTGAATGTGATACCCCGAGGCACAAAATAGAGACTGGGGACTGGCTCAAACACACCTGCGACTTCACGCGACTGGAACATTGATAGACGTGGTGATCGGCTGGACGCCATGTATTTGAGGCGAATGGCGTGCAGACCGGACCTCAATAGGACTGAAGGCCCCCCTGTTCGCATCCGCTTGTCAGCGACCAGAGCGCCATCTATGGTCAGTTGTGCGGCGCCGTCGGCGTTGACAATGAACCGGTAAGAATCAGAAGAGGGAATTAACAGATAACCGTCCCACTGGTCCGTAGACGGGGTGAGCGCTGTGTGTATCCTCCTAAGGATCGACGATGACGTTACGGCAGCATCGACCTGTTCGCGATTAGTTTCGCGTCCGTTACTTATGTAAGAGTACCTAGCATTGAGACCTGACGCCGCCCTAAGAGCCGTTGTCACATGCACCAGAGCTGCGAACCCAGCAAGGAGTCCCGCAGTGACCAGCAGAAAGATACCTTTGAATCGAACCGAGTTCAGTTGCGTACCTCAAGAGCGTCGGAGATCGCCGATTGAAAAATTGTGGCGAGCCGGTCGTAACCTGCTTCTGTTGGATGAAGGCCGTCCTGGCCGATGAGAGAGAGCGAATTGAGGGAACACGTCTACGAATGCAGCGCCGTTTGCGGCGGCCATCTTCCTCCGCGCGGCATTGTACGCCTGGACGGCGGAAGCGCCTGCGCCGCGGCTCCCTGATGCGCGCTGAGGCGGGAGACTGGCGACCATGACCGGGATCCCGCGACGAAGCGCATCGCGAACGATGTCTTCCATTGCGTTCGTGGCTGGAGTAATCGCGCGGTCGCCGTCGCCCAGCAGATCATTCGCCCCATCCATCAGCAGTACGAGCTGTGGTGACGTAACATTTAACGACGCTGAAAACGTTGCCGGTGCAGCGGTCGCGCGTTGACCGGGCTGTCCCTCATCGAACACCTCAATTGTCTGACTCGTGTAGCGCGTCGCCGACATCGTCTGCAACTTGAACGGGTAAGGGTCGATCCGGCTCGCCGCCGAATGCTAGTGGACCAGCGTTGCAGCCGGCAGCCAACGATGCTACACGCGAACGAGCTACGGTTTCACCTGGCGCAGGTTGCGATCCTGCGCAAGGATCGCGGCCGCGGTCGGGAATGTGACGACGAATGTGGCGCCTTGGCCGGGACCGGCGCTCTCGGCGCGGATGGCGCCGCCGTGCAGTTCGACGAGATGCCGCGCGAGCGCGAGTCCAAGCCCCAGGCCGCTGAACTCGCGCGAGACGCCCGTATCGGCTTGCCAGAAACGCTGAAACACAAGCGGAAGATGCTCGCGCGTGATCCCTATGCCGGTATCTCGCACTTCCAGCCGCACCGATGATCCATTGCGGCGCAGATCCACGGTGATCCGCCCGGCCGGCGGCGTGAACTTCGTCGCGTTCGATACCAGGTTCCACACGACCTGACGCAGCCGATCGCGATCGCCAATCATCCTGACGTTGTCTTCGATGTGCGTGTGCACGTTCAGGCCCTTCGCCTGCACCGCATGCCGCTGAGTATCGAGAGCCTCGCGAACGATCTGGCCAACATCGAACGTGGCATGATCGAGGCGGAGCTTGCCGGTCACGATCCGTGACGTGTCGAGCACATCGCTCACGAGCTTGATGAGTGTGTCGGCATTGCGGGCGAGCGCCTCGACGGCCTTGCCGCGCAGGTCTGGCGTGACGATCATGTCCTCGCGCTGCAGCATTCGTGCGTAGCCGACGACCGTGTTCAGCGGCGTGCGCAACTCGTGCGAGAGCACCGCGAGAAACTCGTCCTTCGCCCGGCTCGCTTCTTCCGCGATCCGCCTGAGCCGCTGCGACATCGTGACGTCGCGCGCGATCTTGGACGCGCCAATCACCTGCCCTGAGGCATTCCGGATTGGCGAAACGGTCAGCGAAATGTCCAGCAGCTGCCCATCCTTGCGTCGCCTCTTCGTCTCGAAATGCTCGACCGACTGCCCCGCACGAATCTGAGAGAGGACCGTTGCCTCTTCACTCGCGCGGTCTTCCGGAATGATGATGGTGATCGAACGGCCGATCGCTTCCTCGGCGGTATAACCGAACATCCGCTCCGCGGCGGGATTCCAGGTCTGAATGACGCCGTCGAGGTCCTTGCTGACGATCGCATCGTGAGACCATTCAACGATGGCGGCAAGGCGGAACGCCTCGCGTTCCATCCGCTTCAGAGCCGAGACGTCGCGCGCGATCTTGGACACACCGATGACGGTCCCATCCTCTGCGCGAATGGGAGAGACGGTCAGCGAGACGTCGAGCAGAGTGCCGTCTTTCCGACGCCGCACCGTTTCAAAGTGATCGACATCAAAGCCGGCACGGAGGCGCGAGAGCAGGAAATCCTCTTCATGCAGCCGGTCTTCCGGAATGATGAGCGTGATGGACCTGCCGATCGCCTCGGCCGCGGTGTACCCGAACGTACGCTGGGCCGCCGCATTCCAGCTCCTGACGATCCCCGTCAGATCTTCGCTGACGATGGCGTCGTCACAAAATGTCACGATGGCAGCCAGCCGAGCGTCGGGAGGAATCTCGTGGGTCATGCGACGGCCATTGTAGCGAAGTTCAACCAAGTCGCCATCGGCAGTTGAGGTTCGCATCCTCAATTGGAGGTACAATGAACAGCCCCGAGCTATGGAGGAGCCACTTTGATTGTCAATGTCGATGACCACGATTCCACACGATTTCTGAGGACGCGCGTGCTGACGCAGGAGGGCTATCGCGTAGTCGAAGCGGCAACGGCCGCAGGCGCGCGCGAGCACGGCGCAGCTCACGAGACGGAACTGACGCTCCTCGATATCAACCTTCCCGATGGCAGCGGATTCGACGTCTGCCGCACGCTGAAAGAAGATCGTCCGTTCACTCCTGTCATCATCATCTCGTCGACCCACCGGACGACGCAGGCGCGCCTTGATGGGCTCGCGGCTGGCGCGGATGCCTACCTGATTGAGCCGGTGCCGCCGAAGCAGCTCGTCGGCGTCATTCGCGGATTTCTCGGTCACGTCTCGGATGCCGAGCGACACGACTCGGGCTGGGTGATCACCGATCCCGGCGGGCTCATCGAAGCCGCGAGTCACGGCATGAAACGCGTTCTGAACCTGACCGTGCGCAACCTCACGGCGCGGCGGCTGACGGACTATTTCGAGGATCGCGACGTCGCGAGCGCGCTATTGCGAGGGGCGGTCGCCGGCCAGGGCAGTCTCCGCACCTTGCGGGTGCGGCCACGCGAGCGCGCGCCGCTGTCCTCAATCGTGCAGACCTCTCCCGTCACCGTGCCTGGCGATTCGCTGCATCACGTCCGCTGGGCGTTCACCGTCGAGGGCCGCTGGCGGCGCACCCTGGGCCAGGCAGCCGAGCGCAACTAATCAATCGAGGAGCGCGCCACGCGCGTCGTCACCGTCCTGCGCACAAGCGACGACACGGTCAACTCCGCATCTATCTCGAGAACGAGATCTGGGCCAATCGCAGGAGAACCGATCTACGAAATCATCGGGAAGGGCGCACGACCTGCAGTAGATCGTCACCGCTGTGAGGAAGGCACTCGACTGGCGATGATCACAGCGCGCTCGCCACTCTGATCCGTCCACGCTGTGACCAGGTTCTCTCCTGCTTGCGCGATCGGCCGGATAGCTGCCAGCGCGACCCGTGCTGATCGCCCGCACCGGATCGCCTCCATGACGGACCGCAATTTGCCGGCGGCCCTCCGTCAACTCGTCCCAGGCAAACACCGGCTCGCCATCGGCGTCGATGATCATTCTCGGATGCGCGGGGTCGGTGCCACGTGCGCCGTCGATGCGCTCGCGTGCAGAGAAGGCACATCACCAGTCATTGGATTGTCGCGCAGATCTCGCTATGCTTGATGTGCGGGAAGTCACGCAAGCGGAAGACATTCTGCAGGCGCTGCGCGACGCACGGCGCCGGATGGAGTCCCGACCGGCAGAGACATGTGACAGGGATTTACGACGCGCGCAAGCACTTACGCGGTCCGTAAAGGCCGGCATGCCGTCCGGTTCCAGATCCTCCGGCCTATTCCGGAAATCTGGCGGTATGCCGGCGGCCCACGCGCGTCGTAAACGTAACTGCAGGATCTATGCTCAACGGGCGTCCTCGATTCTGAGAGGCGGTACCACGACGATTTCACAGGTGGCCGACGCGATTCCGATCCCGGCCTTGTCCAACTCCTGCAGGATGTGCCGGCTCATACGATCTTCGATCTCGCGGACGTCATGGGTGTCGGCCACGAAGGGCACTGTGAGCTGTAGCCGGGCAGCGTCGAGGAGGATTTCCTCCGCGCGACCGCGATCGTCCTTGAAACTGATCGGCAGGCGCATCTCCTCGAAGATGAACGGGAAGTCGCGCGTGTAGTTGTAAACGGGTTCATCGAAAATCTGCGCGCTCGAGACGCTGACGAGGCGTCCGCTGTACTGCCGCGACTCGACCCACATCCCCGGGGATTCCTGCCGCTCCTCCGGCGGCTGCCCCATTTCCATGATGGTGGTCTGGTGCCGTGACATCGCGGGCCGCCTGCAAATACGAGGGCGATGCGACCAACTCAGTTCGCTGGCCGAACGTCTTTCGACGCGCGCCCGCGGTCGGGCTGTGCAAGATCTTGCCGCCGCGCTACTGGCGTAGTGGACGAATCTTCGGCGAGCCGTCCTTCCGCAGCCGAGCAGTTGCGAAAATGTGATGCACGCTTCGCGATCGACTGTGACAGACTTGTTGATCGCTGCCCTTTCGCGAGTGTTCTTCAATTTCACCTGTTGCGACTCAGGAGGTATGCGATGGCAACGGCCGTTTCACGTTTGCTCGGACGCCCAGTCTGGTACGAATTGATGACGACGGACACTGCAGCCGCCGAGATGTTCTACAAGAATGTGGTTGGTTGGACGTCTGCGCCATTTGAAGGCTCGCCCACTCCCTACACGGTATTCAAGCGGGGCGGTCAGGTGCAGGTGGCGGGGCTGATGTCAAGGCCCGCCGGCATGAACATGCCTCCATTTTGGGCCATGTATGTCGGCGTCCCGAAGCTCGAGGATGCCGTGACTCAGATCAAGCGACTCGGCGGAGGCGAGCTGTCGCCCGTCATCGACGTGCCGACGGTAGGCCGCATGCAGATGATGAAGGACCCGCAAGGCGCCGCGTTCTACATCATTCAGCCATCGTCGAATGAGGAGCGCCCCGAGACGGCGCCGGAAGTGGGCGAAGCTTCGTGGCACGAGCTGATGACCACCGACGCACCCGCGGCGATGAAGTTCTATAGCCAGATCTTCCAGTGGCAGCCCAGCGAAACGATGGATATGGGCCCGTTGGGCAAGTACTACATGTTCAATCGGCCTCACGGAATGATCGGCGGCATGATGAACAAGCCTCCCGCAATGGCGCAAGTCCCCCCTCACTGGATGATCTATTTTCGCGTGCCCGACATCAACGCAGCGGTCGAACGCGTCAAAAAGAACGGCGGCAACATCCTCAATGGACCGATGGAAGTTCCCGGCGGCGACTGGGTGGTGAATGCGATGGATCCCCAGGGCGCCGCCTTCTCATTGCACACAAAAAAGGCGCAGTAGCGCAGGAGGCGGGATCATGGCGACAACCCTCGACACTCGTCTGAAGGCGAAGACCGTCTCGCCGACCTTCACCGTCGACAACCTTCAGCAGAGCGTCACCTTTTTCGAGAGGCTGGGCTTTGGGATCGAAGAACGATGGGAAGAGAATGGGGTCCTGCTTGGCGTGATGTTGCGAGCAGGCGAGGCGACAATCAATCTCAGTCAGGACGACTGGAAGAAGGGTCGTGACCGGCAGAAAGGTGTGGGCGTGCGCCTCGTCATCGGAACGACCCAGAACATCGATCAGCTCGCAGCTGAAGCCAGGAAGGCGGGGATCGCGCCCGACGCGGAGCCGCACGACACTCCATGGGGCAGCCGTGCGTTCGAGGTGACCGAGCCGAGCGGATTCAAACTCACGATCGCTTCCGAAAAATGATGCTCAGCGAACGCACGACGTGAAAGGCGGTCGCCGACACCGCGTGTAACAGGAGCTGCTGCAACGTCGGAGCCTCTGTTCGGCGCGTAGAGGCGCTGACAGGATCGATCCGCGCCGCCCGGGTAACCACGCTACTCGTGACCTAGCGCGATCAGCGGATCGACACGCCGTGCGGCGAGCCAGCCGGCGACCGTCGCCGCCATCGCGAGCACCAGTGCCGCGACGAGGAATACGCGCGGCTCGGCGGCCAGGTCGAACAGGATGTTGCGGGCAATGCCGGTCACCAGAAGCGCACCGCCTCCGACCATAGGTTGCCAGCGTTGCCGAGAGAGCCCGGCGCGAAAGCGCGTGAGGTACGCGTCCGTCCGTCCGATCCATTCAGGATGTAGCAGGAAATTCAGGTAGAGCGCGTGGAACGATGGCGTCTGATTCCGCGCGGTGATCGTGTCGAGTACCAGCCGTTCACGCGCGCGAAGATGGTCCGTCCAGAAAATGTCTCCGAGAATCCGCGTCATCGCGACGCGCGCGATCAGCTCATCGTGTTGCGCGAACTTCTCGGCGCGGTAGTCGTCGATGATCGCGAACAGCAGCCCATCGAACCCATCGACAACGGGGTACTCGAACACGCGTCGAAAGTCGTTCGGGTGTTAGCCCGGTATTATCCCGAAATTGTTGGGTGGTTTCCGAGACGATCCGGATCGCAAAAATAGGCGCGGTTTTATTGATAAAAAATGGTGAGCCTAACGTTCGCCGGTTGGAACCAAGTCACGACCCTGCTGCTCCGGATCCAAGCGCTGCGACAGGCTGGGTAGATCGGGCGGAGGCGCTCCGGTCGGTCACTTGCCTGGACGCAGATTCATTGCCGAGGGCGGCTGCGTTCAACGTTCGCGCGCGTAGCGCAAAGAGGGACATCGTGTCCTCTGGCTGTCTCCACGACAGTCCGGATCGCGTCCACCACGACCTCTGGTTGGTCGATCGACACGACGTGACCGGACTCTTGAGCGAGCATCAGACATCCTCGTTCTGACAGCGAGGCTTGATCTCGTTGCAATTGTCGCCAATTCTCGTCGGCTCCTCGGCCACCGGTGATGACGAGAACAGGGATGGTGAGCTTGCGGCGCGAGCTCCTGACTTCCGAGGCGCTCTGCCGAATATGAATGATTTCGTCAGCCGCCGTCTGGTATCCGGCTGCGCGGAAACTCGTCGCCCGCGCGAATTGCCGCACTGATGGAGCCAGCGATTCGATTCTCTGGCCGAACGATACGCCGAACAGCCGGAGGACGCCGATCGTCGACAGCAGAGGAACAAATCGCGCCATCTGGGGCACTTCATGTGCCTGGTCTTCGTGGGAGGCATCCACGAGCACGAGACCTGCGGCGCGCTCAGGGTGATCGGAAGCGAACACGCGGACGTCGAAACCCGCGATGGAGGCCCCCACGAGCACCACACGTCCGCCAATTCCGCTGCGGACGAGGAGTTCGGCCAGCTCGCTCGCGATGCGGCGTGCTGTCCGCGGCGACGGGCCGGGATCGCTGTAACCCATACCTGCCCGGTCGTAGGAGCAGACACGCGTGAATCGAGCAACATCAGGTTGGACGAAGCCCCAGTCAGCACTCGAGCCGCCGAGTCCCGTGTCGAGGATGACAGCAGGCGCGCCGTCCCCGGTGCACCACAGATGCAGCCTGTACCCTCCGATGTCGACGAGATGTCCGGGAGGCGGAGTCGCCGCCAGCTCCTTTCGAGTCGCAAGCCATTGGTACGTGGCGCCGGAGAGTGCGGCAACGATAAGGAACGCGCCCAGCACGACGAAAATGCGCATCGTCCAGCGCCACATGTCGACACTCCCGTCAAATCGTGCGCTCAGCCGGCTCACTCACGTGATGAGTGGATTTCCAATTTGCACTGGGCGGACCAAAGCGTCAACCTGCGCGGTCGCGAGCGTACGAATCGCTCAATCCCGCTGGTTCGATTACTGTCTGCGGTCGCCGCGTTCGTGGACGTAAGGTATTGAGGACACAAAGGGCTGATATGGTGACCCTCAAAATTTCGGCAGTTGGAACCGCGTCGTCCCCTGGTTGCGAGCCGTGGATGGACTCAGGCGTGCGGCTTGAGTGGACTCACCGGTCCCTGTCAGGCCCGGCGTCAGCTTCGAGGTGACGCTGGTAGTCCATCCTGTCGTGGAGCACACGGACGACAAGGATGCGTGACTGGTCGGCTTCGAAGAACACGCAGTGGCGGCCACTGGTAGCCATCTGCAGGCCAGGTCGGAGGTCGTCGCGGTTGCGGCTGGCGACGGTGCCCGGCGAGGAGTCCTTTCATGGTATCGCGCAGAGCCGACGTGTACTGAGCCGTGATCGGGACCCCACGTCCTTTGGGAATAGCGGCGTATCGATTTCAGATCCGCGCGGACGATCTCTGTGAGATCGAGGTGCCTCACAGGTCGGCGAGGAGAGCGTCGATCTCGTCGTTGTTCTCCAGTCGAATCACTTTGCCGGCTGCAGCGTCTTCGTATCCCCGCTCGATAGCGTCCGTCAGGCGGGCGCGCTTGATCTCTGCGACATCGTCGCGCGCCTGCATCAGGCGGAGAGCGTCCGCGACAACCTCATCCTCGGTGCTGTAGTGGCCCTCGTCGACCTTTCGGCGGACCAGCGCCTCGAGACTCTTCGGAATGGTTACATCCATGCGTAGCGCTCCACTGACGACGGTAGCACGCCTCAATTGTGCCCTTGACCCAGCCCTCACTCCATCCGAAGCGCAACGAGGGGATCAACGGATGACGCACGACGAGCTGGGCCGAACGCAGCGGCAAGCCCTGCGATCGAAAGCACCAGCACAACGCCTCCGTAGACCCTTGGATCGTGCGGTTGTACTTCGAAAAGGAATGCGCGCACCAGCCCGGAAAGACCCCACGCGCCGATCAATCCGATGGCAAGGCCCACCATCATCGTAAGCAACGCGCTTCCGAGGACGGACCTGAGGATCGTCCAGGGCAGAGCACCCAACGCCATTCGAATCCCGATCTCCTGTGTTCGCTGGCTCACGACGTAAGCCATCACGCCGTAAATCCCCACACTCGCAATGCTCAACCCGAGAACCCCGAAGAGCGCGAGGAGCATCATGTTGAACCGCCGCTGTGCCACCAACGCATCGAAGTAGTAACTGAGGGAGTGTTCGTCAAGCCGCGTCGGCAACGCATCGGGGAACTCGGACCAGATAGCCTGCCTGACCGCGGGAAAGATTCCCTCGGCGCCTGAGGCTGTCCGAATAACCAGCGTCGCGCCGAAGACTCGACTCTGCGCAATTGGGACGAACGCCTGCGTTCGCCAGCCGCTTTCGGGGCCGTCCTGGCGGATGTCTCCAACCACGCCGACGACTGTACGATTGCCAGCGAGCCGGACGACTCTTCCGACAGCGTCCTCTCCCGGGAAATACCGTGCGGCGGCTGCCTGG
>Ga0066677_10000049_pt1 | contig 35867 bp, 26 predicted proteins | sample GraSoiAngelo_126_FD_62299 | JGI IMG/M metagenome (GOLD analysis project Ga0066677, IMG submission 62299) | Grasslands soil microbial communities from the Angelo Coastal Reserve, California, USA - 14_0927_09_20cm | ecosystem: Environmental > Terrestrial > Soil > Grasslands | place: USA... | reverse complement strand
CCCGCCGCAATCGAAAACAGCATGCCCGAAATCAACGGGATCCGCGCGGAGCTGATCCCGAGCTCGGCCACATACAGCGGCAGGATCGGGCCGAAGCTGCGATCCACGAATTGCAATCCGAAGATCGCCGCCATCATGAGCAGGAAATTTTCGAACGCGAGCACGTTGCGAAAGGTCACGGTGGACCTCGGGTCGTCACTCCGCTCCGCGCGCGCGTGGCGGCCCGGTTCGTGATACATCACGAACACGAGCACCACCGCGATGAGATAGCAGGCCGCCGCGATGAGGAAAGTATGGCGAAGCCCCACGAGGGCCGCCACGATCCCTCCGAAGACCGGGCCCAGGGCAGGCCCGAGCCGCTGCGCCGTCTGCACCGTGCCGATCGCCTGCGCCATGCGGTCCCGCGGCGCCGAATCGGCCGCCATCGTCAGCGTCAGAGCACCGTAGCCGGCGAAGAGTCCCTGAATCGCGCGCAGCGCGAGCACGTGCCAGGCACGCGTGACGAAGCCCATCGCGCCCATCACGAGCACGAAGCTGACGAGCGATCGCTCCACCATGATCTTGCGTCCGAAGCGATCGGCTAGGCGTCCCCAGAAGGGCGCGAGGAGCGCTGTCAGCGCGGGCGTGACGCCAAGGCAGAGGCCGGACCACATTGCGACCTCGCCAAGATCCCTGACGCCGAGCTGATGGAGGTACAGCGGCAGAAACGGCATCACGAGCGTGAAGCCCATGAAGCCGATAAACGAGGCGGCCGTGACGGCGAACAGGTTCCGGCGATAACTCAGAAGCGGACCCTGACCATTCGCGACTGTTCGACGTGAATGGTATCGACGAAGCGGATGCGCGGCGGATCGCTCTGCATGACGAGGGAGCTGGTGCGGGTGCCGTCGCCGAAGAAGCGCACGCCGCGCATCAGCGTGCCGTCGGTCACCCCTGTGGCTGCGAAGACGATCCCCTTGCCAGACGCGAGATCCTTTGACGTGTACACGCGCTTCGGATCGGCGATCCCCATCGCGCGGCAGCGCTCCTCGTCCTCCGCCTTCTTGATCACGAGGCGCGCGAAGATCTCCCCGTTCAGGCAGCGCATCGCTGCAGCTGTCAGCACCCCTTCGGGCGCTCCGCCGGTCCCCATGACCGCGTGCACGCCACTCCCCACGACCGCGGCCGCGATGCCCGCTGAGAGGTCGCCGTCGGAGATCAGGCGAATGCGTGCGCCCGTCGCGCGGATGTCCTCGATCAATTGCGCGTGACGCGGTCGATCGAGCACGACCACCACCAGGTCGACCACGTCGCGCTCCAGACAGCGCGCGATGGCGCGCAGGTTCTCCGCAACCGTGGCGTCGAGGCTGACCGCCTGCTTCGCGTTCGGCCCCACGACCAGCTTCTCCATATAGAGGTCGGGCGCGTGCAGCAGCCCGCCCTTGCTCGACCCCGCAAGCACCGCGATCGCATTCGGCGCGCCGGTCGAGCAGAGGTTCGTGCCTTCGAGCGGATCGACGGCGATGTCGACCGATGGGAACTCGATGCCGAAGGGCAGCTTCTGCTTCGCCCCCATGCCGACCTTTTCGCCGATATAAAGCATCGGCGCTTCGTCGCGCTCCCCTTCGCCAATCACGATCGTCCCGTCGATGGGCACCGAATCGAGCGTGCTGCGCATCGCCTCTACGGCAGCCTGGTCGGACTTGCGGCCGTCCCCCTGACCCATCGTGTGCGCGCACGCAATCGCCGCCTGCTCGACCACGCGGAGAAAATCGAGCGACAGATCCGAATTCATGTCTGATCCACCTACGCCTTGTGCGCGGGCAACTCGCAGCGCGTCGGCTTATCCTGACGGTAGCCGAGCACGTAATCCGCCTGCATGACCTTGTGGATCTCGCGCGTGCCCTCGTAAATGACCGCACCCTTGCAATTGCGATAGAACCGCCCCGCCGGGTACTCGTCCGAGTAGCCGTTTGCGCCGTGCACCTGCACGCAGTCTCCCGCGGCGCGCTCCGATGCCACGGTCGAGAACCATTTCGCCAGCCCGGTCTCGCGCGTGTTGCGACGGCCGCTGTTCTTCAGGAACCCGGCGCGCATCCACAGGAGGCGCGACGCCTGGTAGTCCGACTCCATCTGCGCGATCATTTCCTTTACGAGCTGGTGCTGCGCGATCTCGACGCCGAAGGTCTTGCGCTCCTTCGCATACTTGACGCTCGCGTCGCGGCAGGCGCGGATCAATCCCGTCGCGCCCGCGGCAACCGTGTAGCGCCCCTGGTCGAGCGCGAACATCGCGATCTTGAAGCCCTCACCCGGTCCGCCGACGAGATTGGACTCGGGCACTTCGACCTCGTCCATCTTGAAGAATCCGGTGTTGCCCGCGAGGATGCCCCATTTCTCCTTGAGCGTGCCGCTCGAAAACCCTTTGAACGCGCGCTCGATGATGAACGCGCCGATCCCCGACGGATCCTTCTGCTTCTTCTTCTCGACGTCGGTCCACGCGAAGACGAGGAAGTTGTCCGCCACGTCGGCGAGCGAAATCCACATCTTCTCGCCCGTCATGAAATAGCGGTCTCCTCTCTTGATGGCTGTGGTCTGGATGCCGCGCACGTCGCTGCCTGCGGCGGGCTCCGTCAGGCCGTAGGTGGCGATCTTCTTCCCCTGCGCCTGCGGCACGAGGTAGCGCTTCTTCTGATCTTCCGTGCCCCACGTGAGGAGCGTGAGGCAATTGAGCCCTGCATGCACGGACATGATCACGCGGAGCGACGTGTCGAGGTACTCGAGCTCCTCGCTGACGAGACCGAGGCTGATGTAATCCATCCCCGCGCCGCCGTATTCCTGCGGCACCGAGCAGCCGAGCAGGCCCATCTCGGCCATCTGTGTGAGGTAGTTGCGGTCGAAACGATGTTCGCGATCGAGATCGTGAATTTTCGGCGCCACCGCGCGTGCGCCCCACTCGCGGACCGTCTGTTCGAGGATCCGGTGTTCCTCGGTGAGATCGAAATCAAGCATGAAGCGGTCCTCTGAGAGTATGAAAACAGCTATTGTTTCATGAGAGGCAGCTTTTGAAAATCGAAGGAATCGAAGGGCGAGCGGAGGAGTCGGAAAGAGCTTCGATTGAAAAAGCTTAGCGCCGGGTGATCTTAATCGTCGCGCCGCGGGCGAGTGCAAGGCGGTCGGCGGCGCTGGAGGAGGGCGCGGCCAGTTCGAGATGATCGGTGCTGCCGAACAGGGCGCCCACACCATCGGCGGGAAGCTCCGCGTAGGTCGCGACAAGCCGTTCGATGCGATGCCCGCCGGCATCGATCTCAATCGCGCTCGCCTGAGCCAGCCGTTCGATCGTCTTCCTGTCGATATTCGTCACGAGATTTCCAAATCGATCGACGCGCAGCACAACGCCGGCGATCTCGTCCGCCGACACCTCGGGAACGGGAATCTCGATGCGCTGGATCTCGGCGACGGGACGTCCGAGCGCGGAGAGTTGGATGCCCTTTGCGAGCCACGCCGCCGCGGGCGCGAACCGATCGCGCCCTTCGAACGTCCGGCTGACGGTGGGGCGCGCGTAGCGTCGCTCGGTGAGCTCCACCATCTTCTTCGCCGGCGCCTCGCGGAGCACCGCGGTGAGGACGCCGTTGTCGGGCGCGACGAACTTGTAGTCGGCGGTCTCGACCGCGATGCCGCGGCGCGGCGATCCGACTCCCGGATCGACGACCGCCACGAAGATGGTTCCTGCGGGAAAGTACTTGAACGCGGCCGCGAGTTCCACCGCGCCCGTCAGCACATCGTGCGGCGGCACGTCGTGCGTGATGTCGAGCAGCGTCGCGTCCGGACAGATGCCGAGCGCCACCGCCTTCATCGTCCCGGCGTAATGGTCGCGTGTGCCGAAATCCGTCAGGAACGCGAGAACGGGGCGCACCGTTACGCCCGCTTGCGCAGCAGCATTTCCCGCGTGTTGCTCTTCAGTAGAAAGGAATCCGCCACCGTCAAGCCGTCGAACATCCTGATGATGTCGCGGTTCTGCAGCACGTACTTCGGCCCGCCGGTTCCCGAATGCGGGCGGTGCCGAAGGGATGACTCTTCGACGATCTCGAACTTGGTGAAAGACGAGCGGTTGACCGGTGACGAGCAGAAAAAGCCCATGGCCACGCCGCCCGGCCGCAGCACGCGCACCACTTCCTTCGCGAGCGCCTGCGCCGCCGGCCGTTCGAGGAAATCGAAGATGTCCCAGCAGAGCACGCCGTCGACGGATCCGTCGGTCTGAGAGAACCGTTTGGCGAACGTGCCCGGCAAGGCCTCGCGCGTGCCGGCGCGTGTGTGCCGATCGAGATCCGTCGCGAGGTCCTCGATGAACAGCTTGCAGCCAAGGTTCTCGCCGAAGAACGCGACGTTGCTGCCGATGACCGCGCCGAAGTCCAGCAGCACGGGCGCCTCCTGGCTCGAAAGCGCCGCGATGAATTTCGGGAGCGCTTTCGACGGCACGATCGCATCCGACCCCCTGGCGGACGGCGCGTCGCTGACCGCGCCGGTCGCCTGGTCTGGCCGCTTGCCGCCGAATTTCAACAGATCGGAGATAGACACAGATTCGATCAGGTCACGGTTCACCAGTTCACCGGCTCATGGTTCGCGCTGAACCCTGAACTTCGAACCGTGAACCGTGAACCGGTGAACCGCTTACCGTGAGCCCGCGCCTGCGGGCGTCGGCGTAGGGGTTGGCTGCTGCTGCTGCTGCTGCTGCTGCGCGGATGTCGAGGCTGCGGCCGGCTTGGCCTCGGTCTTCCCTTCCGGCTTCGCGCCGGTGCGCTGCATGTCGATGCTGCCGCGGAAGTGCGCGCCTTCCGCGATCGCGACGCGCGGCGCCGCAATGTCGCCATCCACCGATCCGTTGTCGCGGATGTCGACCTTCTCCGTGGCCGTCACGTTGCCGGTGATTTCACCCAGGATGACGACCCCTTTCGCGAACACCTGCGCCTTGATCCGCGCATTCGGACCAATCGTCAGGATGTTCTGGCGAAGCTCGATCTTCCCTTCGACCTGCCCTTCGATGGTGAGATCTTCGCTGCCGCTGAGTTCACCCTTGATCACGACGGATTTGCCGATGTTCACGGTCGTCTTCTCCAATCCACGTTGAGGTTCATTGACGGTCCGCACCGGATCTCCCGATGACGGCGTGACAGACGTACTCGCGCCGCTCTGGCCCGTCGCGGGGCCGCTCCCGGCTGGGGGTGTCGGCTTTACCGCGTCATCCCGTTTCCACATGGCGTACTCTCCACGTATCCGAAGTTGACCTCGCAGGGTGTCTCATTATCATTCGCTGGGCAGCGGTCCAGCCAGTATTGCACCCCCGCTCTACCGTGTCTAGTCCTTTTATTGCTGAGGGTTACGGTGGAATGGTACAATTACGATTGCAGAACGCAGATTGAAGATTGAAATCGCCGATCAACGATTCGCTAATCCGCAATCTGCGAATCCGCAATCGCCAATTCGTATGCGCCACTACTTCGATCACAACGCGACGACGCCACCAGATCCCGCGGTGGTCGATGCGATGCAGCGCGCGCTGACGGAGGACTTCGGCAATCCGTCGAGCGTGCACCACTTCGGCCAGCGCGCCAAGGCGGTGCTGGACGAGGCGCGATCGGCGGTCGCCGATCTCATCGGCGCGGAAACGGCGGAACTCGTGCTCACCAGTGGCGGCACGGAGGCGGACAACCTCGCGCTCCGTGGCGCCGCAGAAGCGCTCGAGGCGGGCGGCCGCCGTCGCCTGATCACGAGCAGCATCGAGCACGAGGCCGTCTTGAACACGGTCAAGGCGCTGTCGCGACGTGGATGGTCGGTGACGCTGCTCCCGGTCGACGCAACGGGTCTGGTATCCCCTGCGGCGCTCGAAGCCGCGATCGACGATCAGACCGCGCTCGTGTCGGTCATGCACGCGAACAATGAGATCGGCACCATCCAGCCGATCGAGGCGCTGGCCGCGATTGCCCACGCGCGCGGCGCGCTGTTTCACACCGACGCGGTCCAGACCGTGGGCAAGATCCCGGTGAGCGTGCGCGCGCTCGGCATTGACCTGCTATCACTCTCGGCGCACAAATTCAACGGCCCGAAGGGGACCGGCGCGCTCTGGATCAAGCGCGGCACGCGCCTGATGGCGACGATGACGGGCGGCAAGCACGAGCGCAACCGCCGGGGCGGCACAGAGAACGTGCCCGGCCATGCCGGCCTCGGCGTCGCCGCGCGCCTGGCGCAGAAGAAACTGACGGCGGAAGCGGTGCGCGTCAGCGCACTGCGCGATCGTCTCGAACGCGGCGTCCTCGACCAAGTGCCCGGCACGCTGCTGAACGGCGCGCCGACACCGCGTGTGCCGAACACGACGAATATCAGCTTCGACGGAGTCGAGGCGGAGTCGCTATTGATCGCCCTCGATCTCGAAGGTTTCGCGGTCTCGACCGGCTCCGCGTGCTCATCCGGCACGCTCGAGCCATCGCACGTGCTGCGCGCGATGGGTCTGCCGTCGCATCGCACGCAGAACTCCATCCGCTTCAGCCTCGGCGCCGGCAACACCGAGGCGCAGGTGGACAGTCTGGTCGCGAAGCTTCCGGCTGTCGTTGAGAAGCTTCGCTCTCTGGTGCGGAGGTAATCGATTTGGTGATTTCGTAATCTGGTGATTGGGTAATTTGGTGATTGGGTGACGCGGCTTGCAAAATCACCAAATCACCAATTCACTGAATCACCAATTCACTAAATCAACTTTATGCGTATCGTCGTCGCGATGTCGGGCGGCGTCGACTCGTCGGTGGCCGCTGCGCTGCTCGCGCGCGACGGACATGACGTGATCGGCCTCTCGATGCAGCTGTATGACCAGCAGCAGGGGGAGATCCGTTTCGGAAGCTGCTGCACGCTCGATGATCTGTACGATGCGCGGCGCGTCGCCCGGACGATCGGCATCCCCCACTACATCGTCAATTTCGAGCGCCGCTTCGAGGACCACGTCGTAGCGGACTTCGTGCGCGAGTACGCTCGGGGGCGCACGCCGATTCCGTGCGTGCACTGCAACGGCGATCTGAAGTTCGCCTCGCTCGTCGAGCGCGGGGAGGGATTCGGCGCCGAGTCCGTGGCGACGGGACATTACGCGCAGGTCGATCGAGACCCTGTCACGGCCCGCTGTCGGCTGAAGCGCGGCGTGGACGGGGCCAAGGACCAGTCCTATTTCCTCTTCACGCTGACACAGTCTCAGCTCGCGCGCGCGCGGTTCCCGGTGGGCGCGCTCGACAAGCCCGGCGTGCGCGAGGAGGCGCGACGGCTCGGGCTTGCCGTCGCCGAGAAGCACGACAGCCAGGAAATCTGTTTCGTCGCGGCAGGCGAGCACGCGGAGTTCGTGCAGAAGCGCGCGGGACTTCCGTCGGGCGTCGTTCGCGATCAGGACGGTCGCGTTCTCGCGCGCCACGAGGGGGTGCATCGCTTCACGATTGGCCAGCGGAAGGGACTCGGCGTCTCCTCCACGATCCCCCTCTACGTCGTCGGCATCGACGCGGAGTCGGCGACAGTGACGGTCGGTCCCCGCGAGGCCCTCGATCGGACGACGCTGACCGCGTCGCGAGTGAACTGGATTAGCGGCGACACGCCGTCAGCCGCGATCCGCGCGCAGGCGCGCATTCGCTATCGTCATCGCGAGGCGGCCGCGACGATTACACCCGAGGACGACGCGCGCGTCAGCGTCACCTTCGACGAGCCGCAGAGCGCCATCACGCCCGGACAGGCGGTGGTGTTCTACGATGGAGAGTATGTGATCGGTGGAGGCTGGATTGACTGAAGCGCCTGCGGCCCGCGCGAGGCGACGGAGTGAACCGCCGCGAAGCGGCGGCGCCCAGCGCGAGCGCGTGGGGATGGGGCCCCACGCGCACTAATAAATGATGTCGCGTCCCACAAAATTATCCGATTGCGCGACTCTCCAACGTCGCTTCCCCGAGATGCTGCGGAAGCCCTTCGAGATACTTCTCGGCGTCAATCGCCGCCATGCACCCCGACCCGGCCGCGGTGACGGCCTGGCGATACACGTGATCCTGTACGTCGCCGCACGCGAAGACGCCGGGAATGCTCGTTCGTGAACCCGACTGGGTCACGATGTAGCCGTTGGCGTCCATCTCCAACTGTCCGTGGAAGAGCGCGGTGTTCGGCGTGTGCCCGATTGCGACGAACACACCCTCGACGGGAAGCTCCTTGCGCTCGCGGCTGACGTTGTTTCGCAGCACCACCGATGTCACTTCGCCTTTGCCGGTGTCCTTGATCTCTTCCACGTCGGCGTTCCATTCGAACGAGATCTTCTGATTCGCAAACGCCTTGTCCTGCATGATCTTCGATGCGCGCAGCGTATCGCGGCGGTGGACGACCGTCACGTGCGACGCGAACCGCGTAAGGAAAACCGCCTCTTCCATCGCTGAATCGCCGCCGCCGACGACCGCGATCGGTTTGCCGCGGAAGAAATATCCGTCGCAGGTCGCACACGTCGAGACCCCGTGACCGATGAGGACCCGTTCGGAAGCGAGACCAAGAAGCCGTGCTGACGCGCCGGTGGCAATCACCAGCGATCGCGCAGAGAACGTGCCCTCCGATGTGGTGACCGTGTGAGGCCGGGCCATCAAATCAACGGCGGACACGTGTCCGCGAACGATCTCGGCGCCGAAGCGCTCCGCCTGCGCGCGCATTTCCGCCATCAGCTCCGGACCCATGATGCCGTCGCGATACCCCGGCCAGTTCTCCACGAGGGTCGTGAGCATCAGCTGACCGCCCGCCTCGAGTCCCTCGATGACGAGCGGCTTCAGGTTCGCGCGCGCCGTGTAGAGCGCGGCAGTGAGACCCGCAGGGCCCGACCCGATGATGATCACGTTTCTATCAGGCATGCATCATTGGTGGCCGGGTTGTCGGTGGTCGGTTATCGGTGGTCGGTGGTCGGAAAATGCACGTGCTGTGATCCATCCTCGCTGAACCGTCTTTTGTGAACTCACCTCCGTGACCCGTCCTCTGTGATCCGTCCTCCGGCCTCCGACAACCGTCAGGCCACGTGCTTGTCGATGATCTTCTTCAACGAATCCTTATCAGTCAGGCCGACGAACTGGTCGACGAGCTGCCCGCCCTTGAAGAGCATGAGCGTCGGGATGCCGCGCACGCTGAAACGATTCGGCGTGTATGGATTCTCGTCGACGTTCATCTTCGCAACGACCAACTTGCCGTCGTAATCCGTCGCGAGCTGGTCCACAGTCGGTGACAGCCGTCGGCACGGGCCGCACCATTCCGCCCAGAAATCAACGAGTACGACTTTTCCGCCGTTGATCGTCTGTTCGAAGTTCCCGTCGGTCAGCGTCTGTACTTTTTCGGAAGCCATGTCTCCCTCTCGGTTCTGCCGTGCCTCTGTACACTTTGACATACTCCCGGGCTGAAACGTCCCAGGAATGGTCCTGCTTCATGGCGTTGCGCTGCAGGCTCTTCCATCGGCGACTATCGCCGAAGGCGTCGAGAGCGCGTTGAAGGGCGCCGACGAGTGCATCGGCTGTGAAGTCGCGGAAACGAAAGCCAGTTGCCTCTTTAGCCGCTTCATCCGCATCCTGAACGGTATCCTCGAGCCCTCCCGTCGCGCGGACGACGGGAAGCGTGCCGTAGCGCATTGCATACATCTGGTTCAACCCGCATGGTTCGTACCGGGACGGCATGAGAAACAGGTCGGATCCAGCGTGGATGAGATGAGCAAGGTGCTCATCGAAGCCGAGGCGCGTCGCGACACGGTCCGGGTGCTTCTGCGCCAGGCTCGTCCAGAACTCCTCGTAGTGCCGATCCCCGTCGCCGAGCAGGACCCAGGTGGCGTCGAGCTTCATGAGCGAGTCCGCCGCGGCGCTCAGCAGGTCGAATCCTTTCTGATAGGTCAACCGCGAGAGCAGCCCGATCGTCGGCCGCTTCAGCGCGGTGGAATCGGATGGCAAGCCCGCGACCTTCAGCAGCGCGCGCTTGGCTTCAATCTTTGCCGCCGGCGACCCGGCGTTGAACGGCTCCGGCACATATCTGTCGCGCGCCGGATCCCACGCGTCTGTATCGATGCCGTTGAGAATTCCGCTGAAATCGGCCGCGCGACTGGCAAGTATGCCCTCGAAATCAAATGCGAACGCGTAGCCCGGGCTGAGCAACTCGCGCGCATACGTCGGACTGACCGTCGTCACTTTGTCGCTGAAAAGCGTGCCCGCCTTTAGCAGGCTCGCGCGGCCGTAGAACTCGAGGCCATTCGCACCGTAGAGGTCCGGCGAGATATCGATCCACCGCAGCACGTCCGGTGAAAACAACCCCTGGAACGCGACGTTGTGGATCGTGAACACGGAGGGTACGCCGCCGAGGACGGGATCGTCGGCGAGCACGGTGCGCAAGTACAGCGGCACGAGCCCTGACTGCCAATCGTGCGCGTGGATCACCGATGGACGATCGCCCGTGAGGCGCGCGTACTCGAGCGCGCCACGCGATAGCACGGCAAAGCGGAATGCGTTGTCCGTGTATTCTCCGGCCGCATCGCCATACAGGCCGTCGCGATCGAAGAGATCGGGCGCGTCTATGAACACGTGGGTCACACTTCCGGCAGGCGCTGATTTCGACGCGCGCGCGGGCGCCTTTGCCGCCGCACTCACGCGGGTGGCAGCTTTCACTGGCGCACTCGCGACGCGCGACCGGGTAGTCGAGCCCCCGGACGCGGCGGTCGTGACCTTCGCCGCGCGAGTCGCCCCGCGCGCCTCAGGAGTCGCGGCTCGCGACTCAGGAGTTCCGACGTGGAACGTGACGGGATAGAGATTCGGTCCGAACGGCACGTTTGCGGACTGCGACGACGCGTCGGCGACGTCCACGCCGCGATAGCGCGGCATGACGAGCGTGACGCGATGTCCCATGCGCGCGAGCGCGTGCGGCAGCGCGCCGGCGACGTCCGCGAGGCCGCCGGTCGTCTTGAACGGACGCGCCTCGGGCGTCACCATGAAGATGTGAAGGGTCTGCGGTTCTGGAGAAGGCTTTTTTGTAGCTGGCACAATCCCTCAGTGTAACAGATCAGGCATTCAGGAGGACGTAAAGATGGAAAATCTCCTCCGCTGATCTTCTGCAAAGGTCCAAGGCGTCATCGCGACGCACTCCGTGCTTCCAGCGCTCGGCCTCGCTCTGCTTCAGCCGCCGCGTCGGCGCGGCGTCCCAGGCGACTGTAGAGGTCGGCGAGCACGTAATGTCCAAGCGGCGCGTACTCCGACTTCGGCGCAACCTCGAGGCCTTTGCGCGCAAGCGTGACCGCTTCGTCGAATCGCCGGCCCTGATCGAGGTAGAGCTTGGCGAGGTAAAAATAACCTTCGCCGAACTCAGGGTTGCCCTCGATCGCTTTCCGAAACGCGGCTTCCTGCTCAGCGGGACGCCGGGCCACTTCGTACAACTTGCCGAGATTGAACGCCGCTTTGTAGTTGCTCGGGTGAAGCTCCACCTCGCGCTGATATTCCTGCTCGGCGGCGGCCACGTCGCCGCGCTTCTCGGCGAGCAGCGCGAGGTTGTAATGCGCCAGCCGCACGTCCGCCTTCTGCGCGAGCGCCTGGCGGATCTCGGCGTCAGCGCGTACGAGATCACCTTCATTGATTGCAACGACGCCGAGCGCGTTGCGCGCGGCGGCCATCTTGGGCTCGACCGCGAGCGCCTGGCGCAGCTCCTCGGCGGCTGCGCGGTTGTCGCCGCGGTCGAGCAGAATCTGCGCAATCTCGTAATGCACCTGCGCGTTCTTCGGATCGAGCTCGAGAAACCGCCGGAACCCGACGAGCGCGTCATCATCGCGACCGAGCTTGCGATACGCGTGCGCGAGGTTGACAACGGCTTCTTCATCATCGGCTTTCAACGCGAGCGCCCGTTTGAAGTAGCCAACGGCATCCTCATGACGTCCCCGACGCGCCGAGATGTTGCCGAGCATGAACCACGCGTCGATCACCTTTGGGTCCTCTTTCAGCACCTCGTCGAGCATGCCCATCGCGGCCGCGAGTTCGTTTTCGTCTCGCCCGAGCTCGCGCGCCTGCGTGATTTTGTTGAAGAGGCGTACCTTGTCCTTCGGATCCGCCAGCCCCGCCTGTGACGCGTCATCGCTCACGCTGGCCACGAACGAGCCCACGTAGCCGAGCGCCGCGAGCCGCGCCTTTGCGTCGGGATCGACCTCCACCGCTTCGCTCTTCGACTGCCCTGAGCTCTTGAAATGGGCCTCGAGCTCCGCGAGACGGCCGAGCATCCTGCCGCCGAGCGCCTTGCGATCGGCGAAGACGTTCTTCTCCTCTGTCGGATCGTCCTGCAGGTCGTAGAGTTCCGGACGCGGCGCGGCAATCAGCTTGTAGCGTCCCAGCCGCAGCGCGCGCAGATCGCTCCAGCCGAAATGGTGCAGCGGATAGACGGCCTCGGCGTAGGCCTCGAGGCCCATATCGGTCCGTGACCCGGTCATCAACGACGCGATGCTCTGTCCGTCGATCGTCACACCGGCCGGCTCCGGAATGCCGAGAAGGTCGAGCGCGGTGGGCATCACGTCCACCGAGCGCACCGAGTCCGTCACGCGCCGATGCTGCATGGCGGAGAACGGCGCACGAACGATCATCGGCACGTGCACGACGCTCTCGTAGATGAAGAATCCGTGCCCCTGTTCGCCGTGATCGTTCAGGCTCTCTCCGTGATCGCCGACGACGATGATTACCGTGCGATCGAACAGATCGCGGTCGCGCAGGAACTGCACGACGCGGCCGACCTGCGCGTCGGCAAATGAAATCTCGCCCTGGTAAGGATCGTTCCGAAACTCACCTTTGAACGGCTCGGGCGGCGCATAGGGCGCGTGCGCATCATAGAGGTGCACCCAGGCAAAGAACGGCGACGCGCGATGCTGATCGATCCACGGCAGCGCGTGATCCACGACCTCGTTGCCCGGACGCTGGATCGCGCCCATCGAAAACACCTTGTACTTCGAGAGATCGAAGTCATCGAAGTACGTATCGAAGCCCTGCGCGATACCCCACTTCGAATCGAGCACGTACGCCGCGATGAAACCGCCGGTCGCGTAGCCGCGTGCCTTGAGAACTTCAGCAAGCGTCCGCTCGTTGTCGTTGAGAAAGTAGCCGCCGTTGTCGCGCACGCCGTGCTGCGGCGGGAACCGGCCAGTGAAGAGCGATGAATGCGCTGGCAGCGTGATTGGCGCCGCCGTGCTCGCGTGATCGAAGACCACGCCGTCAGCCGCGAGCGCATCGAGATGCGGGGTACCGGCATTCGCACGGCCATAAGCGCCGATGCGATCTGCGCGCGTCGTATCGAGCGTGATGACGACGAGGTTCAGCGCGTCACGCTTGACACCGCGCGGCAGCCTCCCGAAATCGGCGCCTTCCGACCGAACGTGGCGCGGCCAGAGGCGGTAGGCCCCCATCGCCGCGCCTGTGACGAACAGCAGCGCAATCAGGACGAGCAGCGCCTTCGCTGGGATGAGTCGCCTGGCAGGTGCAACGGAGGGCTTCACCACGATTCAACGTGTTGGATTCGGTGGTCTGAAGTTCGGGATCCACGGGGCCGAGCGCGGTCCGAGCTTGACGGTTAACTATTTTAGCATTAGAACTTACGCCGATTGGCGGCAGAGCGCTCAGCCGGCATTCCGCTTGCTCGTCCGAGTCGGTTACCGCCAAAGAGGAGGTCTTACGTGAGAGAGTTCTTGACGCGAAGTGCAGCCTGGGCGCTCAGCATAACGCTGGGTCTCGGCGCTGCCGTCGTGCCCTGTGCGGCGGCCGAGAAGGACAGCACAAAACAAGCCACGAAGCTCACTCGCTTGTCGCCCGCGAGTCAACAACTGCTCGGCCGTGCGAGCGCAGCACCGGGCTCCGCGCAGGATCAGCCGGGCGCCTCGACCGGATCGTTTTTCCGCAGCAAGCGCGGCGCGATCACGCTCGTTCTGATGGGCGTCGGCACCGGGTTCACGATCTGGTCCATCAATCACGATCGCAAGCCCGTGAAGTCTCCGATCCGTTAGCTCTGAGGAGGAATGGCACACATGGACAGATTGTTCAGGACGGCCGCGGTGCTGCTGCTCGCGGCACTGGTCGCGGCGCCAGCCCTGGCGCAGACCATGACCGGATTAATCACCGGCACGATCAAAGACGAGCAGGGGGCGGTACTTCCGGGCGTCACCGTGACGCTCACCGGCAAGCAGGGCACGCAGACGCAGGTCTCCGATACGACCGGCGCGTACCGGTTCCCGGCGCTGGAAGTCGGCACGTACGCGATCACAGCAGAACTCTCCGGCTTTCAGAAGGCCGGCCAGCAGAACCTCCAGATCTCTCCAGGACGCGAACTGACGATTGATCTGTCGTTGAAGGTCGGCGGCCTGTCGGAGAATGTGACGGTCACAGGCGAATCACCAGTCGTTGACGTCAAGAGCAGCGCGACGGAGAACACGATCTCGCAGTCGCTGCTGTTCAGCGCGCCGATCACACGCACCGCGATCAACGTGCTCAACTACATGCCCGGCGTGAACAACAGCTCGGCATATGGCGGCGAAAGCAGCTCGGCGAACTCGCTGCTTATCGACGGCGTCGACACACGAGATCCGTCAGGCGGGACCGCGTGGACGTTCTACAACTACAACATGGTGGAAGAGGTCCAGACGCAGGGTCTCGGAGCGCCAGCGGAATACGGCGGCTTCACGGGTGCGGTCATCAACACCGTCACGAAATCAGGCGGCAACCGCTTTTCCGGGCTGTTCGATTTCTTCGGCACCACCGAGAGCCTGGGAACGACCAACGTGTCTAAGGATATCGCGGCCAAAAACCCGAACCTGGCAGATCCCGCGCGAACCAAGAAGTACGCGGACATTACGACGCAGTTCGGCGGGCCGCTGAAGGAAAACAAGCTGTTCTTCTTCGCGAGCGCGCAGCGTTTCCTGCTGGAAACCGACCCGGCAGGCGGCGTGACGAAGCGCCACGAAGTCAGCCCTCGGCTCAATTTCAAGCTGACGTGGCAGCCGAACCCGAACAACAACTTCACTGGCCATATTCAGTATGACGCCTACAACATCATCGGGCGTGCCGGCGTCTCTGCGCTCATCGCGAACGACACGTTGACGAATCGGGAAGACGCGCCCGAATACGTGTGGCTCACCCAGTTCCGCCACCTGTTCAACTCGAACACGTTCGCCGAGGTGAAATACACCGGCTGGTGGGGATTCTACGATCTGAATCCCGAATCGAAGGCGTCCGCGCACACCGATGAAAAAGGCCTCGTGACCGGGTCGCAAGGCTGGTTCTATTACGCCGACCGCGGGCGCCACCAGGTGAACGGATCGGTCACGCACTATGCCGATATGTTCGGGCGTCACGAGCTGAAGTTCGGCGCGGAGTTCGAGCGCAGCCGCACGCGCGACCGCTACGGCTATAACAACGGGTTCACGTTCTACGACTATGGCGGCGCGCCGTACTACGCGTACAGCTATGGATACGACATCTCAGCGCACAACACACGTGAATCGCTCTTCGCTCAGGACGCCTGGCATCTGACATCGCGGCTGACCGCGAATGTGGGCGTCCGCGGCGACATGCTGCAGGGCTTCGGTGACGGGTCGCCAAGCGTCGGCAAGGTGTACAGCAGCAGTAATTGGGCGCCGCGGCTTGGATTCGCCTGGAACATCACGGGCGACAACCGTTCTGTTGCAAAGGGATCGTACGGCTGGTATTACGAAGGCGCGCAGACGCAGCTGTTCACGCGTGGCGTGCCTGGCTTGCAGGACTTCGTCCAGTACTCGGTAAACCCCGATGGCACCGTCGGACCGGTACTCTCGGTGCTGACACCGGCAGTCCTCTATAAGGTCGCCGACGACATCAAGCATCCTCGCGTGGACGAAGGGACGCTGGGATTTGAGCGGGCATTGACCGGCGTCATGCGGCTGTCGGTGACCGGTGTCTGGCGCGATAACAAGAACTTTGTCAATTCGGTGGCGCCGGACGCACGATGGACGCCGGTCGTACTCTCGACCGGTCTCGCAGGAGTGCCGACGATCACGGCCTACCGCTGGGCGAATCGGTCCGCGTCCAATTCGAATTTCGTGATTAGAAACGTCGACGGATTCCAGTACCGTGACACGAACGGCAACGTGATCGGAACCGTCGATCCGTTCCGTCGTTATCGCGCGCTGATCGTCGTGATGAACAAGCGGCTCACGCACCGGTGGCAATCGCAGGTTTCCTACGTGCTGTCGAAGGCGACCGGAAACGTGGACAACACCTCCGGCGCCCAGGTTGCGACGCGGCAGTTCGAGACGCCGACGCTCGCGCTCGTGAACACAGAGGGCAACCTCACGAACGACCGGCGACACGAGTTCAAGGTGCTCGGCGGATATCAGATCCCGATCATCGAGACTGCTCTGAACGCATACCTGTTCGCCGCGAGCGGACGGAATTACACGCCGTTTCAGCAGTATACGAATTCGCAACTTAACGCAGCGTCAAGCTATCGGCGGCCGCTGCTCGAGCCGCGCGGGTCACGGCGTCTGCCAAGAGAGTTGCAGCTGGACCTGCGCCTGGAGAAGACGTTCCCGCTCACAGGCTCGAACCGCATCGGCGTCTACGCGGATATCGAGAACGTGTTCAACCGCGGCGGCATTACCAACGTCCTGACTCGCGTGCCCGGCACCGACGTTACGACGACCACCGGCACGGTTACATTGCCATTTGAAACGCCCGGCGCGCTGCAAGTGCCGCGGCAGGTCCGAATCGGCGGACGCTGGAGTTTCTAGCGAAGTCGCCGGTAACCAGGAGCCGGTTGCCAGTAGCCGGTTGCCGGTTACCAGTCAGCGGGCGCTCTCGTTCGAGGGAGCGCCCGTTTTTCCTTTCCGGATGTTGTTCAGCATTGAGCCTACATTGACTGGCTAACGCCGCCATCGCTGTCCTCCGTCTTCCCCCTCCGGTTGTCCGCACTTCGTCCCACTACTCACCCCATTATTTGTGTAGAATCCCGGCCGTATCGCGGGACAGCGATTCCGGTGTTGTCCGGAGGCCCACTTCCGGTTTCCAGGAGGTGCAGTCATGAAATCCCTTGTGGCGAATGCCGCCCTCGCGGCCGTCCTGTTGGCCGCGGCATCACCCGCTCTGGCGCAGTCAGGCACCTCGTCGTTGACGGGCCGCGTCACCGACCAGCAGGACGCGGTGCTCCCCGGAACATCGGTAACCCTGACGAGCACGAGCACAGGTATGTCGCGCTTGGTCGTCACGAACGAATCAGGCCTGTACCAGTTCTCCGCGCTCCCGCCCGGCCGGTACGAGATGAAAGTGGAGCTGACCGGATTTCGCGCGGCGCAGCTGACCGGGATCGAGCTCCGAGTCGATACGCAGACGCGTTCGGATGTGAAGCTCGCGCTCGGACCCGTGAGCGAAAGCGTTTCCGTTCAAGCAGAGTCCCCGCTCATCAACACCACCGACGCAAGCCTCGGGAATACGCTCAACGAAGAGGCCATCCGAAACCTCCCCGTCGAAGCGCGGAATGTCGTCCAGCTGTTGAGCCTGCAGCCGGGTGTCACGTTCATTCCCACCAACAATCCGTCGACGGTTGATCCCCGTTACGGCGCCGCGAGTGGCGCGCGTTCGGATCAGCAGAACGTGACGCTCGACGGGATCGACGTCAACGATCCGCAGCTGCAGACCGCCTTCACATCGGCCGTGCGCATCACGCAGGAAGCGCTGCAGGAATTCCGTGTGAACACCTCGAACTACGGCGCCGAGATGGGACGATCCAGCGGGCCGCAGGTGTCGTTGGTGACCAAGAGCGGCAGCAACCGATTCAGCGGATCCGGCTACGAGTTCATGAGGCGGACGGCGACGTCGAGCAACGAGTACTTTCTCAAGCTCTCGCAACTGAGTTCAGGACAACCGAACAAGGCGCCGAAGCTCGATAAAGACATCTTCGGCGGCGCGCTCGGGGGCCCCATTAAAAGGAACCGGTTCTTCTTCTTCGGCAATTTCGAAGGGCTGAAGGAAAGCAGTGAATCGCCGGTCGTGCGCTCGGTGCCGTCCGAGTCCTTCAGGGACGGCGTAATGATGTATCTCTGCGCCAGCGCGTCCGCCTGCCCGGCCACGACCGTGCGCGGGTTCAGCGCCAGCCACGCAATCCCGGCAGGCTGGCATGGGATGACGCCGGAGGAGATCGCTGCGCTCGACCCGCTCCGGATCGGACCCAGTGCCGCGGCCGCGAGTTACTGGAAGCAATTCCCGCTGCCCAACGAGCCCGGCACCGATGGGCACAACATCATGGACTATCGGTTCGCGGCGCCGATCAAGAACGACTTCAAGACGTACATCACGCGGTTCGATTACAAGTTGACCGATGCACAGCATCTCTTCGGGCGCTTCAACGCGCAGGACGATGTGGTGAACAGCGCGCCGCAATTTCCGGGTCTCTCGCCTCTGAGCCAGCGCACTGCGAAGAACCTCGGCACCGCGATTGGCTACGACGCCGCGCTTCGCTCGAACCTGATGAACAGTTTCAGGTACGGCTTCACACGCATAGACAGCACGACGCTGGGGAGCACGAGGTCCAACTACAACAACTTCCGGTTCCTTTCGAACTTCAACGGTGAAGGCTCCGAATTCAACAGCTCGCGCGAGACGCCGACACACAATTTCGTTGACGACATTTCGTGGCTCAAAGGCACCCACACGATCAAGGCGGGCACCAACATTCGATTCACGCGTCTCCCGTCATCGCGCGAAAGCGGGTCGTTCCTCTCGGCGACGGTCAATCCGTCCTGGGTCGCCGGGATCGGCCGGCGGAATATGCCAGGGAGCTCGTTCTGCACGGTTTCGCTGTGCGGTGAGCTGCCTCCGGTCGGGTCGAGCGGTCAGGCCGGCTACGCCGATGGATGGCTGAACATTCTGGGCGTGCTGTCGCAGTCAACGCTGCGGGCCAACTACCTGACCGACGGCACGCTGCAGGGAATCGGCAGCCCTGTTGCGCGCACATATGCCACGGACGAGTACGAATGGTACGTGCAGGACATGTGGCAGATCCGACCGAACCTCACGATTTCGGGCGGCGTGCGTTACGGCCTCGACGCCCCGCCGTACGAGATCCACGGTCTGCAGGTGGCGCCGACGATCAGCATGGGTCAGTGGTTCGCCGATCGCGTGGCCGGCATGCAGAAGGGGATCCCGTCGAACGCGAGTCCGATCGTGCAGTTCGATCTCGCCGGCCCCAAGAGTCACAAGCGCGGCTTCTACGACTGGGACAAGAACAACATCGCCCCGCGTGTGAGCGCGGCTTGGGCGCCACACCCGAGCGGCGGCCTGCTCGGCGCGCTCACCGGAGACGGGAAGCTCGTTGTCCGCAGCGGCTACGCCAAGGTGTTCGATCGGCTGGGACAGGGCCTCGCGAACAACTTCGATAACGGCTTCGCGTTCGGCATGTCGACGTCGATCAGCAGTCCCTTCGGCCTGGCGTATGAATCGGATCCGTCAGTCCGTTTCCGCGACATCACGACGATGCCGCCGACCGTGCCGGCTGCGCCTCCTGGAGGATTCCCGCAGACACCGCCAATCCGGGCCGGTATCATCACGACCAGCATCGACGACACGATCAAGACGCCATCGGCGCACATGGTGAACGTCGCGGTCGCGCGCGAACTTCGGCGCAACTTCGCGATTGAAGCGGCGTACGTCGGAAGATTCGGGCGCGATCTGCTCGTCAGGCGCGACATCGCGATGCCGTTGAATCTCGTCGACACGAAGTCCGGCATGGACTACTTCACCGCCGCGCAGACGGTGATCAAGGCGGCGCAGAATGCCGGATTGACCGGCAACTCCGCTGCGGCGGCGTACGTCGCGCTCGGCGCGATTCCGTACTGGGAGAACCTCTTCCCCGGCGCCGCCAACGGGACGCTGACAGCCACGCAGGCGGTCGCCCGTGCCTATATGCGCAACGCCCCCGACTACATCACGGCGTTGTACGACATGGACGAATCCTGCAGCCCCTCGTGCAGCATCTTTGGACCGTTTGCCTACTTTTCGGAACAGTACGATTCGCTGGCGGCGCTCAGCTCAATCGGACACTCCGACTACCACGCGCTGCAGCTCACCGCCAGGAAGCGCTACAGCTCCGGCTACCAGGTCGATGTGAACTACACGTTATCGCGTTCGAAGGATCTGGGGTCTCAGGTCGAGCGTGGTGGCGCGTTCGGAAACTTCAGCAACGGCGGCTACACGGGGTTCCTGCTCAATTCGTTCGAACCGGAGGCCCACTACGGCTACTCCGATTTCGACGTGCGGCACCAGATGAACGTCAACGGGTTCGCCGAGCTGCCGTTCGGCCACGGGAAGAAATTTGGAGCGAACACGTCCGGCTTCGTCAACGAGATCATCGGCGACTGGTCGATCGCGGGTCTGATGCGGATGACCAGCGGCTTCCCGTTCAACGTGTATAACTGCCGCTCGTGCTGGCCGACCAACTGGAACCTGCAGGGCAACTCCATGCTCGTCGATCCAGACAAGCTGCCGGAGACTGCCACGACACTCAACGCGGTCGACGGCCGTCCGAGCCCCTTCGTAAATGCGGCCGACGCATTGACCTTCTTCCGACGCGCGCTGCCGGGAGAAGTCGGCCTGCGCAACGTGTTGCGCGGCGACGGATACTTCTCAATCGACACCAGCGTCAGCAAGGCGTGGCCGATCTACAAGTCACAGCGGCTGCGCTTCCGCTGGGACACGTTCAACCTGACCAACACGCCGAAGTTCGACGTGGGAAACATGACCATGTTCCCGGACCGCTCGGGCTTTGGCCGATATAACGGAACGCTCGCCACCTGCGATGGGCAGGCGGGCCGCTGCATGCAGTTCGCGCTGCGCTACGAGTTCTAACCACGGATCACACGGATCGCACGGATCACACGGATCACACGGATCGCACGATTGCACGGATCAAGATTGGCGACCAGGCTGCTGAGAAAGCACAGCCTCTGTGTGAATGCTGAATGCCGGATGCTGAATGCCGAAATCCCTTTCGCATTTGGCATCTGGCCTTGACGGCGTCGTTCACCGGACCGCCGGCGGACGGTCTCCGATCGAGAACCACCGGCCGGCCGAACGGCGTCCGTCGAGGACAGCGCGAGCGTAGTAGGTTCCGGGCGGCAATCCCTGCATCGGCAGCACGCCGCGCGCCACGACGAGCCCACGTCCACGCGTGTCGAGCGTCGCAAGGGCTGAAACGAGCGCCGGCGCATCCACGTCGGACGTAATCTCCATCGTCACACGTCGAAGCGGCTCCTGTGGCTGCGGATACAGCTCGAGATACGCCAGCAGGCGATCGCCTGGAGCGCGATCGACAATGGGCTGCAGCGGCGCGGTGGCGGGCTGCGGCTCTGGCGCGAGAATCAGATCGCTTTCTGTCAGGGAGGCCGCGTCGGGCATGGGGAGTACCCGCTCGACAGACCCGCGCCGGCCAAGGCCGTCGATCGCGGCAATCTTCAGAACGTACTCTCCAGACGGCACGACGACGCTGAAGGCATATCGCCCTGAGTCGCTCCGTTCGGTGCCGCTCGCGACGATGACGTCGGATCGATCGCGCAGCACGAACGCGAGGGAGACGGCTGGTGATCCGGGCGCCGGTGATGCCTCGGCGCTCATCACCGCGCGCACGAGCCCACCCCGGGGCTCACGGAAAATGTACGTGGCGATGCGCACCGGCAGTTCCGTTGCCACCGCACCCTTCCGAAGCACCGCGACGAGATCGTCTTCGGTTCTGCGCGATGCCGCGATCGGATCCATCCGGAACGACGGACGCGATCGCACGGTGACGGCTCGTCGCCGGACCGCGACCCGCAGCCGGTGCGGACGCCCGTCACGATCGGAGTCGAGTGGCTCGAACGCGAGCAGGTAATAGCCAGAGAGCTCCGTCAAGATACGCGCAAAGGGGACGGGGTCCGTGCCCACGAGCGTAAACAGCTCACCGCGCGCTGCGCCGGCCAGGCGCGAAAGGCCGTCCGCGCGAAGCTGACGATCGGGCAACTCGCTTGGCGACGGGCGCGCTTCCGCCGCGTCCGCGAGCGGCATGTCGAGCTGCAGCACGTACAACACGACACGCGCGCGCTGCGCCGCCTCCGCGATCTCATCGAAGTCGACCAACTGCGGTTCGGCAACGAGACCTTCCGACAGCAGGACCAGCGCCTTCGGTCCATCAAGTTCCTGGAGGCTCGCGATCAGGCGCGACAATGCGGCCATTGAGGTGACGGTGGTCGCTCGCAGGTGCTGGGCGATGGCGCGCGCCTCCTGCTCGATTTCTTCGGGGCATGGATCGCGTGCCGTTCCCTCCGCGTTGACGCGTCCCGGATCGATGAAAGGACGCGCGCGATCCAATCGCCCGCACTCACGCTGCACCAGATCGGTCAGAACGGTGCGGTTGCCGTCGCCCGCCTGCATGGCCTCCCGCAGTCCGATGTTGTACTGGATGAATACGGAATCGCCTTGCCCGACGAGTTGCTCGAGAGTACGCCGCGCGCGCGCGCGGTCCCGGCGGAACTCGAGCGGACGGAGCTCGGTGAGGCCGGTCACGGCAACTCGATCTTCGGGGTTGAGCGACCCGATGAAGTTGGACGCCGCTTTCAACGCGCGCGCCCCCTCGAGCCGGCGGATATTCTGCTGGTCCACGGCAACCAGGATCAGCCGCCCTTCGTTGACGTCCTCGTTCGACGTGAACGATCGCGGAACGGCCTGTGCACTGGTCGCGGCCGGCTGCGAGACGAATGCCGCAGATACGACCGGACGGGACCGGCCATCGATTTCGAGAACGAACTGATCGGCGGTCAGGTCAACGACCGGGCGGCCGGAGGGATCGATCGCTGTCGCATCGATGGTGACCAGGTCCACGCTCGATCGAAACAGCGGCTGCTGGCCGCGGATCACGGTCCCTGCAGACAAGACGACCACCGCGGAAACGGCCACCCTACCGCGAATCGGCGTGGCGCGCGACATCATGGCCATGGGATTGTAGCGCGTCTTTTTTGCAGTTCCTTCTTCCTTCTTCCGTCTTCCGTCTTCTAGAATCATCCCGTGGACCGTCCTTCCTCCCAGCGCTCCGAACCGCGCGAAGTCCTGGAATTGCGGCGGCTGAGAGAAGATCAGCCGGATCTCGCGTCGGCCGCGGACCTCCAGATCCAGCTACTGCTGCTGCAGCGCCGCGTACAGTCGCGAGTGCCGTTGCCGAAGATGAATCTCGAGAGTGGTTACCTCGATAAGGCGCTGGCGGCGGGCAAGCCGATCCTCGTCTTCGAGCAGGTGCCCATCGACTGGAGCGATCTGCGCTTTCTGATCCGATCCACCGCCGAAGCGATGCGCTCGCACGATGCGATCGAGACCGACGACTTCAGGCGTGTGGATGTGCTCGCGCGCGACGCCGAGCGCCTGCCGGCGGCCATCCGCAACTGGTACGAGGCGGCGCGCCCCGCCTCCTCGGGCGGCGGCGAGATCGCGACCGCGATCGCCGGGCTCGAGCCGCTGCTGCTCCAGGCGATGCGCCCGTTTCTCTCGCGCTGCGCCGATGCGGTCATGGCGCGGACCGTGTTCCAGGGATGGTCGGAAGGGACGTGCCCGCTCTGCGGCGGCGAACCCGACTTCTCCGTCATTACGCCGGCGGCCGAGCGGATGCTGATCTGCGCGCGATGCGTCTCGCGCTGGCGGTTCCACCAGCTCGCCTGTCCGTTCTGCCGCAACGCGGACCGATCGAAGATCACGTCCTTCGCGACACGCGACGGCTTGTATCGGTTGTATGCGTGCGATGTGTGCGAGCGCTACCTGAAGGCGTTCGACGGCCGTCATGCGCCGCGGCCGGTCATGCCCGCGGTCGACGCAATCGCCACCCTGACGCTCGACGCCGCAGCGGTTCAACGAGGATACCGATAACGCAGGCTCCAGGCGTCAGGCTTCCAGGGCCGGGCCGCACGGTCAGGGCTAGAGAAACGAAAAGGGCGGCCGCGAGGTCGCCCTTTTCACTATGCCTGAAGCCTGAGGCCCGAAGGCCGAAGCCTATTTCACCAATTCTTCCTTGCCCAGCAGATTGCCAGCCTTCTCCGTCAGCCAGTTGAACAGGTGACGGGTCTCCCAGAAGCGTCCGTTGTTCGACCGCGCGCCGAGCACGACGACAGCGACGGGGTTACCCTGCGGCAGGCGCAGCAGCGTGGCGACGCAGTAGCCCGCCTTGCTGATGAAGCCGGTCTTCCCACCCATCACGTCGACATCGCCGCTCATCACGAGATGATTCGTGCTGTGGATCTGGATCGCGCGACGGTTCGTGAGGACGGTGTAGGTCGGCGTCCGCATGATCGAGGCGATGCGGTCGTCGCTCGCGGCGAACGTGATCAGGTGCGACAGGTCGAAGGCCGACGAGACGTTGTCGGGATTGAGGCCCGACGGATCCGCGAAGCTGGTGTTCTGCAGACCCAACTCGATCGCCTTCTCGTTCATCCGCTCGACGAACTGCGCGCTGCCGCCGTGCGAAGTGCGCGCGAGCGCGCGCGCGGCGCCGTTGTCGGACGCGATGAGCAGCAGGTGCAGGAGCTCACCCGCAGTGATCTTGTCGTTCGCCTTCAGGTACGTCGTCGACGCCGCGTAAGTGTCGCTGCGCTCGATCGTGAGCTCGGTGTTCAGGTCGGGATTGTCCTCCATGAACACGAGCGCGGTCATCACTTTGGTGATGCTGGCGATCGATCGCTTGTCCTGCGAGTTCTCTTCATAGAGAACCTGGCCGGTGACCGGATTGAAGATGATGGCGGCGGCCGCGCGAACGTCCGGCACCTGCGCGCCGGTCGCGTCGGTCTTGTACCGCGGCGTCATCGCCTCCTGCAGCGCCTGAAGGCTGCGAAGGCGCGCCTGTTCGCGGGCGCGTACGGCGGCGCGCGCATGTGCGAGCCGGGATTTGCGGGAGTTGGAAGCTGCGGCTGAGTACGCCGGCTTCTTCTTCGCCGTCGAAGTACGGTGGGCAGCACTCGACTTCCGCGTCGCGGCATCCGCACTGGCAGCAGGCAGACAGACCGCAACGCCCAGCAGGGCCGTAAGAAAACGGACGACCAGCAGAGGTCGCATTAAACGCACGAATCCTCCGAATAATCGGCCAAACGGTCGGCTGGGAGCAACCGGTTTGGTATTGTGTGGGACGTTTCGCAGTGTAGCAACAAGTTCCATCGCTTGCAACCACTTAAGGAACTCAGCCTTCGGAGGGTCCCACCACACCTGAACCGGGTCGCCGCGATTCCGCCGAGATTCAAGATGAATGCCAGCGCGGCAGTATATATCACGGAACGCGGGGGACACGGGATGCGGGATGCGGAGCCGACGAAGTGGTTCGGGGCGATGTGCAAGCCTTTCGCGTCCCGCGCCCGCGCGCCGCGGCCCGACGGCGCCCGGGCCTGATTGTGATATTTTCGGCGCCATTCGCTCTGGACGACAGGCCCGCCCCCCGCATGGAAACGACCCGTCACGAAGCTGAATTCGAGGCCCTCCGCGCGACCATCCGGGAACGCGGCACAGTGCGAATGATCCTGCTCCCGGTGTCGCTGGCGCTCTGGGCGGCGGCTGCCATCGCGACCATCGCCGCCGTGGCGCTGCCAATCGCGGCGCTGGTTCCACTTTTGGTGCTCGCAGCGGGATTCGAAGCGATCTACGCACTCCACGTGAACGTAGAGCGGATCGGGCGGTACCTCCAGGTTTTCCACGAACCGGAGGGAGGATGGGAGCACGTGGCGATGACCTTCGGCCAGCGCTTTCCCAGCCGCGGACCTGACGCGCTCTTCAGCGGGATCTTCCTGATTGCTACCGCCCTCAACTACCTGCCCGTGGCGCTCGGAGGGACGTTGCCGGAATTGGTAGTCGCTGGCCTGCTCCACTTGGTGCTGGCGCTCCACATCGGCACCGCGCGCCAGCGCGCCGCCCGGCAGCGATCGCTCGATCTCGAGCGATTCACGGCGATAAAGAACGGTTGACCCGCCTTCGCCGCTGCGGGCTTCGGCGCGCCAGGCGGCGCTTGGATCCACGCGCTCGCACCTCGGACCTCGAACCCCCGGACCTCGAACCCCGGACTCGGTTTCGCACCTCGCGCATCGCGCCTCGCTTACCGATCCAACTCTCCGTGTTCAAAGATTCAACACAGACCAAGAGTCTGAACGCGATTGATACGCAGATCGTCGAATTCTTCAGCGTCCCAGATGACTAGCTTCGCTACCTCAGCGGTACAAAAGTTGCTCCGCGTCGGAACGTCGGGGGGATCACCATGATGAGTCTCGTTCGCCTGCTCGGGTTCACGACGCTCGCGTGCGGTTGCTTGACGGGCCGCTACCGCGAACTCGCGTCGCATCGCGAAGTCATCTACGTCGAAGAGAAAGGTCACGGCTGCGTCGACTCAGGACATCGGCGCAATCAGACGCTCGCACCGGCGCGCTTTGGCGCTCACGCATCGATGCGGAAAGCCAGTTAGGGCCACAGAAAAACACAGAAGAATATTGACCTGCCTGTGTTCTCCAGTGTTGTTCTGTGGCGAGCTTCCAGATTCCAGCGCTCCCCGCTGGAACTGGCAGCCGACAACTGGAAACTGGTGACTGGAAACTGGTAACTTTCTTTAATGCCCCTCCCGTGGAAGCCGGCGCAGCTTCCAAAACCCCATACCCAAATTGAAACCGGCCGCGGCACGTTGCGCTTTTACAACAGCGACTGTCTTGAAGTGCTTCGCGCATTGGACGCCGGGACGATTTCTGTGATCGTCACGTCACCTCCCTATAACCTCGGCATCCGCTATCGCAGCTACGACGACACGCTTCCGCGAAATCGGTATCTGGACTGGACGGACGCATGGATCAAGGCGGCGGCGCGCGCCCTGGATCCCGCCGGATCGCTGTTCCTCAATGTGGGCGCGAAGCCGACCGACCCGTGGACCGCGTTCGAGGTCGCCCAGACCGCCCGCCATCACCTGCAGCTCCAGAACACGATCCACTGGATCAAGTCGATCGCGATCGATCGCGACGCCGCCGGCGCAGCGGCGAGGCTCGATCGCGACATGAATGTCGGGCACTACAAGCCGATCAACAGCGATCGCTTCGTCAACGACTGCCACGAGTTCATCTTTCATTTCAGTCCTGGCGGACGCACTCCGCTCGACCGCAAGGGGATTGGCGTCCGCTACCAGGACGAATCGAACATCAGCCGATGGCGGGCGGCCGCCGAGAACCGGCGCTGCCGAGGAAATACCTGGTTCATTCCCTATGACACGATCCAGAGCCGCGACAAGGATCGCCCGCACCCGGCTACGTTTCCCCCGCGTGTGCCCGAGTACTGCCTGAAGCTTCACGGTCTGGATCGCGTTCGGGCGGCGATGGACCCGTTCCTCGGTCTGGGGAGCAGCGCCGTCGCCGCAGCCGAGCTCGGGATCGATTTCATCGGCATCGAGATCGACAAGCACTACCTCGCCGAAGCGATTGATCGGACACGTGCCGTGCTTCGGAATCGTTAATCCCTGATCCCCGATCCTGAATCCCTCATCGTCAATCGGTAATCGCGCATCCCACATCCTCGAGGATCGAAAAAGCCGGCCTCCTGCGAGGCTGGCTTTTTCAGGGATTCACGATTGGCGGCGTCAGAATCTAATGCGGCCGCCCAGCTGCAGCTGCCAGCGCGAGCGGAGGTCGTCACGCAGGAACCGCTGGAACGTGGGCGAGATCAGCGTCGTGATGTTGTAGCCGGTCAGCGGGTTCGCCAGCGTCACCGTCGTCGGGATCGGCGTGGGTTGCTGAATCTGGCCGAACGAGGCGAACTTGACCAGCCCGCGCGTGTGATCGATGAGGTTAACGAGGTTCAGCGCGTCGAGCGTGATCTCTGTCTTCACGCGCTTGAACGGAAGCTGGACCCCGAAGCGGCCGTCGAGCGTGTTCGTCCACGGGGCGCGGCACGCGTTGCGCGGAATAATCTGCCCGATGTACTGCGTCAGGCAGCTGTCGCCGTTGATCCAGTTGATGAAGTCCTGGTACGTGCCACCCGTGTAGGTGATCGGGTCGCTCGACGTCGGGATATATACCAGATCGTTGGTGAAGCGGTTGTCGCCGTTGACGTCCTGGTTGTACGTCAACGTGTACGGCCGGCCCGACTGCCCCGAGTAGAAGATCGCGACGGACGGCTTAATCACCTTCGCCCAGGGCAGATCGTACGACGTCGTGAACGTGATGCGGTGCCCCGGATCGAAGTTCGACCGCGTGAGCGGCGCGTTGTTCGGATCGCCCGGCACGTACACGTTGCCCCAGTTCGAGGCCGCCTGGTCCGACGTGCCATCCATGATCGACTTCGACACGCCGTAAGAGTACGAGCCCTGCACGAAGAATCCATTCGAAAACGGACGCCGCGCCTCGTACGCGATATTCCACGAGTAGCCCTGGTCCGTGTTCTCGAGCAGGACGACGTCGCTGAGCGTCGTCACCTTGCGCGCGAAGAACGGCCGGCCGCCGACGCCCGTCGCACCCGCTACCGGCACGAAGTTCAGGTTCTGGTACTTGATGTCCTTGATCGTCTTCGACCAGACGACGTCCGCAGTGCCGATGATGCCCCATGCGAGCGTGTGATCGTAACCGACGTTGCCGCGCAGCACTGACGGGTACTTGAAGTGCGGATCGATCACGTCGATCTCGTTCGTGAACGTACCGGCCGTCGCGCCGGTGACTGTCGTCGGCTGATTGAGCGGATCGGCGACAAACGGGATGCGATTGGCGGTGTTCTGGCTCGCGCCGATGCGCGTGAAGTCAATCCCGGTATTGCCGAACTGGTTGGAGATCCAGACGTAGGCAGGCCGGCCGCTGAAGAGGCCGAGACCGCCGCGAATCTGCTGGCGCCCGTTGCCACTCAGATCGCAGTTGAAGCCTGCGCGCGGCGACCACTCGACATGGCTGGGGACGACGTCGGTCGCGAAGCCGAAATTCGTCACCGCCGCCGGGTTCGCGTTCGGCTTGTCCGGGAACGTCGGAATGTCCATCCGGAGACCATACGTGATCGTGAGGTTCGAGCGGGTACGCCATGCGTCGCCGGCGTAGAAGCCCCATTGGCGCACCATGAACGCCGCGGGCTGCAGCGGATCGCTCGTCGCAGAGAAGCTGCGGTCGTAGCGCTGCGCGAAGCCGGCCTCCAGGTTATCGAGGCTCGTGAACGCGTAAGTGCCGAAGTTATCGCGGATGAAGAGGTTCGAGAGGTCGAGGAATTCATTGTGGGTGCCCACCGTGAAGGTGTGGCCCCCCTTCAACATTGTGAACGCGTCGTTGAGCTCGACGATGTTCTGGTCGATCGCGTTCCGCGCCGAGAACTGCTCCGTTCCGGACACGATGGTCACGCCGGGCGCGATCGTCGTGGTGATCTGCGGAAATGGTGGATTGCCGATCGGGCTCTGGCGGTGATCGCGGACGCGCGTGTACGTGAAGCGCAGCTCGTTGACGCCCTTGCCGAACTGCGAGTTCAGCTGGGCGACCGACGAGTTCGTGTTGCTCACGTAACGGTAGAAGGCATCGGGCGTCCGGTACGCGGTCGTCGTGATCGGGCTGATGTCGTTCAGCGCGTCGACGTAGTTGTGGCGGACCGTGAGCTGGTGGCCGCGCGCGACGTTGAAGTCGCCGCGGATGAAGTACTTGTCGCTATCGGTTTCCCTCGGGAATTCACCGGCGGGGTTGTTGCCGGTCGAGTAATTGTACTTGTTCTGCAGGATGCCGATGTACCGGTCGAATAACGCGGCGCCCTGGAAGATCTGGCCGCCGGCGTTCACCGACACGCCCGTCGGACGCGTCTTGCGCGCGTAGTCCGCGGTGCCGAAGTAGAACGCCTTGTTCTTCATGATCGGACCGCCGACGCTGCCGCCCCACTGCTTGTCCTTGAACGTGGAGATCTTGGTGTTGGTGACGCCCTTGCCGACCCAGTTCTCGTTCCTGCCGAACAGAAACGCGGTGCCGTGAATCGCGTTCGTGCCGCTCTTCGTGATCGCGTTGATGCCCCCGCCGGAGAATCCTCCCTGGCGGACGTCATACGGCGAGACCACGAGCTGGATTTCCTGGATCGCATCGAGGCTGATCGGCTGCGTTTCGGCGGTGCCGCCCGGCGCGCCCGCGGAGCTCGCGAGGCCGAACAGATCGTTGTTCGCCGCGCCGTCGATCTGCAGCGCGTTGTATCGATAGCTGTTGCCCGCCACGGAGACCACGGACTGGTCCGCGCCCGAACCGCCGCCCTGTGAATTGAAGAGCGGGCTGATGCGGACGATATCCGCCATGCTGCGGCTGATCGTCGGGAGGCTTTCCTTGACCGTATTCGGAATGTTGTCGGCCGTGCCCGCACGCGAGAGATCGATCGGCGATGACTGCGCGACGACTTCGACGGTTTCCGTGACGGAAGCCAGCTGCAGCTTGAAGTCGACCGTGCGCTCCTGACCGAGCTGCACTTCGACGTTCTCCTGCTTCTGATCTTTGAAGCCATTCATGTTCACGCTGACCGTATAGGGGCCGACGCGCACGTTCAGGATGCTGAAACGTCCGTCCGTGCCGGTCACCGCCTCGTAGCTGGTGCCGGTCGGTGTGTGCAGAGCCGTTACGGTCGCGCCAGGAAGAACGCCTCCCTGCGCGTCAGTCACCGCGCCCGCAATGTTGCCCGTCGTCACCGTCTGCGCCGCGGCTGAAACCGCGGCGAGCAGAAGCAGACAGAGCACCATCGGCAGGCTCCAAACCGCCTTGGTACGCAATCTCATTTCGTGTTTCTCCCGACTGCTTGTGCTTGAATCGAACGAGTGGAATAGTGCCGAAAAAGTATAACAAGGATGGTTGTAACCACGCTGCAAAAACCGCGAGCGGAACGGAGCGAGCAGGTGAAGCGCGAGCGAGTGCAGCGAGCTTAAGCGAGGGGCCGGACGCGGCCCCGAGCGCCAAAAACGAGCGGAACGGAGCGAGCAGGCGAAGCGCGAGCGAGTGCAGCGAGCTTAAGCGAGGGGCCGGACGCGGCCCCGAGCGCCAAAAACGAGCGGAACAGAGCGAGCAGGCCAAGCGCGAGCGAGTGCAGCGAGCTTAAGCGAGGAGCCGGACGCGGCCCGAGCGCCAAAAACGAGCGGAACGGAGCGAGCAGGCCAAGCGCGAGCGAGTGCAGCGAGCTTAAGCGAGGGGCCGGAGGGAACCGCGGCAAAGCCGCGGCCCCGAGCGCCAATAATCGCTTAGCGCGTGTTCGTGCGCGGTGGAGGCTTGAGCGTATACGACGTTCTGTATTTCAGATCGTAGTTCCCTTTTCGATTCACCCGGATCTCTATGTTGCGCTTTTTCTTCAGCGGATCCGGATTCGTGGAGTAGTAACCCAACACGTAGTAGTCGCTCGTCTCCGCGTCGATTCGCTTCAGCGCCTTGTCGAAATCGTTCTGGTTGATGACGGCGATGCCGCCCGTGAGCTCTGCGAGGGTCCGCAGGCTGTTCTGCGACTCACGGATGTAGTTCTGCCACTCCGTCATGTCGACCTTCTCGTCCAGATCCGGTCCACCGACCAGACCGCGTGGATCGATCGTGTAGATGGTTGCGTTCGCGCGGTTCGCTTCGCGCGTCACCTCGGCGAGCTCCGCCGCGAGATCCGCTGCAGCGAATTCATTGCTCGTGCGATCGAACGGGTTGACGTCGGAGGATGACGAGTTCCCGCTGTCGCCGCCGCCGTTCGGGGCGCTGCAGTTCGCCTGTCCGGGAACCGAGCTGTCGCAGTTCATGCCCATGCGCTCGGCGCTTGCCCTCTCGCGCGACGTCGCGAACGGGTTGTAGTCGTACCCGTTGCTCACGTAGATGAACGCCTTGCGGCGGTTGTGCACCTGCTCGAGATTCTTGAGGGTGTCGTACACCGTCGAGAATGCGACGTGGGCACGGTAGCGGACCTCAGGCGGTCCCTGCTGCCCTTCCGGCACATCGATGATGTCGGACGGCTTCAACCCGTTGCCGGCGATCTTGTTCGCCGCTTCGTCAATCCGCTTGTGGTCGTAGGTCATGTCGATCGCGATCGACGAGGGACCCGACGAGACGATCCCGAACATGTCGCCGTCGTGAATGAGCTCCTTCCCGATCTTCTTGAACAGATCGCGAATGCGCCCCGTGTTGCGGAAGTCGAGGTGCAGATCGTCGACGAAGATCAGGAAGATACGTCCCGACGCATCGTTGGTCGGGCGCGGCGGCGGCAGGAGGATGCCTTCCTGCACGGGCGGCGGCGGCGCGGCGACGTCGTTGAGAATGCGGCCGCCGTGCGTCAGCACGAACGTGACGAGGTCCTGCTTGACGCCGTCTTCGTAGACGTCGAAGTCACCCTTCGAGAGATCCGCGACAAACTGTCCGTCGCTGTTGCGTACGATCACGTCGGTCGTGATCAAGTCGACGCTGCGCCGGATGATCTCGCGCGGCTGCTGCGCCGCGGGCTGCTGCGTCGGCGTCGCGGGCTTTTGTGCCGCAGGTTGCGGTGTTGCGTTCTGCGCTGCAGCTGGTGCTGCGGGCTTCTGTGCTGCTCGCGCTTCGACTGTGCTCAGGCCAGGCCGTTCGACTCCGCTCACGGTAGACGTCGCAACGCCCGCCGCGAACACAGCCAGCGCGATCGAGAGCATTCGCCGGCTCAAATGTGCCGTCATGATGGTCATTATAAGGCTCCAGGCTTCGGCTTCAGGCTTCCGGCTTCGAGTCGCTTCCTTCCGGCCGGCCCGCCTGGCCTCGACGGCGCCTGCGACGACGGCGCGTGCCAACGAGCGAGCGCACGCCTTCGAACACGCTTTCATACTGCTCGAGCGCCTGCTGTACTTCGTCTGCTGTCACCCAGCCGTCTGGGTTTAGGCGCTCGGCCCGCAGTTTCAGCTCTTCTCTGGCGGCATCCTCCATCGGACGCTCGGCAATGCGGGCCATCACCTCGGCATACCGGGCGCGCAGGCGCGCGAGGCCTTCCGACCCAAGGCGCTGAAAGGCGGCAGGCGTGCGGTCCTCGGGACCGTGCTCCACGATCCGCTCTTCGTCCGCTGCGCCGAAGACGTCCTCGCCGATGCCAGGCTCGTCCATCACGACAAGAGCAGCTGAGGCGGGGTCCGGTTGATCAAATGGTTCGGGCTCAGGCTGCCGCAGCAGCGGTTCTTCTCGAACAGGGTCCGGCACTGCCCGCGTGATCGGCGCCGTCGGTCCCGCAGCACGTGGAAATGCGCGGCGCTCCTTTCTCGTCTGCGCACGTCCCTGGGCCTGCTCGAATCCTCGTTCCCTGACCGTCTCGATCGGCGCCGGCTGCGGCGTGGCTTTGAGGATGTGCGTCCAGTCGAACTGAACGTCGGGGTTGTGCTGCTCGAGCAGGCGGATCGCATCTTCGTCGATCGCGGAACGCCCGACACGCACTCCCGGCGGGGTGCGAAACCAATACAGGATTCGCGACTGTCCCTTGCCGCGTCGGCGCGCGTTGTCGACGAGCGTGGTGGTTTCGTATCCGCGACGATCGCGATTGAAACGCAGGTGCGGCAGAGCCTACTTCCTCTTTTGCGTTCGAGCCGTTTTCCTGGCCGCGGGTTTTGCGCGGCTCGCGCGCGGTTTGGCGCCGCGTGCGGCCGGCGCAGCCTTGCGGCCGGCGCTTCTCGCGGAACTCGATGCGGTAGTCCTCGATGGAGGCGCGGTCCTCGGCGTGGTGCCCTTGCGCCTGACGTCTCCACTCGGAGCCTTGTGCTGGCCATTGTGATCGTCGTGGCGAGTCGTCTCTCGCGGTGCGCTCTGCGTGGTGTCGCGCTGGACCAGAGTAAACCGCGTTTGATCGCCAATCGTGTGATAGCTCCAGATCTCCGCGACGTTGACCTGGTTCTCGGCGCAGAGTCGCTTGGCGATATCGACTGCGGCAGCTGGCACGTACAAGTGGAAGGGGACGCGCATCCGGCCGAAGTGCGCCCACTGCGCCATCGCTTCGAGATGATTCACGGACTCGCCGGTCTCAACTTCGACGATCCCTTCGAGGCGCTTGCCGCGATCCGTCGATGTAAGGACGAGATCGGGGAACATCTGCCCTATTCCGACCTTGACGCCTGCCGCCTGTTCGTCGCCGATGTTGATGGCGATCTCGTGTTTGCGCTTGAGGCGGGTCAGCAGCAGCCGGATGACTCTGTCGTGCTCGAGCTGCTCGCGGACGGGACGTACCAAAATCGGACTCACGAGACCTCCGAATAACCCTTAATGCTAACTGATATCGCCGCCTCATGTATAGAGGTGGTAGAGAACGCAAGCCCGACAGCTTGACGGAGATCTCGTTTCACTTCATTATGATGCGGTGATTGCGGCCGAGAGCCACTTTACCGAGTCTGCGACTCGTACGATTCTGATAGTAGATGATGACCGATCCGTAGCGGATACGTTTGCCAGGATGCTGAAGCTCGAAGGCTTCAGCGTGGCCACGGCGCTCAATGCCGAGGCCGGGCTCGAACTCGCCGACACTGTCCGGCCACACGCGATTATCCTCGACATGCGGATGCCGATCACGAATGGATTGCAATTTTTGCGTACCATTCGTACGAAGCCACACCTGGTAGACGTTCCCGTGGCGATCGTAACCGGTGATTACTTCCTGCCTGATCCCATTCAGAACGAGCTGAAGGCGCTGGGCGCGTCGCTGCGCTTCAAGCCGCTGTGGCTCGAAGACCTGATCGCGCTCGCCAAGACCATGGTCGCTGCGTGAACGATCGTTTTCTCCGAGCCTGCCGCCGCGAGCCGGTCGATGTCACTCCCGTCTGGTTCATGCGGCAGGCCGGCCGCTACATGGAAGACTATCGGGCGCTGCGCCACCGGTACTCACTGCTGCAGATCTGCGCCGAGCCCGAACTCGCCAGCGCCGTGACACTCCAGCCCGTGGATCTGATCGAAGTGGATGCGGCGATCCTCTTCTCCGATCTGCTGCTTCCGTTCACGCCCATGGGGCTCGACTTCGATTTCGTCAAAGGCGAAGGGCCGTCGATCGCCAATCCGATCCGTCACGCCGCGGATGTGCGCCGCCTGCGTGCCTTCGACCCGCGGGAAGCGCTCGGGCACGTGCTGGACACGATCAAGTTGCTGCGACGCGAGCTCGCCAATCGCGTGCCGCTCATCGGCTTTGGCGGGGCGCCGTTCACGATGGCGTCGTACGCAATCGAGGGCGGGCCGTCGACGACCTACGCGAAGACGAAGACGTTCATGTATGCCCAGCCGGACGCGTGGCACGACCTCTGTGGCCGGTTTGCCGCGATCATGGCGGAGTATCTGGCGGCGCAGATCGATGCCGGCGTGCAGGCGGTGCAGATCTTCGATTCATGGGCAGGACAGCTCTCGCGCGTCGACTACCAGGAGTTCGCGCTGCCCCATACCAAGCGCATCTTCGACGCGCTTGCAGGCAAGGGCGTGCCGCTCATCCACTTCGGCGTCGGCACCACCGCGATCCTCCGCGACCTCGCGACGGCGGGAGGCGACGTGATTGGCGTTGACTGGCGCCAGCCGCTCGATGAAGCGTGGGCGCAGGTCGGTCACGACCACGGCATTCAGGGCAACCTCGATCCCACGGTGCTGCTTGGCCCGATCGAGCGTGTCTTCTCCGCTGCTGACGAAGTGCTGCGCCGCGCAGGCGGACGTCCGGGCCACATCTTCAATCTCGGGCACGGAGTATTGCCCACGACGCCGCTCGATCACGTCCAGCAGCTGGCAAAACATGTACACGGCTTAAGGCTCAAGGCTTAGGGCTTATGCTGGAACGTCCGGGGACATAGGTAACAAATTAGTCCAGGGACATGGGTAACAGTTGATCGTGGTTTCTGCACATGTTCTTGGTCTTCTGTCAGGCGCGAGCCGACGGAGTCGGCGAGCGCCC
>Ga0066677_10000048_pt1 | contig 35986 bp, 27 predicted proteins | sample GraSoiAngelo_126_FD_62299 | JGI IMG/M metagenome (GOLD analysis project Ga0066677, IMG submission 62299) | Grasslands soil microbial communities from the Angelo Coastal Reserve, California, USA - 14_0927_09_20cm | ecosystem: Environmental > Terrestrial > Soil > Grasslands | place: USA... | reverse complement strand
TCGACTCGACCCCGGCATGATTCCGTTCCGGAAGGCGCAGTCGTGCGCGGTTCACGTCAGCGGCGGCGAGTTCAATTGCGCGGCGAACCTTTCCGACGGCTTCGGCATGCGCACGGCCATCGCGACTGCGATGGTGAAATATCCCATCGGCGAATTGATTGCAGGGCAGGTGCGTGCGATGGGTGTGACGCCGCATTACAAGATGTTCGACCACGACGGCGTTCACGGCCCGAACATGGCGGCCGTCTACTCCGATCGCGGCTTCGGCGTCCGCGGGCCCGTGGTGTTCTACAACCGCAGCAACGAAGCGGCGGCGCGCCTCAAGCCCGGAGACTTCGACTGGAACAGCATCTTCGGCGCCGGCGTGCGGTGGTTTCACAGCGGCGGCATCTTCGCCGCACTGTCGGAGACGACGGCGGAGCTGATCATCGAGGCGATGCGTCAGGCCCGGAACCATGGCGCCGTCGTGTCGTTCGACCTCAACTACCGCGAGAAGCTGTGGACCGCGTCCGGTGGCCTGTCGCGCGCACAGTCCGTCCTCGGAAGGATCGTCGACAACGTCGACGTGCTCGTCGGCAATGAGGAGGACCTGCAGAAGGGCCTCGGTATCCGCGGACCGCAGGTCGCGGCAAAGTCGAAGCTCGATCCGAGCGCGTTCTTCGGCATGATGGAAGATGTGCTCGCGAAGTACCAGAACATGAAGGTCGTCGCGACCACGCTCCGAGAGGTCCACTCGACCAATCGTCACACCTGGGGCGCCGTCGCGTGGGTCAGCGGGCAGACGTTCGTGTCTCCCACGTGCGAGCTCGAGGTGTACGATCGCGTCGGCGGGGGCGACGGGTTTGCGTCAGGATTCTTTTACGGTCTGATGAGCGGCGAATCGCCGGAGCAGGCGGTCCGCCTTGGCTGGGCGCACGGCGCGCTGCTGACGACGTTTCCTGGCGATACCACGATGGCCAGCCTCGACCAGGTGCGCGCGTTTGCCCAGGGAGGATCGGCGCGGATCCAGCGGTAGCGTGACGAAGATGCAGGTGCAGCAGCCCTCAAGGACTGCGCTACGATATCCGTAGCGCAGGACTTTTAGCCCTGCAGCGCCTCACCTGGAAGACGCGCTATTTGAAAATTCCCTTCAGCTTCCGGCCGATGGCCGAGAAGATTCCCTGGACGGCACGCTTGATCTGCTGCTTCACTGTGCCTTGGTGAATCGGGCAGAGCCGCGTGGGGATCTCGTCACCTTCTTTGAAGTACTCCGTATATGTCGGGCATTCCTCGACGGGCCTCAGGTACGACACTCGGCATAGCGCCTCTTCGCGCAGCCCTGGCGGCTGAGTGAAATCCTGAGGCGGACGGCTGCGAGAGACGTTGCGCATGAACTCGCTCCAGAGGGGCAGCGCGTATCGCGCGCCGTATGCCTCGCGGCCGATCGCCGCTGGTTGATCGAGCCCGACCCACACGCCTGCGACCAGCGACGAGCTGAACCCCACGAACCACGCATCCTTGAAGTCGTCGGTCGTGCCGGTCTTTCCTCCCGACGGGAACCTGATGCCGAACGCCGAGCGCGCCGCGCTGGCAGTGCCGCGGTCCATCACGTCCTGGAGCATGGAGACCATCTGATACGCAACCTGCGCGGAGATGACGCGGTTGGCGCGCGCGGGATTGTCGAACGCGACGCCGCCATCCGCATCGAGCACACTCGTCAGCCCTCGGGCGCGCACCGCCAAGCCGCCGTTCGGAAACATCGAGAACGCGGCGGTGAGATCCAGCGGCGTGACGAGGCCGGTGCCGAGCGAGAGCGACGGGACGTCAGGGAGATCGCGCAAGCCGACGTCCGAGGCAAGCCGCAGTACCGGACGCGTGCCGAGGCGCTGTTGGAGTAACGTCGCGGCGCGGTTGTTCGATTCGATCAGCGCGGCCCGCAGCGTGAGCGCATCGGGATCCTCGCCCGTTGCATTCCGCGGCGCCCACTCGTCGGGTCCCTGCGGCTGGATCGTCGCGAGACCGTTCAAGACGCTCACCGGCGAGTATCCGTGTTCGAGGGCCGCCGCATACAGCAACGGCTTGAACGCGGAGCCCGGCTGCCGGCGGCTGCGCCACGCGCGGTTGAACTGTGACTCCCGGAAATCGCGGCCGCCGACCATCGCGAGAATGTCTCCCGTCGCGGGATCGATCGCGACGAGCGCCGCCTGCAGTTCCTTGTTACCGAAGCGGCGCATGCCGTTCTCCACGGCGCGCTCCGCTGCGTCCTGCAGCTCCGGCACGAACGTCGTGCGCACACTCCAGTCGGGCGGATGATCGCCGCCGAACCGATCCCGGAATTGCTGCCGCAGGAACTCCTTCGCGTAACCCCAGCGCGCCTCGGTGGCGCCGGGATACGGGCGGATTCGTATCCGCGCGCGGAGCGCGTTCTTCTCCTGGTCGACCGTGATGAACTCCTCTTCTCGCATGCGCTGCAGGACCACGCGGCTGCGATCGATCGCGCCATCGAGGTTCGACCACGGCGACAGCGCCGATGGCGCGCGAACAAGGCCGGCAATCAGCGCGGATTCCGCGAGCGTCAGCCCGCTCGCCGGCTTTCCGTACAAATTCCGGGACATCGTCTCGACGCCGTAGACGCCGCCGCTCAGGTAAATGCGATTGAGATAGAGCTCGAGAATCTGCTTCTTCGACAGCTCCTGTTCGAGCAGCAGCGCCAGCGCCGCTTCCTGCGCCTTGCGTCCAAGCGTGCGCTTGTTCGACAGGAACAAGGTCCGCGCGAGCTGCTGCGTCAGCGTGCTCCCGCCTTCCGCCCGATTGCCGTGCCGCACATCGCGCCAGAGGGCCCGGCCGAACCCGATCGGATCAATGCCGATGTGATGATAAAAACGATGATCCTCGACCGCAATGACGGCGTGCTGCAGGTCCGGCGCGATCTCGTCCAGCGACACGTCGCGCCGCTGCTCGTCCATGCGGAACCACGGCCGCCCGTCGGCCGCGTAGAACCACGTGTCGCCAACGCCGCGACGCAGCTTGTACACCGCCCACCCCTGTCGCATGGACCAGACGACGAGAATCGCCGTCGCGGCGACGAGGCAGGCGAATAGCACGCCTGCAACGCGATCCTGGGTCCGGCGATTGACGCGGATCATTCGGCGGGCACCGGCCGCCGTCGCGCATGCAGCACGAGCGAGAGCACGATGTAATAGACGGGAAACGCCAGCGACGCGATCGCCAGCCACCGTGGGGGAGACGGCAACCAGCCGATCAGCCCGGCAAGCGACACGGCCCACGCGCTTCCGAGCGTCACCGTCAACCGGCGCAGCGCTGGCGTCCGCGACGGATGGACGTACCCGATGCGCACGAACACGAGCGCGCTCAGCAGGATCAGGATCGCCGCCGTCAGCGCCGGCGGGACGGCGAAGATGTAGAGATACAACGCCACGATGTTCCAGTACGACGGAAATCCCGTAAAGAAATGATCGGCCGTCTTGGCATCGGCCGAACCGAAGCCATAGGCGCTGCTCAGCAGCACGATCGCGACCACGAGCAGCGCCACCGGAGACGGCAGAAACCCGAATCGGTCCAGCAGCAGCATCGGCAGGACGACGAACGTGAGGTAGTCGACGATATCGTCGATGCGCGCGCCGTCGACGGACGGGAGCGTTTCTTTCACCCGGACCGCGCGCGCGAGGACCCCATCCGTGGAATCGACGAGCGTCGCGATCAGCATCATTGCGAACGCGAGCCGCACGTCACCGGCGAACACAGCGCGAATGCCGATGAAGGCGAGGACGGCACCGCTCGCCGTGTAGGCGTGCACGGCCGCGGCCGCAAAAAGAATACGGCCGGGCTTGGCGTTCGCTCCCAGCATCGTGTAGAATCACAACACATTCCAATCCCCAGCGGAGTGTCCTTTTTTCACCTAAAAGCCGCCGCCTGAGAAAGTTGCAAGGCGGGAGGTCTGTGGGGCGACCCGCTACGTTCACGGGCGGGTTTCCGCTGGCGCAGCCTTCGTGAAACGGAATTGTCCTGTGGTGCCACCGCTGTTTCGACGTAAACGCTTCTTCGTTCCCGCCGGGATTGTGCTTGCCCTTGCGATTGGCGCGGCTGTCCACGTCGTCCGCACGCGGCATCAGCCGCCGGAGCTCGCCTTCTCGGAATTCCTCCAACTGATCGAGCGCGGCGATGTCACCTACGTCCGCTCCTCACAGGACGGGATCGAACTGACACTCGGCGACGGACGGCAGGCGCACACGGTTGCGCCCCCCGAGTTCCTCGCGAACGCGTCGTTCGTGTCGGACCTCGCGCTGAAGCGCGGCATTCGCATCGATGTGCAGGCGGCGCCGGAGCCCGGCTCGCTCAGCGGCGGCGCACTGGCGATCGCAGTCGCATTTCTCGCGCTGCTCGGCTTCACCGTCTATCGCAGCACCGCGGGGCGGATCCATACGCCAGGCCGCGCGAAGCTCGCGGAGCGCGGCGACCAGGTCGTCACGTTCCAGGATGTCGCGGGCGTCGACGAAGCGAAGGACGAGGTGAAGGAGATCGTCGACTTCCTTCGACAGCCGCAGCGGTTCGCATCGATTGGCGGTCGCATTCCGAAGGGCGTGCTGCTCATCGGTCCTCCGGGCACGGGAAAGACGCTGCTTGCGCGATCGATCGCGGGCGAAGCGGGCGTGCCGTTCATCTTTGCCAGCGGCTCCGATTTCGTCGAGATGTATGCCGGCGTCGGCGCCGCGCGCGTGCGGCGGCTATTCAAGGACGCCCGCCGCCACAAATCGTGCATCGTCTTCATCGACGAGCTCGATGCCGTCGGCCGAAGCCGCGGCGGCAGCTCGCTCAGCCATGAAGAGCGCGAGCAGACGCTGAACCAGCTGCTCGTTGAAATGGACGGCTTCGAGTCCACTCAGGGCATCGTCGTGATCGCGGCGACGAACCGTCAGGACATTCTCGATCCGGCGCTCCTCCGACCCGGGCGGTTCGACCGCCAGGTGATGGTCGGGAATCCGGATCTCAAGGGGCGTGAGGCCATTCTCACCGTTCACTCGCGCAAGGTCGTGACGGCAGACGACGTGAACCTGCGGTCGATCGCGCGCGGAACGCCCGGATTCTCGGGTGCGGACCTCGCGAATCTCGTCAACGAAGCAGCGCTCATGGCGGCGCGCGCCGGCCGCGAGCGGGTCGGTGGCAGCGACATGGAAGCAGCCCGCGATAAGGTGCTCATGGGCGTCGAGCGCCGATCGGTGGTGCTGAGCGAGCTCGATCGCCTGAACTGCGCCTACCACGAAGCGGGACACGCGGTCGTGGCCGCGCTCCTGCCGAAGGCCGATCCGCTGCACAAGGTCACGATCATCCCGCGGGGCCGGGCGATGGGCGTCACGATGCAGCTGCCCGAGGCGGATCGTCACACCTACACGAAGGGTTATCTCGAAACGCAGGTGGCCGTGCTGATGGGCGGCCGCGTCGCGGAGGAGCTCTTCATGGATCACATGACGAGCGGGGCGTCGAACGACATCGAGCGCGCCACCGACATCGCGCAGCACATGGTGTGCGAGTGGGGCATGTCGTCGCTCGGGATGCGCGCGTTCCGGAAGCCAGGCAACAGCTTCGATCCCGACAAGCCGCACGCCATGAGCGAGGCCACCGCCCGCCGTGTGGACGACGAGATCGAGAAGATCCTCGATGGCGGCTACCGTCTCGCGCACGATCTGCTCGACCGCAACCGGATGGCGGTCAAGGCGCTCGCCGAGGCGCTTCTCGAGCATGAAGCGTTGGAAGCGGACCACATCAAAGAATTGCTCGCGCAGTCGAACGCGAATTAGGCCGCAGATCACACGGGATCGGCTTCAACCACGGATCCACCGGTTTGCCTAGAGCCACGGATCTCACGGATTTCACGGATCCGGTTTGCCTAGAGCCACGGATCTCACGGATTTCACGGATCCGGTTTCTTAGAGCCACGGATCTCACGGATTTCACGGATTTGGCTTTGTTCTGATCCGTGTTGTCTGTGAGATCCGTGGCTTATTGTGTTTGATCCGTCTGATCCGTGAAATCCGTGGCTGTATCATCGGTGCCACCTGTGGATCCGCGTGACCGCGTCCCACTCGACCGCTTCTCCCTACAACTCGGGGTCACCGCCGCGATCATTCTGCTGACGGTGATCTACTCCGTGGTTCAGGTCGGGTTCGTACGCAGCCATCCGCCGGGAGCGACGTCGATCCAGCCGATCGTCACGCGGCCGCCCGAGCTTCGATCGCCCGTCGCGATCGACGCGAGACGCGCGGCAATCGCGCACTGGCGCGACGAATACTGGTCAGGCGCCGCGCGGGCGTCGACGAGCCGTCGTCCGGGCATGATCGTGCAGATCGTCGTCTTCACGGTCGCCGGGCTCGTGCTGTTCCTGCTGCGCAGCAGCGATTTGACCGCGCAACTCTCGGTGATCGCGCTCGCGTTGAGTGCGGTCGGCGGCGGCGGGCCTTTGCTCGGCGTCGAACGAGTGTTGCCGCCGGGGCTCGATCGTGCGCTGACGGTTTTCACCTGGCTGGCGGGACCGCTGGCATTTCCCGTCATTGCCCTCGCCGTCCTCTATTTCCCGACACCATCGGCGCTGTTGCGCAAGCACGGCTGGCTGCACGCCGTTCCGTTCGCCGCGGCGGCGCCGATGATCCTGCTCGCGACGGCGACGTCGCTCTATCTCGTCGGCGTGGATCGGCTGCTCGACGCCGCCGTCTGGGATGCCACGCACCCGGGCGCCTACTTCGCGTCGTTCGCCGCCGGCCTCGCGATTAACGTCGCCGTCATCGCCGAGGGATGGCATCGGTTCCGCTTCAACCAGGATGGAAACCAGCGCCGTCGCATCCGCATGGCGCTTTACACCGCGATTCCCGGCGTCCTGGCCTTCGCGATCAAGGACGGAACGCCGATCGTTGCGTCGCTGCTGGCCGTCGACGCGCCATCGTTTTCCAGGCCGGTCACAGCATTCCTGCAGGCGTTGGTGCTGCTGCCGGCGTTCGGACTCACATATGCCGTCGGCGTCGCGCGCGTGCTCGGGCCGCGCGTCGTGCTGCGACGCAGCATTCAATACGCGCTGGCGAGCCGGACCCTCACCGTGCTTGCCGTCCTTCCTGCTGCGGCGCTCGTGGTCACGTTATTCAAGAAGAATCTGGGCGAGATCATTACGAGCGGTTCCGTCGTCTATCTCGCATTGCTCGCGGCGAGCGTCGCGGGGCTGCGCTATCGCGATCGCGCGCGGCAGTGGCTCGACCAGCGCTTCTTTCGCGAGGAGTACGATGCGCGCAAGATCCTGCTCTCGCTCGCGAGCCGCGTGCGCTTCGAGACGGATTCCGCCGATCTCTCCGCGCTGGTGGTCCATCAGATCGAGCAGGCGCTCCACCCCGAAGCCATTGCCATGCTGGTCAGCAGCATGGAGGACGGGCGCCTCGCCGTGGTGACACGCATCGGCGGCGACATTCCGTCGCTGCCACTCGACGGTGGCATCGTGACGATGCTGCGGTGGTCGGAGGAGCCGCTGGAGATTTTCCTGGACGATCCGCGATCGCCGGCGCGCCGCCTGCCGGCGTCCGAAATCGCGTGGCTCGAGCAGACTGCGATCGCGCTGATCGTGCCGGTACTCGGCCAGAATCGATCGCTCGTCGGGGCGATCGTGCTCGGCGCGAAACGATCAGAAGAAGCCTACACCGCCGAGGATCGCGAGCTGCTCGCGACAATCGCGGGACAGCTCGGCCTCGGACTCGATGTCGCTCGCCTCCGGCGCCGCGCCGAAGACAGCGCGTCCGCGACGACGCGCGTGATCGAGACGCCGCAACTGCCGATGATGGAATGCCCCCGATGCGGCCGGTGTGAGGACGCGGGCGTCACGCTGTGCCCGGTGGATGGTTCAGCGCTCAAGCCGGTGGGTGCGGTGCCACGCGTCGTCGATAACAAGTACCGGATCGAACAGTTGATCGGCCGCGGCGGCATGGGCGCCGTCTATCGCGCGCGCGATGTACGGCTCGATCGCCTTGTCGCGGTGAAGGTCGTGCGAGCGGATCTGCTCCAGGACATGGATGCGCGGCGGCGCTTCCGTCGCGAGGCGCAAATCGTCGCGCGGCTGCAGCACCCGGGTATCGTGTCGATCTTCGACTTCGGCACGTTTCCCGATGGCGGCGCCTATCTGGTAATGGAGCTCGTGAAAGGCGAAGATCTGCGGCGCGTGCTGCAGCGCGAAGGATCGCTGGATCCCGCGCGCGCGGCGCGAATCCTGTCGGCCATCTGTCACGCAATAGAGGCGGCGCACCGCGAAGGGGTGCTGCACCGGGATCTCAAGCCGGAGAACATCCTGCTGCCGGCAACCGGAGAGATCGAGGCCAAGGTGCTGGACTTCGGGGTGGCGAAGCTCGTTGGCGACGCCGCGGAAGAGACGCGATCGGGGCCCGACGCCACACTGACGGCGGCCGGATCTATCGTCGGCACCCCGGCCTATATGGCGCCCGAGCAACTCCGGGGAGCGTCCCCCGATCACCGCACGGACGTGTTCGCCCTCGGCGTGATCGCGTACGAAATGCTCAGCGGCACGCTGCCGTTCAGCCGCGGGTCGCTTGCGGACGTGATCCTTGCGCAGGATCGCGGCGCCCGGCCTCTGATCTCCGCGGCCGCGCGCGTGCCCGCGCCACTCCAGCGCGTCGTCATGGGCGCACTGGAGATGGATCCGCACAGGCGGCCACCTTCCCCGCAGGAATTCGCGGCGGCCGTCGTCCAGGCGATCGGCTCGGGCGAGCCGTCGTAAGCCGCCGCTTATTTCGCCGGTGATTGAGCGAGCCGGCGATCGATCTCGGCGAGCGCCGCATCGATCTGCTTCTTCCTGATCGGATGCGTCGTCGCGCCGGCCTGCCTGGTGAGCTCCGCTTTCGCGAGCTTCAGCGATTCGATTTCCCGCAGCCGCTCTGGATCGACGGCGGGCGTCTTGCCATTCGCGCGGCGGCGGCGATCCGCTTCGCGCTCCTCCATTTGTTCCTGGATCCGTGCTTCCGCGTCGACCAGGCCTTCTCCCGAATCTCCCATCTCTTAAGAATACAGGAGAGAGGAGGCAGAATACAGAAAACGTGCTCGGTGGCTGCCTTGTCAGGTGAGTTGAGGTGCTCTGTGCCGAGGTGCTCGTGCTCTGCTGAGTGAAACCGCTGCGCCTGATCGACATCTGTACGATTTACCGCGACCGCACTGGGCACCCCGCACGCAGCACCGAGCACCTGGCATCTAGCACCTACAATAAGGCTGTGGCGAAGCGCGCGGACGTGCTCGAGCTGTTCCACTCATCCGTTGCGGAATGGTTTCGCGCGTCGTTTGCCGCGCCGACGCCGCCGCAGGCGCAGGGCTGGCCTGCGATCGCGCGCGGTGACTCGACGCTGATTCTCGCGCCGACAGGAAGCGGCAAGACGCTGGCGGCGTTTCTCTGGGCCATCAATCGGGTCATGTTCGGCGACATCCCCGTCGCGCCGGATCGTTGTCGGATCATCTACGTTTCGCCGTTGAAGGCTCTCGCCGTTGACGTCGAGCGCAATCTGCGCGCACCGATCGCGGGAATCGGCAATCGCGCCGTGGCGCGCGGCGAGGCCTTTCACGCCCCGGCCGTCGCCGTCCGCACCGGGGACACGCCGGCCATCGAGCGGGCCCGGTTCCAGCGCGAGCCGGCCGACATCCTGATCACCACGCCCGAGTCCCTGTACCTCCTGCTCACCTCGAACGCACGCGAAGCGCTGCGATCTGTGGACACGATCATCATCGATGAGATCCACGCGCTGGTGCCGACGAAGCGGGGCGCGCACATGGCGCTCTCGCTGGAGCGTCTCCAGGCGCTAGCGCGCGTGGCGCCGCAACGCATCGGCCTGTCGGCGACGCAGCGGCCGCTCGACGAGGTCGCGCGCTTTCTCGGCGGCGTCCGCCTTCGCCGCGATGCGGCCACGGCGAGACAGGTTCGACCTCGCCGGCATGCCGGAACCGGGTCGCTCGATCCAGAGGACGCCATCCACGACGAGTTCACCGCCGACCGCGCGGCTCCGACCTACCGTCCGGTGACCATCGTCAACACTTCGCAGAAGAAGAGTCTCGACCTTCGGATCGAAGTGCCGGTCGAGGACATGGCCCGCATCGGCGAGGCAGAAGACATCCCGAGCGGCCCCGCCTCGAAAGGACCGGTACGCACGTCGATCTGGAGCGCGATTCATCCGCGGCTGCTCGAGCTGGTGCAGGCGCAGCGCTCAACGCTCATCTTTGTCAACAGCCGCCGCGTCGCCGAACGTCTGGCGGCCGCGCTCAACGAGCTCGCCGGAGACACGCTCGTTCGCGCACACCACGGATCCCTGGCACGCGCGCAACGGATCGAAATCGAGGATCGGCTGAAGGCCGGACAGATTCGCGGCCTCGTCGCCACATCGTCGCTCGAGCTCGGGATCGACATGGGGGCAATCGATCTCGTTATCCAGATCGAAGCGCCGCCATCGGTGGCGAGCGGAATGCAGCGCATCGGGCGATCGGGACACCGTATCGACGAGCCGAGCCGCGGCATCATCGTGCCCAAGTTTCGTGGTGATCTCGTGGCGTGCGCGGCCGTCACGCGCGCGATGCACGAGGCGCACATCGAATCCAGCCGGTATCCGCGAAATCCCCTCGACGTGCTCGCGCAGCAGATCGTCGCGATGGTCGCGATGGACGACTGGGACGTCGACGCCCTGTTCCAGGCGCTCCGCTGCGCTGCGCCATTCGCCGAGCTGAGCCGTGCGATCTTCGAGGGCGTGCTCGACATGTTGTCGGGCCGATATCCGTCGGACGATTTCGCGGATCTCCGTCCGCGCGTGACGTGGGATCGATTGAAGAACACGATCACGGCGCGCGAAGGCGCGAAGCGCGTGGCGGTGATCAACGGCGGGACGATTCCCGATCGCGGGCTGTACGGCGTGTTCCTCAGTGGCGAGCGCGGACCCGGCGCCCGCGTGGGAGAGCTCGACGAGGAAATGGTGTTCGAGAGCCGCGTGGGAGAAACGTTCCTGCTCGGCGCCTCGTCCTGGCGCATCGAAGAGATCACCCATGATCGCGTCATCGTGACGCCAGCCCCGGGCCAGCCGGGCAAGATGCCATTCTGGAAAGCGGACGCGGCCGGCCGCCCGCTGGAGCTCGGACGCCACATCGGCGAGCTCGTTCGCAGCATCCGGCAGATGCCGCCGGGGGCCGCCGTCCAGCGGCTGACCAAACAACACGACCTCGATGCCAGTGCCGCGGAAAATCTCGTCCGCTATCTCGCTGACCAGGCAGCCGCGACAGGCGCCGTCCCCGACGACCGCACGATCGTCATCGAACGCACGCGGGACGAGCTCGGCGACTGGCGATTGTGCGTGCTCTCCCCCTTCGGCGGCCGCATCCACGCGCCATGGGCGATGGCCATCGTCGAACGTGTCCGCGCCGAAACGGGCACCGATGTGGAGACGATGTGGACGGATGACGGGTTCGTCGTGAGATTCCCGGAGACGGAGAATCCGCCCGACGCGGCGTTGCTGATCCCGGCATCGGACGAAGCGGAAGCACTCGTCGTGCGGCAGCTGGGCAGCACCGCGCTCTTCGCGGCGAAGTTTCGCGAGGCGGCGGCGCGTGCGCTGCTGCTCCCCCGCCGTCGTCCGGGCGGACGCACGCCGCTCTGGCAGCAACGCAAGCGTGCGGCAGATCTCCTGGCTGTCGCGGCCCGCTATGGATCTTTTCCGATGATCCTGGAGGCGTATCGCGAGTGCCTGCGCGACGTCTTCGATATTCCCGCGCTCGTCGAGACGCTGCGCCGGATCGAAGCGCGGGAGATCAAGACAGTGACGGCGGATTCGAGCATACCGTCGCCGTTTGCCTCGGCGCTGCTCTTCGGCTATGTCGCAAACTATATCTACGATGGCGATGCGCCCCTCGCCGAACGGCGCGCGCAGGCCTTATCGATCGATCAGGCGCAGCTGCGCGAGCTGCTCGGCGAGGCGGAGCTCCGAGAGCTGCTGGACGCCGACGCGCTGGGGGACGTCGAGCGACAGCTTCAGCAGCTCGATGAACGGTATCGCGCCCGATCGATCGACGGCGTGCACGACCTCTTGCTTCATCTCGGAGATCTCACGCGCGACGAGGTGGCCGCGCGAGCGTCGATCGATGCGGACGATGCGATCGAACGCCTGCTGCGGGATCGTCGGATCATCAGGATCAACATCGGCGGCCAGGCGCGCGTGATTCCCGTCGAATATTCGGGGCGCTATCGCGACGGCCTCGGCGTTCCGCTGCCGGTCGGCTTGCCGGCGTCACTCCTGGAGCCGACGCGTGATGCGTCGCTCGACCTCGCGCGACGGTATGCGCGAACGCATGGGCCTTTCACGAGCGGTGACTTTGCCGCCCGCTACACACTCGGGAGATCGACGGCCGATGCACTACTGAAAACACTCGCCGCGACGCGACGACTGCTCGAGGGTGAGTTCCGGCCGGGCGGCAGCGGGCGCGAGTGGTGCGACGGCGACGTCTTGCAGACCGTGCGGCGGCGATCGCTCGCCAAGCTGCGCAAGGAGGTAGAGCCGGTCGATCCTCCCGTGCTCGCGCGGCTCGTCACGTCGTGGCAGGGTCTCGTCCGCAAGCGCGGCGGCCTCGACGCGTTGCTCGATGCCGTCGAGAATCTCCAAGGGGCGCCGCTCCCCGCATCGATCGTGGAATCGGATATGCTCCCGGCGCGCGTTGACGGCTACATGCCGGCGGATCTCGACGCGCTGCTGGCCGCAGGCGAAGTGGTATGGCGCGGCGTCGAGCCAATCGGCGATCGTGACGGGCGCGTCGCCATTTATCTCACCGACCATCTCGCCAGACTGTGGCGTCCTGTGCCCGCCACAGATCTGTCGCCGCGGGAAGCCGCGATTACTGCTCATCTCAAGAAAAACGGCGCGACCTTCTTTGTTCCGCTGCACGAGGCCGCCGGCGGTGGGTATCCCGGCGAGACCGTTGACGCGCTGTGGGACCTCGTGTGGAAAGGACTGATCACCAACGACACGTTTCATGCGCTGCGCGCGTTCACGCGTCCTCCCGAACGGCGTTCGCGCAAGGCCGCGCGCGTGCGCACGTTCAGGACCCGGCGCGTGGCGCCTCCCGCTGCCGAAGGCCGGTGGTCATTGCTTGCCGAACGGCTGCCGGCCATCGCGACGGACACGCAGTGGTCGACGTCGATGGCGCAGCAACTGCTCGCGCGCTATGGCGTGCTGACGCGCGAGGTGGCCGCCGCGGAAGGAATCGCCGGCGGCTTCGGCGCCGTCTACGACGTGCTGAAGGCGCTCGAGGACGCCGGACGCGTACGGCGCGGGTACTTCGTCGGCGGCGTGGGCGCGACGCAGTTCGCGCTGCCTCCCGCGCTCGAGCTCCTGCGCTCCTTGCGCGATGCGCCGGACGATCCCGAGGTCCTCGTGCTCGCGGCCACCGATCCCGCGAATCCCTACGGCACGACGTTGAAGTGGCCCGAAGCGTCGGCGGCTGACGAAGCTGCGGGGCGCGGACCGACCCGCACCGTCGGCGCGCTCGTGGTGCTCGTCAACGGAGCGCTCGCTGCCTACATTCCGCGCGGCGGCCGCCAGCTCGTGGCGTTCCTGCCGGAAGACGAGCCGGCGCGATCGACGATCGGCCGCGCGCTCGGCGAGCGCCTCGCCGCGCTGGCGCGTGACGACGTCCGCGGCGGCCTGCTCGTATCCGAGATCAACGGGCGCGCTCCTGCCGATCACCCGCTGACGCCGTTTCTGATCGAAGCCGGCTTCAACGCGTCCGCGATGGGCCTGCAAATGCGAAGGCCGCCTTCGCCTTCGGCTGCGGCGCGTCTCGCCGGAGCGGCGGAGCGGTAGTGCACGCCGTCAGAGGCCTGCCTCGCCGAAGCCGCGGGACGGCCAGCGCGGCGAAGGCCGGGCATGCCTGAAGGGGACACGATTTTTCGGGCGGCGCGCACACTCAACCGCGCGCTCGCAGGACACCTGGTCGTCCGCTTCGAGTCGGTGTTCCCCGCGCTGACGCGCGTGCACGAGGATCATCCGCTGACGGGGCGCACCATCGAGAGCGTGACGGCTGCAGGCAAGCACCTGCTGATGCGTTTCAGCGGCGACCTCGTTCTGCGCACGCACATGCGCATGAACGGGAGCTGGCACATTTACCGCCGCGGCGAAACCTGGCAGCGTCCGCGGCGCGACATGCGCATTGTCGTCGCGACCGACGCCTTCGAAGCGGTCGGCTTCAACGTCCCCGTGGCGGAGTTCCTCGATCGCACGTCGATTGCGCGGCAGGAAGACCTGCGCCTCATGGGCCCCGACCTGCTCGCTGAATCCTTCGACGAGGACGAAGCGATTCGCCGCTTTCGCGAGCGAGGCGCGACTGAGATCGGCGAGGCGCTGCTGAACCAGCGGGTCGTCGCAGGCGCGGGGAACGTCTACAAATCCGAAGTGCTGTTCATCTGCGGCGTCCATCCGTTCGTTCGTGTCGCGGCGCTCGATGACGAAACGCTGCGGCAGATCCTTCGCGCGGCGCAGAAGTACTTGCGCGCGAACGTGACCGATCCGCGCGGCGGCATCGTGACCTACACGGGATATCGTCGGACTACGCGGCGTGCCGATCCCGGCGAGCGCCTCTATGTCTACGGCCGTGCGCGGCAGCCGTGCCGCAAGTGCGGCACGCGTATTCTCGTGAAGGCCCAGGGACGCGACGCGCGCCTGACGTACTGGTGCCCGACGTGTCAGCCGTCTCAATCATGACGTTGGCGATCTGGATCGCGCTCGCCTGCGGCGCGGCCGCCTCAGTCGCCGCGCTGTACGGGCATTACCGCGTGCTGCCCGGATGGCTGACGGGGCCTGAGATCTGCCGTCTCGAAGCTGGCGGATGCGCCGTGCTCTTTCGCACGCCACGCGCATCCCTGCTTGGATTTCCCAACGCCGCGCTCGGCGTGCTGCTCTACACGGTGCTCGCGATCGGCGTCATCTCACACTGGCCGGCCTGGTGGCTCGCCGTGATGACCGTCCCCGCCGTCGCCATGAGCGCATTCCTCGGGTATAGCCTGATTTCGAACCGTCACGAGTGCCGCATCTGCTGGACGGGGCATATCGCGAATGGGACGCTGCTTGCGCTGTTCATCGTCCAATCATCTTCCGCGTGAAGGCGGAAGCCACGAGTCAGCGCTGCTTGATCACGAAATGCGTCGTTCCATCCGCGCGCGGGATGCGCTCGACGTAAAGGATGCTTCGTTCGTGGCTTCCGCCTTTAGGCGGAAGATCGGCGGCCGCGGCCGGTTGAATCGAGGAGGCAGGCTCGACCGAGTAGCGGCGATCGAGCCACGCCGAGCCGACGACTCCATCGATGCCAAGCGGCGCGGCGCCGTGCAGCGGGCAAACCTCCGAGGGCACGCTGCCGACCGGAAAGTAATCCTCGAAGACCATGGGCTGGTTGACGACCTCGGAGGTCGCAACAGTGGCCGTGCTGCTGAACCCGGAAGCCATCTGCTGGCCCGGAAGGTCCGTCAGGTCGGCGGCGACGTAATCAGGTCCACGCCAGTCGTGGCGGCACGCATCGGTCGCAAGCTTTCCGCTCAATCGGCAGATCGCAACCTTCTCGACATCCCCCGGAGGCGCATACCACGACGGCGGGTCGCCCTCCGTGGCCGTTTTCATGAACCGCGCCCACGCAGGCACCGCGACGATGCTGGCGAATCCGCGGTTCATGATGGGCGCCGGACGATCTATGCCAAACCACACACCGGCGACGAGTCGGGGCGTGTAGCCGACGAACCACGCATCCGTGTAGTCGTCGGTCGTTCCCGTCTTACCGGCCGCCGGCAATGTGAAACCGGCCGCGCGCGCCGGCGTGCCGGTCCCCGACTGAATCACGTCCGCGAGCATGCTCGACATCATGAACGCGGTTGCCTCGGACAACACCGGCCGCCGCGCAGGTTGCGCGTCCCATAACGTACGCCCGTCGCGATCCTCGACGCGCACGACAAGGTGCGGCGTCACCGCGGTGCCCTGATTGGCGAACACGCCGTATGCCGACGTCAGCTCGAGCAGCGTGACGCCACCCGTCCCGAGCGCGAGTGATGGCACCGATGGAAGGCGCGATTCGATCCCGAGCCGCTGCGCGTAGTACTCGGTGACGCGGAGGCCGACCTGCTGCAGCAACTGGGCAGCGGCACGGTTGCTCGAGATCTTGAGCGCAGAGCGCAACGTGTACTCCGGCTGCTCGTGTTCTCCGCCTGGGAGCCACGGGCCCGACGAGGTCATGATGGGTTCGTCGAGGTGCCGCAGGATCGAGCCGGGCGCGAAGCCCTGCTCCAGCGCCGCGGCGTAGATGATGGGTTTGAAAGCGGAGCCAGGCTGCCGCCGCGCCTGGATGGCCCGATCGAAGCTGCTGGCCGCGAACTCGCGTCCGCCGACGATCGCGCGCACTTCCCCCGACGCGGGATCGATCGCAACGAGACTGCCCTGCAGGTCGCGAGCCTTCGGGCGCAGCCTGACGATCTGCGCGATCCGCGTGGCAATCGCGCGCTCTCCCTCGCACTGCATCCGCTCGTCGTAGCCCGTGTAAACGCGCAGGCCACCCTTCAGCACCTGGTGGTCGCCGAAGCGGGCCATCAATTCGCGCCGCACCTCCTCCTGGAAGTACTGGCCACACGCACGCGAATCGCCGTCCGATGCGTTGAGAATCGCCGGCGTGCTGTTGGCGCGGAGCGGCAGGGCGGCCGAGGCCCGGTATTGCCCGTCGGTCAACTTCCCCGTATCTCGCATCAGGCGCAACACGAGATTGCGCCGCGCGAGCGCGCGCGCGGGTGCGTAAGACGGCGAGTAGGCGGACGGCGATCGTACAAGCGCGGCGAGCAGGGCCGCCTCGTGCGGCTGCAGCGTCGACGCAGCCTTGGCAAAATAGCCGCGCGACGCGGCTTCGACGCCGTAGTAGCCGTCGCCGAAGTACACGGTGTTCAAGTACGCGCCGAGAATCTCGCTCTTGCTGTAGCGCTCCTCGAACCGCGCCGCGAGCACCGCCTCGCGGATCTTTCGCGTGAAGGTGCGCGCGGACGTGAGCTGTTCAGCGCGCGCGAGTTGCTGCGTGATGGTGCTGCCCCCTTCGACGATTCGTCCCGCGCGCCAGTTGCGCCACGCCGCCTTCACCATGCGGACGCCGTCGAGGCCATGATGTGAATAGAAGCGTCGATCCTCGGCCGCGAGGATCGCATCGATCATGTGCGGCGACACCGACTGGAACGACACATCGAGCCGCTGTTCTAGATAAAAGGAGAACACCGGGTGCTCGTGACGATCGAAGACGACCGATGCCTGCGCGTGCGGTTCGAGCCGCGCCCTTTCGGTGGCGCGGTCCAGCTCGCCGGCGAGCCGCCACGCCCCGAGGAGCGCGATCGCCGACACCGACCAGGTGAAGACGGCCAGCAGCGCCACGGCTGCGATCACGACGTTCGATCGACGCACCATCAACAGCACCTCGGTGCCTTCAAGGCAACCGCGGTGCCAGCACAAAGTTTTGTGATTCAGGAACTTGAGCCTGCTGGATGGTGCGTCGGCACCAATTAATGGAAGCTCGGCCGAAGGTCGCGACGCTACGTGTGTAGCGCGTTACCCACCAATGATCCGGACCTCATGCGCGTAGATGTTGAATCCTCCATCGCGGACGAAACCGATCAGCGTGATGCCCGCTTCGCGCGCGAGATCGATCGCGAGACTCGTCGGCGCGGAGACCGCCGCGAGCACAGGCACACCGGCGAGCCACGCCTTCTGGACGATCTCGAACGACACGCGTCCGCTGACCATGAGGATCGCGTGCGGCAGCGGCAGGCGATCTTCCAGCAGCATCGCGCCCACCACCTTGTCGACGGCATTATGGCGTCCCACGTCTTCGGCGCTTGCGACGAGGGTGCCCGACAGGTCGAAAAGACCGGCAGCGTGGAGCCCGCCGGTTTCGTCGAACGTAACCTGTCGCTGGCGCAACATGCCGGGCAGTGCGCTAATCACCGCCGCATGCACGCGGGACGAGGCCGTCAATGGAGGAATGTCCGAGCGCAGCTCATCGATCGATGCGCGGCCGCACACGCCGCACGAACTGTTTGCGACGACCCGTCGTCGCTGCTCGAGATGCTTCAACGCGGCGGCTGCCGCGTCGCCGCGCAGAAAGACGTTCACGACGTGATGCGCCTTCGCTTGATCGGGATGACGGCAGTGCTCGACCGCACCGATGTCGTCGGATGTCCGGATTACGCGTTCGGAGAAAAGGAAACCGGCCGCGAGCGCACGATCGTCGCCCGGCGTGCGCATCACGATCGCGAAGGACTGCCCCTGCAGCCGCACGTCGAGCGGCTCTTCGGCGGCAGCCACGTCCTCGCGTCCGGCCTGAGCCGCGCGGCCGACACGCGTGACCGTGACTTTGCGCATCGGCGCCAGAGTTTGAGGTGTGTCTGACATATGTAGAGTACGAAGGCCGACGGAGGTAACGGATTTTCAGAACGAAGCAACGGAGCGAACGGAGAACAACGAAGAGGATCTCACGCCCAGACGCCGAGGCGCCAAGCTGGACACGAGTTGGAGAGAGCAGAATGCGCCGCGGCCGGCCAGTGCGACTGTGGCCGGCCCATCGGAGGTCGTGCGAGATCCCGAATACGAGCAACCCATGAGGTTAGAGTTGTTCGTATTCGGGATCTCGCTCGACCTCCTGCCGCGCGAAGCGCGGCGCGGCGCATGTACTCGTCACCGTCTTCTTCGTTACCCTCGTTGCCTTCGTTGCTTCGTGTTGAAATCCGTTACCTCCGTATACCTCCGAAACTCCCGTCACTGTATCGTGTCCCGCATTTTTTCGGACCACGTGCAGAGCGTCGTGACGTCGGCCGGCGACAGCCTGGCTCCCCGGTGGATCAAAAGGTACTGCCAGAGGGGCATGCGGCCGCGCTTCGCGAGCGTGCACACGCCGCCGAGCAGCTTGTCCTGATCGTCGGGATCGATCGCGGTCCATTCGGAATAGTTGAAATGATCGCGCCCTTCCCGAACGTCATACGTGACGAGCCACGACATCGGCGCGACCTGGGTGTACAACGGCCAGCGCGTGTCGTTCGAATGGCAGTCGCGGCATGAACGATCGAAGATCTGCGCCACCTCGCGCGGCGCCTTTGTCATGAGGTTCGCCGATGGCTGCGACCGCGGATTGGTTCTCGCCGGACGAATGAACTGTGCCACCACGAACAGGATCAGAAAGACGATGGCAAGTCTGCGGACAATCCGGACTCCGGCCATTGACTATTCCCGCCAGGGACTTTTCCAGACGCGCCACCATGACGCGCTGTCGAGCCCGAGCTCGTTCCACCAGTCGTCCAGCGCGCGCCGGTCCGCGCGTAGAACGGCTTCCCGCGACGCCGACGCCGGCGGCGGGACCAGGGTGACGAGCCGATCGTATACCTTCGCGCGCTCTTCGGGGGTGCCGCGCGAAAGCAGATGCCAGAGCGTCAGGGCATCGCGCGCGCGCGCCGAGGCGAGGAGGTCAGCGAGCGCCGCGGCGCGGCGCGGATCGGCCAGGGCGGAAAAGTCGAGCACGGGCAGCGCCCGCTCCAGCCGCGCAGGCGCATCGGCAAACCGCGGCGTGCCGGGTCCGAAGCCCGGACGCGTCGCGCAGACAGCGCCTTGCGGGATAAATGATTCGCGTCCTTCATATTCGAACGCCACCCACCCGTGCGTCACGCGGATCATCCCGGCGCCGGCCGCATCCACGTCCAGCGTATACGCGCAGCCGAGATCGATGGCGGTTGCCGAGGGGGTGGTCACGAAGAAATACCGGGGCGGCGCCCAGATCTGCGCCGCGATGCGCCCCCGGTCGAGCGCCATGCGATGCTCGCCCGGACGCGATCGAATCAACCGCACGCGGCTGTTCGGCTCGACGTCCACGCGGCCGATCTCCCCCACCGCAATCCGCGCGCGCGACTGCGCGTCGGTCGTCAGCGCCTGGCCGACGGCAAGCCGCGACGGCCCGGCAATGGGCGAGCCGGCAACGGCTGGCGCGCCCGCGAGCGACTGCACTGACCAGGAGCCGGGAGGCCGCGCAGTGGACGTGAACCACGCCGCCGCAATCACGAGCGCAAGCGATGCGGCGGCCGTCACAATCGGCAGCACCACGTGCAATGCGCGACGCCGCGGCGCGCGCGCGGGCAGCGGCGGCAGGGTGCCGCGATGCGCGTATGGCGCCAGCAACGCTTCGAGGCGCGCGATCTCCGGATCGGGCTCGCCCGCCGCCGTCCACAGATAATCGTCGCGCGAAAGATCGTCGCTCATCGTTGCAGCTTCTCGCGCAGCAGTTTCATGCCGCGGTGCAGGTTCACGCGCACCGAGGCGGGCGTCAGTCCCGTTCGCGTCGCGATCTCCGGTCCGCTCAACCCTTCCACAAGCCGGAGCATCAATGTCTCTCGGTACGCCTCCGGCAACGCGCGAATCGCCTCGAGGGCGGCGTGGGCATCGGCGCGCTCGGCCGCGCCTCCGGGTACCGGCAGGTTCTCGGGCAGCTCCACGAACTCGGCGGTGCGCCGATGAAAATCCATCGCGCGGTTGCGTGTGATCATGACGATCCAGCCGCCGAACGCAGCCGGATCCCTCAGGTCGTCGAGGCGGCGCCAGGCCGTGAGAAACACGTCCTGGACGAGGTCCTCGACGTTGTCGCGTCCCACGCGCGCGAGCAGCAATCCATGCACGACACGCGCGTAGCGCTCGTACAGCGACGAGAACGCCGCGCGATCGCCCTCGCGCGCCGCCCGCACCAGCCGCCCATCGTCGGCGGCATGCCCGTCCGCAAAGCGAACGACACGCGGTCCCGCCGGGAAGGCTGTCGTCCCGTCTGCCACGAGCTCCACTGTGGGAAGGACGTCAGACATGCACAGGCGTTAACGGTGAAGAACGCCGGGTCTGAAGACCCGGCTCAATAGTTCCGCCCCAAGCCCTTTATCAAGCCCCTTATAATGTCCTATCCCAGCATTTGAGGACTCCCAGGGAGGGTTCATGAAACGCGTGAAGAGGATCTGCGCGGTTGCGCTGCCGATCGTGGCGCTTGCGACCGCACCGCTGTTCGCGGAAGTCAAGACGAAGGACAAGTCGCAGTTCAAGCTCGAAGGCATGCTCGGCCGAGTCGTCAACTTCATCGGAGGGAAGGCCGCCAAGGAAGGCGTCGTCGGCACCTCGGCGGTGAAGGGCAATCGCAAGGCGACGATGAACGAATCGACAGGACAGATCATCGACCTGTCGGAAGAAAAGATCTACGACCTCGACGTCAAGAAGAAGACCTACACGGTCACGACGTTCGAAGAATTGCGCCGCCGGATGCGCGAAGAAGAAGAAAAGGCGAAGAAGGAAGTCGACAAGGAGCAACCGGGCGAGCGGCAGGAAGAGAAGCCCGCGAAAGAGCTCGAAGTGGACTTCGACGTGAAGGAAACCGGCCAGAAGAAGCAGATCGCCGGCTACGACACGCACGAGGCGATCATCACGGTAACGGTCAGCGAAAAGGGCAAGACCCTCGAAGAGGGCGGCGGGTTAGTCATGACGACCAACTCGTGGCTCGGCCCGGTCATTCCCGAGATGAAGGAGCTGACCGACTTCGACATCCGCTACGCGAAGCAGCTCGCCGGTCCCGAAGCCGTCGCCTCCGCGCAGCAGCTCGCCGCAGCCTTCGCCGCGTTCCCCATGATGAAGAACGCGATGGCGAAGATGCAGCAGGAAGGGTCGAAGCTGCAGGGCACGCCGCTCGAGACGACAACGGTGTTCGAGTCCGTCAAGAGCAAGGAACAGATGGCCGAGATGCAGCAGCAGCAGCAATCGAGCGGCGGCGGGATCGGCGGGATGCTCGCGCGCAAGATCGCGAAAAAAGAAGAACCGAAGGCGCGGGCCACGATCGTGACGCTTCACAACGAGTACCTCGAGGTCTCGAAGAGCGTCGCGGCAAGTGACGTCGCGCTGCCGGCCGACTTCAAGGAGAAGAAGTAGGCAGCCGCGGCAGATAGATCGTGAAGCGGGCGCCGCGGCCGGCTTCTGACTTGACGTAGATCCAGCCGCCGCTCTGCTTCACGATGCCGTAGACGGTCGCAAGTCCCAGGCCCGTGCCCCGCCCTGGTCCTTGGTGGTAAAGAACGGCTCGAAGATCTGCCGCTGGATTTCATCGGGAATCCCGGCGCCGGTATCCGCGACCGACAGGCACACGAACTGGCCGGGCGCGAGGCTGGTCAGCCTGTTTGCGCGTTCCGTGGTCACGTCCTCGTTGCGCGTCATTACCGACATTCGCCCGCCTTCGGGCATCGCGTCGCGCGCATTCGCCGCGAGATTCATCAGCACCTGTTCGAGCTGACCGGGATCAGCCCGCACGTCGCCGATCGCGGGCTCGAGATCGAGCGTCAATTCGACATCTGAGCCGATCAGGCGACCGAGGAGCGGCGCCATCCCGTTGATCACCTCGTTCACGTTGATGCGGCGCGGCTGCAGCACCTGCCGACGGCTGAACGCGAGCAGTTGGCGCGTGAGCCCCGCGGCGCGTTCCGCCCCGTGCTCGATCTCGAGCACGTCGGCACGGAGCGGGTCGGCCGGACCGAAGTTGTCGAGCAGCAGGTCGACGTAGCCGAAGATGGCGGTCAGCACGTTGTTGAAGTCGTGCGCGACGCCACCAGCCAGACGGCCGATCGCTTCCATCTTCTGCGCCTGCCGCACCTGCGTCGGTATGGCGGATGGTTTCCTGCGAGGCGCGCCGGCCGAACGTGGAACGCTCAGTTTTCCGACAACCGTCCTTCGTCCTCTACTTGCGGCGCTCGCTCTTCACGAGCGCCGTCATGACCTGTCCCTGGTCGTAACCCGAGAGTTTGTCCGCCGCATCGAGGTAGCTGTCGCGGAGATCGCCGGTCAATGTGTGCGCGTTCGCGACGGCGAGCAGCACCTGCGCGAGATCGTATCCTGACATTTCCTTTGCGGACCGCAGGACTGCCTGCAGGGTCTCACGGCTGACGCCCGGCTTGCGAATCACCGCGTCCAGCACGCGGCGCCGCTCGTACGTCGAGTTCAAGCGGTTGACGACCGTGAAGAACGGGTCGCGCGCGGCCCCCTCGACACTCGCCTTCTGCAGCACTTCCAGCAGGAACTGCGCCGCCTCGTAATCGCTGCCGATGTCGCCGGCGCGGTTCAGCGCGCCAAGGATGGTCGCGCCGTCCGGCGTGCCTCGCAGCGCGGCGCTCAGCACACGGTGCCGTTCGTAATCGCTCGAGATCGAGCTCACCGCCTTGAAGTACAACGGCCGGGTTCGATCGTCCAGCGACTGCTGTCCGAGAATCTGCCGCAGCAGCTCGGCCAGTTCGTAATCTGATTCAATCGAGCTCGTGCTCGAGAGAATCGACTCGAGGATCGCGGGGGAGACCGGCCCCTTGTCGAGCATTTTGGAATACACGCGGCGGAGCTCGTAGTCGGACGAGATACTCGAGGCGGCGGTGAAGTACGCCGCGCTCGACGGCTCGTCGGCCGGAATCTTGTCGGCAATCGCGATGAGCAGCGTCGCGAGCTCGTAATCGGAATTGACTTCACGGCCCGCCTGCTTCAGAACGGCGCGGTATTGATCCGCGTTGAGCGTCGCCTGCTCCAGGAGCTCGGTGAAGTAAATCCGCTTCACGTAGCTGCTGTCGATCCGCGCGATTTCGGCGAGCACCGCGGACGGTCCGCCGGATTTGAGATACCGCGCGACGCGACGCTCGGCTCCAATGCCCGTGTTGCGCACGAATTTCGGAAGGTTCTCGCGCAGCCACTGGCGTCCCTCCGGCTCGTACGAGCGCTCCGACCCGTTGACGAAGTAACGGTGTTCGAGCTGCCCGCCGCGCTCCTGTATCTCGACCGTGTGGCGGCCGATCCACGCGGCATCGGAGATCTTCAGATAGCCGTCCGACGAAATCTCCCGCAGATCCGTGTCGTCGTCGGTGAAGTCGAAGCGTCCCGAGTAGCTGACCGACAGCTTCTCGCCGTTGTTCGACCAGATCCAGTTCCCCGACGAGTCGTCCTGGTGATGACTGATGCTGACGCTCTGTTCGGTCGTCGACGCCTGCGGTGTCAGGGCCGCGATGGTCGCGCCGAGGTCCGCGATAGCCGGGGTGGTGGTCTCGCTCAACGCGGCGAGCGCGGCCGAGGCCGACGCCATGTTCGAATCGAGTGCCGCCAGTGCGGGGGCCGTGCTTGCCTTCAACGACGCAAGGGCTTCAGCTTGTGCACTGAGGGCTGCGTGCTGGTCGAGGAGCGCATCCGTCTCGACGTGCGCGAGCATCGACTCGGTCTGGGCGCGGAGGGCTTCCTCTTGCGCGCGAAGGGCTTGTTCGTAAGCCTGGCCGAGGCGCTTCGAAATCACGCCCTCCTGTGGCCACGGCAGCGCGCCCAGGAACGGATGGAGCCGCAGCGCGCGCATCGCCGCCTGGAGCGCCGCGTCAGCTTCCGCGAGCACGGGCATCAGATCGTCTCCGGTGTATGGGAGGATCGGGCCCGCGACCGGTGCTGACTGCGATGGACGCGTGCCGGTCGTGGAGGCCTGACGCAGTCCGTCGGCGCCCAGCGCGATCCCGCAAAGCACCATCAGCGCCGCGCTCCCAGCAAGCCACGCGGGACCCCGACCCGCATGTGACGGCGGAGCGCCGGTCAATCGCCGGACCCGATGCAGGAGCGATCCGCCCGTGGCGGCCATCGCGAAGTGATGGTCGCTCGATCGCAGCGATTCGAGATCGGCAAGCGCGTTGGCGTACGCGATCGGATCGCCGCAGAGACTTACCGCAAGATCGTCGCAGCAATGCTCGCGTTCGGCGCGGATGCGTCGCGAGAGCCACCACACGGCCGGGTGATAGAAAAGGAGCGTCTCGACGAGTGTCTGCAGCAGGTTGACCAGGTAATCGTGGCGGCGGATGTGAGCGAGCTCGTGGGCGAGAATCGCGTCGAGCTGCTGCGCCGACAGGCCCGAGAGCGCACTCGCGGGCAGCAGCACCACAGGTTTCACCCAGCCGATGACCGTCGGCACATCGACCAGCGTCGATTCGAGCAGCGTGATGGTGCGTGCGATGTGCAGCCGACGCGAGAGACGTGTCGCCATCCGCTGCCACGATTCTCCTGCCGCGGTCGCGCCATGCGTGCGCAGGCGCTGAATCCACAGCCAGCCGGTGAGAAGACGCAGACTGAGCAACATCACGCCCGCGAGCCAGATTCCAATCAGCACCGGCAGGAACGTCTCGAGTCGGTCGCCCAGGGTCGAGGTGCGAGATCCGGGATCCGAGGTCCGAGGTACGAGGTCCGAGGTGCGAGGTACGCGGTCCGAGGTGCGAGATCCGACGTTCGCGGTCCGCGGTCCGAGGCTCGAGGTTCGAGATCCGGGAGCCGAAATCCGAGACGTGCTTGCCTCGCCGACCCCGCCGACACGCGAAGCGCGAGGGTCGGAGCCGCGAAGCGGCGAAGGCGCGCGTGACGCGTTCCACGTCTGTACGCCCGTGACGATCGGCAGCGTCAGCATCAACGCGAGGCCGATGGCGGACACCACGTAGCGGACATCCGCGGCGCTGCGGCGCATCGCGAGCAAGACGAGCGCGGTCAGCACCCCGATGATGGTCCCCTGCCAGACGAAATGCAGCAGCGCCCATCCGACGGCTTGCGCAGCCGGCTGGTGGAGCAACGCATCAATCCCTGTCATGGTGGGCCTCCTTCTCCTGACGGGCGCTGTCGATGGCGCGTCGGATTTCACGCAGCTCGTCGGGCGACGCGTGGCGCGAGGCGAGCGCCTGCATGACGAGCTTGGTCGCGGACCCGCCGAACGCGCGATCCACGAGATCGCGGACGAGCTGACGCTGCGTCTGCTCCTCGCTCAGCCGCGCACGATAGACGTGCGTGCGGTCCCGCTCGTCGCGTTCGACGAGTCCTTTTTCCGTCATGATCTGCAGCAGTTTCAAGGCGGTCGTATACGCGGCCGGACGCTCGCGTCCCAGGACGTCGTGTACCTGCCGGACAGTGCTGGGGCCGCGATCCCACAGCACGCGCAGGATCGCCAGTTCGGCGTCTGTGGGCCGGGGAACGGGGGTTCGCGGGGATGTTGCCATTGGACTCGCAGTATCTACGAACAGCTTCGTAGCTGTCAACGAAGAACTTCGTAGTTAGACGGAGTGGGATAATGTCGGGTTCAAGGAGACGCCGTGCAACCAGGAACTTACGCGAATTTCGACACCACTGAGGGGACGTTCCGCGTTCGGCTCTTCGATCAGGAAGCCCCGAACACCGTCGCGAACTTCGTGGGGCTTGCGGAAGGGACCAAGGAATGGCGCGACCCGGCGACTGGTGAGCGTCGCAAGACGCCGTTCTACAACGGCATCGTCTTTCACCGCGTGATCAACGGTTTCATGATCCAGGGGGGCGATCCGCTCGGGCAGGGCACAGGCGGCCCCGGCTACAACTTCGCCGACGAGTTCCATCCGAAGGCGCGGCACAATCGCGCCGGCATCCTGTCGATGGCCAATGCCGGGCCGAACACGAATGGCAGCCAGTTCTTCATCACGCTGGGACCGACGCCGCATCTCGACAACAAGCACTCCGTTTTTGGCGAGGTCGTCGAGGGACTCGAGGTCGTGAAGAAGATCGGCGCGGTTCCGACCGGACGGCAGGATCGTCCGGTGAAGCCGGTGGTCATCAACAAGGTGACGATCGAGCGGGTCGCCTGATGGCGGACGCAGCACCATTCGACGAGCTGGTCGCGCGGGCGAGCCGCGGCGATCGTCTCTCGCTCGAAACGTTGCTGCCGCTGGTCTACGACGAACTGCGCCGCCTTGCCGCACACTATCTGCGCGGCGAGCGTCCCGGCCAGACGCTGCAACCCACCGCGCTCGTCCACGAGGCATACCTGCGGCTCCTGAAGGATCGTCCGGATCGGTGGCAGAACCGGGCGCACTTTTGCGCGATCGCGGCGCACTCCATGCGGCAGATCCTCATCGAGCGCGCGCGTGCGCGCGACGCGCAGAAGCGTGGTGGCGGGGCGCCGCGCGTCACGTTCGACGAATCCCTGCCTGTCACGGCACCCGACGGCCGGGTCGATCTGATCGCGCTCGACGCGGCGCTCGACCGGCTCGCGGTCGTGGATGCGGATCAGGCGCGCATCGTTGAACTGCGCTACTTTGGCGGCCTGACCATCGAGGAGACCGCCGACGCGATGGGCATCTCGCCGGCCACGGTCAAGCGTCACTGGGCGCTCGCCCGCGCGTGGCTGGCGCGCGAGCTGCTTTGACGCATCACTGGTCGCGCATCACCGCGCTCTTCGAAGAGGCCGTCGATCTGGATCGCGACGCGCGCGAGGCGCTGCTGACGCGCACGTCCGTCACCGATCCCTCGAGCGTCGCGGAAGTGCGCGCGCTGCTCGCGGCCCACGACCGCGCCGGCGGATTCCTCGAAACACCTCCATGGGCGGCGATGCCTGATCTTCTCTCCGAGGATCTCGACCGCGCGCCCGATCTCACGGGCCGTCGGATCGGGCCTTATCGCATCCTCGAGCAGCTTGGCCGCGGCGGCATGGGCATCGTTTACGCTGCGGAAGACACGCGGCTCGGACGCACCGTCGCATTGAAGGCGCTGCCGCCCGCGTTCACGCGCGACAAGGTCGCACGCGAGCGCCTGGCGCGCGAAGCGCGCGCGGCGGCAGGGCTGTCGCATCCGGCAATCGCGACGGTGTATGCGTTCGAGGAGATCGAGGGCGAGGTCTTCATCGCGACGGAGCTCGTGCGCGGCGCCACGCTGCGCGCGACGCTCGGACCGGGTCCGCTCACTGGCGATCTGCTGCGGATCTTGACGACGGTTGCCGAGGCCCTCGCCGCGGCGCATGAGCACGGGATCATCCACCGCGACCTCAAGCCGGAGAACGTGCTGGTCTCGAGCGACGGCCGCGTGAAGGTCGTCGACTTCGGCCTCGCGCGGAGCCTGTCGCCAACCCCGGGATCGAACGCGTCCCTCACCGTCACGGGCGCGATGCTCGGCACGCCGGGCTACATGTCGCCGGAGCAGTTGCGCGGAGCGCCGCTCGACGCGCGCAGCGACGTATTCGCATTTGGCGTGATGGCCTACGAATGCGCGACAGGAGTGCATCCGTTCGGCGGAACCGACGCCGCGTCGCTCGTCGAACGGTTCGTCAGCCCTCAATCGCCGCTCGCGCACCGGATCGAGCCGCCGGCGCTGGACGCGATCGTGCGCCGTTGCCTCGATGTCGATCCGAACGCGCGGTTCGCGTCAGGACGCGAATTGCTGGCCGCACTCCGCGGCCCCGGGGAGCAGGTCCCGAATGCAGCGCCGCGCGTGCTTTCCGCGCGCGCCTGGTGGTGGTGGCAGTTTCATCAGGTCGCGATTGCCATGTTGACGAGCGCAGCCACGATCGCAGTGTGGATCAGCCGTCGGTGGCTGGCGCCGTGGGGCTCGTCGCTCTTCCTTGTCACGCTCGTGCTTGCCACGATCGCGGTCACGCTGCGGCTGCACTTGTTGTTCGCGTCACACGTGCACCCGATGACGCTGCCGGCGCAGCGCGCGCGCCTGCTTCGATCGATCGCAAGCCTCGAAGGCGTGCTGCTCGCGATCCTGCTCGGCATCGGCATCGCGGTCTCCGGCAATCACGACGCGATGTCCGCGTGGTTGATCGTGACCGCCGTGCTGCACGTGCTGTCGCTCGCGATCATCGAGCCCGCGACCTCAGCGGCCGCGCTCTCAGACTGATGACTCATGACTCACGGCTCATGCTGGCTTAAACCTCAAGCCGCCCTGAGTCCTGAGTTTCTGAGCCGTGTGGCAAACCTCTTGCTCCTTTGACACCGCCCGCTTGTTGTCACCCGGTTCTGTACTCACTCCGGACACGCATGACCAAAAACCCTCGTTGGCGTGACGGCGGGACATTTCCGCTCGGGGTTGTGACGACGGATGCGGATGCGCTCGTCGCCGAGCTTCGGCGGCGCGAACAGCAATTGCGCGAATCGCAGCGGATTGCGCACATCGGCTCGTGGGAATGGGATCTCGCATCGGACCGGATCGAGTGGTCGGAAGAGCTCTTCCGGATCTGGGGCCTCGATCCGGGTGAGCCATTCTCATACGCCGCGTACGTGGACCGGCTGCAACCAGACGATCGCGAGCGCATGCAGAAAGTCATCGCGCAAGCGATCGAAACGCGGAGCTCATACGTCGTCGAACATCGGATTGTGCTGCCCGAGGGGACCGAGCGGTGGATCCTGGGGCGCGGCACCGTCGTGTGCGACGAGCAGGGGACGGCGGTGAAGGTGCGCGGGACGGCGCAGGACATCACCGATCGGCGCAACGCCGAAGAGCGTGCGCTCGCGTTGTTTCGCGAGCAGTACGAGCGCGAGCGCGCCGAACGTGAACGCGAGGAGCTGCGTGGGCGCGCGCAGGAACTCGCGACGCTCGCCGCCGCGCTCGAGCGCAGCAATCGCGAGCTTGATGCGTTTGCCTACGCCGCATCGCACGACTTGCGCGCGCCGCTTCGCGGCATCGCGAACCTCGCGCAATGGATCGAGGAGGACCTGCAGGACTCGCTCTCGGACGACACGCGCGAGATGCTCGCGCTGATGCGCACGCGCATGCACCGTATGGAATCGCTGATCGAGGGCATCCTGCAGTACTCGCGGGCGGGGCGCGCGCACGAACAGCCCGTGTCAGTGGATGTCTGCCGCCTTGTGCGCGAGACGATCGATCTGCTCTCGCCGGAGTCGGCAATTGTCTCGGTTCAGGTCGACCTGCCGGTCATCGTCGCCGAGCCCACGCCACTGCGACAGGTGTTTCAAAATCTCATCGGCAATGCGATCAAGCACGGCGGCGACGACGTGGAGATCGACATCGAAGCGAAGGACGCGGGGGCATTCTGGGAATTCTCCGTCACCGACAGCGGGCCGGGGATACCTGCCGAATTTCACGAGCGCATCTGGGGAATTTTCCAGACGCTCGAAGCGCGCGACAGGGTCGAAGGGACCGGCATTGGCTTGTCCCTCGTCAAGAAACTGGTCGAGGCGCAGGGCGGGCAGGTTGGAGTCACATCGGCGGCCGGATCGGGCGCCTGCTTCTGGTTCTCGTGGCCCAAGACGGCGACCTCGGGGGTGTAGTGGACGAAAAGGTACTCAACATTCTGCTGGTCGAAGACGACCAGGTGGACGTGATGAACGTGCGGCGCGCGTTCGAGAAGAACCGGATCGTGAATCCGCTGTTCATTGCCGGCGACGGCATCGAGGCGCTGGAAATACTGCGCGGCGGGCTGGTGCCTGCCGCGCGTCGGATCGTCCTGCTCGATTTGAACATGCCGCGCATGACGGGCATCGAGTTCCTGCGGGAGCTCCGCAAGGATCCCATGTTCATGCATACACCGGTTGTCGTCCTGACGACGTCGAACGACGACCGCGACAAGATCGAGGCGTACAACCTGAACGTCGCAGGTTATCTCATCAAGCCGGTCACCTTCATCGATTTCGTCGAGCTCATGGCCTCGCTCAACAAATATTGGACGCTCGTCGAACTGCCATAAAGATCATGGGTCCTCCGCTCAAGCTCCTCCTCGTCGACGACGACGATCTCGATCGCCTCGCGGTGAAGCGCGCGCTGGCGCAGGCGGGTGTGGACGCACAGATTGAAGAGCAGGCCGGGCGCGATCCGGCGCTCGCGGCGCTGCAGCACGACCGCTTCGATTGCGTGCTGCTCGACTACCAGTTGCCGGGGTCGAATGGCATCGAGACGCTGGGGGCTATCCGCGCCGCCGGTCACCGTGTCCCCGTCGTCGCGCTCACCGGGCAGGGAGACGAAGAGCTTGCGGTTGCGCTGATGAAGGCGGGAGCGGCGGATTACCTCAATAAGAATGCGCTCGCGCCAGAACGGCTCGAGCGCAGCTTGCGCTATGCCATGGCGCTGCACCGCGCTGATGAGGATCGACGGCAGCTGCTCGTCCGCGAACAGCAGGCACGCGAGCAGGCTCAGGCCGCCAACCAGGCGAAGGACGAGTTTCTCGCCACGTTGTCTCACGAGCTCCGCACCCCGCTGAACGCCATTCTCGGCTGGGCGCGACTCCTTGCGGGCGGCCATCTTGACGAGGCGGCGACCAAGCGGGCGATCAACATCATCGAGCGCAATACACGCGTACAGGCACAGCTGATCGAGGACCTGCTCGATATCTCGCGGATCATCACGGGCAAACTACGGCTCGAGTTTCGTACCGTGCCCATTCGCGGCGTCGTGGAGGGGGCGATCGAATCCGTGCGGCACCAGGCGGACGCGAAACACCTGGCGCTCGACATTGATGCCGGGCGCGACGGTGAATCGCTGCTCTGCGATCCGGCGCGCATGCAGCAGGTGATTTGGAATCTGCTGTCGAACGCGATCAAGTTCACGCCCGACGGCGGGCGAGTGCGCTTGTCCATCGCGCGTGACGGGGAGCGGCTCATCATCACGGTCAGCGACACCGGCGCAGGCATCGCGCCCGCGTTCCTGCCCTACGTGTTCGATCGGTTCCGGCAGCAGGACGCCGCAACCACACGACAGCACGGAGGCCTTGGCCTGGGATTATCCATCGTGCGCCATCTCGTCGAGCTGCACGGCGGGCTGATCGAAGCGCGCAGCGACGGCGCAGGGCAAGGCGCGACGTTCGTGGTCCGTGTGCCGGTGGCGATGATCCGCGCGGCGGCGACCGATGACGAGACCGGGCCGACAGGCATCGAGGGATTGCCGCGGCTCGATGGCGTCACGGTGCTGGTCGTCGACAACGAGCCTGACGCATTGTCGCTCGTGGCGGCCGTTCTCGAGAACTGCGGGGCGCGTGTGGTCACCGCCACATCGACGTCCGACGCGCTCGCGATGCTCGATCGCGAAGTGCCCGACGTGCTTCTCAGCGACATCGCGATGCCGCTCGAAGACGGCTACGTGCTCATTAAAAAAGTGCGAAGCCTGCCCGACCGGCGCCGTCACATCCCCGCGGCCGCGCTGACCGCGTTCGCCAACGCGACCGATCGCGCGCGCACGCTGCTGGCGGGTTACCAGGCACACGTGCCGAAGCCCGTGGAACCCTCCGAGCTTGCGGTCGTCGTTGCATCGCTGGCGGGCCGCACCGCGACGCCGGGCATCCACTGATGTCGTGATTTGGTGATCTGGTGATTTGGTGATTGGTGATTGGGTGTGCGGCCTACCGGCCGCGCTGTCACAAACATGCGCGGTGGCGCACTCGATGCGACCGACGATCAGTTCCGAAACTCGAGATCCCCGACGACCTCGTCGATCCTGAGTCGCAGCGCATACTCGAGCGCCGCGGTCGCCGCGACCATGAAGGCGAACACCGCGACGGCGATTGGCGGATGCGCGTAGACGGCGGGCATCAGGAACGGAATGAACGCGGCCAGCGTACCGCCCCCGAAGAACATGAGGAACAATCCGCCCGTACGCTCGCCGCGCCGCGGTTCCGAGGCGAACGGCAGCACCGGCTTGACGAGAACCGCACACTGCAGGAGCAGGTGGGCGATCAGCCACACGAACATGGCGTGCACGAGCGCATGCCACACCCGTTGATAGAAGACGCTCCACACGGCCGCGACCAACAGAAGGTAAGCGCCGAGGAAGTACACCGCCACGAAGTTCTTGGTCGCAATGACAATCCGCGACGAAGACGCGGGAGACGCGAAAAAGATCCAGCCCGCGCGCCAGCTCTCGCTCGCGTGCAGCGCCATGTGCAGCGTTATCGGCAGGAATACGACCGCGAAGTATATCGAGACGCCGCTGTTGACGTCCTCGGCCGCAAACGGATCCGCGAACGCGCTCGTGTCCATCATGCACTAGAACGCCGTCAACGGCAGGATGCCGAGCACCGCCATCCTGAATCGATTGTCGAACCTGAACTGCGCGCGGACGAGCAACGCCACCGCGCGCGCTTCATTGCGACTGAAGCCTGGAAGGTGAAATCGATGCCCGCCCCGCCGCGTCGGTTCGGCCGCGGCGCTGACCTCGCCAAGGCGGCGCGCGTAATCGAGCGAGAGGCGTCCCGCTGCAATCGGCACCGCCGCAACCGTCAGTGCGACTGCGGCCAGGGATGCCGCGACCATACGCGAGGATCCGTGACCTCCAGCGACAGGAATGAACGCACCGAACCATGCAGCGGGATTGAGCCACAAGAAGGGCGTGTCACCGATCCCGCTTCGTTCCAGGAACGAGTGCTGGAATCCGATGGTCGCCAGGTAGTACACGACGTAGAACAACATCGAGAGGACGAGTTGCAGGTAGGAAGTCGCGCGACTGAGGCGCGCGGGATGCACGTGGCCGAGGAGCGCGACGTACCCGGCGATAACGAACACCGTCGCGACGAGATTGCAGAACGTGACGGCGGCAAGCGTTGCGGGGATTGCCAGCAGACCGAGCCGGCGCGCGAATGCAAAGGCGAACGCCGGTGCGAGCGCGAGGACAACGCTCATCGCTCCCACATACGTCGCGACCGACGTCAGCCTCGCGGCGAAGTACGTGCGTGAATCGATTGGCCGGTGCCCGAGCACGGCGTAATCTTCGGGCGACACGACGACGCCGGTGAAGTCGACGAGCAGCAGCATCATCGTGTTCGCGGCGCCATACGTCGTGAGCATCGATCCAGACAGGAGCGGATCCTCAGTGACGGCCGCCACCATTGCCAGCGCGACACCGCCGATCGCCATCACGATAAGCACGCCGACGATAGCGGGGCCGCTGCCGCGTTCCTGCCGGCGGGCCCGGATGGCACCCCCGGACGCGCGCCAATCCGTCTTCAAGTACACGATGATGAGCGCGCGGAACTGCAGGCCGTCCACACCGAGCCATTCGAGAATGCGACCGAGCATCACCGCTCCAGGGCTTGAAGGAGATCGTGGCTGGTCTCGGCGGCGCTGCGGCTGCCGGTGAGCGCAACGAAGGCGTTCTCGAGCGTGGACGCGCCGGCGGCCTCGGCGATGGCGCGTGCCGTGCCATCGGCAATCGCCCGCCCTCTGTTGATGATCACGATGCGCGTGCACACGCGCTCGACGACCTCGAGAACGTGCGAGCAGAAGAAGATCGCGCGCCCCTGCGCCGCCAGACCGCGGATCAGTTCCTTGACGACGAGCGCGGCGTTCGCGTCGAGTCCGGTGAGCGGCTCGTCGAGGAACAACACCTCCGGCCGGTGCATCAGCGCCGACGCAATCAGCACCTTCTGTTTCATGCCTTTCGAGAACTCGCTGAGCCGCTGGTCGCGTGAACCGGACAGCTCGAACCGATCCAGGAGTTCGTCGATCCGCTGGAGCGCCGGGTCGCGCGGCAGATGATAGAGCGACGCAATCACGTCCAGGTATTCGCGAGCCGTGAGCGACTCGTAGAGCGCCGCGGATTCGGGGACGTATCCGATGCGCCGCTTGACTTCAATCGGCTGCTCGACCACGTCGTACCCCGCAACGCGCGCGCGTCCGTAGTCCGGCTTGATCATGCCGGTCAGAATTTTGACCGTCGTCGACTTGCCAGCGCCATTCGGTCCCAGGAATCCAAGTATCTCGCCCGGAGCGACACGCAGCGTGAGTCCCTGCAGCGCGAGATGGCTTCCGTAGTAACGCCCCAGCCCCTCGGTCTCGATCATGCGGCAGGCCCCTCGTCGTTCGCGCGTTTCATTTCGAGTTCATCCGCTACGGGCCACGCCGCCGCAAAGATCAGCGCGAGGCTGCCGCCAATCAGCGTGTTGATGATTCGGTATTTCGCCGTCGCCGGTTCCGCTCCGCCCGCGAGCACGACGAGAAACACGACATAGCCGGTGATGCAGATCGTGAAGAGACCGTTGATCGCTGCATGACTCCTGCGCGCTCGTGTAGGCGCTTCTGACTCAAGGCTCAGGGCGGCTCAAGGCTTAAGCCGGCCCAGGGCATGAGCGGGCGTAAGCCATGCCTTCTGAGCCTCACGCCAGACTCTCCGCGCTGTAGCGGGCGATCAGACCTATCCGAACGGCCTGGCGGTACACGCGCGTGAAGAGCCAGCACGCGCCGAGCACGTACACGACCGCCAGCGCCGCCGCGATGCCCAAGCGTGCCGGCACCACTGCCCCACCGGCCACAACAGCGCGCAGGCCTTCGAACACGTGGGACGGAGGAAGAATCGCCGCGATCGCCTGCATCCAGCGAGGAAGGGTCGCGATCGGATAGAACACGCCGGCAAAAGGCGACAGCAATCCCGGAATCGGCCAGACGAACCACTCAGCGGACGGCCCGAACCGCAGCACGATGGCGCATGCGGCAACGCCAAGCGCGATGCCGAACAGGAACAGCACCAGCACCAGGGCAACCAGCATCGCGCCATAGGAATTGAACGAAAGCCCGAAGACGGCGGCGGCGAGCACGATCATCACGACCAGACCGACCGCGCTCGTGATGACGCTTGTGATCACGAGGCCCGTCAGGTACTCGGTGATTGTGAGCGGCGAGGCGAAGAGGTTCAGGAAGTTGCGCGACCACACGTCCTCGAAAAACGCCATCGTCACGCCCTGCATGACCCGCGTGAAGAAATCCCAGAGAAGCACCGCGCCGAGCAGGACCGGCACGAAGTCGAATCCGGCCGATGAGACGCTGTTCAGGTATTTCGTGATGAAACCCCAGAGGACGATGTCAATCGCGACCCAGACGAACAGCGGCACCGTGCGCGTGATGCTTCCGCGTGTCAGGTAGAACTGGCGAAGGACGATGGCGGCGACGCGCCCGGTATTCACCGGGTCGATTGTACGCCGGGTCTTTAGACCCTGCGTTTCGAGGACATCACGGTTCGAGCGTGAGCGGCTCCCGCGCCACGGTGATGAAAAGCTCCTCGAGCGTGTCCTTGCCGTGCTCCGAAGGCAGTGTTTTCGGGTTCCCCTCGAGCAGGATGCGGCCGTGCGAGAGAAACAGGACGCGGTCGCAGACCTCTTCCACCTCGTACATGTTGTGCGACGTCCACAGCAC